>Ga0079224_100007382_pt1 | contig 14751 bp, 12 predicted proteins | sample Stecom2015_FD_80414 | JGI IMG/M metagenome (GOLD analysis project Ga0079224, IMG submission 80414) | Agricultural soil microbial communities from Utah to study Nitrogen management - Steer compost 2015 | ecosystem: Environmental > Terrestrial > Soil > Agricultural land | place: USA: Utah...
CATTGGGCCCTCGGCGCTGACGGAGGCCATGGGCATGCTCAACCACCATTTCGCAGCAGCCGCCTGATCGGCGCAGAGCGACAGCCTACCTCTGACTGCCGCCAATCTTTGCAACAGAGCCCCGCTGAGAACATGCCCGACGGTCGCCACCTGGCGGCCGTCACCGATCAGGACTTATGCGACAAAGCAAGACAAATTCAGCGCGCCCGATTCCTGGTGGGAAGTAACAACGTTCAGCTTGACTTTGATGTCGACTTGTCGACAATGGCGAGCATGTCAGCGAAACCGAAATCCGCTCCTGTGCCGAAGGAACGCCGCATCCTTGGCTTCAGCCTTGCCCCAAGCCTAGCGGCTGACGTGAAGGCGGAGGCTGGCCGGAGAGGGATTTCCCTTCGCAAATTATTCGAAGAGCTGTGGGAGCTGTATAAGAAGCAGCCCCCTAAGAAATCATGATGCCCGCCAACGAACGAGAGCTTATTGCCCTCGCGCTCGCGCTAATCGAGTCGAGTACAAAGCTCACCGCACCAGAGCGAGCTGCTCGCAAAGGAATTCTTGCCTCGACAGACAAGCATCTGATCGAGTCGACTCGTGCTGCAATAAAGGCGGGGGGAGATCCTTTGGGCGAAGCATTCTCATCCATTCGCCCACCGCAAGTGCGCCGTTCCGATGGAGCGACCTATACGCCTCAACCGATTATCTCTTCGATGACGGCTTGGGCAGCGGCCGAAGGCAAGCCTGTGCGCGTCGTCGACGCTGGTGCCGGATCTGGCCGTTTTCTCCTCGCGGCCGCTGCCCGCTTCCCTAAAGCACAATTGGTGGCCATAGAGTCCGATCCAGTCGCTGCGCTCATACTGCGCGCCAACATCGCTACCGCAGGTCTGACCGCACGAGCCACAATCTTCGTTTCTGACTACCGGAAAGCGAGGTTGCCGAAGGTACAGGGGCCAACCCTGTTTATCGGAAACCCGCCCTACGTGCGGCATCATCAGATCAGCAAGGATGACAAACAATGGTTTGCGGACGCTGCGGCGTCCTTCGGAGTGAAAGCCAGTAAGCTTGCTGGCCTGCATATCCATTTCTTCGTGCGCACTTTGCAGCTTGCCCGTCCTGGCGATTTTGGCGCGTTCATCACGTCCGCCGAATGGCTCGATGTGAACTACGGCGCAACATTGCGTCAACTGTTGGCTGATGGCCTAGGCGGCGTTGCCCTCCATGTCCTCGATCCGGCGGTAATGCCGTTCTCGGACGCAACAACTACTGGCGCTATCACGTGCTTTCGGGTCGGGCAGCGGCCGGACGCCCTCCGTGTCCGTTCGGTTGAATCGTTGGACCGGCTCAATGGCTTGTCTTCGGGAACCTTGGTGCCATGGGAGACTGTGGCTCGCTCCAATCGCTGGTCAATTATCGTGCGGCCTGGAGCTGCCGTTCCTGCCGGATATGTGGAATTGGGCGAGCTGTGCCGGGTCCATCGCGGCCAGGTCACCGGCAGGAACAGCGTATGGATCGCTGGCGAGCACACGAAGGGGCTGCCGGACGAGGTGTTAGCACCAACAGTGACCAAGGCTCGCGATCTCCTCTCTGCCGGCGATACGTTGGCCGATCCGGAGCATCTTCGCCGCGTGGTCAATCTCCCGGCTGATTTGGACGAGCTGGAACCCGGGTTCCTACCAGCCGTGCGCCGCTTCCTCAAATGGGCCAAGGCGCAAGGCGCTGATCAATCGTATATCGCTCAGCATCGGCGTGCCTGGTGGGCTGTGGAATTGAAGGAGCCGGCGCCCCTCCTATGCACGTACATGGCGCGACGTTCCCCCGCCTTCGTCAGAAACCTATGCGATGCCCGGCACATCAACATCGCACATGGTCTCTATCCGCGTGAGCCTATGGACGTTCGCACGCTTGATGCACTAGCGGCTTGGCTGCGCCAGAACGTGCGCACGGAAAGCGGGCGGACTTACGCCGGTGGGCTGACCAAGTTCGAGCCCAAGGAAATCGAACGTCTGTGGGTGCCAAGACCGGATGAGTTGGTGGCATGAAGGCACCCCCACGCTGGACCACGGAGCAATTGACCTCCGGTGTTGCTGTTGCGCGTCAGCTATTTCGTGACGAACGGCTCAAGGAGCCTTTGGAGCGGTGGAAAACGACATTTTCCCAGTACGAGGCCCAGTTCCATCGCCTCTTTGATGAGTACGGCATCGCCAATCCAACCACCCTATCGCCCGAGCAGGTGGCCGCGATCTTCCGTGATCAACTCGGCGATGCTTTGCGCTATCTGGCGGGCCCACCCATATCAGCTGACGACCTAAAGGTCCTGGCTGATGCCGCCTCATTGGCCCCTGGCCCTTTAGCCGCTGACCGAGAACAGGCGCAGCGTATTCTCGATACCATATTGCAAGCCCTGGACCCGAGCCGTTTCCCATGGGTAACAGAAGGCAGGGAACCAACCGACGCCGAGAAATCGGCGGCCATCCTTGCCTCTGCAGCACTAATTACCGCACAGCGCGTCTCGACGGATCGTCGGAGCGAAGGCAAGGATAGACAGGAGCGAGCGGTAAAGGACTATCTGGTCAGCCTCGGCTTTCAAGAAGTCCCTGTGCGAACTATTCGCACACTCACCGATGCCCCGGATAAAGGCCAGTTTTGCGGAGAGGCGCTTGTCGGCAGTCGAAAGGCCGATATACCGGTGCGCCTGTATGACGGCAGGCTTATGCCGATTGAATGCAAGGTCTCGAACAGCGCGACCAACAGCGTGAAGCGCATCAACAATGATGCTGCGGTGAAAGCTGGGATCTGGCTTCGCGAGTTCGGCACTAACCAGGTTGTTCCAACAGCGGTCCTTTCTGGTGTGTTCAAGGTGCACAATCTGGAGCAGGCGCAAATAGGCGGGCTAACACTATTTTGGGCCCATGATCTCAAAGACATGGGCGCTTTCATAGAAGCCACCAAAGGCTGAGGCGTTGGAAATGGGAAAGCTCACTGAGCAGGAAATTGCCGAGCGCCGCCGTGCCGCCGAAAACGCGATTGCCAGCCAGCGGCTTGAGGGCTTGGAGCCTGACCCATGGGTTGTCGCCCAAATGGAGCGCGTCATTGTTGGCGAGATCGAAATCAGTGACCTGATCGAAGCCTATAACAGGCCGTTGAAAAAATCCCCCGCCGACGCTGGTCTCGGCCAGTATGATCTGAAACGATCGGCGAACGACGCGGCAAACCCCGTGTTTCTGTACGCACACGCTTTGTGTGAATTCTGCCTGTGAAAACGACGTGACCAGGTTACAACTGGATACGTTTGTCCCGCATGCGGGACAAAATTCGGCTTGGGTGCCTCAGCCGGTCCTATCAAGGATTCGTGCAGAGACCGGCACACCGGAGTCAAGGATTCGTGCAGAGTTCGGCACACCGGGGGTCAAGGATTCGTGCAGAGTTCGGCGCATCGGAGTCGAGGATTCGTGCAGAGATCGTCATTCAGAAACTTCATTGTTCATAAAACGGTAGCCTTGCAGCCAGGCCTCACCGGTCAGGTAGGCGGCTGGTATCCGCTCGTGGCAGCGCCGCTCCAAGATCTGCTGAAAGCGCTCCCGCTCGCTGCTCAGTACGCGGGCCTCGAGAAAGGGCTCCAGTTGTCCGGGGGACAGATGCAGGGTATGCAGCAATAGATAGACGGCTTCATCCCAGGCGTTGTCGCTGCCATGGCCGAAGCTCAGGCCCTCGGCATGAAAGCGGCTCACCGCATAGCGCAGCAGGTCGCGCAAGGTCTGCAGCTCCGCAAGCGGGGCAGGGCTAAAGTGGGACATTTCAGGGAATCCTCGATAAGAGTTCAGACTTCCGGCAGTAGGCGTTCCAGCACGCCGCGGTAAATATTCTTCAATGGCTCCAGGTCGGCGACAGCCACATGCTCGTTCACCTGGTGAATACTGGCATTAATGGGGCCGAATTCTACGACTTGTGGGCAAATACGGGCGATGAATCGCCCATCAGAGGTGCCGCCGGTGGTGGATAGGGTGGGTTCTCGGCCTGTTTCCGCCTTGATGGCTGCCGTCAGCGCCCTGCTAAGTTCGCCGCTGGGTGTCAGAAAAGGTTCACCGCCCAGCGTCCAGTCCAGTTCGCAATCCAGCTCATGGGCGTCCAGAATGGCGTGCACACGCTGCTTTAGTGTTTCGGGCGTACTGGCCGTCGAAAAGCGGAAATTGAAGTCTAGTGTCGCGGCGCCAGGTATGACATTGGCAGCGCCCGTGCCAGCCTGCATATTGGAAACCTGGAACGTGGTGGGGGGGAAGTATTCGTTGCCATCATCCCAATGCTCCGTGGTGAGCGTCAACAGGGCGGGCGCCACCAGGTGAATGGGATTGCGGGCCAGATGAGGGTAGGCGACATGCCCTTGTTTGCCGCGCACCGTCAGGCGCCCCGAGAGCGAACCTCGGCGGCCGTTCTTGATGGTGTCGCCCAGGGCATCCACGGAGGTCGGTTCACCGACGATGCAGAAATCTGGATGTTCGCCGCGCCGCGCGAGCTCTTCGCATACCCGTACGGTGCCATCCACTGCGGGGCCTTCCTCGTCTGAGGTGATCAGCAACGCAATTGAGCCGATATGGTGTGGGCAGGCCTGGAGAAATTGCTCCACGGCCACGACGAACGCGGCGATAGAGGCTTTCATATCGGCTGCACCGCGGCCATACAGCATGCCATCGCGCACGGTCGGGGTGAAAGGGTCACTATTCCAGCGGTCGAGCGGACCAGGAGGGACCACATCGGTGTGACCAGCAAAAACCAGTAGAGGGCCGCCGGTTCCCCGCCGCGCCCAGAGGTTCGTGACTTCGCCGTAGACGAGGGAGTCACAGTAAAAGCCCATGGCCTGCAGGCGCTCGGCCAGCAAGGCCTGGCAGCACATTGGATGCGCTAGCCGGGAAGCGCTTCAGTTTGCAGCCGGCGCCGTGCTGTCTTGCGGCGCAATCCATTGCCTGGTTTCGCGATCGAAGCAAATGCCAAAGGCGCCGTGGGGGTGGCCCAGCAGATGCTTCTTGGCGATCTTGCGTGAAGGCGTGCGCGGGAAATCCTCGACAAACTCAAGGTAGCGGGGAATCTTGAATGGGGCCAGCGACGTGGCGCAGTGATGCAGCAGGCGCTCGACCAGGGTATCATCGGCGGTTGTGCCGCCGGACACAATGAGATAGGCCTTGGCTTCCTCGCGCCGGAGTTCATCCGGCACGGCAATGACTGCTGCTTCTTCGATGAGTTCCTGGCTCTTCAGTACAGCTTCTACCTCATTGGCGGCGATATTCTCGCCCGCGCGCTTGATCATGTCCTTGATCCGCCCGACAAGGTAGTAGTAGCCATCCTGGTCGCGCGTGAACAAGTCGCCGGTGCGAAACCACTGTTCTACATAAGTGTTCTGGTTTGCCTCGGTCCGCTTGTAGTAGCCCCAGGAGAGACCCCGGCCTTTGACCCACAGCTCGCCGACCTCATTCCCTTCTATCAATTTGCCGTCAGTATCGAAGATGCCCACTTCGCGGCCGGGCACAGGAATGCCGCAAGTGCGTTGCACGGTTTTTTCGCTGTCGAAGGTGGGCATCTGAAACACTGTACCCGTTTCCGTCATGCCATAGCCTTCCCGGCAGGGAATCCCAAAGCGTTCCTGAAACAGCGCCCGGTTGGATTCATTCCAGCCGTAGATTGTGGCGTATTTCAGCGGTGAGGCGATCTTCCAGGGTTGTTCTGGCAAGCGCTTGAGCAAAGGTTCCGGGAAGACACAGTAATGAATGTCATATTGCTGTATCCACTCCATGAAACTGGTGAGGCTCATTCTTTCAGCGATGTGCGCGGTGGCGCCCAACTGCAGCGTCATGAGGAATTGCCATTGCGGGTCCATATAGAAGAAGGGCGCCCAGATCAGCACATTCTCGATGGTTCCTGTAGCTGGGGCGCGCAGGACGGCGGCGTTCAGGCTCTGGATGATCCAGTATTCATGCGAAAGCATGCAGCCCTTGGGAAATCCGGTGGTACCGGAGGTGTACTGAATATTGACTAGGTCCGAGCTGGTGACCCGGCTTGGCTCATGCAGCGGCTTTGAGCTTTCCAGCAGGCGCTGCCAGCTGGAACTGGACACATGGTCGTCTATCCGAATAATGCAGTCGTCTGTGATTGCGGGGACACTGCCATCGTTGCCGAATTTGTCGGCACCGGTGCTGTCGGTGATCAGATACCGGGCATCGGAGTCCTCCAACGTGTTTCTTAACTCGCGGCTGGTATAGGAAGTATTGATGGGCACCATCACGGCGCCCAGTTTCGCGAGGGCGAGCCAGGAAATGGGGAACTGCGGGACATTGGGCAGGTGCACGGCAACATGTGAACCTTTGCGCACGCCCAGTTTCCGCAGACCCGTTGCCAGTCGGGCCGCCATGTCGTCCAATTCCCGGTACGTGAGCCTGATTCCCGTTTCGAACCAGTGAGCGGCGATGCGCTGCGGGTAGTACAAGGCGGCTCTGGTGGCCAGCTCGCCTATTGTATCGATGGGATACTGCGACAGCAGTTGCTGTCGCCGCAAGCGTTCATTACAGGTTTGATTGTTCATTGTTTTAAGGTCACTGAGGTTCCACGCCGGCTGCTCGCAGCAGATCCGCGTAAGAGGTCTTCTGTTCTTCGATGAAGGCGCCAAACTCCTCGGGGCTGGAGGGGTTGGGCAGGAAGGCATGGGCAGCCAGTTGTTCTTTGATCTGCGGCGATTCCAGAGCCTTGCGGAATGCTTCATTGAGCCTGTCGATGATGGGGCGGGGCGTACCGGCTGGGGCAACCAGGCCCATCCAGTTCGAAATGGTGAAGTCCGTGAGCCCCGCTTCCACCAGAGTGGGGACATCGGGCAGCAGCGGTGAGCGCATGTGTAGGGTGGTGGCCAGAGCGCGAAGTCGCCCTTCTTTGACGTAATTCAGACCGGTACTGGGTGGGTCCATCATGGCCTGCACCCGATTTGCCACCAGATCCACCATGGCGGGCGGGGCGCTTTTGTAAGGCACGTGCAGCATATCCAGGCCAGCCAGCGAATTGAGCTGGGCGAAGGCGACGATTCCGCTGGCGTTGCCGGTGGCGTAGCTGACCTTGCCCGGATTGGCCTTCACGTGGTCGACGAATTCCTGAAAGGTATTGGCCGGCACTGAACTATTCACATAGAGGAAAACCGTGTACCGCCCGATGTCGGTGACTGGGGCGAAGTCTTTGATGGGATCGTATGGCGGGTCCTTCTGCATGTACGGCACCGCTGCCATAGGGCTCCCGCTGCCGATCAACAAGGTATAGCCATCCGGCGCGGCTCTTGCGACATAGGTTGCCGAGATCGCTCCATTGGCGCCGGGTTTCGGTTCAATGACCACAGGCTGGCCCAATTCTTTTTCTACTGGCGCCGCAAGAATGCGCATAATGAGGTCGGTTGACGAGCCGGGCCCAAAAGGAATGACCACCTTGACGGGCCGATCCGGATAGGCTGCGTGCGCGACGCTGCCAACAAGGGCCAGTGATAGACATAACAGTATCTTTTTCATGCTGTGTTCCCCATGAGTAATTGTTCGCGAGGACGACTTACCTTGCGGTTGAGATAATCCTGCTCGATTTCTTCAGGGCTTCTGGCGTTAATGTCTCCGTATCCTCCTCCGCCAGCTGTTCCCACGACCAGCCGATCCCCTTTATTGAGAGTCAGAGTCGCTTTGGAATTGATGGGATGGACCGAGCCGTCGGCTCGGATGATTTCCGCATAACTCGTTGCACCAGGCCCGCCTCCATTCAGGCCGCGTGCAGGAGTCTTGTGGCGCTCACCCCGGTACGACAGGCGCACGCCATCTTGTAGAATTTCGTAGCAGCGTTCGACTCCAAGGCCGCCGCGGAACCTGCCCGGGCCGCCCGAATCACTGCGGATGCGGAAACGCCGTACAGCGATCGGTGTGTCTCGCATGAGTGCTTCAACGGGCAGATTCATACTATTGGAACCATCGGTCTGCAGGCAGTCGACGCCGTCGCCGAAGGGGCTGGCCTCCGTGCCTGCAGCAATCAGCTCACTGACGATGAAGGGCGAACCATCCTGGCGCCGGCCCGAGAACGCCAGCATCACGGATATACCCGCTGATTGCGCCGGCATGTGCTCAGGATCGGCCTGAGCCACAGCCGACAGGATCATGCTGCACATGCGCTTGATGGTGGCGGTTCGGGCATTCACTGCGGCGGGGGGATTGGGGTTGACCAGGCTGCCTTCCGGCAGTACGACCGAGATCGGTCTGAAACATCCGCCGTTAGTGGGAATAGATGGGTCCGTGAGCGTGCGCAGCGCGTAGTAGACGGCTGCCATCGTACTGGAGGGCACGCAGTTCATGGGGCCGCGTACCTGCGGATCGGTACCGGTGAAGTCACAGCGGAACGAGCCGTCCTTGATCGTCACACTGACACAAATGCGGACCGGCTTATCCAGGTCGACGCCGTCGTTGTCCAGGAAATCTTCGTATAGGAAGGTACCCTGGGGCAGCTGCTTCAGAGATTCACGCGTCATGAGCTCCGACCGCGAAATCAGCTCATCGAAGAGCGCCAGCACAGTTTGCTCACCGTATTTGTCAAACAGTTCGACGCAGCGCTGCAACCCTACGGTGCCGGCTGCAAGCTGCGCATTCAGATCGCCAAAGAAGGTGCCTGGAATCCGTACATTGAGCTCCAGCAGATCAAACAAGGTTTCGTTGCGCGTGCCGGCCTCGTATAGCCGTAGCGGCGGGATACGCAGACCTTCCTGGTAAATTTCTGTGGCGGCGGTGGGAATGGAACCCGGCTCCATCCCGCCCACATCCTGGTGGTGCACCGTGGTCACGCTGAACGCAACCACCTTTCCGCTTTTTCCGAAGACCGGCAAGAAGACGATGATGTCGGGCAGGTGGGTGCCGCCATGATACGGGTCGTTCATGGCGTAGACATCTCCCGGCTGCATGCCATGGATGTCGTACTTGTTCAGTACTGCTCGCAGCGCTGGTTGCATGGTGGCCAGGTGTATGGGAATCGCCGTCGCCTGGCCGATGGTTTCTGCATTGGTGTTGAACAGGGCGGCAGAGCAATCCATGCCTTCCTTGACGATGGGCGAGAATGCGCTCTTCAGTAAGGTCAGCTGCATTTCATTGGCGATGCCTTCCAGCTTGTTTCTCACCACTTCCAACAAAATCGGGTCAACGGCTGTGGGGTTCTGTTTCATGCATTGCGCTCCATGATGATGGCACCGCCGGGGGCAACGACAGCATGCCAACCTGGCTCGATGGGCAGAGTTGTGTCGGCCTGTTCGATGATTGCGGGGCCTTCGATACGTGTTCCGTGCTTCAGGTCAGAGCGCTGGTAGATCTGCGTCTGCAGCCGTGCGTCGGCATGTATGAAGCGGACTTCGCGCATGCGTGCTGCGGGCGGCTCACCCGCCGCTTCAAGAAATTGCCGCTCTGGCGCATGGTTGCTGGCGCGTTGCACGGCGCGCAGGTTGACGAGCGTCGCCTTATTGCGGGTGCTGTGACCGTAAAGGCGTTCGTGCGTGGCGACGAACTGTTCGTAGGCGGTGTCCAGCAGCGTTGCCGGCGTTTCGATATCCAGTGGGATCTCAATATAGTGAGACTGCCCGCTGTAGCAGATATCAGCAAAATACATGGTTTCCACAGTGGAGCCGGCAATGTCTTCCCGGGCCATCAGCTGGCTGCACTGCTCACGCAGCCTCGCGCAGATGCTCAGAATGTCGTCCGGCGAGGCGGTATCAAAGGGGGTGACATAAGACGAGGAAAATTCATGTTCCGTAGGGGCGCTGAGCAGGCCATCGGCGCACAACACGCCAGGCGACAGGGGGACCAATATGCGGCTGAGAGAAAGTTCATCGCATACGGGAATGGCGTGAATGCCACCGCCGCCGCCAAAGGGCATTAAGGTATAGCCGCGCGGGTCTATGCCCCGGCCGATCGACACCAGCCGGATGCCTTCTGCCATTTGTGAAGTGACGACTCGATGTATGCCCACGGCAGCTTCTTCCACGGATATGCCCAGCGGCTGGGCGATCTTTGTCTGGATCGCCTGCCACGCCAGCTCAGGATGAAGCGGCAAGGTGCCACCGGCAAAGTAGGCCGGGTCCAGCAGACCAAGCACCACGGAAGCGTCCGTCACAGTAGGATCCTCGCCGCCGCGCCCGTAACAGGCCGGCCCCGGCTGCGAGCCGGCGCTGCGCGGTCCAACTCGCAGCCCGCCGGAGGTATCCAGCCAGGCAATGCTGCCGCCGCCTGAGCCAATAGAGTTCACATCCACCATAGGAACACGGATGCGGTAGCCATCAACATAGGCTTCCTGTCTGATCTGGGCTTCGCCATTCGTAATAATGGCGATGTCAGAGCTGGTGCCGCCTATGTCCAGTGTGATGACGTTGGCGATATGATTCTGCGTGGCAACATTCTTGGCGCCGATGACTCCGGCGGCCGGACCAGAGAGGAACAGGCGCACCGGGCGCGCAGCAGCGATATCGGCGTTGGCCATCCCACCGCGCGACTGCATGATCTGCAACGGTGCTGGTATACGCGCTTCCTGCAGGCGCTTTTCCATGGTGATAAGGTATCGGCTGATCACGCCTTTCACATAGGCGTCGAAGGATGTCACCACCATGCGTTCATACTCCCTGAACATGGGGTCGATCTCGCTGGACAGGCTAACGCTTAGGTCGGGGTGGCGCTTGCGTATATGTGCGGCGGCACGCTGTTCATTTTCGGGGTTGGCATATGAGAATAGGAAAGCTAGCGCGATTGCCCTGGCGCCCGATTCAAGTAGCTCGTCCACCACGGTATCCAGCATATCGAGGTCGACCGGCACCTCGACGTTTCCCTGCGGGCTGGTCTGTTCGCGCACGCCGCAGCGGAAGCGGCCCGGTGCAAGGAACACCGGCGTCTCAGCCCTGAGGATCAAATCGTAGATCTGTGTGCGGTTCTGGCGACCGACTTCCAACACGTCTTCAAAGCCTTCCGTCGTAATCAACCCGATCGTGGAACCGCGCCGTTCCAGCACAGCGTTGGTGGCCACCGTGGTGCCATGGCGGAACTGGCCGATTTCGTTTGATGGTATGCCCCAGTCGGGCAGCAGCGAGTCAATGACCTGCTGTATCGCCTGGCTCGGATCTTCGCGGGTGGAGGGCACCTTGGCCGTATAGCGCTCGCCCCCTTCTGTGGTGATGACGACGTCCGTAAAGGTTCCGCCAATGTCGATGCCTACGTTGTACATTACACACCTAATAGTTTCTTAGCATTCAGGAACAACCATCGCTCCATGACGTCTTCGGGCAAACGAAGGTTTTTCGCCTCGTCATAGGCGCGATCGATGGGCTGCATCGGGTAGGACGTACCGAACACGATCTGGTCCTTGAGTACGCTCTTACCGTAGGTGACCAAGCCCTCATAGCCGGAGCCGGCCACATCCAGATATTTGGGTCTCACGGCACTCACGCCGATGGTCAGATTCTTGTGGCGCCATGCAACAGCAATCAGTTCATGCACCCAGGGCCAGCCAGGCGGAGAAGCCACGACCCGCAGCTGCGGCAGGTCCACCATGACCTGATCCAGCAACAGGGGCCGGCCATATTCCATCAGCGTTGCAGTGGAAAAGTTGACACCGCAGTGAATGTTGACCGGAATATCCAGGCGCACACAGGCCTTGTAAAGGCGATACATTTGCGGCGCGTTGATTGGCAGCTTGTGTTCGAAGCACTGCAAATTCAGCCCGCGCAGGTTCAATGTTTTCACTGCATATTCAAGTTCTTCTTCTGCCGACGGACTGTGCGGATCCACGCCGGCCCAGCCGATATAGCGTGGCCCGTGCATCTTGCAGAAGTCGGCCACGACCTCGTTCGGGACGACAATACCGAAGGTCGAACGCACATCCTTTGCCTTGATGACGACATGTTCGGCACTAAGGGTTTCATAGGTGGACAGATAACGGTCAAGATCGTGCTGCGTCTGCCGCTCGCTGTTCTGGTAGACGCGTCGGTAATTGGCCAAGTGCTGTGCACCGGATCCGAACTCTGGAATAGGAGGGCGACTATTGAAATCAATAATTTTCATGCAGCTATTATTGGTTAGACGCTGCTAAACTTTCAGTTATTGAATTGAAAACCGATGGCTATACATGAACCTGCGCCGACTGGAGATCTTCGAAGCCGTAATGGAGGCGCGCAGCCTCAGCGGGGCAGCGCGTCAGCTGGGAATTTCGCAGGCAGCGGTCAGCAAGGCGCTGTCGATGCTTGAGGCCGAGACGGGGTTCATATTATTTCGCCGCGTCAAGAGCCGTATCTTTCCCAGCAGCCAGGCAGAGTTCCTGCTTCCTTATGTGAAGCATTTGCGAACCGAGGCGCGGCAGGTCGGGGAAGTCATCACAGAATTGGCCGAAGGGTTGGTGGGGCATGTGATAGTGGCGGTCGTGCCGTCCATCAGTTACGCGTTCTTCGCACCCGCAGTCACCCGGTTCTTGAATCAGAACCCGCGGGTGCGCGTGGAAATCATCATCCAGCAAACGGCAGTTGTGGCCGAGCTCATTGCCGATAACCATGCGGATTTCGGCTTGTTGCATCAGCCCACGAACAACCCCTATCTGCTTAGCGAGCCAGTATGTGAAGCGCGCAGTGTGTGCGTCATGCCCGCCGAGCACCCGTTGGCGTTGCGCGACGAGATCACTCCGCAGGATCTCAGGAACGCAAGACTGATTGCGCTGCCCAAAGATGCCGGCGCCGGCAGGCTGCTGAGGCGCCATCTGGCCGAGGCGGGTGTGATGAAGGAGCCGGATATCATCGTGAATCAGACCATGCAGGCGATTCACATGGTTCAATGTAATGCCGGTGTGGCCGTGGTTGACCCCTACCTACTGTATCGGCAGGAGTTTACAGGCCTCAGCGTCAGGCCGTTCACCGCTGAGATACTGAACCGGCTTTATATCGTCCGTGGGGTCGAGAAGCCCCGTTCACTATACAGTGCGCAACTGGCCCGAGAAATCCTCTCGGAAATCGGTGCCTGCGAGCAGCTGCATCGACGTTTCAGTGTGTCGTGAAGGCGGCCGGTCCGAATCAAGGCATTATTCCGCGAATTCCCGGTCGATGGCTTCCAGTTGCTCCTGCAATTGCAACCATTCGTCCTCCAGTGCGCTGTGCTCCTTGCTCAGTTCGCCATGTTCGCTAAGCACTCGCAGCCGCTCGTCGCGACGTTCGTCGCTGTAGAGGCCGGCATCGGCAATCACAGTATCCAGCTCGGCCAGCCGCTGGCCCGCCGTCGCCATTTTTGTTTCTACATTGTTTAATTTCTTCTCTAATGGCCGGCGCCTCGCCGCCCGCTCCTGCCGAATGACCGCCTCCATGCGGCGTTGGGTGCGCCTGTCCACTGTGCTGGTGCCGTCCTGCTGCGCGTTGCGCTCCACGCGCTCCTGGGCGCGCTGCTGTGTGCCGTGCTCGGCCAGCCAGTTCCGGTAGTCTTCAAGATCGCCATCGAACTCCTTTACGCTGCCGTTGGCAACGATCCAGAAGCTGTCCACTGTGGTACGTAACAGGTGGCGGTCATGCGAGACCAGCAACATGCTGCCGCTGAACTCGGCCAGAGCAGTGGCCAGCGCTTCACGGGTGTCGACGTCCAGGTGATTGCTGGGTTCATCCAGCAGCAGCAGGTTCGGCTTCTGCCTGACGATCAGGGCCAGCGCCAGGCGCGCCTTTTCGCCCCCGGACATTGGTCCCACCGGAGCGTTCACGGTATCACCGCTGAAACCGAAGCCGCCGAGGTAGCTGCGCAACTCCAGCTCGCGGGTCTGAGGCTCAACTCGTACCAGGTGTTGCAATGGTGTCGACTGCAGGTCGAGCATGTCGAGCTGGTGCTGGGCGAAATAGCCGATTTCCAGCCCGCGCGATGCAGTGCGCGTGCCTGCGAGCTCTGGCAGCTCTCCCGAAATGGTTTTGATCAGTGTGCTTTTGCCGGCACCATTCACGCCCAGTACGCCGATGCGGCTGGCCGTTGGACCAAAGGCCGGAGTTACGGACAATGCGACGGAGACGGCCGACGGCGCTGTGTTGCCATCGCTCTGCATCTGACCGATAATTGAGGGGTACCCGCAAGGGGCTTAGAGTCTGGTTCCGTTACGGCGTTGAACCAGCCAGCGCGGCAAGGACGATGACAAGTCGGCCGCTCTGCAATCAAGGGCGCTTCGGCGCCCTTTGTCATTCTTGCCGCAAAAAAATAATGTGATAAATTGGATCTACTGACTGCTACAAGCAGTAGTGAGGTAGCTGGCCTACTTAACGAAACAGCCTTTTTAGAAGTACCTTTTTAGCAGTAATTTTTTTGAGCTTTTGGTGCAATCCGATCAAGGATTCGTGCACCGGAAACATTTTGTTATGCGAGTGCAACGCTCGCAGGGCCGTGTTCGGCTTGAAATTTTCAACGGCGATCTGCCGGCGACCGTAATCGGTCGTTCACTTTTCACAGACGTTCCTTTTTGACCTTGGCTATTGCGCCGAGACAGTCGTGTGCCGCATGACGGACGCAGCTTTGAGAAGCTGCCGCACGCTACTTTGTCCCGCAAGAACTTCGGTCGTCATCAAGTCTCTGTCTGCGCCCGTCTCTGTGCAAACGCGCAGCGGGGCACAGAGACGGGCGCAGCACGTGCGCCCGGAAGCCCCGTCCTGCGGGGGTTTCGGGCGCTTCGGCGTTGCGTGAAAACGCGTGAATCCACGCATTACACAGCTTACCCACCATCCGCGTA
>Ga0079224_100007383_pt1 | contig 14750 bp, 15 predicted proteins | sample Stecom2015_FD_80414 | JGI IMG/M metagenome (GOLD analysis project Ga0079224, IMG submission 80414) | Agricultural soil microbial communities from Utah to study Nitrogen management - Steer compost 2015 | ecosystem: Environmental > Terrestrial > Soil > Agricultural land | place: USA: Utah...
AACCTTTTTCCCGGTCCAAAATCGTACTGGCTTCGGAAAAGCCGGTAAGTAGTCCGATCTGGCGGCGCCCGCCTTTCACAAAATAATCTGCAACGATCTGGCCGCCTTGATAGTTATCGCTGACAATCGCATCGTAGGTATGGTCCGGCAGGCTGCGGTTCAGAAATACAACCGGCTTGCGGCTGGCTATCAGCTGGTGCTGTGGTTTGGAGGACACGACCGCAGTCGCAAATATCACGCCGTCAACATCACTTTCTGCAATTGCGCTGGCCGTCGCATCGTCCAGTTCCGAGCTGGTTTCCCATATCGTTGTTCTGAAACCATGGCTTGCCAACTGGTTGACCAGCAGGTGTAAAAGAGATGGATATAAGGGATTGGTCAGGTTGGCCAGGACCACGGCAATGGCGCCGCTGCGATTGGTTTTCATCTGGCGCGCTGCCGCGTTGGGCGTATAGCCATGGTCCCGGATGACTTGCAATACATGTTCGCGCGTTTCAGTTTTGATGCTGGGGTGGTTTCTGATCACGCGTGAAACTGTGCTTTGCGATACGCCTGCGAGGCGGGCAATATCCTGGCTGGTCAGGTTTTTTTTCATTTTGAAAAAAATAATATTGTTAGTTCATGCTGAACAAATATTTGGCTTACCCGGGATCCGGTAATGGGTCTTCTGTCGTTCCTGTGAAGTGGCGTATTGCATAAGACAGGGCATGCATAGTCTGAGCGACAGTCCGGCAGTTCGACGCACCCGGCACAGCATCAATAAAAACCGCCGATCTAACAAGTATCCGCCCTTCGGGTCGGCGGCAGGCGCGTCGATGATCAATCATATGGATGCCGTGTTGCCTTTGCAGGTCTCCTTTGGGTCGTTCCAGCGGGTGAGTTGGTAGGGGCGTTCCAAGGTTCCTGGCCCTTTCAAGCATGGCTAACGTGCGCATGGCTGACTTGTTGTATGTGACGAAACGGGCAGCAGGGATGCTGTCATGCATGGGTTCTGTGTTCTGGCAGCTAAGGACGTGATCTTATAGTAACGTAAAGCGTTGGTAACGTAAACAGATAGCGCCAGGATCGTTCTTCACCGTTTCCCCGACGTGCCGGTCCAGTTCATGTCCTGAAAATATCCACGCAAGTGATCAATAAACAGACGCACCTTGTAGGGAAGATAGCGTTTACTTTGGATGACCGCATAAATATCCAGCCCTTCACATTTATAGTCGGGCAGCACCACCTGAAGCCGGCGCTGAGTAATCAATTCTTCAACCATATAGCGCGGATGCATGGAGATGCCGTAATGGCGCTGCGCCAGATGCAGTAACGACTCACCCAGGTTCGAGTTGAACGAACCGCCGACCTGAATTTTATGCAGCTTGCCATGGGCATCAGTCAATTGCCATGCGGAGGTTGGGGCCTTCAATGTGTGCAGCAGGCAGTTGTGATGTTTCAAATCGGCCGGGTGTTCTGGTTTCTTCGCTCGTTTCAGATAGTCGCTTGTCGCCACCAGTACCTGCGGCACGACGGCGATTTTGTAGGCGATCTGGCTGGTGTCCCGCAGATGAGGGGCAATTCTCACTGACAGGTCCATGTTCTCGGCAATCAGGTCGCTGCGGCCATCATCCAGTTGCATCGTGATCTGCACTTCCGGATAGGTTTCCAGGAATGCCTGGACCGCAGGCGCCAGGTGAACGGCCCCGAAAGAAGGCGGCGAGCCCACACGGATTCTGCCAGTGGGGCGTTGTACCGAGCTGCGCACCAGGTCTTTGAGTTCGGTGAGCGCCCGCGACACGCTGTCGGCATTGCGCAGCAAAATTTCACCGCTTTCGGTCAGACTGACGCGCTTGGTATTGCGCTGTAATAGTTGGGTTTCAAAGGTTTGTTCCAGCCAGGCGATTTTCTTGGAGATAACCGAGCGGCTGGTGCCGAGCCGTTCGGCAGCTTTGGTGAAGCTCAAACCTTTTGCCACCTCTACAAAAACCTCTATGCATTCGACAGTGTTCATGGTTATGCGCTACCAGTGTTCGTAAATGGGAAACAGTTATTTTGCCATCTGTTTCTATGCATACGCAATCGTCATGCATAGAATGACCGTAATCTAAGACCCAGACACGGTTTGTTTCCATGACCATCCCTCATATCGATTACCACCTGTTCGGCGCCCATGTAAAGTTCGGCCCGGGTTGTGCGCAGGATTTGCGCGCCGAGCTGGCTGCACTGGCTAGCGTTCGCCCGGTAGTGCTGATGCAGCAACGGATGGCGGCCTCGGACCGTTGGGCCGCATTGCGTCACAGCCTGGATGGGTTGCAAATGCGGGTGTTTGCCCAGGTGCCGAATCATGGCAGCGTAGCGTGGGTAACCCAGGCGGCGCGCGAGATGGCCGATTTCCATCCCGACAGTATTGTGGCGCTGGGTGGCGGTAGTGTGTCCGATTCGGCCAAGGCGTTATCCATGCTGCTGGCCGAAGGCGGGGCATTAGCCGATCACGTGACCTGTTTTACGCCGCCTTCGATGGTTGAGATTCCGGTGCGGACCAAGCCTAAACTGCCCATCGTAGCGCTACCGACAACGGCCTCGGGCGCCGAGCTGACGCCCTCGTTCGGAATAAGGCAGGATGATCACAAGCTGCTTTTCTGGAATCGGCAGCTGGCCAGTCGCACGGTATTGATTGATCCGGACCTGAGTTGCAATATTCCCCTGGCGCTGATGCGATATACCGCCATGAATGGTCTGGCGCATTGCTTTGAGGGCATGTATTCGCGCAATCGATCGCCGATCTCCGATGGCATTGCACTGCAATCGATTGAGTTGTTCGCCCAGGCGCTTACCGACGCAACCCTGAGCCAGCCTGAGCAGCGCTGGCGTCTGCTGCTGGGCGGACATTTGTCGGGCATTGTGCTGTCGATGGCCAGGACCTGTCTGCATCATGCCATTTGTCATGTCATCGGCGCCAGACATAACGCGGGGCATGGACAGGTCAATACCATCATCCTGCCGCACGCGCTGCGCTTTAATGAGTCCGTCGCCGGCGCCGCTCTGGCGCCCGCGCTGGCGGTGCTTAATCGCATCGCTGGTACCAGCCATTCAACTGTTTCCGGCTGGATTTCACATGTGATTGAAAAACTGGGCCTGCCTGCGTCTCTGACAAGCCTTGGTATTGCCGCTGGCGATTTGCCGCCGATTGCCTTGCAGACCATGACAGAGCGCGGACTTGCCGTGAATCCCCGTCCGGTTACTCATGCCGATGAGGTGTTGTCCATTCTGCGACAGGCCGCTTAACACTTTTGTAGAGGAAACGTTTATGAGAATTGAACCAAAGGCCGCCAGCCTGGGCGCCACCATTTATGGCGTTGACCTGTCCATGCCATTGACCCCTGACAATCACAAGGCCATTGAACAGGCGCTGGGGCAGTATGGCGTTGTCAGCTTTCCCGAGCAGCAATTGTCTGCAAAGCAATTACGTGATTTTTCAGCACATTTTGGCACGCTGGAAATCAACGTCGCTAATCTGTTTCATGACGAGCAGTATCCGGAAGTCATGATTCTGTCGAATATGAAAGAAAACGGCAAGCCAATCGGCCTCAGCGATGCCGGGCAGGATTGGCATACCGATATGTCCTATAGCAAAACCATTGCCTTCAGCAACGTGCTGTATGGCATCCGGATCCCTTTTCGTGATGGCAAATCATTAGGCAACACAGCCTTCTGCAACATGCATGCAGCATACGAGGGATTGCCCGAGGAAATGAAGGCAGAGCTGGCAGGCATGACTATCACGCACGACTTTAACAAGTTCTGGGACATGATGCGCCGCGAGAAGGGCAGTACGCGTCCGCCCCTGACCGAGGCGCAGCGCAGACGCAAGCCGCCGGTCTCCCATCCGGTTTTTCTCATTCACCCGATTACCGGCCGCAAGGTGCTGTATGCCAATCCGGGCTATTCCATGCGGATCAATGAGCTGCCCGAAGCACGCAGCGACGAGATTCTGCAGTTTCTGTTCAGGCATCAGGTGCAGGAAGAATATTGTTACCGCCACCAGTGGAGCCAGGGCGATGTGCTCATGTGGGACAACATCGGAACGATTCACAATGCAGTCGCAGACTATGGGCCGGATGAGCATCGCCTGATCAAGCGCTGTCAGGTCATGGCAGACAAATATTTTCCCGAGCAGTACACAAGCTGAGCTGCGCCTCTGCAGGTGGCGCTGCGTAAAAAATATAAATTTAACTGGAGACTACAATGAAGCTGATAAAAAACCTGGTCGTCGCTGTTGCTGCCGCGGTATGCCTGGCAACTGGCGTTGCCGCAGCCGCCGCCTATCCCGATCGGCCTATCCGTATGGTGCTTGGCTATTCTGCCGGCGGTCCGACAGACGTGGTGGCCCGTGTGGTAGCCAAGCACATGAGCGAATCGCTGGGCCAGCCGGTGGTCGTGGAAAACAAGCCGGGCGCCAGCGCGCATATCGCGGCTAATGACATCATGCATGCTGCGCCCGATGGTTACAAGGTGCTGGTGACTTCGCTTACCCTTAATGTGAATCCCCTGCTGTATCCGGACCGATATAACTACGAAGCGACCAAGGTATTTGAACCGGTTGCCAACTTTGTGACCTTGCCGATGGTGGTTGTGACAAACTATAAATCACCCTATAAAAATATGCAGGATTTGATTGCGGACGCCAAGACGCACCCGGGCAAGCTCACCTTCGGGTCATCCGGGTTCGGCGGATCGGCCCACCTGACGGCGGAAATGCTGGCAACACAGGCAGGTCTGGATATGGTGCATGTACCATTCAAGGGCAATGGCCCGGCATTGCAGGAAATGATTGCCGGACGCATCTCCTTTATGTTCTATCCCAGCGTAGGCATTGCCGACTATGTGGCCGACAAGCGCTTGCGGATACTGGCGGTAGGCACACGGGAGCCGCACCCGGACTTTCCGGGCGTGCCCACCCTGGAAAGCATGGGGCTGACCGGCTTTGAAGAGGCGGCATCGTTTATCGGTATGCTGGCGCCCGCAGGAACGCCTAAGGATATCGTGGCCAAGTTGAACCAGGCGGCGGTGGCAGCTCTTTCCAAGCCTGAGGTGAAAGCGCAGCTAAAGCAGCTGGGCGCGAACATTGTCGGCAATTCGCCTGAGGCCTTCCGCGAGTTCCTGATAAAAGACAAAGCCCGCTGGCAGTCTGTGATCAAGCACGGCAACGTGAAGCCGGAATGAGGCAGCAGCAGATGAAGCGCTCTGCCCTGAGTGACTGTTATTGCATCGCGCGCTTGCGGGAAAGGGCTCGAACCCGGTTGCCGCGGGGTGTATTTGATTTCTATGACGGCGGCGCCGAAGACGAAGTCACCCTCAACGACAACTGTGATGCGTTCCGCCGGGTGCGGTTGTTGCCACGCGTACTGCGCAATGTTTCCCGGGTGAATATGGCTGCACAGTTATTTGGTGCTCCCATGGGATTGCCCATGGCCGTGGCGCCAACCGGCGCGGTCGGGTTCGGCTGGCGGGGCGGCGATATTGCGCTGGCGCAGGCTGCGGCCAAACACAGCATACCGTACACGCTTTCAACGTCGGCCACGGCGTCCATCGAAGAAATTGCCGACCGGGCCCCCGGACGGCTATGGTTCCAGGCCTATATCCTGCAGGACAAACAGCGCCTTCATGCGCTGATTGACCGGGCCAAGGCGGCCGGCTACGAAGCGTTGGTCATTACGGTAGATCTGCCGGTTGGCGGCAAGCGGGAAAGAGACCTGCTCAATGGTCTGAGTTTTCCCATGAAGCTGGGATATCGCAACATCGGCCAGTTTGTCAGAAAGCCCGTATGGTCGCTGAATATGTTGCTGCGCAAACCGCCGGTGATGCCCAGTTTGCAGGGACTGGCATCGCTGCAGGTAGACAGGGCCAGAATGCAGGGAGTCGCCGGAATGAATTACGATCCGGCGTTCGACCTGGCTGCGTTGCGCCAGTTGCGGGACCGCTGGCCTGGCAGGTTGATTATCAAGGGTATTGTCAATCCGCTGGACGTTGAACCGGTTCTGGCGGTGGGCGTGGATGCGCTGGTGGTGTCCAACCACGGCGGGCGGCAGCTGGACACGGGTCTGGCTACGCTGGACGCCTTGCCCGGCATCGTGCTTGCGGTCAACCATCGGGTGCCCGTGTTGCTGGACGGCGGGATTCGCCGTGGTAGTGATGTATTCAAGGCGCTGGCGCTGGGGGCGGCAGGCGTTTTGTCGGGCCGCGCGACCCTGTTTGGTGTGCTGGCGGGCGGCTACGAAGGTGTTGACCGCGCCTTGACCATTCTGAGCGATGAACTGAGGCGAACGATGCAGCTTTGCGGCACGTCCAGTCTGGCCGATATCGATGACTCGGTGCTGGCGCAATCGTCTTTACATCGTGATAACGGAGATCGGTTGATATGAATGCAGCTATGAAACAGTGTGAGAATCAGGTGATGCTGTTTTTCCGCTGCCTGGACGAACGCCGTTACGACGCCCTGGCGGCCTTGCTGGCGCCGGATGCGATCTGGCGGCGGCAGGGCAAAGCGCTCAGGGGGCCGGAACAGGTGCAGCAGGCATTGCGGCAGCGCTCGCCAACCATGAAAATCGCGCATATCATTACAAATCTGGTATTCGATGAGTGTGCAACTGAACACTGTGCGATTCGTTGCTATATGCTGGTGATTCGGCATGAGCCCGGAGAGCCCCGCACGGGGGCTTGCCCCTTGCAAGGCATTGAGTCTATACGCAACGTGCAGATTCAAATGAAACAGGTTGCCGGCAACTGGCTGATTGCGCAACTGAGCGCAGAAGAGACGATTTTTGCAGCGAACGCGTAAAGGAAAAATGACGATGAGATGGCTTCGATACAGCCTTGATGGTAAAACCGGCTACGGAATACTAAGCGATGAGGACATGATTACCGCCGTTCGCGGAGACCCGCTGGGCTATTACGAAACCACGGCAACACGAATGCAATTGCGGGACGTGACGATTGAAGTGCCGATTGTGCCGCCCACTTTTTACTGCGTGGGCCTCAATTACGTCAAACATATCAGTACCGAAGGGTTGACGATTCCAAAGAAGCCGGACGTGGGCTATAGGGCGAATAATGCGTTGCTTGCACACGGCCAGGACGTGATCATGCCAGCAGATGCTACGCGCATCCATTACGAAGGTGAATTGGTGGTTGTGATCGGCAAGAAAGCAAAGAATATTTCAGTGCGCGAGGTCAAGGACTGCATTTTAGGCTATACCATTGGCAATGATGTGAGCGAACGCAATTGGCAGGCATCCGACCGTACATTCTGGCGCGCCAAGAACACGGACACGTTCAAACCGATGGGACCATGGATCAGTACCGAGGCGGACGTGTCTTCGATGCAGACGGTCGTAACGGTGAACGGCGTGGAAAGCACGCGCTTTGACACGGCGGACATGTTGTTTGGTGTTGAGGAATTTATCAGCACAATGAGCCGATACCTGACCCTTTATCCGGGCGATATGGTGTGGATGGGCACGGACGGTCACTCTCCGAATCTGCAGCCAGGCGATCGCGTGGATATCAGCCTGACAGGGCTGGGTATATTGAGCAATCGTTTCGTGAAAGAGGCGCTGACATGATGCAGGCGGCGTGGTATGCGGAAAATGGTCCCGCGGACCAGGTATTGCAAGTGGGGCGGCAACCGGTTCCCTGGGCGGGCGCAGGCCAGGTCCGGGTGCGGCTCGCCTGCTCGGGTGTGAACCCTTCTGATGTGAAATCACGGGCTGGCGGGCGCCCGGTACGTTGGGACCTGATAATTCCGCACAGCGATGGCGCTGGCACTATCGATCAGGCGGGCCCGGGGGTGGACGCCAGTAGAATGGGTGAACGGGTTTGGTTATGGAACGCGCAATATAATCGCCCGCATGGCACTGCAGCCGAATATATCGTTTTACCTGCAGAGCAGGCAATGATCTTGCCCGAGAGCGTGTCCTTTGAAGCTGGGGCGTGCCTGGGCATACCGGCGCTAACGGCTTTTCGCGCTGTGGAGCTGGCCCAGCTTGAACCCGGGCAGGCGGTATTGGTTATCGGTGGCGCCTCTGGTGTTGGCTATTACGCAGTCCAGATGGCGCAGGCGCAAGGCGCTCGCGTGCTTACCACCGTAGGCTCGCAAGCCAAGGCCGCGTTCCTGCATGCCGCCGGCGTCAAGGACACGATTCTTTATAAGCAGGAGTCTGTCGCTGATCGTGTGCTGGAATTGACGAATGGAGCAGGCGTCCATGCCATTATCGATATGGATCTTTCCACCACCATTGCGCTGGTCGATGAATATGTGCTGGCACCGCATGGTAGGCTGGTCTGCTATGGTTCCAATGAGCGCGGTGTTGTGCCGCTGAACTATGGCGCCTGGCTGCCTCGCTCATTGTCGCTGCATTTTTTTCTGGTCTATGAGCTTACTCGTTTGCAACGGCTGCGCGCGTTAGAGGGGCTGCAGCACATGTTGCGTACAGGTATGCTGCAACACCATATCGGACCGACGTACCCGCTGGCCAACATTATACTGGCGCATCAGGCGGTGGAGAACGGGACGTCGCTGGGTAATGTGATTGTCGATTGCGGTGGTGGGTAATCGCGCACAGTTGCTTAACCGGAATACTCATTAAACACGCCAAGATCAAAATGCGCTTGCAGCAATGCATGCACATTTTTGTTATAAGCATATGTTTGACTGTTTTAGATCGATCGTTTTAGAATGGTTGAAACACCAGATAATCCCCTGATCTAATGGCAAGACTGTTTTGAGTGACCGTGACGATGGGCCGACCAAGAGAGTTTGACGAAGACGCCGTGCTGGCCGCAGCAATAGACTGCTTCTGGCAGCACGGATACGAAGCGACTTCAGTCCGGGAGCTGGCCTGCAGGATGGGGCTCACCGGCGCAAGCCTATACAACGCGTTTGGCGACAAGCGAACCCTGTATCGCCGCGCGCTCAACTATTACGTGCAAACCAGTTTTGCCGCCCGTGCGCATCAGTTGCAGGCAACGCTCTCCCCGCCGGAGGCGATACGCGCCTTTTTTACGGAAACCATTGAGCGCTCCCTGGACGATAAGCAGCGGCGAGGCTGCCTGATTGTAAACGCGGCGCTGGAGGTGGCCCCGCATGATCCTGAGTTTCGGCAGATCGTCACCGAGGTACTCGGACACGTAGAAGAATTCTTTCGACGCTGCATCCGTGCCGGCCAGCGTGACGGCACGATCACGAACCGCCATAGCGCCATAGAGCTGGCGCGCATGCTGCTGGGTATTCACATCGGGATGCGTGTGCTGGCCAGAACCCGGCCGGAACGCACCTTGCTCGAGGGAATGATGCGCCCTGCATTCACGTTACTTACGCCTGACCCATCCCATGCAAAAAGGAAAAATGATGATTGATTTATATTACTGGCCTACGCCCAATGGTCACAAAATTACCCTGTTCCTGGAAGAAGCCGGACTGGATTACCGGATTCATCCGGTAGACATCAGCGCTGGCGACCAGTTCAAACCTGAGTTCCTGGCTTTTTCTCCGAACAATCGCATGCCGGCGATCATCGACACGGCCCCCACTGACGGCGGTGAGCCAATTACCGTGTTCGAATCGGGGGCCATTTTGCAGTATCTGGCCGAAAAAACCGGCAAATTTTTACCCGCCGATGTGCGCTCGCGCAAAACAGTAATGGAATGGGTCTTCTGGCAAATGGGCGGACTGGGCCCCATGGCCGGACAGAATCATCATTTCGGCGTTTATGCGCCCGAGAAGATTCAGTACGCCATTGACCGCTATGTTAAAGAGACCAACCGTCTGTACGGGGTGCTTGACCGTCGCCTGGAAGGCCGCGCTTTTATCGCGGGCGAGGAGTACTCCATTGCGGACATGGCGTCTTACCCGTGGATCGTGCCATACGAGCGTCAGCAACAAGATCTGCAAGCCTTTCCGAATCTGCATCGATGGTTCGACCAGATTCGCGAGCGGCCCGCTACTGTGCGCGCCTATGCCAGGGGCGAGCCGCTCGCGAGTCGGCCAGCGGTCACCGAGGAAGGCAAGAAGATTCTATTCGGACAGACTGCGCAGACCGCCGGGGCGCGAGCCTGAGGGCGGTATACTTCTTTACCGATATGACTTTTGCAATTTTGCTGTGAAACAAAATCCCTCCTTTCCCTTGCAGTCGCCATGCCCCTGCGGCAGCGCGTCAAGCTATCAGGCTTGCTGCGGTCGTTGGCATCATGGCGCGCTGCGCCTGATGGCGCCCGATGCGCAAACCCTGATGCGCTCCCGCTATAGCGCGTTCGTATTGGATGAGCGTGGTTATCTGTTAGACACCTGGCACAGCAGCACCCGACCGGTGTCACTGGAGGCCAATGCGCCGGGCACCAAATGGCTGGGGCTGGAGGTGCGGCAGCATACTCTGCAAGACGACGACTATGCCACGGTAGAGTTTGTTGCCCGCTCCCGCCACAACGGACGTGCTGCGCGCCTGCATGAAGTGAGCCGCTTTGTACGTGAGGACGGGCGGTGGTTTTATGTGGATGGTGATTTTTTTGAAAAAGAGCGCTCGGCAGGGGTCAGGCGCCCGCAGTAAAACGGCAGCCAGCTATTCTGCTTGGGTCAGCACATGCTCCAGCTTTCCAAAAAACTGTTGCCATCCGGATTTCGCACCCCCAAGGGCTTGCTTTTGTTCGGGGCGGAAACCTGATTGCTCCATACGTAGATGGGTGCCTGTTGCCGTTGGCGTGAGCGTAAAGGTGACGACGCTTCTCAAGTCGAAGTCTGGATTGTCGTTAACAAAATTCCAGGTGTAGGACAGCACGCTGTTCTGCTCAATGGCGAGTACTTCACAATCGAGTACGCCGCCCCAGTCGCCTTGCAGTTTGAAACGATGTCCAACGGCGGGCGAAAAGTCGTTTTTCATCAGCCATTCTTCGATCAGATGAGGCACGGTAAGCGCTCGCCAGACCTTTTCAGGAGGATGGGCAAGCTCACGTTCTACGATAACGGAGCGTATTTCATGTGTGGTTACGGTCATTGATCTATCCTTTGTAGAAGTGTTTCAAGATCGTTAAATCTGCTTTCCCAGTAGCCAGTCATTTGGCTGGTCCAGTCGACCAGCGGTGCCAGCGCGCTGCGTCTTGCGCTGTAATGAGTCTGCCGTCCTTCATGTCGGTCCAGCACCAGCCCAGCTTGTTTGAGAAGTGCCAGATGTTTTGATACGGCCGGCTGAGATACGCCGGCTTGCGCAGTTAAGGCTGCTACCGTCTGCTCCCCGTCGCGGCAAAGGCGCTCGAATATGGCGCGACGGGTCGGATCGCCAAGCGTGCGGAACAGTAAATCCTGAGAATGGGGTGAGCGTTTATTCATAGCTATCCGGTTATGTGTTTTAATAATAACCGTATGGTTATGGATTAGTCAAGACATGATTTGCAGATCTGTTTTTTTTCGAAGCAGGGTCCGCGAAAGTCGATGAAACTGTCGGCTTGACGGGTGGACAAGTGCAGTCACGCGCTTAACTTGCCTGCATGCCGTTTGCCTGCTCCTGCCTGACCAGACGCCGTACGCCCCCGATAAATTGTTTCTCCAAAGTACTGGGCGGCCCCTGTTCGCGGTAGATGGCCACCAGATCAAGGGTGATCGGCGGGTCAAAATGAATGTATCTGGACTTGTCTCTCAAGACAAATTTTGCGGTGAATTCATCCACAATTGCAAGCCGATCTTCGTATTCGGCTATGGCGGCGGCGACATAGTAGGTCTCTACCTTTACCTGATTGGTAAATTGATAGGGAATGGCCATGGATTCAATGATGCGGGTGACCGGGTCGCCCATGGAATAGGTGATCAGCTTGCGGAAATCTACCTGGCGAGGATCATTCACCTGGCCATGGCGCGGTCCGGCCAGCACCATATTCACTTTGGCAATGGTGGAAGACGAGCAGTCCGGATACTCGTCCGGTTTGAACGTGAAAGCGATATTGATCTCGCGTGAGCGTAGTTTTCTGATCAGCTCCGATTCATGCCCCGTAGTGATTTCAATGTTGATATCCGGATAGCGTTGCCGAATGAGCGACACGGCCTGCGGCATCAGGTGCAGGCCCAGGCTTGGCAGGCAACCCAGTTTGAGCGATCCTGCCGGATGCTGGTGAATATTGGACGCTAGCGAGCGGATGTGCTCCAGCTGGTTCATCATTTTTTCAATTTCCGGCGCCAGCGACTGGGCTTCCGGCGTCAGTTTCAGTCTGCCTTTGACGCGTTCGAATAGCTTGAAACCCAGTTGCAGTTCGGCATGCCCCAGGGTTTTGCTGACTGCGGATTGGGAAATGTTCAGCAAACGCGCCGCCCGACTGACCGAGCCGGTCGTGCGTATGGCGTGAAAGATTTCGATATGTCTGATTTTCACCGACACCTCATGGTATGAATTTTAGTTATGGATAATATAACTTTTTTCCTTTGCATGCTGTAACTATTGCCTGCACAATAGCCCGGGATAGCAGCACCTTCCCATTTGCCATTTTTTAAAGTGTGTTACCCGGAGAGCCGTTATGACCAGATTTCATTCACTACTGAAAATCGGGATTGCTGTGGCCTGTGCGCTCAATGTCGCTCAGGCCGCGGCGAACCAGTTCCGCCTGGGCATTGCAAAGGATTTGCTTACCCTCGATCCCATCGCTTCCAGCGACAACCCTTCTATCTGGACCCAGTTGCTGATTTATGATCAATTGGTCAAGCCCTCTGCAGACGGGACCAAGATAGAACCGGGGCTGGCCGACAAGTGGGAGATCAGCCAGGACGGAAAAACCTACACCTTTCATCTAAGGGAAAATGCAAAATTCAGCGACGGCAAACCGGTAACGGCTGATGATGTGATCTTTTCGCTGAAACGGGCAGCCGGGGAAAAATCCGGCTGGGCACGATTCTTCAAGCCTATCACGGGTTATGAAAAGGTAGATGACAGGACGGTAAAACTCAGTCTGGACGCGCCTTTTACGCCGATGCTTAACAATCTGGCCCTGTTTTCCGCTTCCGTATTGCCGGCAGCATTACTGGAGCAAAAAGGCGAGGAATTTTTCAACGCGCCGATAGGCAGCGGTCCCTTCTCGCTCAAAGCCTGGCAGAAAGGTCAACGTGTGTCCCTGGATAAGAATCCCAACTATTGGCAGCAAGGAAAGCCCGCCGTGGAGCAGGCCTCGTTGGAAATTATCGGGGACGACAATGCGCGTATTCTTAAATTGAAGGCCAATGAGCTGGACGCCGCGATGGATATTCCATTTAACCAGGTCGCCATGCTGCAGAATGATCCGAATATCAAGACGGCCGTGGCCAAGGTATTTCGCACGGATTTGGTGCAACTCAATACCAGCAAAAAGCCATTTGATGACATTCGTGTTCGCCAGGCGTTGAACTATGCCATTAACAAGCAAACAATTATCCAGGGGGTATTAAAGGGAAATGGCGAGCCGGCAGCATCCTCGTTACCCATCATGGCGCATCACAATACGGATATCAAGCCGTATCCCTTTGATCTGGCCAAGGCCAAACAGCTGCTTGCCGAGGCCGGACTTGCGGACGGTTTCAAGGCGACGCTGCTTATTCCATCAGGAGACGTGACGTCCCGGCAAGTGGGTCTGGTCATTCAAAACGCTTTGAGCAAAATCAGGGTGACAATTCAGGTGCAGACCATCGAGAGCAGTTCCCAGTTTACGACGACCAAAGCAGGCAATTACGAGATGTCGCTGACCTATACGACCAGCGATACGATTGATCCTGACCAACTGATCGGCTTTACTGCTGTCAATCCTGAACGGGCCAATGCCTTGCATACAAACTGGAAAAGCGAACGCGTCAACACGCTGTATGCAGAGGAACGCAAAACAGCTGAAGGGGCCGAGCGCGGACGCATGTTCAAGGAAATTGAAGCCATCGTAAACAGGGAAGCGCCGTTTATTTTTCTGTATCACCAGGGCGTTCCTTATGCCTATCGGTCTAATATCGAAGGTTTCAAAGTGCTGCCCACATCAAACTACAGGCTCGAAGAAGTCCGCGTCAAGTAGACGCCAAGATCAGGATACAACAGGGGTAAATCGTGGTAGTGCGTTTTATTATCTTGCGGTTGGTGCAGTTGATCCCGGTATTGCTGGGCATAACGATTCTGGCCTTTCTGCTTTTGCGGGTGATGCCTGGGGACCCGGCAACACTGCTTCTGGGAAGCCGGGGTACGGCCGAAGATATCGCCAAACTGCAGCATCAGCTGGGACTGGATAAACCACTGGTGGTCCAGTATTTTCAGTTCTTGCTGGATTGCCTCAAGGGCGATTTCGGCACGTCGATTGCCTTTCGCACCTCGGTCGGGCCATTGATCTTTGAACGGCTCTGGGTAACGCTGGCCCTTGTCGCCTACAGCACGGTTATTGCAATTGTGTTGACCATCCCTCTTGCTTTCCTGGCCGCATTGCGCAAGAACTCGGCCACAGACAATCTGATCAAATTCCTGTTTATCTGCTTTATGTCGATGCCCGCGTTCTGGCTTGGCATTTTGCTGGTTCTGGTGTTTTCGGTCTACATTCCCATTTTTCCCGTTTCCGGGCTCAATGGCGGCTTTTTCGGGCTTTTGCACTCGTTGTTTCTTCCTGCCCTGGTTATTGCGTTGAGCACTGCAGCCCTGACCGTGCGTTCCCTCAGAAGCTCGATTATCGCGGTGCTCAATGCCGATTATATTGATACAGCCTATGCCAAGGGCATGAGTCGCATGCAGATTCTT
>Ga0079224_100007385_pt1 | contig 14749 bp, 16 predicted proteins | sample Stecom2015_FD_80414 | JGI IMG/M metagenome (GOLD analysis project Ga0079224, IMG submission 80414) | Agricultural soil microbial communities from Utah to study Nitrogen management - Steer compost 2015 | ecosystem: Environmental > Terrestrial > Soil > Agricultural land | place: USA: Utah...
ACCACAAACCCCAGTGACTAAATCACAAACCATATTACTTTTATTCAATGTCTATTCCTCCCTTAAGTGATCGCTTTGATCTATAATTGAATTGTAAAATATGTTAAATAATTTGAGTACCGATAGTTTGGGCGATGTGTCGTATATTCAACACATTCGAAAATCTGTATAAAAAGTAGGATGGGTAATGATGAAGGAAGTAAAAGTAGATCCTAGAATACGTCGTACACGTAAACTAATTATGGATGCTTTTATTGAACTTTCAAGTAAGAAGGAATTCAGGGGTATAACGGTGAAGGATATTACAGCCGAGGCAATGATTAACCGTGCAACATTCTATTATCATTTTGAAGATATTTACGATCTTTTGGATAAATCTTTATCGGAAGTATTATTAGTTAATTTAGACTGTGATACGTATAAAAGCAGTGAATTGAATGAAGAAGTGGTTAGCAGTATTTTCAGAGCGATTACTGATTTCCAAATGTCACTTTCTACCCGGTGTCATCGAGGCTATGAAGATACAATTGCCCGGATTATCAGGGAACAGCTTGAAATCATTTTTTATCATATGCTCGTTAAACAGCGTTCAAATAATGATGAGAAAACATTGAAGCTTATGGCAGTCATGCTGAGCTGGGGGATATACGGAGCTTCTGTGGAGTGGAAAAGAAGTATTGAAGAAATGGAACCGGAAATCTATATTAAATCAGTTATACCATTTATCATGGCTGGAATAGACGGCATGTGAAAGTAGAAATATTGATGAATTATAAATTCTGGACGGTTGTCATGATACAAAAAGAGGATAAAGTACTGTTGCTCAACCGTCAGCATGATCATTTTAAAGGATATATTCCACCAGGTGGTAAAGTGGATTTTCCTGAAGGTTTTGCTGAAGGTGCGATCAGGGAAGTAAAAGAAGAAACAGGGCTGGCTGTACAGTCATTAGTATTTAAAGGAATCTCCCATTACACGAATCCTGAATTGCATGACCATTTTATTATTTATAATTATTGGACGGATAATTTTACGGGGGAAGTTTTGGACTCCTGCACAGAAGGGGAGCTGGAGTGGGTCAAAATAAGCGAAGCTAAATATTATCCGATGCAGGAGGATATTCAAGTGCGCTTCGATTTGTTCTTCGAGCCAGGGACATTTGAAATCCATACAATGTGGGATGAACAAAACAATCAAATCGACAAGCGAATCATACATAAGCTATAAAAAAAGCGTGACCAGATTTGTTGGTCACGCTTTTGTTTTTATTTCAGGCTCATTTTAAATTCAAGGAAGTATTCGTTGTATTTTCCCAGCCATTCAAGGCCAAGGTTTTCGTAAACTTCCAATTTTTCTCGCTGGTCATGCGGCGGGTAGAATCGTTCATCGTTAATAACTTCCTCATCCATCAGTTCCCAAGCGGCTTCATTAGGTGTTGAATAGCCGACATAGTCAGCATTTTGTGCAGAATTCTCAGGGTCAAGCATGAAGTTGATGAATTTATGGGCACCTTCGATATTTTGTGAAGTTTTTGGAATCACCATATTGTCGAACCATAAGTTAGAACCTTCCTGCGGTACGGCGAATTCCAATTCCTCATTTTCCCACATCATATCTGCGGCCTGACCGGAGAACGTTAATGCTACAGATGCTTCATTATTTATCATAAGCGGTGTAATTTCATCACCGATAATAGCTTTAATATTTGGTGAAAGTTCAATTAAGTGATCTGTCGCTTTACGCAATAAATCATCATCTTTCTCATTAAGTGACTCGCCGATTGAGTTCAGCCCCATTCCGATTACTTCACGGGAGCCGTCAACGAGAAAGACTTTCCGTTGTAATGAAGGATCCCACAGATCTTCCCAAGTTTCGAACGTTAAACGGTCATCAATTAAATTCGGATTATAGACAATCCCAACTGTTCCCCAGAAATAGGGAATTGAGTATTCATTTCCTGGATCGAACGGCAAATCCAAAAAGTCTTCATTAATATTTTGCAGATTCGGAACTAAGTTATGATCAATCGGAATAAGCAGGCCATCTTCCTTCATTGATTCAATCGTATATTCGGAAGGAACCGCAATATCATAGGCAGAACCGCCTTGCTGGACTTTCGTCAACATCGCTTCATTTGAATCAAATGTTTCATACGTTACTTTAATTCCAGTTTCTTCTTCAAATTTATCGATTAATTCCGGGTCAATATATTCACCCCAGTTATAAACCGTTAATGTATCTTTACTGCCTGCGGAACCAGCGGATTGCATACGGTCAACTGTAAAAAACAGCAGGGCACATACAATGACAATGGCAGTCGTTGCTTGAACTAATTCTCTCATCGTTGTCCCCCCGTTGCTATTGATTTTGAACGCTTGTTAATAAAGTAGTACCCGATAACGATTAATACCGTTACGGCAAATACCAGCCCTGAAATGGCATTGATTGTTAATGAAATGCCGGCACGGGCCATCGAGTAAATTTCAACAGATAATGTACTGAAGCCATTTCCTGTTACGAAAAATGTAACCGCAAAGTCATCCAGTGAATACGTCAGGGCCATGAAGAAACCGGCGAAAATCCCTGGTGAAATATACGGTAAAATAACACGTGTCAATACATCGCGTTTCGTTGCACCCAAGTCTCGTGCAGCATCGATCAGGGAAGTATTCATTTCAAGCAGTTTAGGTAAAACCATCAGTACAACGATCGGTACACTGAATGCGACATGCGATACAAGTACTGAAGCGAATCCCAGTTTTACACCGATCATTGTAAATAAAATCAAGAAGCTTGCACCGATTACAACATCCGGTGAAACAATGAGAACATTATTTAATGAAAGCAAAGTATTGCGCATCTTTTTATCTTTCAATGAAACAATACCGATTGCCCCGAGCGTTCCGATAACCGTTGCGATCAAACCCGATAAAAGGGCAACGAGTACTGTGTTCAGCAAAATAATAATTAATCTTGAATCTTCAAATACAGCCGCATAGTGCTCTAATGTGAATGACTCGAAATTGTTCATGCTGCCGCCACTGTTAAAGGAGTAGAAGATTAAATAGAATATTGGTGCGTAAAGGATCGCGAATACGAAAAGTAAATATACTTTCGACATAGCGGACAACTTTTTCATCAGACACGTCCTCCTTTAGATTTTTGTTTCGTGAACAGCATTGTAAGCACCATGAATAGAATTAAGAATACGGCAATTGTTGAACCCATACCCCAGTTTTGGGAAACAAGGAATTGCTGTTCGATCGCCGTACCTAGAGTAATAACCTGGTTTCCGGCGATTAAACGTGTAATCATGAATAGTGACAATGCCGGAATGAACGTTACTTGAATACCCGATTTTACGCCGTCGATTGTCAGCGGGAAAATGACACGTCGGAAAGTTGTCCATGCATTTGCCCCTAAGTCGCGTGAAGCGTAAATCAGTGAAGGATTCATTTTGTCCAATGAGTTGAAAATCGGAATAATCATAAATGGAATGAAAATATAAACCGATACAAATACGAAACTGAAGTCCGTAAATAAAATTTGCTTTGGATCAAAACCAAACACTTCAATCATTGCATTGATCGGTCCGTACAAACCGAAAATGCCGATAAATGCATATGTTTTTAACAGCAGGTTAATCCAAGAAGGAATAATGATCAGCATAAGCCAAAGCTGTTTATGCTTCGTTTTAGTCAGTAAATAGGCAGTAGGGTAGGCAAATAATAATGTAAACAATGTAATTAAAAATGCATACCAGAAACTGCTCAATGTCATTTTCAAATAAACCGGTGTAAAGAACTTCGCATAGTTGGCCAATGTAAAGTTCCCGTTTAAATCAAGAACAGAATAATAGACAATTAATGCAATTGGTGCGATAACGAATAATATTATCCAGAATACATAGGGGATTAAAGGTCCTTTAGCTGTTTTATTCATGTTCTTCATCCCCATACGCTTCTAAACGTTTATCGAAATCTTCTTCGGTTTCGTTTAAACGCATTACGTGAATTGCTTCAGGATCAAAGTCCAATCCGATTTCCGCGCCAACTTCCGCTTTTTTCAACGAATGGACAAGCCATTCATTGCCGTCTTTATCATATGTCGATAATTCATAGTGCACCCCACGGAACAGCTGTGTATCTACTGTTACGATCAGCTTGCCGTTTTCCGGTGTTGTAATTTCCAAGTCTTCAGGGCGAATGACAATATCGATTTTTTCGTTCTTTTTCATCCCGGCATCGACACATTCAAACTCTTTTCCGGCAAATTTCACGCGGTAATCCTCAATCATGATGCCGTCGACAATATTGGATTCACCGATGAAGTCCGCAACAAAACGGTTGATCGGCTCATCGTAAATATCAACAGGTGTACCGGACTGCTTAATTTCGCCTTGGGAAAGGACAAAAATTTCATCACTCATTGCAAGTGCTTCTTCCTGGTCATGTGTAACAAATATAAATGTTTTACCAAGACGCTGCTGCAGTTCACGCAACTCGTACTGCATTTCTGTACGTAATTTTAAATCAAGTGCAGATAAAGGCTCATCAAGTAAAATTACGTCCGGATCATTGACAATCGCACGGGCAATCGCAACACGCTGACGCTGACCACCGGACATTTCCGAAATTTCGCGGCTGCCGTAGCCTGCCAAGTTAACGAACTTCAATGCTTCCTGCACACGTTCTTTTACTTCGGCTTCCTTTATTTTTTTGATACGTAAGCCGAATGCCACGTTTTCAAAAACATTCAAATGAGGGAAGAGTGCATAGTCCTGGAATACCGTATTTACTTGGCGTTCATTTGCCGGGACATCATTAATCCGCTTTCCGTTGAAAAAAACATCCCCTGTAGAAGCGTCGGTAAACCCGGCGATAATACGTAAAATCGTTGTTTTCCCGCATCCTGATGGTCCGAGCAATGTGTAGAACTTACCTCGTTCCAATTCAAAGTTAATATCTTTTAAAACTACTGTTCCGTCATCATATGATTTTGTGACATTCTCAAAGCGAATAATCGTGTTATTCATTATGCATCCTCCTAATTTATAAATATGATTGTGTTGCGACAAGGAGCAATTTTGTTATGCCACTGTGCGCATTGAAAATTTGATGGTTGGAAGATGCTTCGTAATATACGGCATCACCTTCACTGGCGATATATTCTTCATTGCCGAGTACGACTCGAATTCGTCCGTTTTGAACATAGATGAATGTCTCTGCCAGTGACGGCTCGAATGCTTTAAATTCTGCATCTTTTTGCAATGTAATGAAGACCGGCTCCATTTCCTTTTCATTTGAAGTCGGAATAAGCCACTCGATTTCATATTTTTTATCTTGATCAATGAAACATGTCTGTTCATTTTTCGTGAAAACAATTTTCTCATTTTTTTGCGCATCATCAAAAAAGTCCCGTGGCGAACACCCGAGAACTTCCAGTAAATTAAACAATGTTTCGATGGAAGGGGAATTTAAGTCGCGCTCCAGTTGGGAAATATAACCTTTTGTTAAATCGGTACGTTCCCCGAGCTCTTCCTGGGTAAGCCCTTTTTTTATACGAAGTGCTTTAATTTTTGAACCAATTTGCATCTAGTCACACCCCTTATATTTTTCGCTCATTAGTTTACTGTATATAAACCTTGAGTAAGGAAGTTTACTTTTACAATACTTTAAGTTTACGAAAGCAATAATAATTATACATAATAAATGGGTATTTTCAAGGGTTTGCCGAAATATATATTGATATTCGTCTTGGGGCATTTGAATGGTACCGAAAAAACCGTCATTACATATGTTACAACGAGGTGAGTATAAATGAGGATTCGAACATTAATGCCATCGCTAAGTGGCGCGACGAAAATAATAAATAGGAAGAATACTTACGAAGAGGATGCTAAAGCGACATTAGTATATTTCTGGTCAATGAGCTGTTCGGAATGCGCCAATTCCATCAAGAATCTGAAGGAATTGGAGCGTATATTTGGGAATCGGTTAGCGGTTCACGCGATTCATATGCCTAGGGAAAAATCGGATTATTCGGAAGCCCTTGTAAAAGAAAAAATAATGCAATTGGAAATAATATACCCTGTTTACCTTGATAATGAACTAAAAATAAGCGACAGGTTCGGAAACCAATTTGTGCCTGCTTATTATATATTTGATGAACATCAGCAATTACGCTTTTATAAGTCGGGCTATTTTGCACTTAAATTACTGCAACAGAAAATAGAGCGTATAATTAAATGACAACAGCTGTTTTGATGCGTTAAACTAGTGGCAACTGGATGTTCGGAGGAGAAAAAAATGAAAAAAGAATTTGTAGTAATAGGGCTGGGACGTTTTGGAGGAAGTATCGTACGTGAACTCGTAAAACAGGGGGCCAATGTAATGGCAATCGATACGGATAGTGAACGTGTCGATGAATTTGCCCGCATTGCGACACAGGCTGTAGTAGCGGATACGACAGAAGAGGAAACAATCAAATCACTAGGTTTATGGAATTTCGAACATGTCATTGTCGCGATTGGTGAAGATATCCAATCAAGTATTTTAACGACGCTTATTTTGAAAGAGCTTGGCGTTCCGCAAATTACAGTAAAAGCGCAAAATGACTACCATGAAAAAGTTTTGCTGAAAATCGGTGCTGATTTTGTTGTGCACCCTGAACGTGATATGGGGATCCGGATCGCCAATAACATGATGTCAAACAGTGTGCTTGATTACTTGGAGATTTCCGGAGAACATTCCATTATGGAAATCAAGGCAAACGAAAGTATTGCCGGCCAATCGTTAATCGAACTGGATGTACGGGCGAAATACGGTTTAAACATTGTGGGCATTACACGCGGTGAAGAGATTATGATTTCCCCGAATGCAACAGAACGTATTCAGGTAGGGGATGTGTTACTCATTATCGGTGCGGATGTCGATATTAACCGGTTTGTGAAGAAAGTTATCCAGCGGTAGGGTAGATCACGTTCGATGAGCAAACAGACATAAATAAAAATCCATCATCTTGCAAAAGCAAAATGATGGATTTTTTATATTGAGGACCAGTCCCGTTTTATACTTCCATAATGATCGGTAAAATCATTGGACGACGTTTCGTTTTTTCATATAAATATGGGCCTAATACATCGGTAATTTCATTTTTCAAATCATTCCATTGTGTATCTTTTTCCTGAATCGTGCTGTTTAAATGATGATTCAGCATTTTTTGTGCTTCATTGATCATCATACCTGATTCACGCATATACACAAATCCGCGAGAAATAATATCCGGACCGGAAACAATTTTATTTTTAGCCATATCAACACTTACGACTACGACGACTAAACCTTCTTCTGAAAGAATTCGGCGGTCACGTAATACGATATTGCCGATATCCCCGATTCCATTACCATCGATATACACATCACCTGAAGGAATGCGTCCTGCAACATGTGCTTCATTTGCACTTAATGCAAGTACATCGCCATTTTCCATAACGAATGAGTTTTCCAATGGAACTTCACAAGCTTCAGCTAATTCAGTGTGGATTTTCAACATACGGTATTCACCATGAATCGGCATAAAGAATTTAGGTTTCATCAAACGAAGCATAAGCTTTTGTTCTTGCTGAGAACCGTGACCTGAAGTATGGATATTATTTAATGCTCCATGGATAACTTCTGCCCCAGCGCGGAATAATAAGTTGATAATTTTGTTTACACTCATCGTGTTACCAGGAACCGGAGAAGATGAGAATACAACTGTATCACCAGGCTGGATTTGAATTTGACGGTGTGTACCATTGGCAATTCGTGATAATGCAGCCATTGGTTCACCTTGAGAACCGGTACATAGAATCATCACTTCATTTGCAGGTAAACGGTTTAAACTCTGAATATCGACAAATGTTTCTTTAGGTGCTGTAATATAGCCTAATTCACGGCCGATTGTAATTGCGTTATCCATTGATCGACCGAACACAGCCACTTTACGGCCATATTTCACGGCTGCATCTGTTGCCTGTTGTAAACGGTGGATATTTGAAGCAAATGTTGCGAAAATAATACGTCCGTCAACTTTACGGAAAATTTCGTCAATGCTTTTCCCGACTGTACGCTCAGACATTGTAAAATCAGGCTTTTCGGCGTTTGTACTATCTGATAGTAAACAAAGGACGCCATCACGGCCGATTTCCGCCATTTTCGTCAAGTTAGCAGGCTCGCCTACTGGAGTAAAGTCAAACTTAAAGTCACCAGTGTGCACAATATTACCCGGTGGTGTCTTGATGACAATACCATATGCATCTGGGATACTATGTGTTGTACGGAAGAAGCTGACAGCTGTTTTACGGAATTTAATGACATCATTCTCTTTAAATTCAATCAGTTTTGTTGTACGTAATAAGCCATGCTCTTCTAATTTGTTGCGAAGTAGACCTAGTGCAAGTTTTCCGCCGTATACAGGAACATTAACTTGACGTAATAAATAAGGAATACCACCGATATGATCTTCGTGACCATGTGTTATAAATAAGCCTTTGATTTTGTCTACATTTCGAACTAAATACGTATAGTCTGGAATTACATAGTCAATGCCAAGCAAATCGTCTTCAGGGAACTTAATACCTGCATCTATTAGGATGATTTCATCTTGGAATTGTACTGCATATGTGTTTTTGCCGATTTCGCCCAGTCCGCCGAGTGCGAATACAGCCGCTTGATCATTCTTAACGAATTTCATAACAATTAAGCGTTCTCCAGACGGAAATTCGGGCTGTTTTGTTCATATTCTAAATAGTTGCCTTCTAGAAGTTGAACAAGTTCGATATTGTAGTTTCGGTCTTTTAAATAGTGACGTACTTCACGTTCAGATGACGCCTCTAAATAAAGTGTTTTTGTGTTTTCGCGAACTGGAATCTCAGAAATGTTTTCTTGATAATAGACTTTGTAAATCATAGTTACTCTCCTTTAAGTACGAACATTATTACTGCACTTCTAACTTGTAGAAAAATGCATTTCCTTTATATTATCACGGGACTCCTTTAAAATAAAGAAAAGCCCTTCAAATTTCGTCAACATCAACGTGTTCACGAATCAAAAAAATGGCACGTCCTGTAATTGGGCGTGCCACTGTAAATGAAGTGTTAGGCAATTAATTTTTTTCCGAGGATGCCATTTAATCGTTTTCGCCATTTCTTTTTGAGACGTTTTAACATAGGTCATCACTCCTCACACTCATTATACTAAATTTTCAGATTTCTGTAAAGGGCCTATAATAAATAAAGGAGCGTTATAAATTGAAGAAAATATTATTTTTTGATGTAGACGGCACTCTGTACAATTCAGATAAAAAATTACCTACTTCGGCAAAGGACGCGATATTCAAGGCGCGCGAGAATGGTCACGAAATTGCGATTGCAACAGGACGAGCGCCATTTATGATAAAAGATATACTGGAAGAGCTTGAAATTGATACATATGTGACATTTAACGGGCAATATGTCGTTTATCAAGGTGAAGTCGTTTATACAGATCAGATCGCCAACGAAACATTAACGGAAATTCTGGAATTTGGCGCACAGCGCAACCATCCATTGGTCTTCCTGAATGAAAAGGAAATGATCGCTACTGAAAGTGACTATGATAGTGTGGAGAGCAGTTTGTCGACATTACAGTATCCATATCCGCAAATCGATCCGCAATACTATTTGCACACACCTGTCTATCAAACACTAGTATTTATAGAAGAAAAAGATCAGCCGATTTATGAGCGGGAATTCCCGCAGGTACAATTTATCCGTTGGCATCCTTTTTCCTGTGATGTGCTTCCGGATGGCGGTTCAAAGGCGAACGGCATTCGAAAATTGCTGGAACATATTAAATTTCCGGAAGAGGATGTTATTACATTTGGCGATGGACTAAATGATATTGAAATGCTGTCGGAGTTTGGCTACAGTGTCGCGATGGAGAATGGTCATGAACGGGCAAAGGAAGCAGCTTCCATGATTACAGGGCATGTGGACAATGACGGCTTGGCTGACGCGATGAAGAAATTGAAATTGATATAGTAGAAATAGTTAATGTAATGGAAGAAACGTTGTGGAGGGATTTCGCAGCGTTTTTTTATTTTTGTGAAATGAGGAGCCTTATTTTATTAGAACAATGTGTATAAGGTTATTAGAAAATCGGTAACCAATATTAGCAAGAATGGAAAGGATATGAGAACATCGCTCTGTCATTTTAGAACAAAGGACAGTTATATTAGAAGATCACACTTATTTTAGAACATTTTAAGGGATATTAGAACATTTCCAATTTTATTAGAACTTCCGAAGTTAAAGCCGACTTTCTTCTATTAGTAACTGATTAAAAAAAGAACCCATTTTCGCTGCAAACGAAAATGGGTTCTGCGGAAGTTAGTCTCTACCGAATGGAATGCTGTTTTCTAATTGGACGAACGGATCTTTTTCATCGATGCGATCGTAAAACATAACACCGTTTAAATGATCTAATTCGTGCTGAAATGCGATTGCAGGAAGTCCTGATAAACGCATTTTCTTTTCTTCTCCGTCCACTGTCATAAACTTCACAGTGATACGTGCATAGCGGTAAACATAACCAGGTACGGCACGGTCTACCGAAAGGCAGCCTTCACCGCTTGTTATATACGTCTGTTCAACCGAATGGCTTACAATTTTAGGGTTAACTGCGACAAAGCTGATCTGTTCGCCGTTTTCATCTTCCAAATGCAGCGCAAACATACGTTTTAAACTGTTTACCTGGTTTGCAGCTAAGCCGATGCCGCCGCGTAAATTATATTTTTCAGCAATTTCCGGATTTTGGCTATTAATTAAATATTGCAGCATATCATCTGCGAGCTTTCGATCTTCTGCAGATAACGGAAAAGTAACTTCTTCCGCGCGTGTGCGTAATGTAGGGTGTCCTTCACGGATAATATGTTCCATTAAAATCATGTGAAACTTCCTTTCAGTTCAAACTTATATGTGTAAGTATACACGACTCTCCGGAATGGAAGTAAGAAAAAAACTTCTCCCAGAGAAAATTATCGTGATTTCAGATTTAACCATTCATTAAAAGGGAATGAATAAATCGTGTGTCGCTATAAATTAAAATAACAAAATTTATTGGGTGTTTTTTCTATTATAGTACAGAGGTGATTATTGTGTGATACAGGTAATGTAACTGTATTAGTTTGGACCGATGCGAGGAAAAATCTTTAATTAAGATGATAAACAATGATTGACCGATAGAATTTTATTCTTTATACTCGGTTTATAGAAACGTTGTACTAGTAAAAAACGAAATTTTTTTAATACAGTTCAAAGGGGATGTAAACAATGGCAGAAAAAATGAAGAATCAATTGGACCCAGCTGGAACGTTACAGGAAATTGAAAGTAAGTTTGAGATGTTCCAAATTTTAAATGAGCAGGGTGAAATAGTAAATGAAGCGGCAATGCCGGACTTAACGGATGAGCAATTAGTTGAATTGATGGAACGTATGGTTTACGTGCGTATTTTAGATCAACGTTCGATTTCGTTAAACCGTCAAGGACGTCTTGGTTTCTATGCACCGACTGCGGGTCAGGAAGCTTCACAACTTGCATCGCATTATGCTTTGGAAAAAGAAGACTGGATTTTACCGGGATATCGTGATGTTCCGCAAATCGTTATGCACGGGTTGCCGTTATGGAAGGCATTTTTATTCAGCCGCGGTCACTTCATTGGTAACCAGGTACCGGAAGGCGTTAATGTATTGGCACCACAAATTATTATCGGTGCACAATATATCCAAACTGCCGGTGTAGCACTTGGTTTACAAAAACGTGGTTCAGATACAGTTGCGATTACTTATACAGGTGATGGCGGTTCATCACAAGGTGATTTCTACGAAGGAATCAACTTTGCGGGCGCATTCAAATCACCGGCGATTTTCATCGTGCAAAACAACCAATATGCAATTTCGACACCGCGTGAATTACAGACATCTGCTAAAACAATTGCACAAAAAGGTATAGCTGCTGGTATTCCATGTGTATTAGTAGACGGAATGGATCCATTAGCAGTATATGCAGCGACAAAGGATGCGCGTGACCGTGCTGTTCGTGGTGAAGGACCAACATTAATCGAAACTATGTGTTACCGTTATGGGCCACATACGATGGCAGGGGATGACCCGACACGTTACCGTACAACGGATATCGACAATGAATGGGCTGCGAAAGATCCATTAGTACGCTTCCGTACATTCCTTGAAGGTAAAGGTTTATGGGATGAGCAAAAAGAAGAAGCAGTAATTGAGCGTGCTAAAGAAGAGATTAAAGATGCTATTAAACAAGCAGACCAAGCACCAAAACAAAAAGTTACGGAATTAATGGAAAATATGTACGCTGGAGAAATGCCGGCGAACTTAAAAGAACAGTATGCGATTTATAAAGAGAAGGAGTCGAAATAAGCCATGGCACAAATGACAATGATTCAAGCAATTACAGATGCATTACGTTGCGAATTAAAAAATGACGAGAACGTTTTAGTATTCGGTGAAGACGTTGGTGTAAACGGCGGGGTATTCCGTGCAACAGAAGGTCTTCAAAAAGAATTCGGCGTTGATCGTGTATTTGATACGCCGCTTGCAGAATCAGGAATCGGTGGTTTAGCAATTGGTTTAGCGTTAACTGGATACCGTCCAGTACCTGAAATTCAATTTTTCGGCTTCGTATTCGAAGTAATGGATTCAATCAGCGGGCAATTGGCTCGTATGAGATACCGTTCAGGTGGTACGTATAATGCGCCAGTAACAATCCGTTCTCCATTTGGCGGTGGTGTTCATACGCCTGAAATGCACTCGGATTCTTTAGAAGGGCTGATGGCTCAATCACCAGGATTAAAAGTTGTTATCCCATCAACACCATATGATGCAAAAGGTTTAATGATCGCTTCGATTCGTGATGATAATCCGGTTATTTTCTTAGAGCATTTAAAACTTTACCGATCATTCCGTGAAGAAGTTCCGGAAGAGTCATATACGATTGAATTGGGTAAAGCAGATGTGAAACGTGAAGGGAAAGACCTTTCTATCATTGCTTACGGCCTAATGGTTCACGAAAGTCTAAAAGCGGCAGAAGAGTTGGAAAAAGAAGGCTACTCAGTAGAAGTAATCGATTTACGTACAATTCAGCCGTTGGATATCGAAACAATTATTGCATCTGTTGAAAAAACAGGTCGTGCAATTGTTGTTCAGGAAGCGCAAAAGCAAGCAGGTATTGCGGCAAATGTTGTTGCAGAAATTACAGAACGTGCGATTCTATCATTGGAAGCACCAGTATTACGTGTTGCTGCACCAGATACAATCTATTCATTCCCGCAAGCGGAAGGCGTATGGTTGCCTACGTATAAAGATGTAATGGAAACTGCAAAGAAAGTCTTAACATTCTAAGAATTGAGGGTGAGATAAATGGCATTTACGTTTCGTTTACCAGATATTGGAGAAGGTATTCATGAAGGTGAAATCGTCAAATGGTTCGTTAAACCTGGCGATCAAGTAAAAGAAGACGATATTTTAGCAGAAGTTCAAAATGACAAAGCAGTCGTTGAAATTCCGTCACCAGTTGATGGTACAGTAGAAGAAATCTATGTAGAAGAAGGAACGGTTGCGATTGTCGGGGATGCCTTAATCCGCTTTGATGCACCAGGCTATGAAGATTTAAAACTAAAAGGTGATGACCACCACGAATCAAATGAATCGAATAAAACAGAAGCACAAGTACAGTCTACTGCTGAGGCTGGCCAAGATGTGAAAAAAGAAGAAACTAAAACGGATAAAAGTGCAGATACTGCTCAGCCGGAAGCTCCTGCTGAAACAGAAAAAACTGCATCACCATCTGAAACAGAAACTTCAGGCAAACGCATTATCGCAATGCCTTCTGTTCGTAAGTATGCTCGTGAAAAAGGTATAGAGATTCAGCAAGTTTCAGGCACAGGCAAAAACGGCCGTGTGTTAAAAGAAGATATTGAGAGCTTCCTGAACGGTGGTCAACAGTCGGCTTCTGAAACAGAAGAGGTTAAAGAGACACAACAACCACAAGCAGAAGAGAAACAAGCTGCTCCTGTAGCACTTGAAGGCGAGTTCCCTGAAACACGCGAAAAAATGAGCGGTATCCGCAAAGCGATCGCAAAAGCGATGGTGGATTCAAAACATACAGCTCCGCACGTAACGTTAATGGATGAAGTGGACGTAACAGAACTTGTTGCACACCGTAAACAATTTAAGGATATTGCAGCAGAACAAGGTGTTAAATTAACGTATTTACCGTATGTTGTGAAAGCTTTAATCTCGACTTTACGTAAATATCCTGATTTCAACCGTTCACTTGATGATGCAACACAAGAAATTATTAATAAACATTACTATAATATTGGTATTGCGGCTGATACAGAAAAAGGTTTATTAGTTCCTGTAATTAAACATGCTGATCGTAAGTCTGTGTTTGGCTTGTCTCAGGAAATTAATGAATTGGCTGTAAAAGCGCGAGATGGTAAGCTAGCACCGCATGAAATGAAAGGTGCGTCAATGTCGATTACAAATATCGGTTCAGCTGGTGGACAATGGTTTACACCGGTAATTAACCATCCTGAAGTGGCAATCTTAGGAATTGGGCGTATTTCAGAGAAACCAGTAATAAAAAATGGTGAAATTGTAGCAGCACATGTGTTAGCATTATCATTGAGCTTTGAT
>Ga0079224_100007386_pt1 | contig 14746 bp, 18 predicted proteins | sample Stecom2015_FD_80414 | JGI IMG/M metagenome (GOLD analysis project Ga0079224, IMG submission 80414) | Agricultural soil microbial communities from Utah to study Nitrogen management - Steer compost 2015 | ecosystem: Environmental > Terrestrial > Soil > Agricultural land | place: USA: Utah...
AGGAAGCCTTGGACGCACAGGTTGCGGACGTAAAGGCAATGACCGAATCGAACAAGACCCTCGTTGAGGCTGTCTCCGCTCTGGTTGAAGCACTCAAGCCAGCTGAGAAGAAGGAAGCATCGGCTACTGAGGTTGCTGAAGCGCTGGTTGAAGCTAAGCTCACCAAGACCTCCCGCTCGCGTGTGCTTGCATCGGTAGAGGGTGGCGCTGAGCTGGCTGAAGCTATCAAGGCTGAGCAGGACTTGCAGGCTGAGATTCTGGAAGAGGCTGAAAAGGCTTCGGAGGTTTCGGGCAACTTGCAGGAATCCGGTAAGTCCGAATTTGACTTCGCATCCGTGTTCAACCGCTAGTCTGATAGACTGGGGGCATGGAAAAATGCAACTTCGTTTCGTGCCAACGTCCCCAACAATCTAAAGGCTACTGTGGCGCACACTACCTACAGCTCTGGCGAGGCCAAGAACTAAAGCCTTTACAGAACATTGGTGAGGTGCCTTGCATCTTTGAGGGTTGTGGCGGTAAGGCCGTTGCACGAGGTTTGTGCAACGGCCACGTCAAACAAGAGCGTAGAGGCCAAGAGCTAAGACCACTTGATCCCAAGCGAGCTTCTACTAAGCCCCTGAAGACAAAGCCTCAGCCGGGGGAAGAGATTTGCCCCGTACCCGGATGTGAGCGTATCTGGTACAGCCGTACAGGACTGTGCAGGTCACACTACAGTAAAAAGCGTAAGTTTAATTTGTCTACCGAGCAAGTAGTGACCCTCCCTCAAGAGTGTGAGGTGTGTGGGGGTTCAGACAAACTGCACGTAGACCATGACCATAACTGTTGTTCCGGTGCAGGCTCCTGTGGAAAATGTGTCAGAGGAGTTCTGTGCTCAAGCTGTAACTGGGCATTAGGCAATGTAAAGGATAAAATAACTACTTTACAGGGTCTGATAGAATATTTACAGAAGCAAGATTAACTCTCAAAGAAAAGGATTCTCTTCATGAGTTTCAATGAAGTGTTCAAGGTTGGCAATAACATTAGCCTTCCGGTGCCAGCAGGTACCGCATCCGGCGATCCAGTCCGCGTTGGCGGTCTGAACGGTGTCGCACAGACCGATGTAGCTGTTGCAGGCGACTTGGCAGGCTTGAACCGTGACGGTTACGCCTCCATCAAGCTTGACGGCGCACACCAGCTTCAGGTGACCGGCATTGTGGCTCCCGGCGATCCAGTCTACATCGACTCGAACCTTGCTCTGAGCACCACTGCTGCTGGCAACTCGCTGTTCGGTCACGCACTGACCACCAAGGCTGTGGCGACCGTTGGCCCAGTCACCGTCCGTATCGACACTACCGGCCCGGCTACGGCTTCGGCCTAAGTATAGGAGTTCCTAAACATGGCAATTAAGAAGAGTATCATTGAAGCCTCCAAGATGTTTGGAGACGCTATTCATGGCGACTTCCAAGCACGCGGTGCTTTGCAGGAAATCGTAACCTCCGGCCAGAGCCGTTACATGTCTGAAGCAATCTCCACCTCGGATGTGCTTGCAGCATTCAACACCTCGGTCACTCAGACTGTGCTCGCACAGTACAACCCGGATGCAATGGTCTGGAACAAGATTGCCAAGCGCAACATTGTTGAAGACTTCAAGCTTCAGGAATTTGTAGAGTTCCAGTGGGACAATGACCTGCTTGTTGGCGAGGCACACGGTATCGAGGTTCCGTCCGGTTCGCTGGCACGTATCCCAGAGCTTGACGAATACCCAACCTTCCGCTACGAGGCAGCTGCTAAGCAGTTCAAGATTCACAAGTCCGGTGCACGACTCGGCTTCAGCTGGGAATGGGTAATTAACGGTGAGTGGGCGCGAATCGGTAGCATTCCAAACGAAATGCTTCGCAAGGCTGAGCGCACTGAAGAGTCGCAGGTTGTGCAGTCATTCGTTGACGCTAACGGCCCTCGTGCTGACGTGTTTGCTGGCGCTACCGCAGCAGACAACAAGCCTCTGACCTTCGACAACCTCTCGCTGGCTAAGACTGCTGTTCGTCAGCGTAAGGTCAACGGTCGCAACGTTACTGTTGGCAAGTTCGCTCTGGTTGTTCCTCCAGCTCTGGAAGAAGTTGCCAAGCAGATTCTGTCGATCACCACTTACGAGCTGACTGACGGTGACAAGAAGTACACCCAGACTGCCGGTAACGGTGACATTGAACTGGTAGTCATGCCAGCTCTGAACTGGGTTGACAAGTCGGCCAAGGCAGATACCACTTGGTACCTTGTGCCTGTCGGTGGCGATGACGGTACCCGTACCTCCATCCTCCAGAACTTCCTCAGGAGGCATGAGAAGCCAGAACTGCGTATCTCGAACGCAACCGGCCTCTACATTGGCGGTGGCGCTGTTCCGGGTCTGGAAGGCTCGCTGTTGAACGATGATATCGAATATAGAATCAGGCATGTTGTGACGAGCTTCGTCTTGAATGCCGATGCACTATACGCATCTGTCCCAGCATAACCTAGCTTGACAATAATAGCCATACCTCTTACAATGGAGGTATGGCTATTATTTTATGCTCTATCGAAAACTGCGAGAAGCCTCACAAGGCTAAGACTTACTGCGCTATGCACTACCGCAGGCTACTAGTTAACGGGGATGTGCACAGAGTACAAGCGATACGCTCAAGCAAGGGCGCTTCGCTTGAGGAACGCTTCTGGGCTAAGGTTTCTAAAGACCCTGAGCACCCAAAGGGTTGCTGGGAATGGTTAGGTAGTAAGACTCATGAGGGTTACGGAAGATTCCGTATAGGAGACAAGGGTAAGGGTGCTCACAGAGTATCCTACATGTGGCACATAGGTGAGATTTCTGAGGGGCACGAGGTTGACCATAAATGTCACAACCCCTCCTGTGTGCGTCCTGACCACTTACGTCTACTAACTCAAATGCAAAATTCCCAAAACAGAGAAGGGGCTAACGTCAATAGCAAGTCTGGAATTAGAGGACTTGTTTGGTACCCTCAAACTAGGCGTTGGTTGGCCTCCTATGGTTTTGAGAATAAGCGCTACAAGAAATACTTCTCACTTGAGGATAAGGCAAAGGCGATTGAATGGCTTGAGTCTAACCGAGGCACACACTCACCCCTTGTGCTAGACTAGTCAGGTAGCCCTCGTAGCTCAGCGGACAGAGCAAGGCACTCCTAACGCCTAGGCCACAGGTTCGATCCCTGTCGGGGGCACTCAGTGTGCTAAGCTAGAATCAAGCACATCGAGTGCGGTAAGTCACTACTGAAAAGAGGTGGCGTATCTCCCAAGAGGGGCTGTCTTCGGATAGCCCCTCTTGTGGTTAAGAGAGGTTTGTGTTAGGCTAGGTGCATGGAAAAAGATCTAGCATTTATTGACTTTATTGAAGACTGGGGCGACAGCGCAGAGTGTGAGCAGTGTGGGCACTGGTCACAGCACACGCTTTATGTTTGGTGTTATGAGGACGGCCTCAAACAAGTTGAGTACAACGACGATGTGAGCTGTTATGGGGGAGAGAATTTCTTCGGCACGCTCGCTGAGTTCAAGTCTTGGTACTACATAGACTGTAAGCGCAAGCTACCAGAAGACATTACCAAGGTTGAAGAAGCACTAAAAGACCTGTGGTAGTATTAGTAGTACATGGAACACGGTGTTGTTTGGTTGCTTCACTCCATATAGCTAGCGACTCGTAAGTCTAGCATTAGCCCCGTATCAGTTACCTCCGCTGATACGGGGCTTTCTCTATGCCTAATTATTCTAGCTGATAGAATTAGGGGTAGAACCTATTTAGGAGAGACATGGCTACACCAGAAGAAATTACGACTGTCCGCACACTGATTAGCGACACGGAGCAATTCGATTACGACGATACCGGTGTGCCCCGCTACAGGCTGTCAGACGAACAGCTAGGCTCACTCATCGACTTCCGTAAGGGAGGGCTGTACGGAGCCTCTGCGGACGCGCTACGCTCACTTGCAGCCAATGAAGCTCTCATCTCCAAGGTCATCCGCACAGAAGACCTTCAAGTAGATGGTGCCAAGCTTGCAGACGCATTGCGACTACTAGCACGAGAGTTGGAAGGCCGACAGCGACAAGAGGATGAGGACTCCGCATTGGATGAGTTCGCCTTTGAAATTGTCAACTTCAAGTACAGCTACATCAACCCAGAGGACACCTACACATTTGGGAGCTTCTAAATGACGGGCATTTTTCACCCTAACTGGGCGTTCCATCATAGAGCTACAGTGGCTACCGCTGAACTAGCCACTGTCCGCATTTCTCGTAACGCAGGAGATGGAGGCTTTGGGGAGAACGGGTGGCAAGACGGCTCAGACATTACCGTTTATGAGGGCAAGGCTCGTTGGCAAAAGGTAGGCCAAGTTACTAAGCGCGACTTTACAGAGGACTTTGCACAGTTCAACCGAGTTCGTGTGCAGATTTCAATGAACCGCTTGCCGGAAGACTTTGACGGCTTCAAGCCGAATGACAAGGTAACCCTTGTAGAGAACAAATCAAATCCCGACAGTGTGGGTGACGTGTCATACGTTTGGGGCTATCCAACAAGCTCTAACGCATGGCACTACACCTTGAACTGTCAGGAAAACGCGAAACAGATTGGATAGCGAATTGGCACTTTGTGCAGACTGCAACAAAAAGGTACTCACCCACGAGGGTGAGCAGTACCACATTAGTACCTCACTAGCGGTGTGTGATATTTCATGCGTGCGGGAGTAGAGGGTAGGGTTCAGCTACGGTCGGACTTGCTGAAGTTCCTCAAAGAGGGTAGGCAAGAGTTCAACGACTTTGCCCTAGAGCTGGGCTTGGACGCTGGTGAGAAAGCCAGAGACTCCATGCGGAACACCATTGAGACTACTCCATCTGGCTTGGCTCCGGGTAAGCCTAACCGTATCCTGACAGGCGCTATGCATGAGGCTGTTGACTACTCGGTAACTCAGGCTGGCAACAAGGTACGTGTGCGACACGGCTGGTTGAAGTCCCGCAAGCGCTACTTCTTGGATCAGGAACTGGGTACAGGTGGAGTCGCGTTCGGTATGTACGGCCTGACCAAGGCACAGCAAGAGGCGATCAAGCTGATCGAGGATAGGAAGTTCAAGTGAGTTTTGAGGCTGAAGAGGAAATCACTGCCCGTGTAAAAACGGTAACCGTGAGCGGTGGAGGCGACTTCTCTGTGCACGAGGGGATCATTGACGATGACTTCCTCATCTCGATCCTGCCGACTAGCCACAGCTTCAAGCCGGTGATCGTGATCACTTACGGTGGCGGTACGGAGACGGCTCGGAAGTATCAGCACATGTGCGGTGCTTCAATGGATAGCGAGAATAGCATTTTCACTGTGACAGTAATCGGAACAGAGGACAAGTCAACTAGGCGAGTTATCCATGCGGTGAAGCGGTTGCTGGTGGGCTTTGAGCCTACCAACTGCGGAGAGATTCGACCGGCTCTGTATGCGTCTACAAACGGACGTAGCACGCTCGGATCACCTACCCGCTACACGGCTGTGCAATCATTCACATACATGAGCAATGCGTGATAAACTTATAGGGATAGTAAAACTACTTTAGGAAATCATGGGCGTTTTAGCAAAGCATAAAATTACCGGAAAGATTGCCTACGTTACCGAGGGCACTCTAGCTCAGAATGAACACCTTGTCAAGGCTTCTGAGGCTGAAGTTCTGGAAGAGAAGCGACTTGAGCACATCCGGGTGTTCGGTTGCGAGCCGGAGAGCCTTGAGCCAGTAGCTGTGCCTAACAGTACTTGGACTAAGGCTGAACTGTTGGCCTACGCAGATAGCAAGAAGCTGAGCGTGGATGATTCTATTACCAAGGCAGAGCTGTTAGAAGCCCTGCGAGAAGGGAAATAAACCTATGGCAAAGATGATGAGTAACACGGTTACTCTGTGGTGGGTTCCTGCTGACACTCCGGGCTTTGACCCGGCTGCTCCGTCAGCTGCTACTCTGACCGAACCACGTAACGTTTCTTGTGCAGTCGTATCGGGCTACACCATGAACCCAACCGACTCGGACACTGACGGCACCACCTCGATTTGCAACGACTCGAACGTGGCTACCCCGACCTTCTACAACTATGAAGGCAACCTGACTTTCTTCCGTCAGGCTGAGGGCGTTGACATGGACGCTACCGCTGCCTACGCGCGTGCGTTTGAGTTCTTCAAGCACCCAGACGCTGAAGGCTGGTTCGTACAGCGAGAGGGCTACAAGCAGACTGTAGCTGCTGAAGCTGGTCAGGAAGTCCGAGTATTCAAGTTCATCTCGGACAACCCACAGGACGTTGTGCCTGACGATGGTGGCCCAATCCAGATGACCGTAGCATTCTTGCCACAGGGCGAGATGTTCCTAGACGTACCGCTGGTAGCGTAAGAGAGGTTAGCATAAACTATGGCTAATGTAAAGATGATGAGTCCGAATACTCGGATTGACTGGTACCCTATCAACGGCTTTGCCAACTGGGAAGAGCCTACCGTTGAGGAACTGAACGCTGGCACCAATATCTCGTGTGCTATCGCACAGGGGTATACGCTGGGCTTCACCGCGTCTGACACGGATGACTCGAAGACCATTTGTGACGAAGGTAACGTGCAGAACCGTGGCTTCTCGAACTACGAAGCCAACCTGCCGTTCTTCCGTGACGGTATCGGAGACAACCCTACCGTGTTCACCACGGCTCGTGAACTGTTCAAGGGCAACGAGCGCTCCGAGGGTTACTTGGTATCCCGTCAGGGTTGGAAGTCCACTGTGCCGTATTCGGAAAATCAACACATCAACATCTATCATGTAATGTCTGATTTGTCCCGAACTACCCTAGGCGAGGGAGGCGTTCCAATTCAGTTGGAAGTGCCTTTCCTTGCCCAAGGTAACGCCCGTGTAAACTACGAGGTTCAGCCGACCATTCCGTAAGGAATACTAAAATAGCCCCTACCAATACAGGTAGGGGCTATTTTAGTATTCTATTCCTGCGTCTTCTAGTAGACCCCTTAGCCGATCGAGCTCTTTTATGTAATAGTTGCGTTGGAACATCTCAGCCATATTCTCCCGACCAGAGACGTGCTGTAGGTGTTCAGGGTTTGTACATAGCTTGTTAGCACATTTATGGTGTATTTGCTCGTAGGGTTGTAGCTCAACTCCGTGGTGTAGCTCGTAGCTAAATCTGTGAGAGGAGTAGTTTCTCCCTTTGTAGGCTATGAATCCGTACCCGGAAGAGTACCTGTGCCCCTCCCAGCCCCAGCATTCGCCTTCTTCGCCCTTCACCACAAAGTGGTTGAACTTGAACTCCTTAGACCCACGAACCATCTTGATTACGGGGCGGTCTTCAATTTTACCGTTTCTTCGGTACTGTTGACCATGTGCCCCACACATCTTGTAGACCACCTGTGTACGCTCGCAACCCTCTACCTTGCACTTATCCCGTGCAAACCTGTGCCGGGAAGGGTCGGGGATAACCTCAAGGTTCCCGCTAGCCCAGCGAGCATAATGCATTGAGCACACGCCACGCGACTTTACTTTCTTGGTGCAGCCTTCTGCCTTGCAAATTTTCTCCATAGAACTAGTCTACACTACTGTAACGTAACTGTCAAAGTATTTCCAATAATCCATCTGGTAGAATTGGACTCGTAGTAATCAACACACAGGAGGAACTACCGTGAGCGAAGAAATCTCAACCATTGAAGAAGTAAAAGACGCTAACACTTTCGATCTGGGCGCATTCATGACCCAGAAGATCAAGTACCCTACCCGCTCTGAGTCGGTTGTGCTTGACCGTGACGTAGTGTTGCGTGCACATGAAATCGCTGAAGAGTTTGCTGATCTGGACGGACAGTTCCGTGAGTCGGTAAAAGAGTCCGCAACTGGCGACCCTGAGCTAGAGGTACGGGCTGAAGCGCTCAAGGCACAGCTGGAAGCTACTCTGGCTGAAGCGGAAGAATCCAAGCTCACCTTTGAAATGCGTGGCGTAGCGCCAAAGGTATGGCGACAGTTCGACAAGAGCATTCGACAGAAGCACAAGATTGACAAGAACGCAACTGCTGAAGAGAAATATGAAATGCAGATTGTGCAGAGCGGTGAGATTGACATTGAAATGGTGTTCCGTAACACTGTCAAGATCACTGACTCGAACGGTGCAGAAGCCCAGACCACTCGTGAACAGGTTGCGTCGCTACGTGACTTGCTCGATGAGCGTGAATGGGTGAAGCTGGTAGCACTAGCTAACCGACTCACCTTTGAAGTAGAAAATCTTGACCTAGCGATCGGCTCGGATTCAAATTTTTTGTAAATGTGTTGATCCAGCCCCGTAATAGGGGTTACCTACAACCCATTCGCACAGCGTTAAAGAATGGTATGCCTCCAAGCGCCTTCCTCTTGCGTAAGCAGAAGAAACAAAGGCACTGGGAGGTATGGGATTACGGATTGGCCGAAGCAGTCAATATGATCGACAATGAGAAATGTAGAAAGTGTGGCACTGAGATGTGGCTCGCATTCAGCGAAGACCGGGACATTCAGTTTGAGGTCGAAGACCACGCCTGCCACGCTTGCGCTCATCTCGAAGAAGTCCAAGACAAGCGATCCGATAAGGATGCTAAGAAGTACGGTGTTACTGAGTTCGTAAAGGCTGTCCACGCGGACAGTGAGCTAAAGGACATAAAGCCGGAGGATGTGCCTAAATTGGACTGGAAGTACCGGGAAAAATACCTTCTCGGAGAATAAGAAGAAACCCTCATACGCTGGATGTGTATGAGGGTTTCTTCTTATTCCTTCTCGGCTAGTAATAGTTGTAAGCGCTCAACCTCCCGCTCCAGTACTTCTATCTTCCTACGAAATTCTCTCCTCTCAAACATCTCCGCGTTATTTTCCTCGGGAGTTACTAGTTGAAGGTGAGAGGGATTCACACAAATAGGGTTACCGCAAGCATGATGCACGTGGTAAGCTCCTTTGATTTCTATGTTGTTATGTAGCTCGTAGCTGTACCTATGTCCGTAAGAGCCCCTAGAGTGGTGGAAGTTAGGGTACCCTCTAGTTAAACTGGCTGTCCATTCCCAGCACTCTTCCTCTCCCCGCTTATCAACTTTATCCCAGAAGCGTTCCTCCTCAGATACACCTTTTAGATTCCTAACCTCTAGAGGGTCTCCATTACTCCTCCAACGGCTGTAGTGCATTGAACACCAACCTCTTACAAAAGGCTTCCCCTTAGTACACCCCTCCACGGAGCAACTAACAACTGTGCCGATCTTTGGTTCGTAGTAGGGGTCTCCATGTACTTGCCAACGGTAATAATGTACACCGCACAGACCTCTGCCCACAACCTTTTTCCCACACTCCCCTATTGTGCAGGAGGTTGGGTAACTCCCTCGGGGTAGGATGGGTGCACTTCTCGTGGTTTCTAAGAGGTCTCCCGTTCTTCTCCACCTCTGATAGTGTTTAGTGCACCAGCCTCGGGCCATGCAAGGGTTTTCACAGTCTTCAATAGTGCATATTTCAGGTAGTGCTGGGGCTCCTCCCAAAGGGTCTCCGTAGTTACGCCACTTCTGGTAGTGCGCATTACACCATCCCCGACAATGTACCTTTTTCTGACACTCTTCTACTGAGCAAATATCTTCCATGTACTCTAGCTTACCCCTCTTTGTGCTGAGAGTCAACCCCTCTGTGCTAAATCCACCCAAGTGATAAACTAGATACTAGACAAACTAACTTAGGAGGCTTCATGGCGAATACCTATTCGGCTGAACTCTTGATCAGCACGACCAAGGCCAACCGTGAAATGCAGGCCATGAATGGTCAGGTGCAGGCACTTGACAAATCGCTGGCAAATCTCGGTAAAACGCTTGCTGCGAATCAGAAGAACCTCGATCAGACCGTTAAAAGTATATCCAGCATCGTTACCGCTTCGCGTGAAGCGTCCAAGGCTTCTGAAGAGGCAGCCAAGGCTAAGCTGGCTGAGGCCAAGGCACAAGCTGAGGTATCAAAGGTATCCAACGCTCGGAACATTGCTGAGGCTACTGTAGCTCAGAAGAACTCTGTAGTGGCTGTAAATCAAAGCACAGTCGCATACAAGCAGGCTCGTACTGAGGCTGTAGCGTTTGCCAATTCTCAGCGACAGGTAAAGTCCAGTACCGATGAGATGGGCAACTCACTTGCCAATCAGCGCTACTTGCTGTATGATGTGGGCGCTACGTACCGTACCCTTGGGCTGGCAGCTGCAGCTCTGCCTACCGCTTCCATTGCTGCGGCTACCGCATACGAGAAGTCATTCGCTCAGGTGATCCGTGTCTCTGGTGAGACTAGTACCACTGCTGGCGCTCTGCGAGACGAAATCAAGGCTCTGGGTACTGAAATCCCTCTGAGCTTTGCTGAGCTGTCCAACATTGCACAAATCGGTGGCCAGATGAATATCGCCACTGAGGGTCTGGCAGGGTTCACTGAGACGGTTGCTAAGTTCGTGGCAACCGCTGACGGCGCAACCATTGAGAGTTCCACTCAGGCGTTTGGCCGTTTGGCAAACCTGTTTGCCAATGACCTGACAGGTACTGAGCAGGCTGAGTTCTTCGAGCGTATCGGTTCGGCTATCTCGTACACCGCTGACAACGCTGTGACCTCTGAAGCCAAGATCGTCTCCATGCTGGAGAAGATTTCCCCTATTGGCGCTCAGGCGGGTATGGCTGCTGAAGAAGTAGTCGCGTTTGCTTCTGCGCTGTCCTCTGTCGGCCTACAGCCTGAAATCTCCTCAGGCTTCCTGACCCGTTTCTTCGGTAACTTGAACAAGCAGGTGGCAGCTGGTGGCGATTCGCTTGATGCTTACACCAAGATTCTCGGTACGACTACTCAGGAGTTCACCAACCTCTACCAGAGCGACCCTACTGAGGTTGTGCGCCGTCTGGTAGAAGCCATGTCGGGCTTGGACAAGGTAGCTCAGACTTCGGCTCTGGGTGAGCTTGGTATCTCGGCTACTCGTGACCAACGCGTTATACAGGCGCTGGCAGGTAACTACCATGTGCTTGAAAACGCATTGCGTGATACCAATGAGGCGTTCAACGAGGGCACCTACTTGGATCAGTCCTCGCAGGGTATCTTCAACACCTTTGTAGCCAACTTGACAAAGCTTTCTAACTCGCTGAGCAACTTGGGGGATACCCTCGGCACAGGTACGCTACCTATTCTGAATCAGCTGGTAGGTCAGATTCAGTTCTTGGTCGATACCGCTAATGAATTAGCAGGTACTAGCCCAGCTGTCAAGACCTTTGTGACCACTCTCATTGGTCTAGGCAGTGTGCTAGGTATTATCTTCGCTCTGCGCTCGGCTTCTGCGTTCCTGACCGCTGGCCTTGTCACTCTGACACATGTCACGCGACAGGCCCAAGGTGGCGGGTTGACACTCACTGCACAGCTGGGCAACCTGTCTCGTGCCATGATCGTCAACAAGGGTGTCTCTGACCAGACCTCTGCTTCCCTAGTACGTCAGCTGGGCGCTGTAAAGGCTCTGGGTGCTGCACAGAGTCTGACCGCTGTTCAGTTGCGTGCGTTGAACGTGAGCCTGCTTAGTGGCAACACCGCTTCCAAGGGATTCGGTGCGGGTATCAAGGGCGCTGGTGGGGCACTCCTAGGCCTTGCAGGTGGGCCAATCGGTCTTGCAGTAACCGGATTGATTTCTCTTGGTGGTGCATGGCTCAACGCCTCTATGGAAGCTAAGAACTCAGCACAGGAGATGGTACGTGCTGCTGAGCTAGGTGGAGAAGCTTTGGCTAAGACCACTGCAACTCTCTTGGCTTCGGATAAGGTATCCCTCTTCTCTGAGGGCACCAACAAGTTCTTCGATGACAATATTGGTAAGTCTTTCCAAGAGGTTGCATCCCAGATCGGTGTTGGCGTTGACGATATTGCTGAAGCTATGGCTGGTGGCAAGGATAGCGTAGACGCGTACATTGCCAACCTTGAGCGCCTGAAAGAGGGTGCCCCTCGTGAGCTGGGCAATGAGTACGACATTATCATTGGAAAGCTCAAGACTTTCCGTGATGAGTTGGCCTTGCAAGAGACTGTTGCTGAGGGCACCAAGCAGGCACAAGAGGGCATCACTCGCTCCGGTGTCGATATGGAAGCTCAGGTTGACGCTAACGGCGACGCTTTCAACGAAGCTGCTGATGACGTAAGGAACTGGGCTAGTGAACTGAACGCTGCTATTGAGGCAGCGTTTGGGCTGACGAACGCACAGGCGGGGCTTGAAGCCAGCTTGGAGCGTTTGGGTTCGGGTCTGGCTAAGGACAGCTCCATTGGGCTTGGCTCTGAGGGTGGACGTGCGAACCTTGCCAGCTTCCAGTCGGTTCTGTCTCAGCAGGCAGCTCTCCTCCAGCAGAGCATTCAGGCTGGCGAGATTTCGGCACAGCAGGCAGGTCGGAGTTTCCAGCAGTACGCTATTGGACTTATCGACCAGTTGAATAGTATGGGCGTTGACACCTCCGGCCTGCTGGCAGATGTTGAAAAGGCTATCGGTGCTGTGCAGGGCACGTTCGCTGAACAGCCAGCTACGCTCTCGGTGGACGTGGACACTAACAGCGCGATTGACTCGGCTACTTCGGCTCTGGCTTGGCTGGGCGACTACTTGGACTCCAACCCACAGTTGGCTACCATTGGCCTGACTGGTGAAGATGAAGTATCTGACAAGGTGTTCAACTTGGTCAGCTACATCTCTGAAGCTACGGGTATGCCTTTCGAGGCGGTTGTGGACGCAATTACCAACCCAGCAGGTAAAGAAACTGAGAACGTAGTCAAGTTCATGCAACAGGCTGTGGGTGAGGACTTCATTGCCTACATCAACGCTGATACTTCAGCTGCTGTGCATAACGTTCAGAACTTTGCGTCTTGGTCTTCAGCTCAGTTGGCTGCGTTGGCTCAGGCCACTGCGGAATCGATTGCTGTAACGGGCATCGGTCTAGGAGCCTCCCTTGCACCTGCTTTTGGCCTTGCTAAGGTGCTGTCAGCTCCTGCTCAGACCATTGCTAAGGCGAACAAGGCAGCTGTGCCCAGCTTCACACCATTGAACCGTGGATACAAGGATGCAGCCAAGGCTGCTCGTGACGCTGGTAAGGCAGCAGGCGGGGCAGGCAAGCAGGCTAAGAAGGCCAATGACAACACCGCTAAGGGGTCTAAGAAGGCTGCGGAAGCCGTCAAGGAGCAGGCTAAGGAATGGGATGAGTTAGAGTCCCAGATCAGCGGTTACGCCTCTCGTGTGGGTACTGCGTTCGGCTATGTGACTGCACGCCAGACTGGTGTTGCTGAAGCCAAGGATGAGTACTACAGCATCCTGAACGGCATCAAGGAACGTCTGGAACAGCAGAAGCAGACTGTACGTGACTTGCGCCAAGAAAACAAGGCTCTGAACGCTGAGCGTCGTGTGCAGTTGAATGAAGCTGAGAAGCTTGAGAAAATGGCTGGCTACGCGGATGCTGTAGGTAACACTGAGCGTGCCAAGTACTACCGTGATGAAGCCAAGGCTCTGAAGGAATCCGCTAAAGAGACCCAGAACAAGATCAGTGCTAATAACAAGGAAGCACAGACCATTCAAAAGGGTATTGGCAACCTCAAGGGCTACTCCAAGGAAGCAATTGAGAACCGTAAGGAACTCCGTAGCCTCCGTGACGCATCTCTCAAGGTGGCTGAGGCTTATGCAGCCAGCGGAGCATCTGCTAAGACTGTAGCGCGTGAGACCCAGAACTGGACTAACAAGGCCAAGACTCACAGTAAGCAGTTGGGATACAACGCTAAGGATATTAGTACGGTTACGGGACGTACAAACAGTTACGTGTCTGCGCTGAAGAAGGTTCCTAAGACGGTCAACACGAACCTGAACGCTAAAAACAACACGGCAGGTGCTGTGAACTCGGCTAAGCGTTCCATAGGCAGTGTGCCGAGTAGCCGTACTACTTCTCTTGGGGCTAAGACTTTGGGTAGTTACAACAGGGTCAAGGATAACCTGAAAAAGGACTTCCCTACCTCGAAGACTGTCAAGGTTAAAGTTGACGCTCACTTGACCCCCACGGCTAAGCGCGCACACGACCTGATTCAGTCACCTAACATGCGTTGGGGCGGTGGCCCTACGGCATACAACAAGGGTGGCGAGGTCAAGGGATACGCTTCAGGTGGCTTGATCCCCGGCACTCCTCCAAGTGATCCGTTGCAGGATAATATCATAGCGACGGTGGACAGCAAGGGAATTGCTGCGATCCGCTCGGGCGAGTACATCCAGTCCCAGCCAGCTGTGGACTACTACGGGTCTGACATTATGGACAAGCTGAACCGTCAGGAAATCCCTCGCTATGCGTTGGGTGGTCAGCTTGGAAATCGTCAATCCAGTGGGGAAACTGGTGTAAGCGTGATAGACTTGAGTGCAGAAAGCATTCAATCTATTGCACGCCTTGTGCAAAAAGATATTTACCTTTATGCAGATAATCAGATGCTTGCACAGAGTGTGCATAAGGGTAATGAAACTATTGCACAGCGGGGAGGAATATTCTAAAATGAAGATCGGTTATCCGGGACTTATGTTTGACATTCCAGCGCCTAGTTCAGGCATGGGATTTGCAAACAACTCGGACACCGAGACTCTAGAGCTTGACACAGGTGGTCGGTTTGTAGCAGACAAGCCGACCACCTACAAGTCTTTTAATATGTCTTGGCGTTCGACTACCCCTAAATTACAGCCACTTATCGACATGTATAACAAGCGGTACGGGGCACG
>Ga0079224_100007388_pt1 | contig 14745 bp, 12 predicted proteins | sample Stecom2015_FD_80414 | JGI IMG/M metagenome (GOLD analysis project Ga0079224, IMG submission 80414) | Agricultural soil microbial communities from Utah to study Nitrogen management - Steer compost 2015 | ecosystem: Environmental > Terrestrial > Soil > Agricultural land | place: USA: Utah...
ATTTCGGCGCGCTCCCAACCGTTCTTCGCTCCAGTCGGCGCTTCGGTTCTTCGTAGGCAGCGGGCACCGGTCCGAGCGGACCGCCTTCGCCGGGCGCGAGCCGTTCGAGCGAGTGTGGTAACGAGGCGCCAAGCTCCGCTGCCGCGTGTACGAGGTCGGCATCGTACTCCGGGCGTACCTACGAGCAGGGCAAGAAGATCGGGTGGAAGGACGGCGTGCGCGCCGTCTACTGCATCCTGCGCTACAACCTGCGACGCAGCCCCGAGCTCGCGAGTCGCAGCGTTCGCGACGAGCCCGAGGCGACGCCTGCGCTCGACGCTGTGGTCGAGGCTGCGCCGAGCTCGGCTCCGCCCCGAAGCTTCACGGCGGTCGTGAGCCCTGCCGAGGACGGCCAGGCGCGCGTCAGCGCCGACGGCGGTTGACCGCTCAATCTCGATTCGTGGCTGACGCCGGAGGGGATGGCCGAGACCGCAGCGGATTTCGAGACGGACTCGCGTTCGGCGCGCCCAGCGACGGCAGCGCTATCGCGCGCATGACGAGCGCGATAGCGCTGGAAAGACGCGAGGCCTTCCCCGACGAAGCTCAGAGCTCGCGATAGCCGCCTTCGACGACGAACAGCTCGTCGCCGTCGGCGACGGTGAACACGCCCCAACACGAGAGCTTCGTCTTCGCGACGAAGATGAGATCGTCCTCGGCGGAGCCGATCGGGCCGAGCACCGCGAGGTTCGCGCGGTGCACGCCCCATGAGCCGCTGCCGTGCTGACGGATGGCCTTCGCGAGCTCGGCTCCGGCGGCGTCGGGGCTCTCGAGCACCGCCACGCGCAAGCGCACGGGGCGGTCGGTGCCGACGCCGGCGATGTTCAGATAGACGAGATCCGCGCGCGGGCGCTCGACGCGCACGTCGATGCGCTGTCGATCGAGGAACGCGACGAGGTGCTCGGCGTCGAGGCGCGCCGTCTCGGGGCGCAGATCTTCGCCCGAGCACACACCCGAGCGGAATCGCAGCGCCTCGAGCGCAGAGCCGATCGGTCGCTCCTCGACGTAGCTCGCGGCGTCCGAGCCGTCCGCCATGCGGAACATCGGCGAGCTGCACCCCTGGCCGAGCAGGGCGAGGAGAGCGCCGGCGAGGACGAGCGAGCGTCGCATGCGTTCGCTTTTATCAAAGCTGCCGCCGGGTTCGAAAGAGGCCGCCCGCCCGGTGCCTTTCTCCCGACCGCACGCCGCGCGCGTTGCAGGGGAAGGACCCGGTTTGCTAACCTCGCCCGGCCGTGGCGTCGCGCGTTCGGTTGTTCGGCCTGTTCGGGGTGATCGGCTCGCTCACCCTCGCCTGTGGCGGTGCGCCCGAGTCCGCGACGAAGAACCGCACCTTCTACGACTGGCAAGTAGCGACCGAGTCCGGCGCCTTGCAAGCGTTCGAGCAGCCGTATCCGCCGCTCGATCTGCCGGAGCCGCCACCGCGGCCCGGGTACGCGGGCGTGACCGTGCTCGAGGGCGGCGTGCGCCTCTCCCGCCCGAAGAACTGGAGGCTTCGGGACGCGGGCAACGTGCCGGGCCAGCGCTACGTGAGCTACATCTCGCCGAACGCCTACTCCTTCGCGATCTACGAGCGCCCGGATCCGCGGGGCGAGTCGTGGGAGGAGGTGATGCGCCGCTACGAGGAGGATGCGCGTTCCGTCGGCGCCAAGGTCGTCGCGTCGCAAATCCCCGTCGCCACCGCCGTGGGTCAGGGGCGCGCGTACACGGTGGAGCGCGAGGTGGAGGCGGCCAAGCGCCCGTTCTTGAGCAAGAGCCGCGAGTACCTGATTCGCGGCGAAGGGCGCATCGTGCTCCTCCAGATCGTCTACCAGGGGGAAACGCTGACTCAGGTCACGGACGAGCTCTTGCGCGTCGTCGAGACGCTGGAGGTCTTGTGATACGCCCCACCGTTCTCCGAAGCGCGGCAGCGGGCCTCGCGGGGACCTTGGCCCTCGCCTCCGCGCTCGTCGCGTGCAGCCCCACCATCCAGACCTCGAAAATCGAGGATCGCGCGCGGCGCAACGTGCCCGTCCCGATCTGCCTCAAGGCGCTCGAGCGGCGCGGGGTCGCCGGGGTGATCTCGTCGCTCCAGCCGGAGGACTACTGGTCGATCGTGCTGCCGGGCTACGATCCCGCGTCGGCGTCGCTCGACACGAGCGCGCCGAACTGCGCCGGCCGCGCCGCCTTCGATCCCGCGGACCTCCGTGAAGTGGAGGGGCCGCGCGCCGGAAGCATTCCGGTGAAGGTCGATCGAGCGATGGTCGCCGCGGGGCCCGACGGGTTCCGCGTGGCGTGGCTCAAGACGCACGACCTCGTCGGCGGCGATGCCATGGGCCCGCTCGCGCTCCTGCGCCCGCGCGAGGGCTACGCCGAGGTCTACGCGATCGGCACCTACCGCGGAAACCCGAAGACCTCGCGCTTTTCTCTCGAGCGGATGGGACCGCACCTCTTGATCGCGACGACCGACGACGGCTGCGCCAAGGTCGCGCCCAACAAATCGTGCGAGACGCAGTATTCCGTGTACCTGCTCCGTGCTGGTCACCTGTTGCGCGCGGCGAGCTTCCCGCTCGATCGCATCGAGTACCGCCCGGCGCCGGGCGCGGGGCTCGCTCAGTACCGCCTGACCGCGACCCCGGTTTTCCAGGAAAGCTCGCTGCGCGTCGTCGAGCAGGTCGTCGTCCGCGACGGCATGGAAAACACCATTCGCAAAGCCGATCTCGAGCGCGTCTTCACGCTCCGCCCCGACGGCTCCCTCGTCGCCAGCGCCGAGTCCCTCTGGGCCGAAATCGGAAAGCCGGAGGAAGACACGTCGAAGAACGCACCCCAACCCTGACGCCCGCTGCGCGCGAGCAGCACGGCGTGGGATCCCGAAGCGACGTCAGCTGGTTTCGGAGCGGCGCTTTCGGTACTGGCGATACGCGGCCGTGAACTCGGGCCCGAAGATGTAGGCGAACGCCTGGCGCTCGTCGGACAAATCCTCGAAGCGCTGGCGATAGGTCTCCCAAAGCTCGCGATAGCGGCGCCCCAAGATCCCGAGCGCGGTGCCCGGAACCTGGCGCTCGAGGTTGTCGGGCGAGAGCTCGTCGAGCAACGCGCGCACGCCGCGCATGACCCCGTCGAGGAGCGCCATCTGGTGGAGCATCATGTCCGCGAAGATGCCCTCCACGGCCTGCGGCGCGTCGAACGAGGGGTCGCGAAAATCGAGCAACGCCGCGGCGACCGCCTCGGGCGTTCGGGCCTCGGCCACGGCTTCGTATGCGCGCGAGCGGTACATGCTCCGCCGCACCGCCGCTTGCTGCAAATCGAGCGACGAGACGAACTGCGAGTACCCGTCCCGCATCGGGATGAACGATCGACAGAAGACGTCCATCGCGTCGTGCAGCTTCGTGATGAGCCGCGCGACGTCGCCGGTGGTCTCCAGCGCGTTCCCGGGGACCAGCGAGGACGCGAGCTCTCGCAAGCCCTGCAGCGCGAGCGACTCGAGCCCCAAATGTTGGAAGTGCTGCGTGCTGCTCGACGGTCGAGGTGCCTCGTACGGAAGCCCTCCTCCCCTCGGATCGACGCCGCCATGACCCGGAAGCGGCAACGGTGCGCCCGCGGGATAGCCCCCGGGCGCGGGCGGCGCCCCCTGAGCCGGACCGAAGGGGTTTTCCGGGAGCGGCGGCAGCGCGCCGGGAGCCGCGCCCGCGTATGGGTTTTCTGCACCGAGAGGCGGCAACGGCAACCCGCCGCCACCGCCGGGAGGCGCGGGCAACGGCGGCAACGCGCCCGCGTCGCCCTGCTCGAGCAGCATCGCGGGATTGCCGAGCACGCTGCCGCTGCCGGGTGCCGCGCGTAGCGCGACGCTCGCCGGCGCCTCGTCGAACGAGACCTGCACGCGCATCTCCGGCCCGAGAAAGAACTGAAAGCTCGAAGCGGAGAGATCCGTGGGCGTGTCGGGCGTGATGCGCTTGAGGCCGCTTTGCCCCGGATACCCCGGGACGTACACGCCGTTCTTGCTGTTCAGATCGCGAACGCAGATCGCGCCGTCGACGTTCTCGATGCGCGCGTGAAAGCTCGAGACGAGCGGATGCGGCACGTGGAAATCGTTGAGCGGGTTGCGGCCGACGCGGATCGGCAGCCCCGCGAAGCGGTGCCGCTTGGCCTCCACCTGCATGTTGTCCAGGGTGTACGCATGCAGGACGAAGGCTCGTGCCACGGGAACGATATTAACAGACCCGATTCGGAAGGAAGCGGGTACGCGGGAGCCGCCGTGTGAATCCCATCACCCGGTCGCTTCGAGCAGCGCGGCGACCGGTGCCCCCTCGTGTGCGAGCGCAGCGGCGACTCGGTCGCTGAGCGGGGGCAGGCCGGCGACCACGGCTTCGACGGGCGGCGACGTCAAATCGCAGATCTCGTCCCGGGCGTCGGTCGGGAGGAACAGCTCGGAGAGCGTGCTCGGCGGGGGCATGCCCGGCTGCAGCATCAGGGAGCCCGACTCGCCGTCGTGTGACCAGAAGAAGCTCGGAATGCACCGCTTCCATTGGAGCAGCCGGCCGGCGACGTCGAGCCAGAAGCAGAGGGCCGCTCCCCCGGCCGCGCCGAGCGGGAGGCGGAGCGAGAGCGGCGAGTCGCTGCGCTCCTTGTTGCAGAGCGGGCGCAGCGCCTCCGTGAGCACCTGGAGCGTCCGCGCCGCCGCCGCGCCGTCGGAGAGCCCGGTGAGCTCCCAGAGCTCCGAAAGAGGGAGCACGTGCGTCCACTCGTCGTAGGACGCGCGGGCCTCGGCGAGGGGCGGCGGCGCCTCGATGACCGTCCCCGCCAAGGCGTCGCGGACGTCGAGCTCCGCGTGCGTCTCGAGATCCACGAGGAGTCGGCCCGCCGCGTCCCAGAACGGCTCGAGCATCAGGGGGAGGAGCTCCGGCACCCGAGGCTGTCGCTCGTCGACCTCGACGGGCGCCGCGATGACGAGGGGAAACTTCCGCCCGGATCGATCCGCGCTCGGCCCGAAGGCGCCCGTGAGCAGCGCCCCGGGCTCCACGCGAAACACGAACGCATGGATCGCCCCCTTCGCGAACGCTTCCGACCACGCCGGGCCCGCCCGCGCCGCTGCCCACTCGACGCTGTGCGTGAGCCAGTCGTCGAACGCGACGAAGGCGCGATGGCCCGCGTTCACGTGCAAAAAGTCCCCGTGCGCCCGCGCCTTGCCGAACAGCCCCGGCGCACCGAGCACGACCTCCGTCACGGCATCCCCCCGGCCGCGATGGCCTTCGGCGTCGTTGCCGCGGCCGGGCAGCGCAGGCGCCGGAAGAACCCGCGCGTGAACGGGTGCACGCTCTTCGCCGGCTTGATGTCGATGGTGACGGGAGGTTGGCCGGGGCGCGTGAGCGTCCAGCGCCCCGCGAGCGTCCCCTTCCCCGTCGCCTTGACGCCGCCCGCTTCGAACAAGCGAAACAGGCCGAAATCGCCCAGGCGCGGGATCTCGTCGTTGAACCCGGCGCCGCGCACCTTGAGCGCGGCTCCCTTCGGGGACTCGGTGCCGGGCCACTGCATCGGCAGCCAGCGCTCGGGCTCGTTGCGGTACACGGTCGCCTTGCCGTCCACGACCAGCGAAACCTCGGCGATCGCGCTGCTCACCGGGTGCATCTGCACGTCGAAGCGCACGAGCGGCTCGGGTCCTCCGCCGAAGACCGCCTCGGTGATCTCCTGCGCGACGTTCAGGCACTGCAAGAAGTCCGAGCGGAGCGGCAGCGGATCGGCCGCAGCGCGCGGCACGAACTGGGTGCCCTTGCGCTCGAGCCGCGTCTCGAGGTTCTCCTTGAAGAACTTCCAGAGGATGCCGGAGTCCGGCCGGAAGAACTCCGCGAACTCGGCGAGGCTGACCTCGGCGGGCGCCTCCGCGAACGGATACCGCGGCGCGATCTTCTCGTTGTAGATCTCCCACACCTCGGCCTTCCACCGCTCACCGAGCGCGCTGTAGTCGGCCTGAACGAAGCCCGCTCGGCTCCCGCGGATCGGGTTCATGAGCAGCGGCTCGAGGACGAGGCGCGTGCGCGCGTCGAGGCCGGCGAGCAAGCGCTGCACCGCGCTCGCCGTGCGCCCGAGCTCCACCTCGAACTCCTGCGTCGGCTCGGCGTTGGACTCGACGAGCTGGCTCAGCGCCACCTCGAGCGTCGAGAGCTGCGCGAGGTATTGGCTGAGGCCCGACGGCGCCGCGTCGGCCTCACCCGAGGCCGCGTTGCCGAACCCGAATCGAAGGAGCGACGCGAAATCCTGTTCGACCGGGGAGACCGGACGCGGCGGGGGCGGCGCCGCGCTCGACGCGCCGATGGCGCTCGCTGCCTGGGCGAGCGTCTCGGCGACCGCTTCCTTGCCCTTCTCGAGCAGCGAGCTCGGTGAGACGTCGAGTCGGGTGTTCTCCCCGATCACGCGGAAGAGGCGGACGTACGGGCCCTCCGACTCGGAGAGGACGCGCAGCTCGTCGATCGCGCCCCGCACGTCGGTCGGCGGCTTCACCGAGAGGCCCGCGATGAACGACGACCACGCCTGCGTGTAGCGCCGGAAATAGAGCGAGCGCAGCCGCTCCGCGCTCGCGGTGCGCATGTCCGCTCCCGCGGGGAGCGCTTGCCCGAGTACCCACGGCTCGAGCGCGAAGCGCCCGTCTGGCTCCTCGAGGACCTTCTTCACCTCCTGGAAGCCGCGCGCCGTGTACAGGCCCGGGACCTCGACGCTCTCGCGCGCGTCCCAGTAGGCCGCCGACGCGCCGAAGAAGATGTTCTCCGGACGGATCGGCGGCACGCCGCGCGCGCTCTCGGCGAGCCAGCCGTACTGCAGCTCCTCGAGCGGGACGAGCGCGAGGCGCCCCTGCGCCCGAGAAACGACGGCTGGATCCTCCTTGAATGCGTAGCTCCTGTCCGCGGCGAGCGCGTTCACGAAGTACTGCGCGTGAGCGATCAGCGTCCGCTCGTCGCCAGGCGTCTGCGCCCGCAACGCGCGCGCCCAGGTGTACGCGAGCCGCTCCGACGCCCACTCCGGAACGAGCCGCTCGGGCCGGCAGAGCATCAGATAGAGCTTGAGATCGTCGTACGAGGTTCGAAAATTCTCCGCGTCCATCCGCGCGAGGTCGCCGATGCCGCGCACGTCCGCGACGAGCTGCGCCTGCACGGGGCCGCTCACGAGGCGGTGCAGCCGCTCGAGGTACGCACCCTTGACGGTCTCGTGCAGCTCCTCCGCGAGGTACGGGCCGAAGAGGCCGCGAACGCTCGACTCGTCCTTCTCGCGCTCGAGCGTTTGCACGCGCCCTACGAGGCGATCGAGCGCCGCGGCGGTGGCTTGCGTGGTCGCGCTCGGGGCCTGCTCGAGCTTCACCGCCGCGTCCACGTCGCGCACGGTAGAGCGCACCAGGCGCACGTTGCGCGCGTAGCTCAGCGCCGCCGGTGTCAGCACCAACAGCATCGAGAACAGCACGAGCGCCGCGACGAGCGCTTGCACCCGCGTCGTCCTGCGCGTGCGGGAGAGCGAGCGCACGGCGAGGTGCCGATCCGGGAAGATCACGCGCTGAAAGAGCTCCGTCACGAAGTAGCTCTGCGGCGTCGTGTTCCGCTCGTTCGTCTCCGGCGCGCGCGGCAGGTTGAAGCCGCGCGCCATGTTCTCGAGCACGCGGTCGAGCGCGCGCCCCGTCTGCGTCCCGCTGCAGAAGTAGAAGCCGCGCAGCAGCGGCGTCTCCTGGTACGGGTTCGGCCGGCAGAGCTCCTCGACGAAATGCGCGAGCGGCTTCTTGAGCCCCTGGAACTCGACCGGAAACTGGAGGATCTTCGCGCGCACCTCGGGCAGCGACTCGCTCGAGAGGCGCTGGAGCATGCGCGCGTGCAAGACGCTGGCGAGCGTGTCGAACTCGGCCTCGATCGCCGGCGCCGGCTCTTCGAGGTTCGCGTCGAGGGCGAAGCTCGCGCCCCACGTCTGCGCGCGTTGAGCGCGGGTCAGGTCGCCGAAGAACTCGATGAAGCCGGCGATCAGATCGCTCTTCGTGAAAAGCACGTAGATGGGCAGCACCATCTCGAGGCGGCTCATCACCTCGTCGATGCGCGCGCGGAGCGCGTGCGCGGTCTCTTCGAGCTCCACGTCCGTCGAGCAGAGCAGGCTCTCCACCGAGAGCGCGACGACCAACCCCTCGAGCGGGCGCTTCGGGCGGAACTTGCGGACGGTGTCGAGGAACGTGAGCCACTCCTCGCGATCGTCGTCCCCCGTCGCCAGGCGTCCCGCGGTGTCGAGCAGGATGGCGCGCTCGGAGAACCACCAGTCGCAGTTGCGCGTGCCGGCGGTGCCGCGCACCTTGGCCATCGAGCTGCCGGGAGGCGCGACGAAGCCGAGCCCGGACTGCGTGAGCGCCGTGGTCTTGCCGGCCGCGGGCGGCCCGACCACGACGTACCAAGGCAGCGCGTACAGCGCGCTCCGCCCGCCCTGAGCGCCGAGCTTCGTGCGCTTGAGCGTCTCCAGCGCCGACTTCATCTGCTGCTGGAGCGCGAGGATCTCGGCGCGGCGGTCCGGACGCGCCCGCTCGGCTTGCTCGGCGGCCTGCCGGAGCAATTCGCGCTCGAGAGCGGCCGCGCGCTGCCGAGCCAGGAGGCGGCGAACCAGGAACACCCCGAAGAACACGAGCACGCAGAGGACGGTGACGGCGACCGCAACCCACAGCGTGATCTCGAGGATGAGAACGAGCGCCCACGCGGCGACCGCCAACAACCCGAGGCCAATCCCGAGCCAGAGCATGGTCACTCCACGGTCTTGCCGCGCGCTTGCGGCATTTCTTCGACGGCATCGGAGAGCTCGCTCGTGGCGAGGCGCTCCAGCCCGAACAAGAGACCCGACGTCACGAGCACCGCACCCAGCACGAGCGCGATGAGCGGCAAGCTCGATCGGCGGGTCTCGCGAACCCGCTCACGCGGCTCGGCGCGCGGCCCGAGCCGCTCCGACGGCGGCATGCCCCGCGCGAGCTGCTGCCGCGCCGCTTCGAGGAACGAGGCGAGCGCGGCGTGATCGCCGCTGATGCCATAGGCACCCCGAAAGCCGAGGACGAGACACAAGTAGTACGCGTGGAGCGCGTCGGAGCGCCGGCCCTCCTGGAGCAGCGCCCGCAGGCGCACGAAGAAGTTCTCGCCCGCGGTGTACTGCTGATAGAGCAAGAGCTGCAGGGGCTGCCCCATCCACTCGTTCCGCCCCGTCCAGTTCGATTTCAGGATCTGCTCGTCGATGAACGCGACGAGCGCGTAGCGCGCCTCCGCGAGATCGGCGTCGGAGACGCCTGCCGCGCGCCCGCGCCCCACCATCGCGTCGAGCGCCGTGAGCAACCGCTGACGGAGCTCCACGGGCGGCGGAAGCTGCGGCGCGCCGGGGAGCTGCACCGCGAGCATCAGCACGTCGGCGCACACCCAATACATTCGATCACTCATGGCGTGACCCGCGAAGGCTCGCTCGCTCGCGGTGAGGCTCCCCGGGCCTCACGCGGGCGGAGCGGGGGACGAGCCCCCGGGAGCGCAGGGAAGAGCCGATCTTCATGCACTCACCGGTGCTCCGGGGGCACGGCATAGAGCGCGAGCGAGGAGCCGGACCAGTCCCCATCCACCGGCAAGTAGAGCGCCACCGTCGCGGACTTCGCGATCTCGTCCCAATACGTCCCCTCGCGCCGCACCCGGAAGAAACAGATACCGGGCTTCATCGGCAGCGCGCCCGACGGGCTCCACTCGATCCCGACGCGGACGCCGTGCCGAGCTTGCTTCACGATGTCGTAAATCTGGTTCCAGCCCGCCATCTTGAGCACGGCCGGCACGCGCTCACGCACGATGGCTTCGGGCAACCCGGATTTGACCGCGACGAACAGCTCGTGGTTGACGAGCTTCGGATCGGCGATGCGCCCGATGAACATCCCGTCCGGACGGTGCTCGAGCGGGATCTCGACGTAGGTCTGCTCGATGCCGCCGGGCAACAGGCGCAGCACCGTGGCGAACAGCGCCTCGAAGCACTCGCCGAGCTCGAGGTAATTGAACTTCGGGAGCTCGGACGGGTCCGCGTCGGGCGCGAAGCTCGACAGCATCCCGGCGAGGCTCGCGAGCACGACGTAGGCTTCTTCCGGGTGCACGCGCGGCGTGTCGAGCAGGTGGTTGAGCACCGGGATCGCGCCGTTCAGCGTGTGCAGGAGCCAGAACCTCCGGGTCTCGCTGACGTGGAACTCGACGCTGCCCGCCTGGCGCTGACGCCGCTCGCCGGCGAGCTGTTGCTGCCGCGCAACGATGTTCGCGAGGACGCGGCGGACGCCGCTCTCCAAAAACGGCGCCGCGTGCAGGTGCAGAACCGGCGGGATGCGCGTGTCGAGGACCTGGAACTGCCCGTTCTCCTGGCGGAGCAGCTCCGCCACGCGGATCGTGGAGAAGCCCTCCATTCGTTCGCCGCCGAACAGAATCTGCAAGTTCGGCTGCGCCCACTCGAGCTCCTGCGCGGACACGCCGCTGTTCGCATCGACGACCGTCCGCGTTTCGCGCGAGAAGCGCCGAGCGCTCGCTCCGTCCTGCGCGACGAGCGGTCCATCCGTTTCGTGCGCGAGCCCGATGTACACCTCGAGGCGCACGGCATCGGGCGGCAGCGGGCGCGGCGGCGGCGCGGGAACGCCCGTCCCTTCACCGCACCCGATGCTCGCGCCATCCGGCCAAATCGCCGAGAAGCGCTTCAGCCGAAACTGCCCTGCGGAAAATCCCCGCTCGTCGATCTCGAGCTCCGTGATGCCCCAGTCGTAGTGGCTGATGCCCTGCAACCGCTCGTGTAGGAGCCGCTCGTGGTAGCGATCCTGCTGTTGGAAGTGGTGCTGGCTGACCAGCAAGCCTTCGGTCCAAAGCGGCTTGTACGGCATGTCACGTACTCTCGTTCCCGAGCTAGCGCCCGGTGCCGTCCTGAATTTGCATCCGATCCAGGAACACCGGAATCTGAACGTCCTTGTTCGGGCACGGCGGCTCGTTGCGGGGTGGCGCGAGCTCGTAGGTGATGAACCAATCCTTCCCTTGCGGCTCGCGGAAGAGCGCGACGAGCGCCAGGGTCGTCGCTTCCGCCTTCGGCGAAACGGGAACCGTCGTGGTCTGCCCGGGGAAGACCGTATGCTCTTCGAGGGACACGAGGTCGCCTTCGAGCACTGCCGCGTCGTTTTGCCAGATCTCCTCGAAGCTCGCCGTGCGCAGCTTCGCGTCGTTTTTCAACTGATAGACGCGCACTTGCACGGGCCGCCCCGGCTCGGCGGAGCTCGCGTTGCTCCGATCGCTGGCGGTGATGGCGAGCGTCGGCTGCACGGGCTCGCACGGCTTGGGCGCGGCAGCCGGCGGAGGCGGAGCCCCCGAGCCGCACGCGCTGAGTGCGGCGGCCAGTGCCACGGCAATCGAGACGCGCTCCATGGGGCGCCATCATATACACGAGGCGCGGCCGCCTCCCAGCGGGAGCGGCACCCTTCGACGACGACGAAACGCGAGCGGGGTCATAGGTATTCGAACAGGGGTGTCACGCGGCGCCGACCGGAACGGGCGCACGGCCGAGCGAATCGGGCCGACCGCGTTCCCTTGACCGCGCCTCGGCGCGCGGATAGCCGTCGGAGACGGCAAAAGTCATTTGCACCGGAGTCAACCGTTCGGAACCACCGGCAGCGCGTCTCGGCGTCGAGCGGGCGCCTTGTCCGGCTCGGAGAACCCTGCTATCCAATCGTTCGGTGTGTGGGCCTCGTGGGTGAGGTTCAGCAAGATCCAGTTGGACGTAAACGGCGATCAGAAGGACGGCGTTCGGAACGACGTCGATGAAGGAGAGAATCCATGTCCACCGACATTTTTCTGAAGATCGATGACATCAAAGGGGAGTCCAAGGCCGACGGCCACGCGGACGAGATCGAGGTCGAGAACTGGTCGTGGAGCGCGGTGCAGACCGGCACGAGCAGCAAGGGGGGTGGGTCCGGAGCCGGCCGGGTCCAAATGACCGAGCTCGTGATCACCAAGTACATGGATAAATCCTCCCCCGTCCTCTACAAGATGTGCTGCCTGGGGACGCACATCCAGCAAGTGTTGTTGACCGCACGCAAGGCGGGCGGCTCCCAGATGCCGTACCTCAAGGTCACGCTCAAGGACGCGATGATCACGAACGTCAGCACGAACGGAGCCACGGGCGGCCTCGTTCCCCTCGAGACGATCCAGATCGCGTTCAAGAAGGTGGCGTTCGCCTACACGGCGCAGACGAACACCGGCGAGCCGGATGCCGAGGTGATCGGCGGCTACGATCTCGAGCTCGAAAAGGAGTGGGACGGCAACTGAGCCCTGGATCGCGGCGGGCATGCCGGAAGGCTCGAGCATGTCCGCCGGCGCGTTCGGTCGGCGGGTTCACTCCGCGTTGGGAGCGCTCCCGCTGACCGGCGCTGCTGCCGCGAGCCGGCGTTGACAGCTCGCGGCCATCTCCGCGGTGAAACGCTGTCGCCCCCAGTCGAAGTTCGGCGGCACGCATTGATCGGCGTTGTCCCCGGCGCGCAGGAGCTCCTGCAGCGTCTCCCCGGCGCGCCACACCACGTCTTTCGGCACCTGGACCATGAAGCCGGGCAAGTCCGGCGTTCTGTCTCCCTTGATGTCCAGGTTGAGCTGACGCAGCCCAGCGGTGCTCATCGCCGCCGCGCGCGCCACCAAACCGAGGCGCGTCCCGGGCGGAACCTGGAGGTCGGCGGTGAGCTGCGGCGCCTTGGTTTGAATGCCGCCGAACTTGAGGCGCGACAGGTTCGCGAGGATGAGCGCGATCGCCTCGATGTTCGGGACGTAGTCCGCCGTCTCGTCGGGGAGCAGATCGCTGTCCACGAGATCCCAGAAGCCCACGTTGCCCCCGGCGCGCTGAATGCGCGCGAGCAACCCGAAGGGGCCCATGTTGTAGCCGGCCATCGCGAGATCCCAGTGGCCCATCTTCGCGTAGAGATCGGAGAGGTAGTGGACCGCCGCCTCCGTCGCCTTCACGGGGCTGTGCCGCTCGTCGACGACGCCCTCGATCACGCGCAAGTGATACGACCGCGCCGCCGCAGGGATGAATTGCCACAGCCCCTCGGCTCCCGCGGGTGATTTGGCGAGCGGCTGACACCCGCTCTCTGCGAAGACCACCGCGAGCAGATCTTCCGGGAGCCCGCGCCGGATCAGCGCGGCGCGGATGAGCTCGCTGTACTCGCCGCACCGCCAGAGCATCTGCTGGAACACTTCGCGGCCAACGGGGTTCTGCGTGTAAAACTCGAAGCGACGCTGCACACGCGGGTCGTCCTCGACGGGAATGCCGGGCATCTTCAGCCCCGCCAGCCATTTCGAGCGCCACCCGTCGGACGACGACGAGCGACGGCGCACCACGCGCGTCGGGGTGTCGCCGGTGACGAGCTCACGCACCTCGGCGAGCGCCGCGCATTCGCCCGGCGTGCCGACGCATTTTTCCGGACCGATCGCGCGCGCGGCGACGGCGGCTTGCTCGTCGAGCAGCGCCGCGAGCTCCGGGCTCTCTTTGCCGCGCCCGTGGAGCTGTTGGAGCAGCTCCTGGAATTGCTCTTCGTCGCGCAGCAGGCGCTGCCGCGGCAAGCTCACCCCGGCCGCGACCGAGCCGCTCGCCGAGGGCGCCGCGCTCCCGGACGTATCGGACGCCGTCGCTCCCGCGCGATCGCCGCGCGCGACCACCACGGTCACACCGACGATGATTCCCACGGCGGTGAGGAAGCCGCCCGCGATCAGCGCGGGAACCCACCAGGGCGTCCCCGGCTGCTCGGGGCGACGCGAAACGCGCGCGCGCAGCGAAGCCGGCGAGCGCGAGGGTCGGCGATCGCGTGCGTCCTCTATCTTGTTCAGGATCTGATCGAGCCGCGGAGGCGGAGCCGGGCCCGCGCCTGGAGTTTCGGGCAAGGCCCCGGCGAGCGGCGGCAGAGCGGCTTCCCGCTCGGGAGCCGGAGCTGCTTGTTGCGGGACCGGACCCGAGCCGCTGCCGCGTTTCAGACCGAGCAACGACGGGCCTGCAGGCGCGGCGCGCGCTTCGCCCGGGCTCGGCGCGGGCCCCGACCCACGGCCGAACGCCCGCAGGCCGAGCATCGATCGGACGAGGAGCTTGGGGGCCGCCGAAGACGGCCGTTCCGCTACCGGTGACGGCCCCTCCGCGGCCGTGAAATTCCGCAGGACCGGCGGGGACGCCGCGAACGGCTGCTTCTCGGCAGGTGCCGGCGAGCGCGGCGGCCCCTCTGCAGGAGAGTGCGGAAGCGGCGCGAGCGGCGGCGGCGCGAGCGGCCCGGCAGGCGACGCTGCAAGCGGCGGCGCTGCAAGCGGTGCCGGACCGAGCGGCAACGGCGCAAGCGGCGGGGGCGAACCGGCCGGCGCATTCCCTCCCGATGGGTTCGCAAGCGGCAGCGGCGCGAGCGGCGGAGGCGCATTCCCTCCCGATGGGTTCGCAAGCGGCAGCGGCGCGAGCGGCGGAGGCGCATTCCCCGCCGGCGCGTTCGCGACCGGCAATGGCGCGAGCGGCGGCGAGCCGAGCGGCGGGTTCCCCCCCGGTGCATTCGAGACTGGCAACGGCGCAAGCGGCGGTGCGTTCCCCGCCGGTGCGTTCGCAAGCGGCAACGGCGCGAGCGGCGGAGGCGGATTGCCTCCCGATGGGTTCGCAAGCGGCAACGGCGCGAGCGGCGGGGGTGAGCCGACCGGCGCGTTCCCTCCCGGCGCGTTCCCTCCCGGCGCGTTC
>Ga0079224_100007389_pt1 | contig 14744 bp, 12 predicted proteins | sample Stecom2015_FD_80414 | JGI IMG/M metagenome (GOLD analysis project Ga0079224, IMG submission 80414) | Agricultural soil microbial communities from Utah to study Nitrogen management - Steer compost 2015 | ecosystem: Environmental > Terrestrial > Soil > Agricultural land | place: USA: Utah...
GCAGACCGACGCGGACGCCGAGCTGTCCACGGGCGGGGCCACCGCGGAGTACCCGGGACCTGACCTCGAGGCGGACCTTGCCCAGCAGACCCCGTACGAGACCGCAGCGCCTGCCGGTGACTCCGGCGTGCCCGCTGACGCCTCCGGTGCGCAGCAGTCCGTGGACTCCGGCGCAGGTGCCGCGGCTGTCGGCGGGGCAGCGCTCGGCGGCGCCGCTCTCGGGGGCGCTGCTGTCGGTGGTGCCGCAGCATCCGGAGCCTCCACCGCGGAGCCCGGCCAGGACGCCGCGGCACAGGACGCACAGGCTCAAGAGCCCGCTGCCCAGGACGGGCAGATCCCCGCCTGGGGCGCCGAGCAGTCTGCGGAGCAGGGCTACGGCCAGGCCTCCCCGGCCGGGTACGGCCAGCAGGACGCCGGGCAGAGCTACGGCCAGCAGGCCTCGCCCGCCGGATACGGCCTGCAGTCCCCTGCGGGGTACGGCCAGGCCTCGCCCGCCGGATACGGCCAGCAGTCCGCGGACCAGGGCTACGGCCAGGCGTCCCCGGCCGGCTATGGCCAGCAGTCCCCTGCGGGCTACGGCCCCGGCTCCCCCGCGCAGGATTCCGGCCCGGCGTGGACCGCCTCGACCGGTGCCGGCGAGCCGCCGAAGAAGAGCTTCATCGCCCGCTTCTGGTGGCTCGGCTGCCTGCTCATCCTTCTGCTCGCGCTGATCCTCATCGCGGTGGGCGGCTTCGTCCTGTTCACCCGCGGCGGCGACAACCAGGCCGGGGGCGGCGGAGAGCAGACCACCACCTCCGAGGCTCCCACCGAGGAGACGACCACGGAGGAGCCCACCGAGGAGACGACCGAGGAGGCCATCCCCACCCCGACCGACCTCTCCACGATCGACCCCGCCGCGGAGAAGGACGCGATCCAGGTCGTGGGCCCGGATGGCAGCGGCACGCTCGCCGTGCACATGGAATACGTCCCCGCCGAGAAGCTCGAGAGTCGCTACGGCGGCACCGTCGAGCCGGGCAAGCAGGGCGATTATCTGGTCCTCACCGCGAAGCTCACGGTCACCGAGGGCGAGATGGGCTTCGGCGCCTACAACTTCGAGATCCAGACGCCGTACGGCGGCTCCGTCTCCCCCGCCAGCCCCACCTACTCGCTCGTCGGCTCCGGCACGGACGGCCCGATGGACTTCGTGGAGGGCGATGAGTACACCGTCAAGCTCCTCTTCGACGTGAAGAAGGCCGGTGGCAACGTGCTGCAGTTCACCACCTTCACCGACGACTACACCTGGGACGTCCCTTCGTGACCTCTCCCCAGCGCTTCAACCCGCCTCCGAACTGGCCCGAGCCCCCGCAGGAGGGATGGACGCCGCCCGCGGATTTCCGTCCGGGGGACTCCTGGGGACCGGTTCCGGCCGGGTGGAGGCTCTGGCCCGCGCGCGAGCGCACCACCGGGCAGGCGCCGCTGCAGGACTCCGAGGAGGTCCCTGCCAGCGGCGCCCGCCCGCGCCCTCGCGTCGAGCAGTACCCCGTGGACGTCCTGAACCCCGGGATGTGGTCCGAGAACCACCTCCAGGACGAGGACTACGGGTTCCCTCCCGCGAAGCCGCGCCGTGACCGGCCCCGGCTGCGGCTGGGCATGACCATCACCGTCACCGCGCTCGGGCTGCTGCTCGCCGCCGCGACCGTGCTGATCTTCATCAGCCTCGTGGACCGGGCGGTCGAGGACCTCCCGGGCCTCCTGGGCATCGCCGCGGGCGACCTCAGCGCCCACTCCGTCCCCCACGCACCGGAGACCGTGCCCTTCACCCCGGAGATGAGCGCAGCAGTTCCAGCATGACCCGATCTTCCCTCCGCCGGCAGATCATCCTCAGCCGCGACACCGCCCTGGGCCTGCTGCTCGTCCTCGCCCTCGCCGCCGTGTGCGTCGGCCTCGGGTTCTGGCAGTACGGCCGATACGAGACCAAGCACGACCAGGCCGCCGTGGTCCATTCGAACTACGAAGCCGAGCCCGTCGCGCTCGAGGACGTCCTGCCCACACCCACCTCCCCGCTCGCCGCGACCGACGAGTGGAAGCAGGTCACCCTCCACGGCAGCTACTGCGCCACGAAGGAGTGCGTGCTCTACGTCCGCAACCGGGTCGACGAGGGCGAGGTCGGCTTCTGGCAGCTCGCCCCCTTCACCGCCGACGACGGCACGACCCTGCTCGTCGTGCGCGGCTGGGTCCCCTCAGGCGACGCCTCCGAGCCCGTGGACCCCGCACCCGTCCCGGACGGCGAGACCACGGTGACGCTCCGGCTGCGGCCGGCCGAACCCGAGCTGGACCGCACCCCGCCGCCCGGTCAGACCCACTCCGTGAACCCGCCGCAGTCCGCAGGTCTCATGGGGCTGGAGACCGACCCGCTGATCACCGGCGCTTACGGCGAGCTCGTGCAGGAGGAGCCGGCCGCGGACCGGCCGCGCGCCCTGCCCGCCCCGGACACGTCGCTGGGCCCGCACCTGTCCTATGCGTTCCAGTGGTGGATCTTCGCGCTGTTCTTCCCCGGCGCACTCGTGTTCCGGGTGCGTCGCCAGATCCAGGACCTCGCCGACGAGCAGGCTGATACCGCCGCTCAGGCCGCAGCAGACACCGCGAGCACGGGCGCCACAGGCAGTGCTGACACGCCCCGAAAGCCCCGTGCCACCGCAGACCATCGCCCCCGCCGCACGGTCCATGCACGGCGCCGGGGCCAGGACGAGGAGGAAGAAGATGCCCTCATCGACGACCGCACGCCCTGAGGGGGCTGACCGAGACGGCACCCCGCGCTCGCGCTTCCTGCCCGGCCCCAGGCCGCGCCGCATCGCCCATCGCGGCCTTGCACTCGACGGCGCCGAGAACACCCTGCGCGCTTTCGAGGACGCGCTGCGCGCCGGCGCGGACATGCTCGAGACAGATACACGCGCGACCCGCGACGGTCTCGCCCTCGCCGTGCACGACGAGGACCTCTGGCGCATCGCCCGGGACCCGCGCCGCATCGCGGAGATCGACGCGGGCGAGGCGGGCGCGGTGCGCCTGGCCGGCGATGAACCGCTCGCGATGCTCGAGGATGTCCTGGGCACCTTCCCGGACGTTCCCGTGAACATCGACGTGAAGGCCGCCTCCGCGATCGGCCCCGCCGTCGCGGCGATCGCCCGGACCCGCAGCGCGGACCGCGTCTGCATCGCGGGCTTCGACGGCGCAGTGGTGCGGCGCACGATCGCGACGCTGCACGCCGCGACCGGCACCACCGCGGTGCGCAGCCCCGCCTCCGGCACGATCGCGCGCTTCCTCGCCGCGCGGGCGCTGGAGGCCCCGCTCGCGGTGACCAACCGGATCCTCGCGCCCTACGGCGCGCTGCAGGTGCCGCTGCAGCACCGCGGTGTGCCGGTGGTCACGGACTCGACCATCGCCGCCGCTCACCACGCAGGCTGCGAGGTGCATGTCTGGACCGTGGACGACCCCGCGACCATGCAGGATCTGCTGGTCAAGGGCGTGGATGGTATCATCACCAACCGGGTCGATCTGCTCTCCGAGCTCCTCGACGGCGCCTGATGCGCTTGGGCCGCGCCGCTCCCCGGGTCGAGGCCCCGGGAACATCTCCGGCCCCGCAGGCGTTGACACCTTCGGGTGTCGCCACCCCACAGACCTTCCGGATGCGACGGCGTCCGGCACCGAACACCGGCAGGAAGCGAGAACCGCATGAACAGCCGCAGCCTGCGAGGCACCCGACTGGGCTCCCTCTCCATGGAGACCGACGAGGGCGTCCTCGCCGCACCGCGCCAGGAGGCGATCTACGATTGCCCCAACGGCCACCACATCGTCCTCCCCTTCTCCGTCGAGGCCGACGTCCCCGCCATCTGGGAGTGCCGCTGCGGCCAGACCGCAGTGCTCCGTGACCACGAGAAGCCCGAGGAGAAGCCGGGCAAGCCCGTGCGCACCCACTGGGACATGCTCCTCGAGCGCCGCAGCGAGGAGGAGCTCCAGGTGCTCCTGGACCAGCGCCTCGAGCTGCTGCGCGCCGGGAAGCTGCACCAGCGCCGCAACCTCTGAGCGCACCTTCACCTGACACAGCGCCCCCGCACCGCCGAGATGGCAGTGCGGGGGCGCTGTGTGCTGAGTCAGGTGCTCAGCCCTGGAGCAGAGTGGGCGGGGTGTCGTCCTCGCGACCCGTGGAGTCGTTGCCGCGGGCGGGCTTGTTCTCGAGGATGATCTCCCCGTCGATCACACCGGTGCCGGAGCGGCGGTAGAGGACGCGGCGCGCCCCCGCGGAGCCGCTGCCGAGCCCCATCGCCGTCACGGTGCGGCGCTGCACGGGAGTCACCAGCAGCACCAGGCCGATGAGGTCGGTGAGCACGCCGGGGAAGAAGAAGAACAGCGCGGACAGCAGCGTGAACACGGGGCGGGAGAGGTGGTCCTGCACGTCACCGCTGCCGCGCACCGCCCGCAGCAGCGAACGCAGGCGCACGAAGGACTGCTGCCCTGCGGCGACCAGGAGGGCGATGCCCACGACCCAGCCGATCGCGATGATCAGCACCGACCACCACAGGCTGGTGTTGATCCCGATGACCACGAGGATCGTGAGCTCGAGCAGGCCGAGCACCACGATCGCGATCGGCAGGAGACCGCTCCAGCGGGACCTGCGCTCCTCCACAGCCATGACGGTTCCCCTTCCTGCGGCGATGAACGTTCAGGCTATCCCAGCGCGCTGCGCAGGCGCTGGGCGCGGGATGCGAATCCCCAGGACGTCACCTTCACGAGCGCTTCGCGCACGATCCCGGAGGACATCTTGCTGGCCCCTTCGGTGCGCTCGTCGAAGTCGATCGGGACCTCCGCGATGACGGCGCCAAGCGCACGGGTGCGGCGGGTCATGTCGACCTGGAAGCAATAGCCCTGCGAGGCGATGTCCTCGGCGATCAGCCGGTGCAGCAGCTCGGCGCGGAACACCCGGTAGCCGGCGGTCGCATCGGACACCCCGAGACCCAGCCAGAACTTCACGTACAGGTTCGCGACGCGGGAGAGGAGCAGGCGGCGCAGCGGCCAGTCGTGCACCGCTCCCCCGCGCACCCAGCGGGAGCCGATCGCGAGATCTGCGCCGCGCCGCACGGCCTCCAGCAGGCGCGGCAGCTGCTCGGGCCGGTGGGAGGCGTCGGCGTCCATCTCCGCGAGCTGGGCGTATCCGCGCGAAAGCCCCCAGGCGAAGCCCGCGAGATAGGCGGGGCCGAGCCCCTGCTTCCCCTCGCGGTGCAGGACGTGCACGGAGGTGTCCTGGGCGGCGACCGCCTCGGCCCACTCCCCCGTCCCGTCCGGGGAGGCGTCGTCGACGATGAGCACATCCGCCTCGGGCACGGCGGCGCGCAGGCGCGAGAGCGTGCCCGGCAGCGCCTCGCGCTCGTCGTAGGTGGGGATGACCACGAGCGTGCGCGGCAGCGGGGCGTTGGAGGGGTGCATGGTCATCGACCTCGGCGACGTCGGGGTGCGGGGGCGAGCGCCCGCTCGCGGGTGTTCAGGGCGCCGAGCACGCCGAGCAGTGCCAGCACGCTCAGGCCCACGGAGACCCACGGTCCTGCGGCGACGGCCGGGGTGATGCCGGTGCGCAGCGGCACATCGGCCAGCAGCGTGCCCTGCTCCCAGTGGTCCACGAAGTCGATGCGGCGGCCTTCGGGGCTGAAGATCGCGGACTCGCCCACGGTGGAGACGTGCACGACGCTGCGCCCGGACATGACCGCCATGACCTTCGCCTGGGCGAGCTGCTGGATCGACTCGTGCGAGTGGCCGAACAGGGCGTTGTTGGACTGGACGACGATGAGCTCCGCGCCGTCGTCGACCACGTCCTGGACGAGGCCCTCGTAGGCGATCTCGAAGCAGATCAGCACGCCCACGCGGCCCTCTCCCTGCCCGAGCTCCCCGAGATCCATCACGCCCACCTCCTCGCCGGGGATCATGTCGAGGGAGACGAGATCGACTTTGTCGCTGAGCTTCCGGAAGAAGTCCCGCATCGGGATGTACTCGCCGAAGGGCACCGGGTGGCGCTTGGAGTAGCTGTACGGGGAGGTGCCCTCGGCGGTGAGGAGCACGGACTGGTTCAGCCGCTCGGCCTCCCCCACCCGCACCTGGGTGCCGATGAGGACGGGCGCGTCCGCCTCCTGCGCGATGCGGGTCAGCTCGGAGGCGATGTAGGGGTCCTGGCGCGGGTCGTAGCCGGTGGAGTCCTCGGGCCAGACGATGAGATCCAGGTCTGCGCCGCGGGCGGCGGCGTCATCGACCGCCTCCCGGGTGACGGCGAGGTGCTTGGCGAAGATGTCGTCGGGCATCGTGAAGGACTGCGCGTCGATCTCCCCGGCGGAGCCCTGGGCGGCGAGCACGGTGAGCGAGGGCCGGTCCGCGGGGGCACGGTTGACCGGGTGCGGGACCACGACGGTCGCGAGGATCGCGCCGACGGCGACCGCGAAGGGCCACACCCCGGAGAAGCCGGTGAGGCCGCGGTGGCGGCGGCCCAGGAGCGCGAGGGCACCCACGAGCATGAGCTGGGCGAGCAGCGCGACGACGAAGGCGAGACCGGCGGTCCCGATCCAGGGGGCGAGGTTCAGCAGCGGTGAGGTGGACAGGGCAAAGGCGCTCGCACCCCAGGGCAGTCCGCCCCAGGGGACGCTGCCGCGCAGCGCCTCGGTGGCGGTCCAGAGGGCGGAGACCACGAGCGCGGTGGCGAGCCCCAGGCCGCGCCGCACCATCACCATCTGGGCGAGCAGGCCGAAGAGCACCGTGTACAGCGCCTCGAACAGGCCCAGCGCGATCCAGGGGGCGGTGCCCGCGTAGGTGCTCGCCCAGGAGGTGAGCGGAACGAACAGCGCCGCGCCCCAGGCGAAGGAGACCAGCAGTGCGAGCATTGCCGAGCGCACCAGCAGGCCCGCGCAGAGCAGGGCGATCCCCACCGGCAGCAGCATCCACAGGTCGTACGGCGGGAACGCGAGCAGGGCACAGAAGCCACCGCCCGCGCCGCACAGGAGCGCGAGCGGCCAGGGGGTCGGGGAGAACTCGTCGCGCGGGAGCCGGGTGCGGGCCTCGCGTGCGCGGGCACGAGCCGTCGCGGTCATGCCCCGTCCTTCGCCGGCTCATCGAGCAGGTCGTGGACGATCCGCCCGTCGATCACGGTGCGGAGCGCGCGCGGGCTGCCCTGGCCGAGGTCGGGCAGCAGGGGCGTGCGGGAGCGGGGGTCGGTGGACCAGCTGTCCACGCGCTCGGCGTGGGACTGGACGGTGAGGTCCCACGGCTCCCACAGCACGAAGGTGGCGGGAAGGCCGGTGTGCAGCGTGCCGGGGTGGCGGTTGCCGGCCACGCGCTGCCCGCCGCGGGAGGCGGCGAGATAGGCGGCGCGGTCGCTGATCCGCTGCGCGGCAGGGCTGGTGCGCGCGGCAGCCCGCACCCACGCCCATGGGTCGGCGGCCTCGGGCGCGCCGAGGGAGCCGAAGGCGAGCGGGACGCCGTCGGTGATGAGGTCCAGATAGGAGGCGTTCTCGGTGACCGGGGCGAGGACACGCACGCCCTCCCGGGTCCCGGTGGGGCCGGGCAGGCGCAGCACGATGCCACGGGCTGCGGCCCCGGCGTCCCCTGCCGGGTCCGGGGCGGAGCCGTCGGCGGTCGCGGCGGCGTCCACGAAACCGGGGGTGACCAGGCAACCGGTCGCGTCGATCCGCTCGGCGTCGCCGTGCAGCAGCAGGGCGGTGTCCTCGGGACCGGTCCAGGCGATCAGCCCGTCGGCCACCAGCATCGCCGACGCCTCGGGGTCCTTCGCGCTGTAGAGCACGATCCCCGTGTACAGGGTGGGCGGGGCAGGGCGGAGGGCATCGTCGTTCTCGGTCACGTCCCCCAGTTTCCCGGGTCCGGCTGGGAGAACGCTCATCGGTCGATCTCCTGGGCGACGAGGCCGCGACGGACGGCCTCGATGGCGCGACGCGCCGTGGTGCCGAGCCGCTCGTCGGCGGTGAGCTGCTCGAGCAGGTCGATGACCTGGCGGCAGTGGCGCACGAAGTCGCCGGGCGGGAGGTCGTTGCCGTCCAGCGCCGCGGCGAGGTGGGCGCCGCGCGCCCAGCGGTGCACAATCGCGGCCACGGCGGGGTCCGGCGGCGGGGTCGGGTCGATGCCGTGGCGTGCCTCGGCGGCCTGCAGCGCGGTCGCGAGCCGGGTCGAGGCGGCGAGGGCAGCGTCCACGGCCGGGTCCGGGATGTCCTCCGGGGCACGGTCATCGCGCCGCGCCTCGTGCACGGCGGCGGAGACGACAGCGGCGAGCCCGGCCGGATCGAGCCCGTCCCAGGCGCCGTGCTCGAGGCATTCGGCGATGAGCAGGTCCCGGTCGCTGAACAGGTGGCGCAGCCGCAGCCCGCTCTCGGTGGGCACGAGCTCCGGCTCTCTCTCCTCGCCGGGCGTCTCAGGACCGGGTGCGGTGGTGAGATAGCCGAGCTCGACGAGCAACGCGGTGAGCCGGTCGAACTGGCGGGCCAGCGAGCTGGTGCGTCCCCGGATCCGGCGCTGGACTCCTTCGAGCTCGCCGCGGGTCTTGCGCCAGCGGCCCACCCAGCGCAGATGCGCCTCGAGGTCGGGGCAGGCGGCACAGGGGTGCTCGGACAGCTCGGCGCGCAGCTCCTGGAGCCTCTCGTCGGTCGCTGCGGTGGACGGGGTGCGGCCGGCGCGACGGCGCACCTCCCGGCGGACATCGTCATCCTGCCCGGCCAGGCGCTGGCGCAGCGCTGCGGCGGTGTCGCGGCGCACCTTCCCGCTGCCGAGCGTCTCCTGGCGCGGGAGGCGGAGCGTGTCGATCACGGCCGGGGCCGTCGGCACATCGCCCGGCCTGAGGCTGCGGCGGCGACCCTCAGTGTCCAGCAGGTCCACCTGGGGCCCGCCGAGCACGTTCTTGTCCACGTCCAGCACGACCGCGTAGCCGCGGCGCTTCCCTCCGGGCAGAGCGATGACCTCGCCGCGGCGCAGTCCCGACAGGACGCTGCGGGTGCGGTCACGGTCCGCGGCGGCGCGGGAGCGGGCCAGCTCCTTCTCGCGCTGGCTGATCTGCTCCAGCAGCTCGGCGTAGGCGAGCAGGTCGCCGCGCTCGCAGGTGATCGCGGCGCGGTAGTCCTCGGCGGTGTCCTCGAGCTCGCGGGCACGGCGGGCGAGGCCCACCACGGAGCGGTCGGCCTGGAATTGGGCGAAGCTCGTCTCGAGGGTCTCCCGCGCCCGGGAGAGGTCGAAGCGGTCCAGCAGGTTCACGGCCATGTTGGGGGTGGGACGGAACGCGGAGCGCAGCGGGTAGGTGCGCTTGGAGGCCAGGGCGCCGACGGCCTGGGCGTCGAAGCGCGCACCGGCGACCACGACGGCGTGCCCCTCGGTGTCGATGCCGCGCCGGCCGGCGCGGCCGGTGAGCTGGGTGAACTCTCCCGGGGTGAGGTCCGCGTGCTCGACCCCGTTGAACTTCACGAGCTTCTCGAGGACCACCGAGCGGGCGGGCATGTTGATGCCGAGCGCGAGGGTCTCGGTCGCGAACACGACCTTGATCAGGCCGCGTCCGAAGAGCTCCTCGACCACGGCCTTCAGCAGCGGCAGCATCCCTGCGTGGTGGGCGGCGATCCCGTCGAGCGCGGCGCGGCGGAAGGCCTCCAGGCCCAGCACGTGCTCGTCCTCGATGCCGATCCAGGCCAGGCGCTCATCGAGCACGGCGCGGATCTCGCGCCGCTCGGCGTCATCGGTGAGGCGCAGCCGGGCGCGGGTGCACTGCTGGACGGCGCCGTCGCAGCCGGCACGGGAGAAGATGAAGATGATCGCGGGCAGCAGGGCGGCGTCATCGAGCAGCTCGACGACCTCGGGGCGGCGCGGGGTGCGCTGCGGCAGGCCGCGCCCGCCGTAGGAGGAGCCCCGGCCGTCGAACTTCTGGCCTCCGTGCCGGCGCCCGTCGTGCCCGCCGCGCCCGTCGGCCCGGTTCTCGCCGCGGCGCAGGTGCGGGGGCCGGTGCTGGCCCGAGCCGCGCGGTCGATGCCGGCCACGGGTGCCCTTGCGGCCGCGGAATTCCCGTCCACGCGGCCCGCCGGTGCGCTCATCCACCGGGAGGGAGAACGAGGTGATGCGTTCGATCTCGGGGTTGACCTGCCGGTCCGCACGGGCGCCAGGGCCCTGGGAGACGACTGCTTCCCCGTCGGCGTCGACGAAGAGGTCCAGCAGCTCGCCGCCCGCGACCACGTGCTGCCACAGCGGCACCGGCCGGGTCTCGGAGACGATGATCTCGGTGCTGCCGCGCACCTCCTGCAGCCAGGCCCCGAACTCCTCGGCGTTGGAGACGGTGGCGGAGAGGGAGACGAGCTGCACGGAGGGATCGAGGTGGATGATGACCTCTTCCCAGACCGGTCCGCGCAGGCGGTCGGCGAGGTAGTGGACCTCGTCCATGACCACGAAAGCGAGGCCGTCCAGGAGGTCGCTGCCCGCGTAGAGCATGTTGCGCAGCACCTCGGTGGTCATCACGACCACGTCGGCGTGGGGGCGCACCGAGGTGTCCCCGGTGAGCAGGCCCACGCGCTCGGCGCCGAGCCAGTCGCACAGCTCGCCGAACTTCTGGTTCGACAGCGCCTTGATCGGGGCGGTGTAGAAGACCTTGCGGCCCTGGGCGAGGGCGAGATGGACCGCGAACTCCCCCACCACGGTCTTGCCAGCGCCCGTCGGGGCGGCGACGAGGACGGAGCTGCCTGCTTCGAGGGCGCGTCCGGCCTCGAGCTGGAAGTCGTCGAGCGCGAAGGGGTACCGGGCGGTGAAGGCGGTCAGCTCGCTCGCGGCCTGCTTCTGCTCGGCCCGGAAGCGGGCATAGCGTTCGGCGGGGGAGGTCACTGGTCTCCTTCGAGGACGGGCTGGGCGCTGCGCGCGGCGGGCAGCTCGGCGAGCAACCGCACCGCACCGGGCAGCACCCGGGCGGTCAGGGGCAGGACGGTGCGGGCCTCGCCGTCGGCGTAGGCGCGCAGGGCGCGGCCGTGGCGCAGGCCCACGGTGATCTCGCGGACGGGCTGGATAGACACCTCGGGCAGGCTCGTGTGAGTGCCGGCGAAGACGCGCGGGAACAGGCGCAGCAGGCGGGTGCGGCCGATCGCGGAGACGGTCGCGAGCTCGAGCACGCCGTCATCGACGCGCGCGCCGGGCACCATCTGCATGCCGCCGCCGTACATGCCGGTGCTGCACAGGGACAGGATCGTCGCGTCCACGTCGATCCGTTCGCCGCCGTCGATCTCGATCCAGTACGGCAGCGGTGAAAGGCCTCGCAGCTCGCGCACCACGGCGGTGGTGTAGCGGGAGGTGAGCCCGGTGCGGGCGCTGTTCGCGCGCGCGTTGACGAGGGCGTCGAAGCCGAGGTTCACGTTCCCGAGCGCGAGGGAGCGGTGCGGGAGGGCATGCTCCCCGGTGGAGAGCAGCTCGATCGCGTCGATCGTGACGACCGGGCGCGAGAGCGCGTGCAAGAGGGCGCGGGTGGCTTCCTCAGGATCGTTGATCGCGAGGCCCAGGCTGCGGGCGAAGTCGTTCCCGCTGCCGGAGGGGACGAGGCCCAGGCGCACCGGGGTGCCGGCGACGATCTCGGCGCCGAGGGAGACGGTCCCGTCCCCGCCCACCACCACGAGCGCGGTGAGCGAGTCGCGGATCTCCTCGGCCCGGGCCCGGGCCACGTGCGCGGAGGGACCGGAGAGGTCCACGACGGACACGCCGGCGAGGCGGAGCAGGTGCGCGACCTGCCTCCCCGTCCGCTGGGCAGTGCCCTGGGCTGCTGCCGGGTTCGCCAGCAGGCCCACCCGGAGCCTGCTCACCGCTCGGCCTCGTCCTCGTCGTCCAGGCTCGAGGGCCCGTCGATGGAGCTGGCCTCGTCGTCGTCGAGCTCTTCGTCCTCGCTGACACCTCTGCGGCGGTCATTGATCATCGCGATGACGATCGCGCCGAAGAAGAGGGCCGAGATGGCGCTGGCCATCGCAATGAGCGTGATCGGCTCCGGCGTGGGCACCATGACGGCGGTGAAGATGAAGCTGATGAAGATGATCCAGCGCCAGGCCTTGAGCATGGTGCGTCCACGGACCAGGCCCATGACGTTCAGCAGCACCATCACCACGGGGATCACGAAGGCGACGCCGAAGGCGAGCATGGTCTTCACCAGCAGCGAGAGGTACTCGTCGTAGCGGATCAGCTGCTCGACCTGGTCGGACTGCGGAGTGAACCGCAGCAGCACCGGGACCAGCTGGTTCACGGCCCAGTAACCGGCCAGGCAGCCCAGGAAGAACAGCGGGATCGCGGAGCCGAAGAAGCCGATCGCGTAGCGGCGCTCGTTCTTGTGCAGGCCGGGCATGACGAACAGCCAGGTCTGCAGCATGATCATCGGCGAGGACAGCAGCAGGCCCACATAGGCGGACATCTGCAGCTTGACGTTCAGGCCCGTGCCCACGCCTTGGAAGTTCAGATCGGCCTTCAGGCCCTGCTCGGCGGCAAGGGTGAAGGGGCGCTTGAGCGCCTCGAACACCCAGTCGAAGACGAACCAGCCGACGACGGAGAGCACCACCACAGTGATGGCGCAGATCAGGAGCCGGTTGCGCAGCTCGGTGAGGTGCTCACCGAGGGACATGCGCCCCTCGGGGTCCCTGCGCGGCTTCCTGGCGGCGCCGGCCTGCTTCCGCCCCTGCGTGTCACTGGCCACGGATCTGCTTCCTCCCAGCGGTGCGGGTCCGGGCGATCACTCCTCGCCCGGACCCGTCGTCGATGATGCCTCGTGCGTCGGGATGCTCAGTCGCGACGGTAGGGCTCGTCGTCATCACGCGAGCGGACCGGCTCACGGTCCGCCTCGTCACGCGGGTCGTACTCGCGATCGTCACGACGGCGGTCATCAGCGCGGCGATCGTCCTCACGACGGTCGTCGCGGGAGCGGGAGGAGCGGGCGGGACGGTCGTCGTCCTCGTCCTCGTCGCGGTCGTCGTCGCCGCGAAGCTCCTCGACCTCGCTCTTGAAGATGCGCATCGACTTGCCCATGTTGCGGGCGAGGCCGGGAAGTTTGTTCGCCCCGAAGAGCAGGATCGCCGCGACGACGATGATGACGATCGGCCACGGTGAGCGGAAGAAGCCCATGGAAGTTCCTTTCAACAGCGCCAGGACACAGCGCGGGCACCACGATCATCCCACAGCGGATGGGGCACCGGACGGCCCGCCACGGTGGCGGACCGGACCCACCGCGGGGCGGGCGGTCCCAGGGTAGCGCCCACTACTGGGTGTGACGTACAGCTCCGGCCCGGGCAACGGTCACGATCGTGTCTCTGAGCTCTGCAGGGGCGAGCACCCGGGCGGCACCGGCCGCCTCGAGCACCGCATCGACGAGCGGGGCGCGCACCGGGCTCTCGAGGCGTGCGAAGGTCGCACCGGCCTCGTCGGCCTGCCCATCGCGCAGCTCCGCGGCAGCGAAGGACTCCGCGATCCAGTGCGCGGCAGGCTCCAGGCGCAGCCACACGTCCCCATCGACGCGCCCGGACAGGTCCGGCTCCACGCCCCGGGCCGGGCTGCTCATCGAGGTCGTCTCCGGCAGGATCTCGACGATGCGGTCCAGGCGGAATCGGCGCCGTCCCTCGGCGAGCTCGCAGTCCGCGAGCAGGTAGGAGCGAGCGCCGTCGGTCTCGATCCGCAGCGGGCGGATGCGGCGCACGCTCGTGCCCGCCCGATCGGTCGAGGAGTAGCGCACGGTGAGCCGGGCGCCCTCCTCGTCGTCCGCGGCACGCAGGGCGCGGTGCACAGCCTCGAGGACCTCCTCGGCGCGGTCGGCGGTGCGCGCGGCCATCTCATCGGCCGCGGTCGCGTCCGCGATCTCCTCGCGGGTGGGGACGGGCGGGGCATCCGGCGCCTCGCCGTCGGCGGCGACGCCGGCGAGCAGCTTGGCGCGCGCGGAGGCGACGACCTCCTCGGCCTCGCCGGCGGCGGGCTCGAGCGCGGCGAGCCCGGCGAGCAGCGCAGTGATCTCGACGGCGCTGAGGCTCAGGGCGCGGCGCAGCGGTTCGGCGTTGCGGACCCGGACTATGCCGTGCTCCCACTCGGCCTCGATGAGGTCCTCCCAGCCGGTGCCCATGTCTCCGCACACGAACAGCACCTGCAGGTCGGTGATGAGCTGCTTCTCGGTGACGTCGAGGGCGGAGGCGAGCTCGGCGAGATCGGCCTCACCGCGCGAGAGCACATAGGAGGCGGTGGAGATGAGGCGCGAGAGATGGTCGCCGCTCTGCGGGGAGACGCGGATGCGGGCGGCCGGGCGCGGGGCGGCGGTCTCGAGCGCTGCGACGTCCGCCTCACCCTCATGGCCCTCGGCGATCGTGGTGAGGACCTGCGCGATCTCCTCCCGCCACGGGGCGGGCTCGAGGAGGTCGACCCAGCGCACGTCGGCGAGGACCAGCCGGCGCAGCGCGGGCCGCGGCAGGGCGGGCAGGCGCAGCTCCTCCGCATCGAGCGGGGCGCCGGCCCGGTCGCGCAGCGAGAGCGCCTTGAACGGGGCGGCGCGCAGCACAGCCTCGGCGCGGTCGTCGCTGTCCAGAAGACCGGAGAGGACGGCGTCGAGATCGGCGCGCTCGGGGCGGGGTGCCTTTGCGGCGGCGCCGAGCACGGGGAAGGTCTCGATGCGAGAGGCGCGGAAGACGCGCGGCGCCTCACGGCCCTGGTCGAAGCCGTGGACGTACCAGTGGCCATCATGGACGCCCACCACCCACGGC
>Ga0079224_100007390_pt1 | contig 14744 bp, 13 predicted proteins | sample Stecom2015_FD_80414 | JGI IMG/M metagenome (GOLD analysis project Ga0079224, IMG submission 80414) | Agricultural soil microbial communities from Utah to study Nitrogen management - Steer compost 2015 | ecosystem: Environmental > Terrestrial > Soil > Agricultural land | place: USA: Utah...
GCTGCGGCCCGGATCGGGATGGGATGAAAAGACGCGCCTTGAACTTACAATACGCGCCATGGCGTACCCGTTCCACGACCACTGGCTCACCGAAACCCTGCGCTTGCGGGAATCGCTCTGGGGCCCGCTAGACGACACTGCCGAGGTGAGCCGCGCCCGCGCGCAGGGCGGCACGCTCGAAGCACGCCTGTTCACGCGTTCACGCCTGCTGGCACAGCGCGAAGGGCTTGCCGCAAACCTGCAACGCTGGCAACACGTTGCGAAACTGGTGCTGCTGCTGTTCAGCGTGCTGGCCGTCATGACCGGCGGCGCCCTGGCCGCAGGGGCGCTGGGCGATGGAAGCCGGCCCGTCAATCTCACCCTAGCCGTGGCCGCCCTGCTCGGTCTGAACACGCTGGCGTTTGCCTCGTGGCTGCTCAGCTTCGTCGTTCAGTCAGGGGCCACGGGCAGCTTGCTGGGAAACGCCTGGCTCAGGCTCACACGGCGACTCGCGCGCGGCCCCGACGCCGCCCTGCTGCCTCGCGCACTCCTCGAGCTGTCGGCGCGCAACCGGCTCACACGCTGGGGGGCCGGGGCCCTGAGCCACTGGCTGTGGAGCCTCGCCCTGCTCACCGCCTTTCTGGCACTGCTGGCACTGCTTGCCGCACGCCGCTACGTCTTCCAGTGGGAAACCACCGTCCTCTCGCCCGACACCTTCGTCACCCTGGCCCACGCACTCGGGTGGCTGCCGTCGCTGCTCGGCTTTCCCTTGCCGCCTGCGGAAACCATCCGTGCAAGCGGCGGGCAGATCACCCTGCCCGATGCCGCTCAGGCGCTCTGGTCGGGCTGGCTGCTGGGCATCGTTGCGGTGTACGGGGTACTGCCGCGCATTGCCGCGCTGGTGCTCAGCGTCGCAGTCATCCGGCGTCGTGTCGCACGGCTGGCCCTCGATGCGTCGCTGCCGGGCATCGCCGAGCTGCACGACCGGCTCATGCCCGCCAGCGTGACCACCGGCATCGATGCCCCTGCCCCCGGCCGCGAACCGGCACAGATGCCGACCCAGGCACGCCCCGTCAACGTATCGTCAAGCAAATTGCTGGGGGTGGAGTTGCCGGCCGATCTGATCTGGCCGCCGGGCGAGCCTGCCAGCGGCGTTCAGGATCTGGGCATCGTCGACACCCGCGAGCAGCGCCGCCAGGTGCTTGAAACCCTCCACCAGACAGGCGCGCAGCGCCTGCTGGCCTGCTGCGACGCCCGTCAGACGCCTGATCGGGGCGTACTGGCGCTGCTCACCGAGTTTGCGGCGCTGGCCGACGACTTCCGGGTTGTGCTGCTGCCCGACGACGACTCGCCGGCGCGACGCCGCCAATGGCGCGAGCAGCTGATGCATGCCGGCCTGCCGCCGGAACACGTCCTGCCCGGCATGGCCCAGGCGTGGGCCTGGCTGGCCGACCACACAGAACGGAGCCCGACAAGATGACGCCACGCCCGTTGCGGCTCGCAGTGGTGGGCCACACCAATACCGGAAAGACCTCGCTGCTGCGCACACTGACCCGCGACCCTGATTTCGGCGAAGTCAGCGACAGCCCCGGCACCACACGCCATGTCGAAGGCGTGCGCCTGCTCGCCGACGGCGCCGCCGGTCTCGAACTGTTCGACACGCCCGGCATGGAAGACGGCATGGCGCTGCTGGAATATCTGGAGCGACTCGAAGAGGCGGACGAAAAACTGGACGGCCCGGCGCGCATTCAGCGCTTTCTGGACAGCCCGGAAAGCCTGCGGCGCTTCGAGCAGGAGGCCCGCGTTCTGCGCAAGCTGCTGGAATGCGATGCCGGCCTGTATGTCGTTGACGTGCGCGACCCGGTGCTGGCCAAACATCGCGACGAACTGGCGGTGCTGGCTTCCTGCGGCCACCCCCTGCTGCCGGTACTGAACTTCACCCGCAGCCCCGGGCGGCGCATCGAAGAATGGCGAAGCGCCCTGAGCCGGCTCGGCCTGCACGCCGTGGTGGAGTTCGACACCGTGGCGCCGCCGCTCGACGGCGAAGATCAGCTGTACGACAAGCTGGCGCTGATGCTCGACACGCATGCCAGTCTTCTGAGAACGCTCAAGCAGAACATTGCCGAGCAGCGCACGCAGCGTCACGCCGACGCCATGACCCTGGTGGCCGAAATGCTGATCGACATTGCCGCGCTGCGCCTGAGTGCCGAGCCCCAGGCCGAAACACTGGAACGCACGGCCGGTGAATTGCGCCGCCTGGCCCGTGAACGCGAACAGCGTTGCGTCGAGGCCCTGCTGAAGCGCTTCAACTTCCGACCCTCGGATTTTCCGCAGCACGCCCTGCCGCTCGAAGGCGAACGATGGGCCATGGACCTCTTTCACCCCCAGGCGCTCAAGGATGTGGGCATCCATGTCGGCAAGGGCATGGCAGCCGGCGCGATGGCCGGCGCGACCCTCGACATGTTCATGGCCGGCATCAGCCTCGGGGCAGCCACCCTGATCGGCGCAACCGCAGGCGGCCTCTGGCAAGGCGCAGACAAACTGGGGCGCCGGCTGCTGGGCCGCCTTCGGGGCTATCAGGAAATGACGGTCGACGACCCGGTGTTGCGCCTGCTGGCCCTGCGCGGACTCGCGCTGATCGCCGCACTCGAGCGCCGCGGCCATGCGGCACAGGGGCCGATCAGCATCGATGCGCTGCTGGAAGACAAGGCCGCGGCACTGCGCAAGGACACGTTGCCCGAAGCCCTGCAGGAAGCCCGCGCGCGACCCGAATGGTCGACCCTTACCGAACAGTACGAACCTTCGGCGCGCCGCACGCAGGCCGTACGCCAGCTTGCCGCGGAACTCGACGCCTAGCCGGCGGCTTACAGCAACACCGGCTCGTTGGCCAGATCGTCGCCCGGTGCGTGTGCACCGCCCGCGTCGCTCGACGCGCAATGGCGCCGCATCACCGCCTCGATATCGTCGATGGCCGCCAGGATCCCTTCTGCATAGGCCTTTTCCGCAAGCCGCGCCTGCAGTCGTGCAATGACGGCTTCCCACTCGTGTTCGCCGGCCGGAACGCCCCGATCGGCAACGATCTCGATGCGATGGCGGTCGAGCGCCAGGTATAACAGCACGCCGCTGTCGTGCGGGGTGTCCCACACCCGCAGCCGGCCAAACACTTCGAGCGCACGCATGCGCGAGTCGCGTTCGTGCGCGGGGCTGGCGGCCTCGATGGCAACCACCAGCTCGCCGTGGTGGTCGCGCTCGCACTCGCGAATGCGCTCGGCGATCATGGCCAGCACTTCTGCGGTGAAATGGCGACGACGCAGCCACTGCCCTTCCAGACTGGCCCAGCCTGTCATTTCCTTGATGAATGCCGGTGCGCTCACCGTCGTTTCCTCCTACCAGCTGCCTGAGGCACCGCCGCCGCCACTGCTGCCGCCGCCCCCGCCGCCAAATCCGCCACCGCCACCGAATCCGCCACCGAATCCGCCGCCGGAGCCGCCACCGAAGCCTCCACCGAAGCCTCCACCGAAGCCTCCGGCAGCGCCGCCGCGACGCGACACGCGGGCGGCGCTGCCGCGCCCGCCACTGCCGAAGCGCCGCCCCAGCAGCGCCAGGCCGGCGGCAATGGCACCGAAAATCAGACCCAGAACAAGGCTTTCAAAGGCCAGTGCGGTGAAGATGGTCGTGGCAAAAAACGCAAACAGCGGCGGCATGAGAAACGCCATGAGAAACAGCGGCGCCAGGATCACGCCGACGTCCCATTCCTCGTCTTGCTGCGCACCTGCCGCGGGCGGTGGCAGACTTTCGCCGTCGATGAGTCGCAACAGGCTTTCCACGCCGGCGACGACACCGCCCGCATAGTCGCCCTCCTTGAATCGCGGCGTGACCTGCTCGCGAATGATGCGGCCGGCCAGCAGATCGGGCACGGCCCCCTCCAGCCCGTAGCCCACTTCGATGCGGAGCCGGCGGTCGTCTTTCGCCACCAGAAACAGTATGCCGTCGTCAACGCCCTCGCGCCCCAGCTTCCAGGCATCGAACACGCGCCGCGCATACGTTTCGACCGTGTCATCGCCGGTAGTGGGCACGATCAGCACCGCCAGCTGTGCCCCCTTGCGCGCGTCGAGCGCGGCCAGTTCGCTTTCCAGGTGGGAACGCGTATTCGAGTCGAGCGTGCCGGTCTGGTCGACCACCCAGCGGTCGAACGCGGGCACGGGAATCTCCTGGCCGCGGGCCGTGTGCAGCAGCCCGCTGCACACCAGCAGGGCCACGGCCAGCAGCCATGCCCACAGTGCCCCGGCCGGCACGGCCCGAACCGGGCCGGCAGCATGCGTGCGACACTGGCGGGAACCCATCATGACGGCCCTCCGTTATCCGCCGCTGGCCGCCGGGCGCGTGAAATTGACCTCGGGCCTTTGCATCAGTTCGGCCTCGCGCTCGACGCCGTAATTCGCCTTGACGCCGTAACCGAAGATCTTGGCGGTGATCAGCGCCGGGAACTGGCGGATATACACGTTGTATTCCTGCACTGCCTTCACATAGCGCCCGCGCTCGGTGGCGATGCGGTTCTCGGTACCTTCGAGCTGCGTCATGAGGTCGCGGAACAGGCCATCGGCCTTGAGTTGCGGATAGTTTTCAGAGACCGCAAGCAGGCGCGACAGCGCCGACCCCAGCTGCCCCTGCGCACGCTCGAAGCGCGCCATCAGCTCGGGGTTGTCGAGGTCGTCGACCGAGATGCGAATCTGCCCGACCTGAGCCCGCGCCTGCGTGACCTCGGTAAGAATGGCGCGTTCGTTGACCATGTAGGCATCGACGGCACTGACCAATTGCGGCACCAGGTCGGCGCGGCGCTCATACTGATTCAGCGTTTGCGACCAGGCGGCCTTCACCTGCTCGTCGAGGCGCTGGATCTCGTTGTAGCCGCAACCCGACAAAACCCCCATCAAAGGAAGCCAAATCAGAAGAAACAGGCGCTTCATGAGCTTTTTCCATAGAAAACGGGTGTCGCGAGATTACAGCAGGCGCGTTCACCTGTAAAATACCCTGCTTAGCGTGTGAACCAGTCTGCACGCCACAGAGCCACAAGCTTCTCTTGTACTCTTTCATCCATAAGAACGTCAGCCTCGATTGGTATCACTCGTCTCCGAGCGATAGGCCGTCGCTGGAGCAATTCTTGAATTCCAACCAAACCAACTTTGCCGACCTTGGGCTGGCGCAACCCCTGTTGCGTGCCATCGCCGAATCCGGCTACACGCACCCCACGCCCATTCAGGCTCAGGCCATTCCGCACGTCATTCAGGGCGGCGACGTGCTCGCTGCCGCACAAACGGGTACCGGCAAGACGGCCGGCTTCACCCTGCCCATTCTGCACCGCCTCATCACCGGGCCTGCAGCACAGCGCAAAGCCGGCCGCCCGCGCGTGCTGGTGCTGACACCCACCCGCGAGCTCGCGGCGCAAGTCGAAGAATCGGTGCGCACCTATGGCAAGCATACGCCCGTCACCTCCATGGTGATGTTCGGCGGCGTCAACATCAACCCGCAGATCACCGCCCTGCGCAAGCCGCTCGATATCCTGGTGGCCACGCCCGGGCGCCTGCTCGATCACGCCGGTCAAAAGACTGTCGACCTTTCGGGTGTCGAGGTACTCGTGCTCGACGAAGCCGACCGCATGCTCGACATGGGCTTCATCCGCGACATTCGCAAGGTGCTTGCTCTGCTGCCCCGCCAGCGCCAGAACCTGCTGTTTTCGGCCACATTCTCCGACGAAATCCGCGGCTTGGCCACCGGCCTGCTGCACGACCCCATCGAAGTCTCCGTCGCCCGGCGCAACACCGCCTCCGAGCTCGTGCAACAGAGCGTGGTGCTCACCGAACAAAGTCACAAGCGCGACCTGGTGAGCCACATCATTCGCGGTCACGGCTGGCATCAGGTGCTGGTGTTCACCCGCACCAAGCACGGCGCCAACCGGCTGGCCGAAAAGCTCGTGAAAGACGGCCTCACCGCAGCAGCCATCCACGGCAACAAGAGCCAGTCGGCGCGCACCCGCGCACTGTCCGGCTTCAAGGAAGGCAAGATTGCCGTGCTCGTGGCCACCGACATCGCGGCGCGCGGGCTCGATATCGATCAGCTTCCGCAAGTGGTGAATTTCGAGCTGCCCAATGTGCCGGAAGACTACGTGCACCGCATCGGTCGTACCGGCCGTGCCGGCAGCCCGGGGTCGGCGCTGTCGCTGGTCGATCATTCCGAAATCAAGCTGCTCAAGGATATCGAGCGCGTGATCAAGCGGCCGATCGACCGCATCGAAATTCCCGATTGGGACCCGGCGACCATGGTGCGGGTGGCCGCAGCCGGCGCAGAGCGCAGCGAACCCCGCACGGGCCGTGGCCGACGCGATGCCTCGGGCAGGCCGCCGCGGCCCGCCGCACGCGGCGGCGCCCAGGGGCATGCCACCGGCCGTTCCGGCTCAGGCCGTCCTGCCAACGTCTCCGGCCCGGCAGGCCAACGCCGCGATTCATCGCGTCGCGCGCCCGCCGCCAGCGAGGCAGGTCGCAACGATGCTGCGCGCAGCACTGTCGCCCCGCAACGCGAGGCGCGCGACACGCGCAGCGCCGACGTGCCGCGCCGCAGCCGTCGCCAGGCACCCCAGGCCGCCCTGCTGGGCAAGGTCGTGTCACCCTGATTTCGCCCCGTTTCGCCCGCCATGTCGCTGACCACCTGGCTCGCTTTTTTTGCCGCATCCTGGGCCATCTCGTTTTCACCCGGCCCGGGCGCGATCTCGGCCATGGCGTCGGGCCTGAGATACGGCTTCCGGCGCGGCTACTGGACCACCCTCGGTCTGATCCTGGGCATCATCATCCAGTTCTGCATCGTGGCGGTGGGTCTGGGTGCGGTACTGGCCACGTCGGAAGTGGCCTTCACCGTGCTCAAGTGGCTGGGGGCGGCTTATCTGGTGTACCTGGGCTGGCTGCAGTTTCGTACGGATGCCGCCCCGGTCGCCGTTGAAAGCGCTCCGCCTGCCGATTTCCGCGTGCGCGATCTGGTCTTGCGCGGCTGCCTGGTCAACGTCACCAACCCCAAGGGAACCGTGTTCCTCATGGCGGTGGTGCCGCAGTTTATCGACCCGGCGGCCCCGCTGCCAATGCAGTATGTCATCATCGCCGCCACGTTGTGCTTCACCGACCTGGTGGCCATGGGCTGCTACACCTCGCTCGCATCGCGCGTGCTGCGGCTGTTGCGCTCGCCCGGCCACATTCGCTGGGTGAACCGCAGCTTTGGTGCCCTGTTCATCCTGGCCGGCACGGTGCTGGCCACGTTCAGCCGGCGCGCCTGAGCGCCACGGCCCGGCTGCGCCGCAACTTCGCCTCTCAAGAATTCGCCCACAAGAAATAAAACGCCCCTCAACCACGCCATGAGCATTCCTCACGAAGTCAAACGTCGCCGCACATTCGCCATCATCTCGCACCCCGACGCGGGCAAAACCACCCTTACCGAGAAGCTGCTGCTGTTTGCCGGTGCCATTCAGATTGCCGGCAGCGTGAAGGCCCGCAAGGCCAGCCGCCATGCCGCATCAGACTGGATGGAGATCGAGAAGCAGCGCGGCATTTCGGTCGCCTCCTCGGTCATGCAGATGGAATACCGCGACACGGTCATCAACCTGCTCGACACGCCGGGCCACCAGGATTTCTCGGAAGACACCTACCGGGTGCTCACCGCCGTGGACGCCGCGCTCATGGTGATCGATGCGGCCAATGGTGTGGAACCGCAGACTGAACGACTGCTGGCGGTGTGCCGGGCCCGCAACACGCCCATCATCACCTTCATCAACAAGCTCGACCGCGAGGTGCAGGAACCGCTCGACCTCATCGCGGAAATCGAATCGCACCTGGGCATGGATGCCGTGCCGTTTTCATGGCCCGTCGGCATGGCGCGTCGCTTTGGCGGGGTGTTCAACATTCGTGAAGACCGCATGCGCGTGTTCCGTCCCGGCCAGGAACGCCGCCAGGGCGACGATGAATTCATCGACGGCCTGGGCAACCCCGAGGCGGCACGGCGCTTTGGCGACGCCTACGCCAAGGCGCAGGAAGAAATCGAACTCATCACCGAAGCGTCGGCACCCTTCGATCACGAGGCCTTTCTGGCTGGTCGCCAGACGCCCGTGTTTTTCGGTTCGGCCATCAACAACTTCGGCGTGCAGGAAGTGCTGGATGCACTGGTGGAGCTGGCTCCCCCGCCCGGCCCGCGCAACGCGCTGGAGCGCGTGGTGCAACCCGAAGAACCCAAGTTCACGGGCGTGGTGTTCAAAGTGCAGGCCAACATGGACCCTGCCCACCGCGACCGCGTGGCGTTCGTGCGTGTCAGCTCGGGGCGCTTCGAGCGCGGCATGCGGCTACGTGTGGCCCGAACGGGCAAGGATATCCGGCCCAACAACGTCGTCTCGTTCCTCTCGCAGCGTCGCGAGCTGCTCGACGAAGCCTACGCCGGCGACATCATCGGCATTCCCAACCACGGCGTCCTGCAGCTGGGCGACGTGCTCACCGAAGGTGAAACGCTGCGTTTCACCGGGTTGCCATTCTTTGCGCCGGAGCTGTTCCAGGCCGTCGAGGTGAAGGACCCCTTGCGTACCAAGCAGTTGCGCACCGGCCTCACCCAGCTGGGCGAAGAAGGCGCGATTCAGGTTTTCCGACCCGAAATGGGCGGCGCATTGCTGCTGGGCGCCGTGGGGCAGCTGCAGTTCGAAGTGGTGGCGCACCGGCTCAAGACCGAATACGGCGTCGATGCCCGGCTCATGCCCTCGCGCTACAGCCTGGCGCGCTGGATCACGGCCGAAGATCCCAAGGCGCTGCGTAAGTTCATGGATGCGAACGCCGCGCACATCGCGTACGACGTGGTCGATGCGGCGGCCTTCCTGGCCACCTCGCCCGCGCAGCTGCGCGTGGCGCAGGAACTGTATCCGGGAGTCAGCTTCCATGCCATGCGGGAACACGGCGGCCACGTGTTCGGTCAACAGTAGGGTAAAGCTCTGTTACGCAGGCCCCCGGCTTGCAAGCGGGCGCGGCAGCCAGCTTATATACTGCCCCCTAAACGAAATTTGAGGATACGGATGTCCTGGCGTCTTATCTTTGCCATACTTGTGATTGCCCTGGGCGCATCGGCCTGGGGCGGCATACGCCTGGGTGAGTGGCTGGTCGCCCACGGCCCGGTAAAGCCAGAAGTCAAGACAACGCCACCCGAACTGGCCGACGTTCCCGTGCTGGGGGCCGACGGCAAGCCATTCACCGCCGTGGCACCGCAGCCGCTGGTAGATGGCCGCCTGGGTATTCCCGAGCCGCCCGAGCCCGTTCAATGGGAAGTTCAATCGGCGGGGCTTGCGCAACTGCAGGCCGAAACGCCCATCAGCCTGGCTACCACCACCATCAGCATGGAAGAGGCGATCGAAATCGCCAACGCAAACCCGTACGGGCTGCGCGGCCTGGCCGACGTGGGCGATCTTCTGGGTGAAATGCAGGGCCAGGCGGCGCCTGGCGGCGACGTCATTCCCGGAACGGGGGTTCACACCAGCGCCCAAATGGTGCAGCCCGTGGATATCACGGTACCGCCGCCACCGCCTCCACCGGCCGCCGGCGGCGGCCCGGCAACGGGTGGCAACTGGCAGGCAGCGCTTGCCAAGGAACTGCAGGCCTGCAGCCGGCTGGGTTTCTTCGAGCGGCCCAGCTGTTCATGGGCAGCGCGCAACAAGTACTGCGAACCGAACAATGCGTGGGGACGCACCCGCGACTGCCCGGCGCGCAACTTCTGAATACCGGGTCTGGGAATTGACGTGCGGTCGACCTATTCGTCGTCGGCCATTTGCGACTGCAGGTAGTTCTGCAGGCCCACCTTCTCGACAAGTTCGATCTGGGTTTCCAACCAGTCGATGTGCTCTTCGGTGTCGTCGAGAATCTCGAGCAGCAGATCGCGCGAGACGTAATCGCGCACCGACTCGCAGTACGCAATGCCTTCCTTCACCGTCTGCTGGGCACCCTTTTCAAGGCGCAGGTCGCACGACAGGATCTCGGGCACGTTTTCCCCGATCAGCAGCTTGTGGAGGTCTTGAAGATTGGGCAGCCCATCGAGCATGAAGATGCGCTCGATCAGCATGTCGGCGTGCTTCATCTCGCCGATTGATTCGTCGTATTCCTTCTTGCCCAGCTTTTCAAAGCCCCAGTGGCGCAGCATGCGTGCATGCAGGAAATACTGATTGATCGCTGTCAGCTCGTTCTTGAGCTGCGCATTGAGATGCTGGATGACGGTGGGGTCGCCTTTCATGTCCGCTCTCCGCTGGCTGATGGTTGAAGGTTCAGCCATAGACTACCACGGCCGGCACGCTTGTGTGCCCGCCATGTGAAACAGAGAACGGCGCCGCCTGGGAACGCTTGCCCAGGGATGCTTACGGGAACGCCTAACAGCGGCTGACGGCGACGGCCTGCATGGGTGCCAGATTCGGATCGTTGGCGGCGTCGGCATCGAAGGCGCCTTCAGCACGCGACTCGGTCACGTGGCCCGCGTAGCGACCGCCCGGCAGATAGTCGGTGGCCGTTTCACGGCAGCAGCCGCAACTTCCACCCACGCCGAGCTGGGCCTGCAGGTCGGACAACGACGAGGCTCCGCCGGCAACGGCTTCCTGAACCTGACGTTCCGTGATGGCATTACATACGCAAATAAACATGAGAACAATTATCAACTACATCGGTAGATTTTGACAATAGCCCCCATAGTTTTTTTGTAACGCATTTCAGCCCGCGTCGAGTGCCGCACGGGCCTTGCGCATGATGGCCGGCTCGATGCCCGCCGCCTCATGGTATTTGGCCACCGTGCGCCGTGCAATCGTCACGCCCTGCGCGGCCAGCATGTCGGCGATCTTGGCGTCAGACAGCGGCTTATGGGGTGGCTCTTCGGCAACAAGCCTGGCGATGAGGCTGCGCACCGCCGTGGCCGACGTCGCCTCACCGTCGTCGGTTTGCAGCGCGCTGCTGAAAAAATCCTTGAGTTCGATGACGCCCCAGGGGGTCTGCGCGTACTTCTGCCGGGTGGCGCGCGATACGGTCGACTCGTGCATGCCCAGCTGCAGGGCGATATCGCGCAGCACCATCGGGCGCATGGCGGCGGCACCCTGCTCGAAGTAGCCGGTCTGCTGATCGACGATGGCCTGCGCCACGCGAATCAGCGTGACGAAGCGCTGGTTCACACTTTTCACCAGGCCCTGGGCCTGCTGCAGCTGCGCCTGCAGCTGCGGCGCAGGCTGGCTTTGTGCAAGCAGGCTCTCGTACACGGCATTGATGCGCACCTTCGGCACGACGGCCGGGTTCAGATACGCCACCCAGCGACCGCCCGATTTGCGCACCACCACATCGGGAGTGACGTAATCGGCAGGCTCGCCGGCCCAGTTGCGCGCCGGCCGCGGCTCCAGGCCCAGCAGCAGCGCGTGGGCCGAACGCAACACGGGCATGGGTACGCCCAGGATATCGCGCAGCCGGTTCAGATTACCGGTGGCCAGCACCGGAAGATGGTGGGCGGCCACTTCGCGGGCGCAGTCGTACACCTGCGCATCGCCGTTGCCGGCCTGTTCAGCGGCGCGCACCGCCAGCTGCAACAGCAGACATTCGGAAAGCGTGCGGGCGCCCACGCCGGGGGGATCGAACGACTGCAGCAGTTTGAGCGCCGCCGCCAGCTCCTGCATGTCGACTCCCAGCGATTCGGGCAGCATGGCATGAATCTCGTGCAGCGGCGTGGCCAGATAGCCGCTGTCATCGAGCTCCTCGATCAGTACGCCCACCAGGGCACAATCGCGTTCGCCCGCACGGGTAAGTCGCAACTGTTCCTGCAGATGATCTTGCAGAGTCAAGGGCAAGGGGGATTCGGGTCGCTGTGCGTCGTCGTCGTCCCCCGCCATGCGGGCGCTGCTTCCGGTCGCCATCCAGCGGTCTTCTACCGCAGCAAGAGGCAAAAACGCTACCGCCGCATCCGCATCGATGTCATACTCATCACCGCGCTCCAGCAACGGGTTTTCCTGCAGCGCGCGCGCCACTTCCAGCTCGAGGTCGTGCGCCGAGAGCTGCAGAAACCGGATCGACTGCTGCAGCTGCGGCGTCAGGGCAAGCTGCTGCTGCTGACGGAGCTCCAATGATTGACGCGAATGCATTTTGTGGAACAGCACCTCATGAATAACGACAGGCCCCAACCCACCCGCGCCGACGCCAGCCGGCTGCGCAATACGGTTCTGAGACTCACGGCCGCCACCCGCATGTTCACGGTGATCGTGGTGATCGCCGTCGCCCTGGTATGGTGGACACTTCTGCACCGGCTGATTGCCTTCGGCCGGGGCCTCGACTACAGCGGCCTGGAAACGCTGAGCGCACAGGTCGCCACCCTGGTGAAGCAGTACAACCCGTATTTCTGGTGGGCGATCGTTGCGCTCTGCACGCTTATTATTGCGTATTTCCTCATCGGCTTCGTCGGCGCCATGAACCGCAAGGCCAGCGCCCGTCGCGTCGATGCCTCCACCATCGCCGGCCTGGTCAGCACCCTTTCGCCGGCGGCCGTGCGCGTACTGGCCTGGAGCTGGCACAATCGCCGCGAGCCCATTACCGTGGGCGTTTTGCAACGCACCCTCAGCGAACTGCAAAACGGCCGGGCCGCGCGCATCCAGCTTGCAGAGCGGCATGCCGCATTACTGGAAGCCGCCGATGAGCCCCGCGACCCCGATTTCCCATTGCCAAGCGCGTGATTTTGTGGTTGACTAACAGGTATGAAGTTCGTCGTCCACGCAGCCTCTTCCTACGCCACCACCGGCCATCCGGCCGGGGCGTTGCTGCGTGCTGCGGGTGCACACCAGGCCACCCGCACGCCTCTCCTTCCCCTTTCGCTTCTTCTTCTACTACCGATCGGTTGCCGGGCCTAGCGTCCGTGGCAGTTCGGCAGCCCCATTCCGGCCACCTCGTGTTCCGTTCGCTCGTGTAGCCTACCCGGCCCCACGGCGACAGCGTCATACCCAAGACCCAAAATCAGGTGCAACATGATCCCGAATCCAGCTGAAAAATACCGCCCATTCGTGGCTTTCGACCGCGATTTCTCTGAACGAACCTGGCCCAGCAAGCGCATCACCCGTCCGCCCATCTGGATGAGCACCGACCTGCGCGACGGCAACCAGTCGCTTATCGAACCCATGAGCGTCGAGCGCAAGCTGCGCATGTTTGAACAGCTGGTCAAGATCGGCTTCAAGGAAATCGAAGTGGGCTTCCCTTCTGCCTCGCAGACCGACTTCGATTTCGTACGCAAACTGGTCGACGAGAAGCGCATTCCCGACGACGTCACCATCATCGTGCTCACCCAGGCCCGCGAAGACCTGATCCGCCGTACCGTGGAATCGTGCGCCGGCGCCAAGACCGCCATGGTGCACCTGTACAACGCATGCGCCCCGGCCTTCCGCAAGATCGTGTTCAACATGAATGTCGAGCAGGTCAAACAGATTGCCATCGAGGGCACCCGCTACGTCAAGCAGTGCATGGCCGAACACCCCGAAACCAAGTGGCGCTATCAGTACTCGCCTGAGGTGTTCAGCACCACCGAGCCGGAAGTGGCTCTGGAAGTGTGCCACGCCGTGCTCGACACCTGGCAGCCCACGCCGCAAGACCCCATCGTCTTCAACCTGCCGGCGACCATCGAGGCCACCACGCCCAACATGTATGCCGACCAGATCGAGTGGATGCACAACAATCTGCGCAACCGCGATTCCATCATCCTGAGCGTGCATCCGCACAATGACCGCGGTACTGCCGTCGCCGCCGCCGAACTGGCCGTCATGGCCGGCGCCGATCGCATCGAAGGCTGCCTGTTCGGTAACGGCGAGCGCACCGGCAACGTATGCCTGGTCACGCTGGCGCTGAATCTGTATACCCAGGGCATCCACCCGGGGCTCGATTTCTCCGACATCGATGAAGTGCGCCGCTGCGTCGAATACTGCAATCAGCTGCCCGTGCACCCGCGTCATCCGTACGCCGGCGACCTGGTCTTCACGGCGTTCTCGGGCTCGCACCAAGACGCCATCAAGAAAGGCTTCGCGGTTCAGCAGCCCGACGCAGTGTGGGAAGTGCCATATCTGCCCATCGACCCGGCCGACGTGGGGCGCAGCTACGATGCCGTGATCCGCGTGAACAGCCAGTCGGGCAAGGGCGGCGTATCGTACCTGCTCGAACAGGAACATGGCCTGGTGCTGCCGCGTCGTCTGCAGATCGAGTTCAGCCGCGCCATCCAGCGCGTGACCGACGAAACCGGTCAGGAAGTCACGGCAGGCGAGGTCTACAGCATCTTCAGCAAGGAATACCTCGAGCAGCACACGCCGTGGAAGCTGGTGCGCCACCAGATCACCGGCGACGCCCACCCCGGTTCGGGCAAGCAGTTCGAAATCCAGGCCGAGCTGGAATACAACGGCGAGATCCGTACACTCAAGGGTCAGGGCGACGGCGCCATTGCGGCGTTCGTGAACGCGCTGCAGGAATGCGTGGGAACGGTGAAGGTCATGGACTACCACGAACACGCCATCGGCACGGGTACCGACACCCGCGCTGCCTGCTATATCGAAGTGCGTATCGGCGATGCGCCCACGGGCTTCGGTGTGGGCATCCACGGCGATATCGTCACGGCCTCGTTCCTGGCGATTCTGAGCGCCGTAAACCGCCACGAAAGCCAGATCGTGGCACCGCCTGCACAAGAGGCGATCTCGGCGTAAGGCCTGGCAGCCA
>Ga0079224_100007391_pt1 | contig 14744 bp, 10 predicted proteins | sample Stecom2015_FD_80414 | JGI IMG/M metagenome (GOLD analysis project Ga0079224, IMG submission 80414) | Agricultural soil microbial communities from Utah to study Nitrogen management - Steer compost 2015 | ecosystem: Environmental > Terrestrial > Soil > Agricultural land | place: USA: Utah...
CGCAGGAAGGCCTCGCTCAGCCCGCCGTCCACGGGAATCACGTGGCCGGTCGTCCTGCCGCTCCCGTCGCCGGCGAGCCAGCAGATGGCATTGGCGCAATCGCCCGGCAGGATCGGCTGGCGGGTGATCGTGCGCTGCGCATAGAACCCGGCCAGCTTCGACCGCAGCGCCTCAGTGGAGTCGGACTCGGACCACGCGATACCGTACTTGTCGAGCGACACGATCACGCGGTCGCGCGGAAACATCGCGGACCCGGCCACGACGGTGGCCGGCGCGATGCCGTTGACGCGCACGAGGGGCCCGAGGCCCACGGCCAGTTCGCGGATCAGGTGATTGACCGCCGCCTTGCTCACGTCGTACGGCTCGCTTCCGCTCTTGGGCACCACCGCATTGGCGGAACTCGTGAGCACGATGCTGGCCGGCAACTGCTGGGCGCGCAGTACGACGGATGCCTCCTGCGCCAGGACGTGATTGCCCGTCACGTTCACTGCCAGGGCAGTCGCCCAGGTCGCCTCGGGCGGTGTCGCGGCCGCCGGCGTCGGGTAGACGGCCGCGGTGTTGACGACGATGTCGAGGCCACCGAAACGGAGAACGGCATCCCGGACGGCCGCGCGGATCGTGTCCCGCGCCGTCAGGTTCACGGCCACCGGCAACACCGCCTCGGCCGACGAGGTCCCCGCGAGGTCGCCGGCGACGGTCGTGACGGCGTCGAGGTCCAGATCGGCAGCCACCACATGTGCACCGCGCGCGGCGAGCCGCAGCGCGACCTCACGGCCGATGCCGCTGGCCGCGCCGACGACGAGCGCGATCTTCCGGCTCATTTCCTTCTCGGGCGGCATCCGCTGCAGCTTCGCTTCCTCGAGCGCCCAGTACTCGATGCGGAAGGCCTCCGATCGTGGAAGCGCGACGTAGTTGTGAAGGCTCGTGAAGTCGGCCGCCTGTCCGGCGTGCCGGGCCTGCGGCAGCGGTCCGGCGGCCGGCGTGTCGTCGGCCAGGGCCGTGGCACCGGCCATGACGTGAATGGCGTTGACGAAGAACTCCGTCGTGATGCGCGCCTCACGCTTGTCCTTGGCAAAGCCGAAGATGCCGAGCGAGGGAATCACGACAACCGACGGGTTCGTGTCGCGCAGGGCCGGCGAATCTGGCAGTGCGTGAGCCTCGTAATAGGCGCGGTAGTCGACGCGATACTGCGCGGCGCGCTCGAGGATGCGCGCCTTCAGGTCGTCGAGCGACTCGGCGGCCGGATCCCACGCGACGAACATCGGGCAGATGCGCGTGCGCAGGAAGTGATCGGGACAACTCGTGCCCAACGCACACAGGCCTTCCGCCCAGGCCCCGTTCGCGAACGTCAACGCGTCGTCGGACTGATCCCAGTGCGCGAGCGTGCGCCTGTTGGTCGACACGACGCCGCGCAGGAAGGGCAGCAGGTCCGCCGCCACGTCGGCCGACGACGTGGCGGTCACGGCGGCGCCGCCAAACACCGCCCGACCCGATCGCGTGGCGTGATCGTCGACGAACTGACCCATCTGGTCGATGGTGACGATGCTGCTGAGATAGCAGTCGCGCTGGGTCTCGCCCCAGGTGAACAGGCCGTGCCCGCCCAGGAGGATGCCGTCGCATCCGGGCGTGCCCGCTACGGCCGCACGCAGCATCAATGCCAGTTCGAACCCGGGACGCTGCCACGGCACCCAGGCGATGCGCCGCCCGAAGCGCGCGTTGAATTCGTCGAGCTTCGCCTTGCCGTTGGCACTTGCCGCGAGCGCGATCGCCCAGTCCGGGTGCAGATGGTCGACGTGCGGGAACGGCAGGAACGCGTGGAGTGGCGTGTCAATCGAGGCCGCCACCTTGCTCTCGCCGAACGCGCAGAGCGGATACATCGGCACCATCTCGTCCTCGTGGGCCTCGCCGCGGTAGCGGGCGATGAGGCTCTCGAGTTTGTCCAGGTACAGGACGGCAAAGCCCGAGGTGCCGATCGAGCGCAGGTCGCCGCCGCTGCCCTTGACGGCCATCACGCGCGCGGGCTCGCCTGTGAACGGATCGGGCAGGTCGAACTTCGAGCTGGTATTGCCGCCGCCGAAGTTCGTGATGCGCAGGTCGGCCCCGAGCGTGTTCGATCGGTAGCGGAGCAGGTCGAGCGGCCGATCGGCGAGCGGCGCGGCAACGGCCTCGTCCCAGAGGTCGGCAAGCAGGCGGGTGTTCGAACTGGTTAGGTCAGGCACGATGATCTCCATGCAGGGCCGCCCGCCCACGGACGTCGCGAAACACGCGGTAGTGACGCTCCCAGCGGTCGGTGTCGACCGGGGCGAAACGCCGGGCGGGGAACGAGCGATCGATGATGTCACGCGCCGAGGCCAGTGACGTGACGTGACCCGTGGCCAGCATCTGCATCGCGATGTTGCCGAGCGCGGTGGCCTCCGTCGGGCCGGCCAGCACGACGCGTCCCGTGGCGTCGGCCGTCAACTGATTGAGCAGCGCATTCTGCGCGCCGCCGCCGATGACGCGGATCGTCCGAATCGTCGTGCCCGACACTTCCTCGAGCCACTCGATGACCAGCCGGTAGGCCAGCGCGAGGCTCTCGAAGATGGTCCTGGCAAATGCCGCCGGGGTCGCCGGCGGTTCCTGGCCGGTTCGCCGACAGTACTCCACGATGGCCGTCGTCATGCGCGGCGGGTTGAGGAATGAGGGATCGTCGGGATCCACAACGGCGCCGAACGCCTGGGCGCCGGCCGCGGCTGATGCGAGCGCGTCGTAGGAGACGTCGCGTCGATCGGCGGCCCAGTCGCGACGGCAGGATTGCAGCAGCCAGAGGCCGCCGATGTTCCGGAGCAGGCGCGTCGTGCCGCACACGCCACCTTCGTTGGTCAGGTTCAGGTCCGCGCCCCGGTCGGTAATGACCGGACCGGGCAGCTCCACGCCGAGCAGCGACCAGGTCCCCGAGCTGAGAAAGGCCGTTCCGCCGGTGGCGTCCACCGCGGCGACGGCCGATCCGGTGTCATGGCACGCGGGTGCGATGACCGGAACACCGGCCGGACCGCCGGCCGGGGGCTGAAGCGGTCCGAGGATCGTGCCGGGTTCGACGATCGGGCCGAAGATGTGCTCGGGCAGACCGATGTCGGCCAAGAGCGCCAGCGCCCAGCTTCGCGTGCGCGCATCGACGCACTGCGTCGTCGTGGCGCTGGTGTACTCGCAGGCGATGTGGCCGGTGAGCCGGTAGTTCAGCAGGTCCGGCATCGTGAGAAAGTGGGCCGCCCGGTCGAGCGGCGAGGGTCGTTCGCGTGCGGCAGCGGCAAGCTGGAACAGCGTGTTGAAGGGCAGGAACTGCACGCCGGTCGTGTCGTAGACGCGGCGTCGACCAAGCTGCGCGGTGACCTCGTCCATCACGCCGTCGGTACGGTGGTCGCGATAGTGATACGGCAGTTCGATCAGATCGCCGCGCTCGTCGAGCAGCCCGTAGTCGCAGCCCCAGGCGTCGACGCCGATGCCGGCCAGCGGTCCGTCAATCCGCGCGAGCGCGGAGCGCACCTGCTGCCACAGGTCGTCCACATCCCAGCGCAGCGTCGCGCCGACATCCACCGGCACGTTGGCGAAACGATGGACGGGATCGAGCGTCAGCCGATCGGCGGCGAGACGGCCGACCAGCGCGCGGCCGCTTTCGGCGCCGAGGTCGAAGGCAAGAAAACGCGACATGAACGAAGACCGGTGCCACGATAGTCCGTCCGCCCCGGCCGTTCAACGGCCCGTGACGGCGCCGGCGTGAATTCGCAACAGTGAACAGTGGCCGATACCCGGTCGAAGGCGGCCCAGCGCACGCAGTCGACGTCAGCGCCTCATGGGACGCATAATCGCGTCGGGACGCACACGCGACACGGGAGCTTTCACGCCAATGATCCGCAAGGCATTCCGGATGGCCGTCGATCCCGGACAGCACGCCGAGTACGAACGGCGGCACCGGGCGATCTGGCCCGACCTCGAAGACGCCCTGGCCGCGCACGGCGTGTCCACGTACACCATCTTTCTGGACGCGGATACCGGCGACCTGTTCGGCTACGTCGAGGTGGAGGACGAGGCGCGGTGGGCGGCAATCGCCGATACAGACGTGTGCCGGCGCTGGTGGCGCTTCATGCGCGACATCATGCCGTCGAATCCAGACGCCAGCCCTGTCTCGCGCGACCTGCGCGAGGTGTTCCATCTGAAATCGGGGGAGCGATGACCGAGCCCGCGGTTGGCGATCCCGTCCAGACGCCGCTCGGCAAGGGCGTCGTGCTGGAGGCCAGGGGACGGTCGGTCCTGGTCGAGATCGCGGGGCGGAAGGTGATTGTCGAACTCGCCGCAGTCAAGCCGATCGAGCCGCGCAAACCTTCACGCAGCCGTCGCTCCGCACCACCGTCGCCCTCCCGGGCCGGTGGGGGCGACGTCCGGCCGGAGCCGCGGCGGGCGCCAGCCGAAGTGGACCTGCACGGCCTGACGGTTGCCGACGCGCTCGTGCGTGTGGAAGAAGCAATGAACGATGCCCTGCTCGACGGCCGGCTGCAGCTGCGCATCATCCACGGCCGCAGCGGCGGCCGCATCAGGTCAGCGGTGCAGAAACAACTCCGGTCGCTGCCGCCGGTGCGCGCCGTGCGGCTCGATCCGGCGAATGCCGGCGTGACGATCGTGGATCTGTAGGAACCACTGGACGCACGCCGGGCACCCTGACGCTAGCGCGTCGTCGTCGCCGGCTGGTTCTCGACCTGCAGCTCGTTGACGACCTGCTTCACGTTCGGAACCGCGGCGACAGACTTCTCGATGTCCGCGCGCGCGGCCTGCGATGTCACCGATCCGGTCAGCGTCACCACGCCGGCGTCCACCGAATGATCGACGTTGGCGGGCCTGCCGAGCCGAATCATCAGTGCGTCGAGGTTGTCCTCGATGCCGTCATCGAGCGCGGCGTTGATGTCCTCGGCCATCTCTTCGCGTCCGGGCGGCGTGACGACGATTTCGTTGGCGACGACCTGGCCGGCGGCGACGCCCTGCGCGGCGGCCGCGGCAGCGGCTTTCTCGGTCTCCGACGCGACGGTTCCGCTCAATGTGACCACGCCGGCGGAGCGATCCTGGGTCACCGAGACATCATCCAGCCCACGCGCCTCGAGGGCATCCTGCACGTTGTCGACGACATCCGGCGCCTCGGATGACGAACAGCCGATGACAAGGGCGGATGCAAGGCAGAGTGGCATGAGCAGGGTCTTGGTCATGTCGCCTGTTGTGCAAGTCGACTGCCAGACGGATGTGCCACGTTCGCGTCTGCAGGCCGGTCGAGGTGGCGCGTGGACTGCCGAATGTGAGCAAGGGATCCCCGCGCTCGATGCGCCGTCGCCCGGCACGCCCGGCCGCTATGATGGCTGGATGCAGGGATGGCGTCTCGAACACACCTACGCGGGCCTGCCAGCCCTGTTCCACGCGCGTGCGGAGCCGGCGCCGGTAGCCAGCCCCCGCATGGTCGTCTTCAATGCCGAACTCGCCGAGGCGATGGGGCTCGACGCCGGCGCACTCGACGCACCGGAAGGGGCCGCGCTGCTGGCCGGCAACGCGCTGCCGCCCGGCGCGCAGCCGATTGCGCAGGCGTACGCGGGTCATCAGTTCGGCTACTTCACGACCCTTGGTGATGGCCGCGCCATCCTGCTTGGCGAGCAGATCACGCCCGACGGGCGGCGCCTCGACGTCCAGTTGAAGGGCGCGGGCCGGACACGCTACTCGCGACGTGGCGACGGCCGGGCCGCGATTGGTCCGATGCTGCGGGAGTTCGTGATCAGCGAGGCCATGCACGCACTCGGTATTCCGACGACTCGCAGCCTGGCCGTGGTCGCCACGGGCGAGCCGGTCTATCGCGAGCGCGTGTTGCCGGGTGCCGTGCTGACCAGGGTGGCGGCCAGCCACCTGCGCGTTGGCACGTTCGAGTGGGCGGCCGCCGAGGGCGGTCCCGACGCGGTTCGCGCGCTTGCCGGCTACGCGCGCGTCCGGCACTACGCCGCGTCCGTCGACGAGGAGGCGTGGCGCGATCTGTTCGACGCGATAGCCGAGCGCCAGGCGTCACTCATCGCGCAGTGGCAGCTCGTCGGGTTCGTGCACGGCGTGATGAACACGGACAACATGGCCATCTCGGGTGAGACGATCGACTACGGGCCGTGCGCGTTCATGGACACCTACGACCCCGAAACCGTGTTCAGCTCGATCGACGCCGACGGACGCTACGCGTATGGCAATCAACCGGGCATCGCCCAGTGGAACCTGGCGCGGCTGGCCGAGACGCTGCTGCCGCTGCTCGCCGACGATCGCGCGAATGCCATCGACATTGCGACCGAGGCTGTCGCGCGCTTTGCCGGGCGATTCCAGCATTACTGGCTGCTCGGCATGCGGACCAAGCTCGGGCTGCTGACCGTCGAGAGCGAGGACGCCGGCCTGGCCGATGCGCTGCTCACGTGGATGCACGAGCGGCGCGTCGACTACTCGGAAACGTTCCGGCAGCTCGCCTCGCCGGGCGAGGCCGAGGCGATGGCGCGGTCCGATGCCGCCTTTGCGGAGTGGCACGCGCGGTGGCGGGCACGGCTCGCGCGCCAGCCGCAGGCCCATGACGATGCGGTGCGGCTGATGCGGCGCAGCAATCCGGTCGTCATTGCGCGGAACCACAAGGTGGAGGAGGCGCTCGCCGCCGCTGAGCGGAACGACCTGGCTCCGCTCGAGCGACTGCTGGCGGCGCTTCGCGCGCCATACGACCATGCGGGGGCGCCCGCCGAGTTCCGTCAGCCGCCGCCGAGCGGCGCGCCAGGGTACCGGACGTTCTGCGGGACGTGACACGCGTGCACCGACGCCCGCGTGCCACGAATGTTCGATTCGACGGCTGGCCTGAATTACATTTTTGTTATCGGGGCGGCAATCGCGGTCGATTTCGGCGCCTGGCTTACCAGACCGTCACTGGATGGGTTCGCTTCATCAGGAGTGCGTCCTGGCACGACTTTGGCGTGATCGGTGAGACCGGCTTCCGGCTGTGGGCCGGAGGTGACGGTACAGGCACGAAGGACACGATTGCTCTCATGAAGAAAGTCGCTCTGTGAACATTGGCGTCCCGCGATGGTTTCGGAACCTCTCGCTCGCCCGCAAGCTCGTCACGATCAATTGCGTCATCAGTGGCGCTCTCGTTGCGGCGGCTTCAGGGGGCCTGCTGTGGTACGACCTGTCGAACGCCAGAACGAACCTGGTCGAGAGCACGACACTGCTGGCTGGCGTGATCGGCACGAACAGCACGGCCGCGGTGAGCTTCGGGGACGCGCAGCGCGCGCAGGACGTGCTTCACGGTGTCTCGGCGGATCGCCACGTCGTCGAGGCCGCCATCCTGCTTCCCGACTCGGGCGTACTCGCGCACTTCGATCGCGCTACGCCTGACGAGATTCCAGCCACCTCGTTCGTTCCGCGCATCCCGACCACGAGTGCGCCGGCGTATGCGTTCACCGCCGACGCGCTGGACGTGACTCGCCCCGTCTACCTCGAAGGCGCGCAGATCGGCACGGTCCACGTCCGGACGGACCTGACGTCGCTGCAGCAGGTCTGGCAGCGGGATCTGCGGGTGGCAGGCCTGATGCTGCTTGGGGGCCTGATTCTGGCCCTTGTGCTCTCGCTGGCGCTCCAGGGGCTCATTTCGGCACCGCTGCTGCGCCTCAGCGCCGTGGCGCGCCAGGTGACGCGCGATCGCCGGTACGACGTCCGTGCGGTGCGACAGGACGATGACGAGACGGGCGAGCTGGTGAACAGCTTCAACGAGATGCTGTCGCAGATCCAGTCGCGCGACACCCAGCTGTTGCGCCAGCAGGAGGCCCTCGAGGCCACTGTCGAGGCCCGCACGGCGGAACTGATCCAGGCCAACCGCGCGCTCGTCGAGGCCCGGGACCGCGCCATGGCGGCAAGCCGAGCGAAAAGCGAGTTCCTCGCCAACATGAGCCACGAGATCCGCACGCCGATGAACGGCATCATCGGCATGACCGATCTGGCCCTCGATACGAAGCTCACTGTCGAGCAGCGCGACTACCTCGAAACCGCGAAAACGTCCGCCGAAAGCCTGCTGGCCATCCTCAACGACATTCTCGACCTGTCGAAAGTCGAATCGGGCAAGCTCGAGCTCGAGGCCGTGACGTTCTCGGTGCACGAGCTGATGGGGCAGATCGTGCGTCCGTTCGGCGTGACAGCCGATCGCAAGGGGATCGAACTCATCTGCCACATCGCCCCCGATCTGCCCGAGTTCGTGGTCGGCGACCCGGGCCGGATCCGGCAGATTCTCAGCAACCTGATCGGCAACGCCATCAAGTTCACCGAGGCGGGCCACGTGCTCGTGAACGTGGACCAGGAAGCCACGTCCGAGGACGGCGTGATGCTCCGGTTTGCCATCTCCGATACGGGCATCGGCATCGCCCCGGACAAGCAGGCGGCCATCTTCGAATCGTTCACGCAGGGCGACGGATCGACGACGCGCCGATTCGGTGGAACGGGCCTCGGGCTGTCGATCTCGGCAACGCTCGCCGCGCTGATGGGCGGCCGCATCTGGGTCGAGAGCGAGGTCAACGAGGGTAGTACGTTCCATGCGACAGTGCGGGTGAGCACGAGCGACGACATTGCGACGGTGGCAGTGGCCCCGCGAACGGAGCTGCCGCAGATTCCGGTGCTCATCGTCGACGACAACCCCGCGAACCGCCGGATCTTCGTCGAGATGCTGATGCGGTGGCAGATGCGGCCGCACGCGGTCGACAGCGGTCCCGCCGCGCTGGACGCCATGGAAGCGGCCGCACGCGACGGCCGATCCTACGACCTGATACTGCTCGACGCGAACATGCCGGGGATGGATGGGTTCACCGTCGCACGCGCCGTGTCCGAACGGCCGGCTCTCTCGGGCGCCACCATCATGATGCTCACGTCATCGGGCGAGTACGGCGACGTCTCGCGCTGCCGCGATCTGGGGATTGCGGCCTACCTCGTCAAGCCGATTCGCAACGCGGACCTGCGCGAGGCCATCCTGCGCGCCCTGGCGGCGCGCGATGCCGCGCCGGATGCCGCGCAGCCGGTGACCCCGCCGAACGTGCACGCGCCCGTGCGGCGAGCGCGCGTGCTGCTCGCCGAAGACAACGCGGTGAACCAGCGCGTGGCGGGCCAGCTGCTGACCATGCGCGGACACCACGTCACGGTGGTCGACAACGGGCGCGCGGCGGTCGAGGCGTGCACGCGCGAGTCGTTCGACGTGGTGCTGATGGACATTCAGATGCCGGAGATGGGCGGTCTCGAGGCGACCGCGGCCATTCGCGCGCACGAGGCGGAGACTGGCAGTCACGTGCGCATCGTCGCCATGACGGCGCATGCCTTGATGGGCGACCGCGAACGCTGCCTGCAGGCCGGCATGGACGGCTACCTGTCGAAGCCCGTCGACCGCCTGCAGCTGTTCGAGGCGGTCGAGCAGAATGCGGGGCCCGCGCGAGGCCTGGTCGAGCGGGGCACGTTCGACGTCGATGCCGTGCTGAGCCGGTGCAGCGGCGACTTCGAGCTGCTGCGCGATATCAGCCAGCTGTTCCTCGAAGTGTTCCCGGGCCAGCTGGCCAGGATTCGGGACGCGGGTGAAGCCGGCGACACCGATCGGCTCGCCGCCGAAGCGCACGCGCTGCGCGGGTCGGCCGGCACACTCGGGGCTCACCGCCTGGTGGCCTCGGCCGACACGATCGAGCGCCTTGCCACGGGACGCCAGATGGATGCGGCCCGCCAGCACATCCAGCGCCTCGAATCGGTCTCCCGGGAGTTCACCCGGTCGCTGCACGACTTCCTCTCGTCGGTCGGCGCATGAGATGGCCGGGTCGCCCCTTCGGATCGTTCCCCCGGGCACTGCAAGACCACCACGCGGATGCCGATGATAGGTATGGAATGCGGGATCATGTCGGCTAGACAGCACGCCGTGGCTCTCCTGTGCGCGGCGGCGTCGGTCCTCGGGCTTGGCACGACCGCGTTTGCGCAGGACGTCTCGAGTCCGAGCCTGAAGGCGGCCTATATCTACCGGTTTGCCCTGTTTACCGAGTGGCCCGTCGACGCGCTGCCCCCCGATGCGCCACTCACGATGTGTGTCGTGGGCGACGCGGCCGTCCGCGACGCGCTCGAGCGCACGGTGGACGGCCTTACGGTCGACAAGCGGCCCGTCGTCGTCAAGTTCGATCAACGTGGCAGGCCGCCCGACCCGTGCCATCTGCTGTACGTATCTGCTGTGCCATCCGCCCAGGCAGCCCGCCTGCTGTCCGACGTTCGTACGCTGCCGGTATTGACGATGAGCGATCTCGAAGGATTCAACAGGATGGGTGGCATTGCCGAGTTCTTCTACGAGCCCGGACAATTGCGCTTCTCCATTCGAATTGATGCCGTGAAGGAATCGCAGCTCCAACTCAGCTCGAGACTGATCGAACTCGGGAGGCCGGTCCGATGAGACTGTGCCTTCGCTTCGCCGCGTGCCTCGCGTGCGTGCTGGCGTGGTCGACCGCGTCGGCGCAGACGCCGTTGTCGGATCTCAGCCTGGAAGACCTGATGAAGCTCGACAGCGGCCAGGTCTTCGGCGCATCCGAACGCCTGCAGCCGGTCACCGAGGCGCCCGCGTCGGTGTCCTTCATCACGGCCGAGGAGATCGAGCGCTTCGGTTACCGGACCCTGGCCGACATCCTGCGCAGCGTGCGCGGCATGTATGTCACCGATGATCGCAATTTCAGCCTGATGGGCGTGCGCGGATTCGCCAAGCCCGGCGACTACAACAGTCGCATCCTGCTGCTCGTCAACGGGCATCGGGTCAACGACAACATCTACGGGCAGGCCGAGATTGGCGCGGAGTTCGGCATGGACCCGGCCACGTTCGAGCGCGTCGAGGTCATTCGTGGACCGGCATCATCACTGTACGGCGACAGTGCGCTCTTCGCCGTCGTCAATGTCATCACGAAGACTGGCGCGTCGCTGGGCAAGCCGGCCGTCACGGTGGAGGGCGGTACGCTGGGATCGGGCCTCATGCGCGGCACCGTCGGCCATGTGTGGCGCGGCGTCGACATCGCGCTGGCGGGCACCTACGCCGGCAGCCGTGGTCTCGAGTCCATCTACTACCCGGAGTTCGATGCGCCCGAGACGAACAACGGTGTGGCGGAGAACCTCGACGGCGAAGGCGTGAAGCAGTTCTACAGCCGCGCGGCGTTCAAGGACCTGACATTCGTCGGCGCCTACGGCACGCGGCGGCGCGAAGTGTCGACGGCCTCGTTCGGCTCCATCTTCAACGAGCAGGAGTTCCCCGAGGAGACGACCGATCGTCACGCGCTGCTCGACCTGTTGTATGCGCGGCTGATCGGCGGCACGCGGCTCACGCTGCGCGGGTCCTACGACCGCTACTCGTTCGACGCGCGGTATCCGGCCGAAGAGCCCGGGCAGTCGGAGCCGAACGTCCTGCTCGGCTCGGGGCTCGGCACCCGCGTCACCTTCTCCGGTGGCGTGACGCGCGCGCTTCGCGGGCGGCAGACGCTGAGGGCCGGCGCCGAGTTCATCGACAACCGGCACCAGGACCAGGAAGCCCATTTCACCAATCCCGCGTACCAGGCGCTCGACAGCGTGAAGTCGTCCAGACAGTTCGCCGTCTACGCGCAGGACGAAATCAAGGCGACCTCGTGGCTCATCCTCAACGGCGGGCTGCGGTACGACAACTACGAGGACTTCGAGCGCGTCTCGCCACGCGCGGCCGCCATCGTGATGCCGTCGGCGATCCAGTCGTTCAAGTACCTGTTCGGCCGTGCGTTTCGCGCGCCGAACCAGTCGGAGCTGAACACGTCGTACTACGGTGATGCGGTCCTGGACCTGACGCCCGAGTCGATCGACACCCACGAGCTCGTGTGGGAACGTTACACCAACGACTGGCTCCGGACGGCGGCGTCGCTCTACTGGTACAAAGCCGAACAACTCATCACGCAGGTCGGCGACACCTCCACGTTGACGGGAGTGTCATTCGTCAATCAGGGGGAAGTGCGCGCCAGGGGGGCCGAGTTCGAGGCGCAGGTGCGACTGAAGGGCGAATCGCGGTTGCTCGTGAGCTATGCCCTGCAGCGCGCCGCGGAGCAGGAAACCGGCCAGGAACTGGCCAACTCGCCACGGCATGTGGCCAAGGCGCGCCTCAGTCTCACCGGGCCGGTGTCCGGGTCGTTCCTCTCGGTGGAGGGGCGCTACCTGAGCGGCCGGAAGACCGTGGTCGGCACCGACGTGTCGGGAGCCGCGGTGGTCAACGTCACCTACACGCAGCCGGTGGGCAGCCGCGCCGAGATCTTCGGGACCGTGCGGAACCTGTTCGACGCCGACTATGTCGATCCGGCGTCCGACCAGCACCGGCAGATCGTGATACCGCAGAACGGCATCACCGCGAGCATCGGCCTGCGATGGACGTTCGGCATGAACTGACGCCCGCGCGTCAGAGCAGGTCGATGCCGGCGGTCGTGCAGTGCCGGTCCATGTTCAGGAAAATCATGCGCGGCGCGGCCGTGATGGGATCGCCGCGCAGGAGACGGGCCGCGAGTGTGGCCGCGAGCGAGCCGACGGCCGCCGAGCCCACCGACACGTGCGGCGCCGGACAGGGCGTGCCGTCATCCATGCGCGTCAGCGTCCGCCTCAGCGCCAGCACGATATCGGGGCTCAGCTCCGGCTCCAGGCGGTCGATCAGCCGCATGAACTGATCCACATACGACAAGCCGCCGACCGGACCCGTGGCGGGCAGGCCGAAAATCGTGCGGAAGCTGCACGTGGCGCCGGGGGGGAAGTAGATGGCGGCCGCGCCCCATCCGGCGGAGAGCGGCGCGATGATCGGCTTCCGCTGCGCCAGCCCGGCATCGTGGAGCGCGACGATCCCCTCGAGACTCAGGAAGTCGATCGTGTCGACCACGATGTCGACGCCGTCGACCAGCGCTTCCGCGTTGGCAGGGGTCACCCAGTCGTCGATCGCGTTGATCTCGGCCGACGGGTTGATGGCCAGCAGGCGCTTCGCGAGCGCATGGACCTTCTGCGTGCCGACATCGGCGGCCGTGAAGTTCTGGCGATTCAGGTTGTGCGGCTCGACCCGATCCTTGTCGACGAGCGTCAGGTGTCGGAACCCGAGCCTGAGGCACGTCTCGGCGATCGTGCTGCCGATGCCGCACCCGGCGATGAGCAGCCGTGCGTCGCGAATGCGGCGTTGCAGTTCTTCAGAGACGTACCCGGCGTTGCGGGAGATGAACGTTTCGTAACGGATGTCGGTCACGATGACTTCACTCGCAGACGCCCCGCCTCGCTCAGCGGGGCCGGCCAGTACTCGGGCTCGAGGCCGACGAAGAGCTCGTCGAGCGACGGATACTCGTGCCTGAGGATCACGTCGTCGAGCTCGGCGAGACTCAGCACGTAGGGAGCGACCGGGCCGAAGTAGTCGACCTCCGGGCCCGCCTGCCGGAACGGTAGTCCGTACCGCGTCAGCCGGCGTCGCAGCGCCTTCTCGACCGCGACCACCCAGTGGGTCACGTGCATGCGCTTCGTCGTCTGGTACACCACCTTGATCAACGCCGCGAACGGGTCGTTCGAGGGGCCGCCGGGTATGTGCGACAGACGCCGCAGATCCAGGGCCGATTCGTCGGGCGCACCGGACCCGAGACCCTGGCGGCGGCTCGAACGACGACTGAGGCAGACGCGCGACAGCTCGACCACCGTATTGGCCGGATTGGTGAGCGTGGCATCGCCCGGAAACAGCGTACAGAACCGGAACATGGGCAGACCAGCCTCGCCGCGCGTCACGATGCGTGCCGTGCCCACCAGTTCGTCCTGCGCGTTGAGCACGCCCACGTGGACCGACGCGCCATCGAAGGCATCCGATTCGAGCTGGCTGGGATAGTCGTCCTTGCTGAAGAAGAGCCGTTCCAGGCAGAAGGACTGGTAGCGCAGCCGGTAGCTCATGGCGAGCAGCTGCGCGGACTCGTCGAGGGTGACCGGGCGGTACGGCGCGCTCACTGCGCCATCCCCTGCCGCACCGCGGAATGCCCCCAAGACTGCTGCCTTCCTTGCCCGACCAAGAACGCCGTAGAAAAGTGCCCTGTCAACATCGCGACCGTACTTCCCCGTGCGTGCACGCCACCGGAACGTCCACTGAGGGTGCCATCCTACAGGCGATCTTACGTTTTTGAAATCGTCCCCGCGAATTCCCTGTGAAACGGCGTGCACTTCACGCTAACGCCTGGGGCGGCAGGCGTCGAGGGGGGCTCCGCGTTCGCTGCTACACTCCGTTGCATGCGCGCGACGCCGACGCCGTCGGTCCGCCCCCGCCAGTTCGCGTCGGACAACTACGCCGGCATCTGTCCCGAGGCCTGGCGCGCGCTCGAGGCCGCCAACCGCGATCACTCGCCAGGTTATGGCGACGACCCGTGGACGACGAGGGCGGCGGACCTGATTCGGGAGACGTTCGAGACCGACTGCGAGGTGTTCTTCGTCTTCAACGGGACGGCCGCCAACTCGCTGGCGCTGGCCGCGATGTGCCAGTCGTACCACAGCATCATCTGCCACCAGACGGCGCACGTGGAGACCGACGAGTGCGGGGCGCCCGAGTTCTTCTCGAACGGCACCAAGGTGCTGCTGGCGTCGGGCGCGAACGGCAAGCTGACGCCCGAGGGGATCGAGACCATCGTGCACAAGCGCGGCGACGTGCACTATCCCAAGCCGCG
>Ga0079224_100007392_pt1 | contig 14739 bp, 7 predicted proteins | sample Stecom2015_FD_80414 | JGI IMG/M metagenome (GOLD analysis project Ga0079224, IMG submission 80414) | Agricultural soil microbial communities from Utah to study Nitrogen management - Steer compost 2015 | ecosystem: Environmental > Terrestrial > Soil > Agricultural land | place: USA: Utah...
CGGCGGGACGGCGTGACCAATCCAGACAACTTCGTGGATCATCGCCAGGCGATGATTCGTTTCAGCCGCATTGTCGGGGCATTGGTGTCGGCATGGAAGCTTACCGGCGATGAGCAATACGTGCAACAAGCCCTCCAGCATGTGTCAGCATGGTTCATCGATCCCGATACACGCATGAATCCGTCACTCCATTACGCGCAAGCCATCAAAGGCCGCGTTACGGGCCGGGGCATTGGAATCATTGATACCATTCACCTCATCGAGGTGGCCAAGGCATTGGGACTTTTGGAAGAAGCAGGGTTGCTAGACCACGAACTGCTCCAGGGCACCAAATCGTGGTTTGACGAATACCTCACGTGGCTCACCACCCATCCATATGGCATCGATGAGATGAATGCCGAAAATAATCACGGCACCTGCTGGGTCATGCAAGTGGCTGCTTTCGCACGCTATACGGGCAATGACGCGATTATCCGCCAATGTGCCGAACGGTATAAAACCGTGTTACTCCCCCAGCAAATGGCCGCGGATGGCAGCTTCCCGCTGGAGACCGCTCGGACCAAGCCATACGGCTATTCGCTCTTCAACCTCGATGCCATGGCGGCCATCTGTCAATTGCTTTCCACGCCCACGGATAACCTGTGGACATACACCACAGCAGCCAATCGTTCCATTAGAAAAGGAATCGATTATTTAGTGCCTTACGTGCGCCACAAAGACAACTGGCCCTTCGCAAAAGACGTGATGTATTGGGAACAGTGGCCTGTCGCCCAACCGTTCCTTTTCTTGGGAGCCTTAGCTTACCGCGACACAACATGGCTAGATACATGGGCAAAGCTAGATCACAACCCCACCAACAACGAAGTGATACGCAATCTCCCGCTTCGATACCCGTTGTTGTGGCTGTGAACAATTTTTACCCCACATTCAACCAATATTTACCCCATATTTCCTAATGATTTAGATGACCTTTGAAATGATAACCAATGAATTATAACCATTACACATTACTAGACACAAATGCTGCTTTTTTCAAATGTTACATATTTATGATTCCGGATCACGTTATCGTAGGGCATGTTTTAAATAGCGTTGCTCAATTTAATTTTTTAAACTCAAATAACCTTAGATATGAAAAAAACAATTAGACAGGGTACGATTGCCATTAGAGTTATTGTACTTTTATTTATTGTACTGTCCATCAATGATTCGATCGCTCAGGACCGGGTTATTATAACAGGGCGGGTCACGAATAATGTTGGTGCACCGTTACCCGGAGTTAGTGTGTTTATTAAAGATTCCTCGGTAGGCGCAAGTACGGACAGTGATGGTAATTATCGTATAGAAGCGAACCAGCAATCGATTTTACAATTTACTCAAATCGGTCTAAAATTCCATGAGGAAGTTGTGGGTTCTAGGACGGTGATCAATGTGGTTCTTGAAGATGATAATGAGGAGTTGGCCGAGGTGGTAGTTATAGGTTATGGACAACAGAAAAAAGCAAATCTCACCGGCGCTGTCGTCACATTAGAATCGGAAGAGCTTGTGAGAAGGCCGGTCCCAAATACATCACTTTTGCTGCAAGGCAAAGTCCCCGGGCTTCAGGTTGTGCAGAATTCCGCGCAACCTGGGATGGAGAATGCATCATTGCAGGTACGGGGTCAAGGCACTTTTAGCGCCGCAGGGAATAACCCGCTCATCATTGTTGATGGTGTCCAAGGTAGTTTGACCAGCTTAAATCCGAATATGATTGAATCAGTCACCGTATTGAAAGATGCGGCATCTGCCGCAATATATGGAGTCCAAGGAGCAAACGGCGTTATTCTAGTGACGACGAAATCTGGAAGCAAAGGCAAAATGAAGTTAGAGTACGCCTACAATTATGGTGTTCAAAAACCAGCGGGTGTACCCGATTTGATTTGGAATTCTGTTGAATTTATGGAGTTGAATAACGAAGGGATCAGAAGAACGGGACAAAATTTAGCCAAACTGTATTCGGACGAGCAAATCGATGCTTATCGCAATGGAGCCGGATCCCCACAATTTCCGAACACCAATTGGATAGACCTAATGTTTGGTAACGCAAGCATGCAACAACATTTCTTGAGTGTCAATGGCGGCGAGGGAAGTACTGTTTACAATTTTGGTCTGGGGTACTTGGATCAGGATGGTATATTAATGAATACAGGGTATAAGAAATACAATACGATGTTCAATTTCCATACGGAGCTGAATGATTTTATCTCTTTTGGAAGTAACATTAACCTCATGTACGGCGACCGACGTGATCCAGTAGACAATTCGGAGAATTTGGTATTAAGTATTTACGCCCAGCATCCGTTATGGTCTCCTTATTTGCCTGATGGAAGTGGACGGGTCACTAGCAAAGCATACGACTTTGAGACCACTAATCAAAACGCCTATGCGGTGATGGAAACCAGTAAGGATTTAAATAAGGAGTACAACGTTTCAGCCCTAAGTTATATAAAGCTGAACTTGGCCAAAGGATTAGTTGGAGAAGTGCGTGGTGCGGCGAGATTCAATTCGGATAGGCAGACGGCTCAACGAGTTCCTTTACCAACCTTTTTGTTTCAACCAGATGCAACTGGAAACCATACGCCACAACAGAATTACTTGGGCAATTTCGTCACATTAAGGAAGACACAACAGGAATCCGTGCATTATACGTTGTTTTCGACGTTAACTTATGATGAAACATTCAATGGCGTACACCATGTGACCGCTTTAGCCGGTTACAACCAGGAAAACCGGAGATATGAGCAACAAGGCGGATTCAGACGGGATTTTCCCTCACCAGATTTATTGGCTCTGGACGCAGGGGGTACAGATGCCCAAACAGCTAATGGCTATGGTTATGATTGGGCATTGCAGTCGTTTTTCGGAAGGGTAAACTATGCTTTTAACGACCGGTATCTTTTCGAAGCCAGTTTACGTTACGATGGTTCTTCAAAGTTTCGAAAGGGAAATAGGTGGGGCGTGTTCCCTTCGTTTTCTGGCGGTTGGCGAATTTCACAGGAATCATTTTTGTCCGATGTTTCTTGGTTAACAGAATTGAAAATCCGTGGGTCATGGGGAAAATTGGGCAATCAGAATGTGGCTAATTATCCATATCAAAATTTGTTGGATTATGGCCTGTATGTCTATGATAACATCACTACTGGAGTCATGCACCAAAATCTCGTTGATGCCAATATTACTTGGGAGACTACGCAAGCGGCGGGATTGGGGTTGGATTTCTCTCTCTGGAACGGTAAGCTGTCTGGAACGGTCGATTACTTCAATAAAAACACAACCAATATATTAAGGAGAACCCAACTTCCCGACTTTGTAGGTCTGGGAGCGCCAACGGTCAATTCCGGAGAGATGAACAATAAGGGCGTCGAAGCGGATCTACGTCATCGAAATAAAGTTGGAAATGTCGGTTACTCGGTAGGAGCCAACTTCTACGCGTACAAAAATACAGTGGTTAAATTTGGACCCGAAGAAATCCAATCGAATAAAATCCGGAGGGAGGGACTTCCATGGAATTCATGGTATATGTTGGAATGGATTGGCGTGTTTCAAAATGAGGAACAGATCGCCAATAGCCCTATTCATCAAAATAACCCTAGGCCCGGAGATTTGATTTTTGCTGACCGAAGTGGCCCTAATGGAGACCCCGATGGCCGGATTGACCCATATGACAGGGTGGTAATTGACGGGCAACACCCCACATTTACCTATGGGTTTGATTTCGCTATCGAGTACAAAGGATTTGATCTTTCGGTGTTTTTCCAAGGAGTTGAAGGGCGGAAAATATTCACTTCGGAATGGGGATATGGGGCGTTTAGGCAATGGTCTCCTCCACCCACTTTCTGGAGGGACCGCTGGACACCAGAGAATCCGACAAATAAGCTTCCGGGCATGTATGTAGATAATTATGCCCCAATCACAAATGCCTCGTCCTTTTGGTTGCAAGACGCTTCATACCTGCGTCTAAAGAATTTAATGATCGGTTATAACCTGCCATCACAGTTTGTAAACCGGATTAAAATGAAAAATATTCGTGCTTACTTCTCCGGAGACAACTTATTAACGTTTACTAAGTTCGTTGGCGACCCCGAACGTGTGGTCCAAGACAATACCAGCGGAAGGTTTGCCATTTACCCCCAAGCCAATTTATACACTTTCGGTATTAACGTTACCTTCTAAAATTACGATCATGAAAATGACTAAAAAAATATTTACAAGATTATTGATTTGCAGTATCATATTCTTTTGCGGCTGTCAAGGAGAATTCTTAGACAGGCAACCCATCGATAAATTAACCAATGAGAAATTTTGGACATCCAAAAAAGATGCTGAACTGGCATTGGCCGGCTGTTATAGTGCTTTGCGGACCCCGGCATTTTTTATCGATGGGAGCTCCTTTTCCTCCATGCAATTTGAGGGGTTAACAGACAATGCCTATTGCAACTCCACGTTAGACAATTACACCAATATTTCAAGAGGTATTCTTAATCCGTCAACCGGGGGAATTCAATCCCGTGTTTGGTCTGATGCATATAAGGGAATCGCCCGCTGTAATTGGTTTTTGGGGAACCTTTCGCGCGTTCCAGACTTAACCGAGAGTGAGTATGCAATCATGGAAGCTGAAGCGCTATTTTTGAGATCATTCTTCTATAACGAATTGATCATGCTATATGGCGATGTACCGTTGATCACAGAGCAGTTAGGGTTTGGAGAGGATGTTTTTAAGGTAACTAAGACTCCCCGACCTGAGATTGTCGACAAAATCACCCAAGATCTGGATATCGCAGCGGCAGGATTGCCTAACGAACAATTTTCAAATGGTCATCCGGTGAGGGGCTCCGCTTTGGCATTGAAGGCGCGGATTTGTTTGTACCATGAAAGATGGAGCGAAGCAGCAGAAGCTGCTAAGTTAGTCATCGATGAAGAACGCTTTAGTCTCGCGGAAAGTTATCAAGGAATATTTTGGGGAGAGCAGGCAAATAATCCTGAAATTATATTTTCCATACGGGCGCAAAGCCCCGTGGCCGTACACAATATGGATTTGCTGTATGGTTCTCGGTTCTCCATGGTTCCGCTTCATAGTTTGGTAGACGCCTACGAGATGCGCGACGGTTCGACACCGGTTGCACCCATCGTACCGTCTTCTTACGATCCGAATGACCGAATGCGAAACGATTTTTATCAAAATAGGGATCCCCGGCTCAAACTCACCATTTTTACACCAGGGGACGAGTGGGCATATAATACAGAAATCGGCTTTAACAATGTAGCTACGGCAAGGACGGAAAATCCATCGGTCAACAACTTAGGAATACGTAAATACATCAATTTAACGGTGGACGACGGCAGGGGTGGTATAACAGGAAGTGAACAGCACCTTGTAAAACTACGGTATGCAGATGTGTTGCTCATGTATGCCGAAGCGATCACTGAAATGGCGGATGGCGAAACCACCGATCCGATCGCGTTGAAGGCGTTAAATGACGTCCGGGCTAGACCCGGTGTGGAAATGCCACCGAAAACAATACTAACCCGAGATATCATACGCAACGAAAGGCGGGTGGAGCTCGCCTTCGAAGGGTTACGATTATACGACATCAGAAGGTGGAAAATAGCAAAAGAAGTAATGGACGGTTATAGAGATCCCGGAAATTATGTGAGAGTATTTGAAGATAAACATTATTTATGGCCTGTTCCACAGTCTGAGGTGGATAAGATGGGCGCGGATTTTCAGAATCCAGATTACAGGTAAAGGGACTTAACAACTGAAATATGGCAACAATCAGATTAGCATGTTGGTTTTCCGTACTTATGTACATTATTCCGACACATTTACCAGCACAGTCAGTTAATGACAGAGATGGAAATCCCCTTATCCAGGTGGATTACGAAAAATTAGTCGGTAGGGCAGATTTACATTATAAAACCCCTGTTCAAAAAAGTGAAGAGGGTCAACCGATAGGAAATGGGGCCATGGGTTCGTTGGTATGGACTACCCCCTCCCAGATACGTATGCAGGTAAATCGGGTTGACGTGTTCGGGAATAACTCAACGTCAAATAACTTTTATCAGCGGAATACGGAATACGGGGGTGGACTAGGTTGGGTAGACATCGATTTCGGCAATCCAGTTTTTACCGCACGCCATTACAACCAGCACCTGTCCTGTTATAATGGGATATCCACGATTAGCGGCGATGGCATAAAAGCGAAGGCTACTGCGTGGCAACTTGAGGATGTCCTGGCTATCCATATAAATGATGCCCGAAGTGCGCAGCCATTCAAAGCCGTCAATCTCAGAATGCTGAGATTGCCCACTGTAATTAACGGAAACCATTCCGCAGTTTCTTCTTTAAAGCACTATGGAAACCAGCTTGTACTCGTACAAGAGTTTAGGGAAGGTGATTACTATTGTGCATCGGCTGTAGCAATATCCGTTTCTGGCAATCACGCAATTTCGGAGCAGATAAACGAAATGACACTCCGGCTTTTGATAGATTATTCAAGTAAAGAAACGACGGTGTTTGTGGCAAGCGCTTCAAGTTTTGACCCAAATGAAGATGTAGAAAAATTGGCGCTAAAAAAACTTGAATCCGCAACAACCAATGGGTTCGACCAAATCGTCAATTCAAACCAAAAGTGGTGGCGTTCTTTTTGGGAGCGGTCTTACATATACCTCAATAGCAAGGACGGCGAAGCAGATTTCATAGAACAAAATTATACGTACTATCTCTATGTAATGGCCTCTTCCTCAAGGGGCAAATACCCAACCAAGTTTAACGGTATGCTTTGGACGACCGGAGGTGACATCCGTCAATGGGGCAATGCATATTGGGGAGCAAACCAAGAGTGTTTGTACGCCGCATTGTTCCCCACGAACCATATAGGTCTCCTAGACCCATTATTCAATATGTATTCGAGTGTTTACACTTCCCTTGAAATGGCAGCGAGCCAACAATGGGGCTCTAAAGGAATATATATCCCAGAGACCATGGGGCATGACGGTGTGCCGGAGCTACCAGAAGATATAGCAAACGAGATGAAGTCTTTGTACTTATTGCAGAAAACTTGGGAAGAGCGATCCGATAAATTTATGGCCTATGCCCACGGGAAGATCCCGTTTCTTAGTAGGTGGAATTGGAAGCACACGGGAAAGTGGGAATCAGGTGCTTGGACGTATGTGGAACGGGGAGATGGACCATTTGGGCCTGTCAATCATATTTTTTCCAGAGGAGCTAAAATAGCCTATCTATACTGGCAGAAATACGAGTATACCCTTGATGAGAACTGGCTCCGCGAATACGCGTATCCCATGCTCAAGGGAATGGTCGAGTTTTACCGTCATTTTCCCAATCTGAAAAAAGAGGAGGATGGCAGATATCACATTAGCCACGTCAATGATAATGAATCGCTATGGCGCAGTAAGGATCCTGTTGAAGAAATTTCATCGATGCTGGGTATTATTCCCGCATTGATCAAGGCTTCCGAGCGATTAGGAGTGGATGAAGATATGAGGCCGGTGTGGCAAGAATTTCTATCAAATTTGGCGCCACTGCCTACGAATGCAAGTATCCAAGGCCAGTCGAAGCAACCAGTAGTCTGGGTGGGCGCATTAAATTCCACTAGCCCTGTTAGGGGAAATGCGAAGCGTTTGCCCGATCGAAATACCATGCCCGTTTGGTATTTCGATCTATGTAATCCCGGCACAAATCCGCAGAACTGGAGAATCGCAAACAATACATTTGACGCCTATTTTCCTAATGGATTGAATAAAGAACATTATCCATATGTATTGTCTAAACTTGCGATATCAGGCGCCATATTAGGTCGCTCAGATGCCGTCAAATATTTATTGCCCAATCAATTGCGAAGAGACCCGAAAGATGAGGTTATGCCCAACCGCATGGATTTGAGCGAAGGCTTCTTTACCACTAATATACAACGGTTGGGTAGGGGGGCTGAAGCCTTGCATGCCGCACTGTGCTTCAATGCCCCGCCCCAACCGGGTAGCGAACCTATTATACGGGTTTTTCATGCATGGCCGCGAGATTGGAACGCTTCCTTTCGGCTGCTGACCAGAAACAATATCTTGGTAAGTTCAGCCATAAAAGACGGAGCGGTTAATTTCATCGAACTTTCCGTACAGGGAAACCGCGGGGCTGACCTTGTAAATCCGTGGAAGGGGAGCGCCGTCGCAGTATACCGTAATGGCAAGCGGGATGGATTTTTGCGGGGAGAGATTTTAACTGTCAAGGCCAGCCAAGGAGACCAGATTGTCCTGGTAAAAAAAGGTGATGACCCGCTCAAGTATAAACAAAACCTTACTAAATTATGAAATGGCTCTCCTTGATATCGATGCTTGTTCTATACATTATTGTTTCGGGGCAACAGATCGATAAACCGTCTAAAGTTATCGTCGGTGGCGCTGTAATGGATAGTCACCAAGGCATCATACAAAACATTTCGAAAACGCGAGATCATACCGTTTTCTCGGCTGTCATTAAAGCCGCCGGCCTGGACCAGTTATTGAGAGACGACGGACCATTCACGGTATTCGCTGCGACGAGCGACGCCTTTATCCATAAAATGCCGGCTGGGACCGTTGAGGTTATGTTTGATGAGCTATTACCCGAACAGCAACCCGCCTTGTACGATGTCATGTCTTACAATATCATAAAAGGAAACCTAGGGCAACGTGATATTCGCCGCTTGGTCGAATCAGGAAACGGGAAGGCAATACTAACAACGCTCTCAGGAAAACCTATTGTTGCTGAAATCACTCAAAACGATATGCTTATTTTGAAGGACGAGAACAATAGGATTGCCCGTATACATGGTGAAGATATAAAAGTAAAAAATGGCACTATTCATGTTACTGACGAAGTTCTTTTGCCTCATCACCCTTTTTTTCATGAGACAATAACATTGCACCCGTCGGGGAAAAGGCCCCTTGAAGTAATCAAGCCCAACCATGCGTATCACCAGACATTAACGTTGACATTGGGTATGTCATTTGCTACTTATGATGGCAATTCACGAAGAAGGGATAATGGAGGTTCTCAAATAAGGTATACCGTGCAGGAGGCATTTGACTTTATCCAGCAACTGGATAAACTAACTTTAGGAATCCCGAAAATCATTTTTTTAGTGGGGTGGCAATATCGAGGTCATGATTCCAAATACCCTGCCTTTTTTGAGGGTAATGATGCATTAAAACGCCCACAAGACAAGGATGCCCTGGAAAGCCTGAGATGGTTAATGGCCGAAGCAAAAAAATTTAATACGACCGTAAGTTTGCATATCAATTTTACGGATGCGTACGAGGATAGTCCGCTGTGGGAAGAATACTTGGCTAATGACATCATAGGCCGTCTAGAAGGCGGCCATATTCGCAAGGCCGTAGGATGGGGATACCCCATCAGTTATGTACAAGAATTAAAAACCGGTTACTTCAAGAAAAGAATAGACCGGTTATTCGAACTCCTTCCACTAAAAGATGCCGGTGTGGTGCATGTAGACGCATTTCATACGTATAATCCCCTTGATCCGAGAGGGCCCATGAGCCCATATTTGGGGTATACAGTTGAGGAAGAAGAAGAAGCCCAAAAAGAAATGTTCTCATATGTGGCGTCCAAAGGAGCCAATATGACCTCCGAATTTGTCCACGAATTTCGGGACTTTGGTTTTCAAGGATATCAACATTTTGCATGGCATTTCAGGGTTACTGCTCAAGAATACTTAGACTGGCCCGCCTCCTATTATTGCGGGGGGTTGGATAAAACCGAGTTAGGAAAGCTATTTGGTACAAGTTTCCACTTAAATATGGGGGATATTAAAGCCAATTTTTGCACAAAGACCCTGCCTTGGTATTTCCTCAATCGGCTAGAACGGACGGGTTATCAGAAAAATAGTGATTTTCAGATGGCCACCTTTTCCGGGGGCGTTGAATCGCGCCTCGATAAAGCGGGAAACTATTCGCTCACGCAAGATGGCCGGACACTGATTACCAACGGAGATGTCTTTGTGCCCGCACAATGGATAAATGATAAGGCGATTATTGCATACAGTACGACCGGATATACTTCAAAAACATGGGAGTTGCCGGAGGCATGGAAAGGGATTGAGAGAGCAGCCATATACCACGTGGATTTCGAAGGGAAAAAAAGAGTGAGCAGCATCGATATCTTAAACAATAAATTAACACTGCACATGGCGGGAGACCAGCAGTTATTGTTGATTCCTGAAGATAATGAAATCTGATCATCAGATGATTGTATTATTAAGAGTTGTATGTATACTGCCTTGGCTTATCCCCGTGCGCGCCTATGCAGACCTTCGACTACCGGCATTGTTTTCAGACGGTATGGTCCTCCAGCAAAACGCTTCGGTTGCTTTCTGGGGCTGGACAACACCGCTCGACGAAATAACGATACAAGCGGGCTGGGGTTTACGAGAAGAAAGAGCCACCGCGGACTCCACTGGACGATGGTTTACCCGCATCCCGACCCCTTCCGCGGGAGGACCGTATGAAATCAGGGTCTCAGGGGCAGAGGATAATATCGTGCTGAAAGAGGTGCTCATCGGTGAGGTTTGGTTGTGTTCGGGGCAGTCAAACATGGAATTTCCTTTGGGCTTCCAAGGCAGGTGGAAAACGGGAGTATTCGATTACGAAAAGGAAATCAAAGCGGCGTCCCATCCCAACATCCGTATATTTCAAGTGAAACGCCATACCGCTGCCATACCCCAAACTGATATTGACGGAAAGTGGGAGTACTGTGAGCCGGAATTTGCTCATGGCTTTTCTGCGGTGGCTTATTATTTTGCTAAGGAAATAGCAGCAAAAACAGCATATCCTGTAGGTATTATTCATGCGTCATATGGCGGGACGCAAATTGAAAGCTGGATTGGTAAGGAAGTTTTTTACGGCAATACCACCATGTATTTCAATGTCCGTAAACAAGTCTCCGATCTCTCCAATTGGCAACGCAATAATGTCGGCCGGAATCCACCGGTTAAATACCCTACAGTTCTTTACAACGGCATGATTGCGCCGTTAGTTCCGTTTACGATGAGCGGCATTGCTTGGTACCAAGGAGAGTCCAATTCGGACAGACCTAAAGAATATCGTCACTTGTTTCCTGCGCTAATTGAAAGCTGGAGAAATAAATGGAATGCAACATTACCTTTTTACTATGTGCAAATAGCGCCTCATGCCCAAAAGGGGCCGCTGATCCGAGAAGCACAACTACTTACCTTGAAGCAAATTTCCCATACCGGCATGGCGGTGATCACGGATGCAGCCGATTCGTTGGATATTCACCCAAGGGATAAAAAAACGCCAGGGAATAGGCTGGCCAGACTTGCCTTAGCGAATGTATATAAAATCGAGGGCGTGTGTCCATCAGGTCCGATTTATGACACCATGAGGATAGCGGGCGAGAAAATTGAGCTTTCTTTCAAATATGCGGAAGGCTTGCATGCAAAAGGTGAGGCATTGACGGAGTTTGAGATTTGCGGTGCGGATCGAATATTTGTCAAAGCAAACGCAGTCATCGAACAGGATATTATTGTGGTCTCCAGTAGCAAGGTGAATCAGCCCATTGCAGTACGTTTCGCATGGAAAAATTTTCCACGCCCAAATTTATATAATGGCGCGGGCCTGCCGGCCTCCCCTTTTCGAACCGATAATTGGGAGTGATGAACCCATATCAGTTATCCACAAGAAATATGAAGAAAGAAAAAATAATAGCAGCGCTTTTAGCGCTTATGATAGGCCTGACGGCCAATACACAAACGATGGATGAGATGTGGGAAAGTCGTTCATCAGGCGAAGAGCATCCAAATGTGCAATGGTTTAAAGACGCTAAATTCGGTATGTTTATTCATTGGGGCCTTTACTCCCATCTAGGTGGGGAATGGAATGGCAAACGTTACTACGGAAGTGGGGAATGGATAATGAATCAGGCACGAATACCCGTTAAAGAATATGAAGCAGCGGCAAAAGGATTTAATCCTGTAAACTTTGATGCAGAGGAATGGGCCCAGCTCGCCAAAGATGCCGGCATGAAGTACATGGTCATTACCGCAAAACATCATGAGGGTTTTGCGATGTACAAGTCTTCCGTGAGCGACTTCAATATTGTCGACGCCACACCTTATCATAAAGACCCGATGAAAGCGCTTTCCGAAGCGGTTAGAAAGCGAGGTATCCAGTTTGGGTTCTACTACTCACAGTTTCAAGATTGGTATGAGCCCAATGGGGGAAAGAATACCTGGGACTTTAATGAGTCAGAAAAGGATTATCAAAAATATTATAACGAGAAGGCCATTCCACAACTCAAAGAAATCATGACAAATTATGGCCCTTTGGGAATCGTATGGTTTGATACACCCGGAGGGTTAACAAAAGAGCAGACCAAGGAATTTATTTCTGATTTACGGGCCCTGCAACCCCAAGCTCTTTTTAGCAGCCGGGTGGGCCACGGTTTAGGTGATTACCGGGATTACGGTGACTCAGAGATGCCAGCATTCCCTATCGCTGGGGCCTGGGAATCGATTTATACCCATAACGACTCATGGGGGTTTATCAAGCACGATATGAATTTCAAAACCCCCGAAGTCATTATCAGATTACTTTCCGAAGCGGCGTCCAAAGGCGGCAATTTAATGTTAAATGTGGGACCCGACGGCTTGGGGAATATTCCAGCATACTCCGCAAGCTTTTTGCGTAGCGTTGGCAAATGGTTGACGCTGAATGGCGAGAGCATCTATGGGACCACACAAGGGCTCATACCCCCACAGCAATGGGGCGTAAGTACCTCCAAGCAAGGGAAGCAATACTTACATGTTTGGGAGAAGCCGACCGATGGAAAGTTATTAATACCAAATTTCGGTGCAACGCCCACAAGAATATATACCCTTGTCGGAAACCGAGACCTGGCTTGGGAAAATAGAGGTACCGACTTGTGGATTGATATCGGTGATTTTCCACAAGACATCCCCCACAATGTCGTTGTTTTAGCCTATCAAGATGCGGCACCTGTCACGGATGTTGGTTCTCCAATAGTGGTTTCAGACAAGTATAATAAGGCAAGTGTGTTGGACGCGGTGTATGGCAAGCCCCATGGAGGAGCCAAACTGGAAAGCCTAACACATAGCCACTACTACGGCGATTGGAAGCACACAAACTGTATTGTAGGTATGGCTAGCGTGGCAGACAGTACGCTGTTTCAGGTAAAAGTCGTCGCCGAAGGCGTGTATCAGGTAGCGTTGGAATATGCTTGTCCACAAGCGAGTGCCGACCAAGAAGCAGTACTCGATATTGATGGCGAGAGGTTTCTGTTTCGTACACTGGAAACAGCCGAATATAATCGAAAAACCCCTTTGTTATTCATTGAACACAATGTTGCCACGATAACGTTCCACAGCTCACAACGTTATAATATCAAGATTATACCGTTAAGGAACGGCAAAGAGTTATTCAAATTAAAATCGATTGTTATCAGACCAGTCCGTACCCTCGCTTCCGCCGATTAGTCGTATAAATAGCGAAGTATAAAAATTGCATGTCCCCAATTAATTTTCGATATTGCAGTTACGATTGTTGCCTAGTAATTAAGCGAGTGATCATGCACACTGTGGGTATCCGTTATTTTCTCTTGGCAATTGCCTTCCTGCTAGCGGTTGGCGCATTTGGCCAACCCGTGGAAAATACGGCCAAGTTTACACGCATCGGGCTAAGCGAAGGGCTGTCACAGAGCAGCGTATTTGCGCTTTGCCAGGATTACCTCGGTTTCATGTGGGTAGGCACACGGGATGGACTGAACCGGTATGATGCGCGTAAGTTTACTATCTACCGGAATATCCCTTCAGATAGCACTTCACTTACCGACAATTATATCCTGTCCATCCTGGAGGACAGTAAAAAGCGACTATGGGTGGGCACCAGTGCCGGCATAAACCTTTACGATCGACATCTCGACCGCTTTGTACGATTCCCGCTGGTAAACAACCAATCGGGTAACGTCCTTTCAGAGCCCAGTGTATCGGCCATCGTGGAAGACCGTAAAGGCCGGGTCTGGTTTGCTACGACGCAAGGGTTGTATTGCCTTGATGAATACATATATCCTAAGCAGCTTATGCTGGTATTTGATGCGACGATGTACAGCGAACACGGTGTACCGTTAGAGTGTAATGATGTACAGTCTTTCTATGAAGATGGCAACGGAAATATTTGGCTAAGCACCGTAAACGGTGCGCTCGTTTTCGATCCCTACCAACCCGGCGTTCCGCTACGGCTTACCAATCATTTCCGCCACCGCCCAGGCGAGCTTAATAGCGACGACGTGCGGGTAATCCGGGAAATAGCCGATGGCATCTTTTGGCTCGGCACCAAGGACGGCGGCATCAATGTGTATGACATCCATACACGTAAGTTTGCTTACATCACCCACCACCCTGAAGCGGGTGGCAGATCGCTAGCCAACAACGACGTCCGTTCCATTATCAAAGATCGCTTTGGCGGCTTTTGGATCGGTACCATCAACGGCCTCAATTACTATACGCTGGAAGCGGGCTTTCGTACATTCGTTGCTAAAGACTACGACCAATTCTCCCTAAGCAATAACTCCATCCGTCCCATTTTCCAAGATAAGCGCGGATCGGTGTGGATTGGCACGTATTATGGCGGCGTCTGTGTCTATGACCG
>Ga0079224_100007393_pt1 | contig 14739 bp, 11 predicted proteins | sample Stecom2015_FD_80414 | JGI IMG/M metagenome (GOLD analysis project Ga0079224, IMG submission 80414) | Agricultural soil microbial communities from Utah to study Nitrogen management - Steer compost 2015 | ecosystem: Environmental > Terrestrial > Soil > Agricultural land | place: USA: Utah...
GCAATCTGGTTTCCCGGAAGAATGGTGTTGGATTTGGCGTGAAAATATTTCTACCTTTATGGTCTCCCGCCCGCGGGCGGGAGACCATAAAGGTAGAGCTGACACAGTTGGTTTAACACTCCCGATTTGGGCCGGCGGCTTCGAGCTGCCGGCTATTTTTTTGCACTCCGGATCAAGGAACCCCTTACATTGCCTCGTCGTTAATCTCTATCCAGTATCCGTCCGGATCGGTGATGTAAAGCTGACGCACGCCGTCTGGCCGTGTGTTGGTCGTTCCCGCCTCACCGCCTGCGCTGTAATAGGTGATTCCCCTTCCGTTTAGCCGTTCGATGAACTCCTCGATCGATGGCACGCTAAAACAGATATGCGTGTTTCGGTTATGCTCCCTGATCTCCTTGGCGTCATTAACCAAGTGCAGCGAGAAGCCTGGGGCGATTTCGAACCATACGTGCATCCCAACCTTGAAAGGCTCCGGTATCGTGTCCAAGCCGATGACATCTCCATAAAATGCCGCGCTCTTTTGCAGGTCGTAAACCGAAAGCGCGATATGGTTAAACACGGCCTTCTTCCTTTCCTGCGCAGAGCCGTCAAACGCTGTTCCCAACATTACCAAAGTGACAAGTCCATAAAAAGTTAGTTTTCTCATTTTCCAAATGTAACAGTTTGGAGCAGTACCTGCAAGCAGGGTTTGGGAAGATCGTGACCCTTTAACCGTAAAAAAGCCTCGAAACCAAATCGGGTTCCGAGGCCATAACGCAACCCAAAATGGTTAGAACGTGAAGTCGATCCCTGCCGAGATAAAGCGGTCCATGCCCAACCGTATTCCCTGCGGGTTGCGCGATGCGATGTACCGCGTGTTGGTAAGGTTTTTGGCCGAAGCATGTAACATAATGTTGGGATTATTAAAGCGGTAGTAAATCGTCGCATCCATGATGAAGCGGGCATCGATTTGCCCGATCTGCCCATCGACGGAAGGCGTAACGGTGTTGTTGCTGTCGTTGAACTGCTTGCCCATGTAGTTGCCGTATACCGCGAGTCCGAGACTCCGCCACAGCTCCACACTTACATACTGATTGGCGATGATTTTGGGAGAGTACGGCAGATAGTTATCTGACAGGACATTATCCTTTCCGGCGTAGGTGGCCTCCACGAAGGTGAGGGTACCGCCAAGCGCTACGGAATGTGCCGACCCCAGCGCCTTGGCAAGATCGAAGTCGACGCCAAACTCGGCGCCTAGGTGCTGGGTGCGCCCACCGTTGGCAGACGTCGCGCCGGTTGCGCCCGATACCGGAACCACCTGGTTTTCGAAATCCATGTAGAATAGTGTCGGCGAAAAGTTTAGGTAGTCACCGACGGATATGCGGCCGCCCAGCTCATAGTTGGTGCTGACCTCCTTATCGATTTCCTCGGCGACGCCCTCCGGAAGGATGGCGCTCTTCACCGCCGGCGGGGCAAAACCACGGTGCACGCCCGCAAACAAAGTGACGTTTTCGCTGACCGCATAGCTCAATCCGGCGCCCGGCAGGAGCGCAAACGTGCTGCTTGACTTGCTGTCGAGCGTGTCGCGCACGACGTTGGGCTGCCCGTTGACCGTGTATCGCCCGCGGTAGATACGCCGCTCGAAATCGTAGTGCTCCATACGCAGGCCCACGTTGGCGGTGAACTTATCGGTAATGTTGATGTCATTGACCACGTACGCGCTGGTGGCAAATCCAAAACGCTGCTCGTTATCGCGCATGTTGCCTCCCCGCCCGTTGGCCGTACCCGACTGCACAAACTGCTCGTCGGCACGTTCCCACAAGGCTCTGACCCCTACTTTCAAGTCGTTCGGGACATTAAACAGGGCGTGCTTGACGGCCAGGCGCGGTTCCACGCCTTTAACTTGGTATTGCCTATTACGCCAATCGGCTGCATCGCGCATGAATAGCGTGCTGCCATCGGTAGCCGCCGGGTCGCCCCAGATTCGGTCATACACACGGCCGTCAACGGGCGCGCGGTCATATGCCTGCCTTCGCCAGTTTCGGTTAATGGCATACGCAAAAGCAACCGTGCGCAGGGTCACGCGCTCATTGAAGTCGTGCTCGTGCGTCAGGCTCGCATTGACATTGGCGATGGGCATGTAGTCATGCGGGGCCAAGGTCGTAAAATCATGCTTCCCCGCGTCATACAGGGACTGGGTCAGGCCCACATAGGTTGCGTTCGATCGTTGGTCGTCGATGCCAAACTTGAAGCCGACACGCGAATGCTCGCTCAGCTTCATGGTGAGCTTACCGGTCAGGTTATTGATGCGATATTCCAAGGGGCCCATGTTGTCGGCCCGCTTATGGTTATAGCTGATGATATAGCCCACGTTTCCTATCGTGTTGCCATGGCTAAGGAAGCTCGAAAAGTAGCCTCCCTCACCTGCCGCGATTTTGACCCGGTTTGTGAGCTGCTCGGGCGGATTTGCCGTGATGTAGTTGACCACGCCGCCTATCGTCTGCGGTCCGAAAAGCAACTGCGAACTGCCCTTGAGCACTTCGACCCCATCCATCTTGTCCATCAACGGAGAAAAATACAACGCCGGGTCGCCGTAGGGATTTAGCGTCACCGGAATGCCGTCTTCCATCACGAGTACCTTACTCGATCGGATCGGGTTGAGGCCGCGTACGCCGATGTTGACCCGCAATCCCGCGCCGCCGTCCTCGTCGATGATGTTCAGGCCCGGAATCTTGCGCAAGACGTCGTTCGCACTGACGGGAGCCACACGCGCCAGGTCCCGGCGGTCCATGACATGCACAGAACCCGGTATACCTTTAAACAAGCGGCGCTGATCTTCGCCAATGACCTTTACCTGAGGAAGAGCAATCGTATCAGTCTCATGCGCGTCAGCCGCCAAGGGAATAGCCGCCGATAAAACGGCAAGCAGCACTACGGCATTGAATGTCCGACGCAAACCGACCTTATAGAGCCTATCGTTCATTTATTTTTATTTAATCTAAATAATCTTTTGTATTTTCGTGCAAATGTATCACATTCGAACCACGGAAAACGTAAAAAGACTATCGGAATCGGCAATTTCTACTATTGCTTTGTCACTTCTTGAATATTGACCATGTTGAAGCAACCTATACTTCCTTTTGATATTGAGCTCGCGAACCAGGGTGCTCCTTCGACACACGCTAATTCGTTTACCAGCCCCTACTATCACCAAATCGACGCACAGGAAGTTCTCTCGGGCGACGGTGCGCATCTGGTGCACATGAAATTTCACGCGGCTAGTCCTGCCTGCATTACCATACTTCCCAAACGGCCCTTTATTTTATTGCATTTCTCGGTTCAATCGGGTCGTACCTATACGTTTCCCGAAGACACGGCCGGAGGCGGGACCGTAGGCGAGATGCAATCCCAACTGTTTTACATTCACGACAAACCGTTCCAATTTTCGGTGGCGGCAGGCGTTAACGAGGCGTTCGAGATCAGCATGACCACCGACTATTTTAAGGCACTCCTTCCGGACGGACATGATCTGTACGGTGCGCTCGATCGCCTAACCGGAGCGGGCGCCCAAGCGCTTCACCACCCACCGGTCCCGGTGTGTGCACGCACAAAAATTGCCCTCCACGAAGCGCAGTACCACCGTCTGGGCGAAGCATGCGACCCGCTCTATATTCGCGCTAAGATCATGGAATTGCTCGCCTACCAGCAAGCCAACCAAGTAGAGGAACGCCGACTTGCCCATGCAGCCCCCTCACTGCCGGAAGAAGAACGCCAACGCATGTACCATGCGCGCGCCATTATCGCCGACAACCTAGACAATCCGCCATCGATCAAGGAGCTGGCCCGTTTGGTCGGCACCAACGAATGTTATCTTAAGAATAATTTCAAGGCGGTTTTTGGCAATACAGCATATGGATATGCTAAGCAGGCGCGGATGGAAAAGGCACATAAACTGCTAACGACACAAAGCCGGAAGGTATCGGAGGTGGCACAGCTGGTTGGCTATCGGCATGCCTCGCACTTTACCGCGGCGTTCAAGCAATATTTTGGCTATACGCCCAATCACGTCAACGCACCAAGGGGAAAAACCGGCCTACCCTAATGCCGAGGAAGGAATATAACCGTGGGTATAAAGGTCTTCGCGGCTTTCGATTTGGTAATTGCAGCCGTTATGTATCAGCACGATCCGATCGCTGATATCCCAAATGCGATCGTAATAATGATCGGTAATGATAAAGCCCTTGCGGTTGCGCAGCTTTTCGACATGGTTGTTGATCTCGTCGATATATACGGGAGCGAGGTTGGCAAATGGCTCGTCGAGGAGCACATATGACGCATCGCTGTACAGCACAATGAGCGTCTCCACTACGCGGCGTACCCCACCCGAAAGCGCGCCCATGCGTTTACCGAGGTTTTCGCTCACCACGGGAATTGCCAACAATTCGTCACGGTAAGTGCCGACGCACAGTTTCGTCGCCAGGCGCACGGTGACGTAGCTAGGCACGAGGGGCTCTTGAGTGAGGTAAGCGATGCTTCCCGTGCGATAACCCGTCTGAAAAAGTTTGCCATCAAGCTCACAATGCTTGTAAAACGCTTTGCGCCCGCCGAAAATTACCTTCATCAAGGAAGACTTGCCCGCGCCGTTGCGCCCCAACAAACCCACCACCTCGCCTCGACGGCAACTGACGTAGACGCCGCTCAACACCATTTTGGTGCCATAGCGGCACGCGACGCTGTCTACAAAAAGTTGGCCACCGTGTTCCATATCCAATAAGTTAAAACCAACAGTACGGCATCAATACCAATCAGGAATCCGAAAATATGCCTGTAGCCCAAGCCCATATTCTTGAAAAAATAGGCGCGGTGCCTCGCAAAAAACCACTTTTCAATCACGATGGACAGGCCGTAACCCGCCAGCTTCAGCAGCACGACGAGGATGTACGCACCCACCCAATCCGTTGGCTCTTCGCGGCCCTGCACCAATGACACGGCAAAAAAACTTACGCCCAGGTTGGCCAACGCGAGGGATTTGAAAAAATAAATATAAACCTGGCATAACTTCGATAGCATGGTCGACTGGGGTGAAATTTATGATGAAAGTACGCAATTAAAGAATATACCGACAGGTTTGCGACGGATATTTCCATCTAGGACGAAATGTGACGGACCGTAACCCAGTATTTCCCGAGAATCCGCTCGGCACGATTTTCCTATATGTTTATAATTATCCATACATTTGCAACCAAATTAATCGCTGCCTGCCGCAGCTAAAATAAAACATAGTAATATGACGCTCAAAAAGATTACTCCGGTCCTTATGATGACGATCATTGCTGCGACGGGATGCGAAGGGCCCGCCAGCGACATTACCGGCAACCCGTTGCTGGCCGAGTACGATACGCCGTTTGGGGTGCCCCCCTTCGACAAGATCAAAGACGACCATTTTGCGCCTGCTTATGATGAGGCCCTCGCCCAGCATACGGCGGAAATTGACTCCATTGCCAATAACCCCGAAGAGCCCACTTTTGAAAACACCATTCTAGCACTCGAAAACTCCGGCCAACTGCTGTCGCGCGTTTCGTATGTGTTTGGCAACCTCAATTCAGCACATACCAACCCGACTATCCAAGCGTTGGACAAAGAGCTGGCTCCTCGTCTGTCCGCGCACCGCGACAATATTTCCCTTAACGAAAAACTTTTCGCTCGGGTAAGGGCGGTATGGGAAAATCGCGAATCGCTCGGCCTGACGCGCGAACAGGAGATGTTGCTAGAGCGCCGCTACAAAGGTTTTGTGCGCAGCGGAGCCAACCTCAGCGAGGCCGACAAGGAAACCATGCGCGACATCAACTCCCAAATTGCCGTGCTCACGACCCAGTTTGGACAAAACGTGTTGGCAGAGACCAATGCCTACGAGCTGGTGGTAGACAACGAGGAAGACTTGGCTGGCTTGCCCGCAGGCCTAATTGCCGCTGCGGCCGAAACTGCAACCGCCAAAGGACACGACGGCAAATGGGTGTTCACGCTTTCCAACTCGAGCGTAATGCCTTTCTTGCAATACGCCGACAACCGCGAGCTGCGCCACCAGATTTGGGACGCATACCGCAACCGTGGCAACAATGGCAACGAACACGATAACAACGAAACCCTGATAAAAATCGCCAACCTTCGACTGCAGCGCGCCAACCTGCTGGGCTATCCTACCCATGCGCACTACGTATTGGAGGACGCCATGGCAGAAACGCCGGAAAACGTCACCAAATTGCTGAACGACCTGTGGAAGCCCGCGATCGCCAAAGCGAAAATCGAAGCCAACGACATAAGGGAGGAGATCAAAGCGTCCGGCGAATCCTTCGAACCGGAGCCCTACGACTGGCGGTACTACGCCGAAAAAATACGCCAAAAGCGCTTCTCGATTAGCGAGGACGAGTTGAAACCCTACTTCAGCTTGGCAAACGTGACGCAGGGCGCGTTTGATGTCGCCACGAAATTGTGGGGAATCACCTTCAAGAAACTTGACAACATGCCCGTATACCACGAGGAGGTACAGGTATATGAGGTGCTCGACAAGGACGGCAGCCACCTGGGGGTGTTCTATGCCGACTTCTTCCCGCGCGACTCCAAGCGCCCGGGTGCCTGGATGAGCGCCTTCCGTCCGCAGACGACTGTCAACGGCGAGCGCGTAGCTCCCGTAATCACGAACGTCTGTAATTTTACCAAACCCGTAGGGGACACGCCGTCGTTGCTGACATTCGACGAAGCCACCACCCTATTCCACGAGTTTGGGCACGCGCTGCACGGATTGCTCTCAAACGTTACCTACCAAAGCCTCGCCGGCACGTCCGTATCCCGCGACTTCGTTGAGCTGCCATCCCAAGTGATGGAAAACTGGGCTGCTGACCCCGCCGTACTGAAGGAATACGCGAAGCACTACGAAACAGGCGAAGCGATTCCCGATGAACTGATCGAGAAGCTAGAAAATGCCGGCACGTTCGACCAGGGGTTTGCTACCACCGAATACCTAGCTTCCGCCATCCTTGATTTCGACTACTACTCGGTAACCAGCCCCATCGAAATCGGCGCCCAGGAGTTCGAAGCGCGGTCCATGGCCAAAGCCGGGTTGATCAACGAGATTATCCCCCGCCACCGCAGCACGCACTTCCAGCACATTTTCTCGGGTGGATATTCTGCAGGATACTACAGCTACATATGGGCGCAGGTGCTGGATGCCGACGCATTTGCGGCTTTCAAGGAGACTAGCCTGTACGACCAAGCCACGGCAGAAGCCTACCGTAACAATGTACTCGAAAAAGGGGGCACGGAAAATCCCGCCGTACTATATAGGCAGTTTAGAGGCGCCGACCCAAACCCTAAACACCTGATGAAAAAACTTGGATTCAACTAAATCTTAAGATATGAAAACAAGAAAGGGTCGTCTCGTAGCTCGGGGCGACCCTTTTTATTTTTCTGAGGCGTTTTATGGGGTGAACGACGCGTCACGGACATCGTGCTCCATGAGCGTTTGGACATGGCGATCCTGCGTTTGGTCGATGGCCGCGATCTCGGCATCCCGGTTTTTGGCGGAGCGATGCACGTCGACGGCCTCACGGTCGCGCAGGGCGATGTCGTAGGCGTCGCGCGTGCTCATGAGCTTAACGAACACCGGCAGACATTCGAAGAATACAAACAGCCCCATGATAAATGTGATGGACCAATAGTTGGAGTCGTTCCGGCTCCCATCCCGGTTATACTTGAGGTCGCCTAGCGCGGCATTCCGATCGGCAAAACCGGCCAACCGGATCACGCTATCTAACTCGCTGCCCGTCAGCAGCGTACTATTCAACAATCCTTCAAACTCTTTGCGTTCGTGGATGTAGCTTTCCCGTTCGATGATACGTTCTCGAAGCGTGTCGAGGTACTGTTCCTGCTTTTCCAGCTCGGCCTGCCGTTGCCGGGCATAGGGACCATAGCCCACGATACCAGAGGTCTCTACCGTTTTTTCGCCGAAAGTCTCCATCCGAAGGCGCAGGCGACTGGCCTCAATGGACGCTCCCAGCGAATCGCGCTCGGCCTTAAGTTCTTCGACCTTGGCTAATTCGAAACCGTATTTACTGGCAAAGGCGAGGTTTAACGTATCTATAGCCGCGCGCTGCCGGTCAAGATAGGTAACGCGCAGCTGTTTCTGGATTTCCTTCTCGAACACCTTGAGCTCCAGCGGGCGGGCGACGACAATTCCGATCAATACGGCGAGCAGGATACGCGGGGTAGCCTGGACAAACTGTCGGAACGGGGAATTGTTCTTATTTATCGTCGACACGATATAGCGGTCAAGGTTAAAAATTGCCAAGCCCCACAGCAGCCCAAAGACCAAGGCGTAGACAACCGCGAAAGCACTGCCACTAAATACGAAGTACAGCGCGTATCCTCCGGATAATGCCGCGAACAAGCCCGTGAAAAACACGGTGGCCCCTATCCCCACGTACTTGTTGTGCGTCGCGGGGTAGTTGCGAAGCATCGCTTGATGCGCGCCGCTGCACCACCAAAAAAACCGAGTCGGCCTACTCATCCCATTCGTATTTACTACTTTAGGACAGTCGGTTGGCCGTTTTGTTACAGCCGGGAATCCGGCTCAGTCGGCAAAGGTACGAATGCGCCGGGCACGACGAGGGGGTGCCGCGGAGCACGATTTAACCGAACCGTCTCCTGCAAGGCACGGGAACGTCGCCTCCGCCGCCCCATAGCAAAGTTGCCGCGAAGAAGGGACAAACAACCACGGCTAGCACATTGGCTAACCGTGGTGGTCGAAGTCTGCGCCGATCGGACTAATAGCCCGGGTTTTGCTCCAAATTCGGGTTGACGGCAATCTGCTGGGCCGGTATGGGGTACACCAAGACGTGGGCGGGCGACGCCGTGGGCGTTTCCTGCCTCGGTTCCAGGAATTTGCCAAAACGGATCAGGTCTTGCCTTCTCCAGCCTTCCCAGTACAGCTCGCGCCCACGCTCGTCGACCAACTCGTCGAGGCTGATGTCGGCAAGCGCGTCGGCCTCCCGATTTTGACGTATCCCGTTGACCAACGCTAAAGCATCCGCAGGGGAGCCATTGCCGCCGCGTAGAATCGCCTCCGCTTTCATCAGCAGCACGTCGGCATACCGAAAGACAACCCAGTCGTTATTGCGCTGGCCGGATGGCACACCGTAGTCAAATGCATATTTGAGCACGCGGATACCCGCGGTTTCCAAGGTATTGCCGGAGGTACGTATAGTCACTTCGGGAGTGAATACCAGCGGTTGCGTCGAGGGGTTTCGCGCCATCAGAGGCTTGTCGTTTCGCAGGTCGTACTGCTGCCCCACCAAGAACCCAACGTTGCGGCGACGACCGGGATTGGCCATCGTGTCGGCAGGATAGTCGTAATAGATGCCCAAGCGCTCGTCACCTTCCTCAAACAGGTCGTAGAAACCGGAAAGCGTGCACCAGCCGTTCCACCCGCCGGGCGTCATGTTGTAGTGGGCGACGGTATTCCAGGTGCGATCCACGTTGCCCCCTCGCACGCCGTATTCGTTATAAAGCGTAAATATATTCTCCGTGGATGCGGCGTGGTTGTGAGGAGCAAAGTTGTCGAAGTATCGTCCCGGAGGAGAAATCGTATACTGCCCACTGCCCGTTATCTCATCGGCCAAGGCAATCACTTGGTTCATGTCGGCTGCGTCAAAGCTCGGGCTTTCCCGGTTCAGGAATGCGCCTTTGTTGAGGTAGATCTTCATCAACAGCGCCCGTGCCGCATTCTGGTTGGCGACATATGCCGGCCCCGTGGCTGGGAGGTCGGTGATGATTGCCGTAAGCTCGTTCGTGATGAAGCTGATGGCCTCGGCAGGCTCCAGAGTTTCCGGGTATTTGCGATAATCCTCGAGATCTTCGCGATAGGGAACTTTTCCCCAAAGGTTAAGCACGTCAAACATGCTCAGGGCGCGGATGAACCGAGCCTCCGCAGCCTGCTGCGCATTAGGGTTATTGCGTAACACGTTCGATGCCTGGAACTGCGCCGCCATCAAGTTATTGAACGTATTGTTCATGTACGAATTGTCGGCGTTCCACGTATGGAGGTGAATGGCGCGGTGGGTACCGTTGTCGTCCCAGTCGCCCCCGCGTGTGGGCGCCATGGCCGCATCTGTGGAAACTTCTTCCAATACCCAGCGTTGGTCGTGTTGATAGGGCGTATTGAGCGCGGAGTAGGCACCAATGAGGAGGTCGGCGGCATTGACGTCGCTTACGCCTTGCTCCAGTTCGCTATTCAGCTGCTCGTCTAAGTCCGTACAGGACACCATGAGTCCTATGAGGGCCAGAAAAAACGTTCGAAATAATATTTTATATGTGTTCATGGTTTCCGCGTGTTTTAGAGTGAAAAATTAAGGCCTAAGAGAAACGTTCTGGCGGGCGGGTACGGCAAGTATTCAATGCCCAGGGAAGGGATGCCTGATGCCGCGCCGTCCGTATTCACCTCGGGGTCAAACCCGGTGTACCCTGTTAGGACAAACAGGTTTTGGCCCGTAAGCGACACGTTCACGTTCCGGATGGCTCCCACGTTGCCCACGTTGTAACTCAGCGTCAAGTTCGACATTTTTAGATAATCCCCCTTCTCGAGGTACCTTGTCGAAGGCGCCGCGGAGTTGGAGGTTGATTCTGCCGCTTGGCGATCGAAGAACGATTTGCCGATGTTTCGGTTAGACAAATTGTTCACGCCCAGCACCGTCGCATGGGTGTTGTTGAAAAGGTAATGTCCAAACGCACCATGCATGTTGACCGTGGCGGTGAAGCGCTTATAACTTACGTCGGTCGACAAGCCCAGCAGGTAGTTGGGGTTGGGACTGTTCACATAAAACTTGTTTTGGGCAGGATCGACGTCCGTCCCGATTTCACCATCAAGACTCCGGTACTGGCTGGTTCCGGTGGTGGGGTCGATCCCTTCAAAGCGGGCGAGATACCACACGTTCAGCGGCTGCCCGCTGACCATGCGTTGGCCGAGCACGCCCGTGAACCCTTGGCCCCGCAGTTGTGCGGTCTCGTAGAAACCAACCAGGCCATTTACTGCGTTTTTGAGATAGGTAGCGTTGGCCGAGACGTTCCAAATCCAGTTGTCGTTTTGCACCACGTTGCCCGTTAGCGCCAGCTCGACACCTTCGTTGATGATCTCGCCGTCGAGGTTGACCCAAATGCGGCCGCTGGGTGCCGGTTGGGCGAGCGTCTGCTCGAACAGGGCATCGGTGGTCCGTTTGCGGAAATAATCGATCGAGCCGTACAGTCTCTCGCCAAAAAAACCAAAGTCAAGACCCGCGTTGATCGTTTCCGAACTCTCCCACCGCAGATCCGGGTTTCCGAAGTTTGCTTGGGTGACGCTCTGCGTGCCAAACACGTAACGGTCCCTGGATGCGCCCGACGGGAATTCCTGGTTACCGGTCTTTCCCCAGCCGAGGCGGAGCTTCAGGTTGCTGAGGGTGCCGGCCCCGTCCATGAAGTCCTCGTTAGAGATATTCCACGCAAAGGCGAGGGATGGAAAGTTCGCGTACTTGTTGTTTTCGCCGAATTTTGTCGACCCGTCGCGCCGCACGGTTCCGGTAAACAGGTAACGATCGTCATAATTTAACGTTACTCGGGCAAAGAACGATTGCAGCTCATCAGACGGGCTGCGGTAGGAATTGACGCCGCGGTTGCTCGCGATGGAATAGCCCAGATAGTCGTAGTAGTCGAGGTCGCCCAAGGGGGAGAAACCACTGCCGCTGAGCGAATTCCAACGCCTGTCAAAGCTTAGGTACTCGTAGCCCAGCAAGGCATTGAGATTAAGTGCCGGCGCGATGTCCTTGCTGTAGGAGAGGGTGTGGGTAAGCTGGTGGTTTGTCTCGAAATCGTTCCCAATGAATGCCGAGCCGTTGTTGGCGTCGCTGGGGTTAATCATTCCGGCGATATACCGTCCCGTACGCCTGCCTACCTGCCGTGTAAGGCTATACATCATGCGGTATTCCAAGTCATCGGTGATTTTATAGGAAGGCGAAAGGCTCGCTAGGATCGTGTTTACCACCGCAATGTCCTTGTAGGCAGCGATGGATGTCAACGGGTTGATGAGCGATGGCGACTGATAGGTGAGCTCGCCGTCCGCGTCGCGCAGAGGCAAGGTGGGATTCCACTGCAGGGCTTGCGAGATGACGTTTCCTTCGAAACCTACGCCCACGTTAATCGGCGCTATGTTTTCATTCGTTTGGGTGGCCAACAGGTTGAGGTCCAACCCCAGTTTTTTGCTCTCCAAAAACCGAAAGCCGCTGCTGAGGTTAGCCGTATACTTGCGCAACCGCGAGCTTTCGATGATGCCGTTTTGGTCTAGGTATCCTGCGGACACGCGGTAACGGCCGTCAGGATTGCCCCCGGAAACATCGACGTTGTAATTTTGCGTGATGGCGTTGCGCGTAATGGCGTCAAATGCGTAGACGTTTCCGCCACGGTCGGCGTCGGCATCGTCAGGCGTATAGAACTGGACCGCTTGCCTAAATTCGTCAGCGGACAGCACTTCGGGTTTCTTCAGCAGGGTAGACACGCCTGTTGAGGCCATCAGGTTAATCGTGGGTTCTCCGGTTTCCCCACGCTTGGTAGTAATGATGACTACGCCGTTGGCACCGCGCGATCCGTATATGGCCGTAGCCGACGCATCCTTCAGGATATCCATACTAGCGATGTCGTTAGGGTTGAGATAGCTGAGCGGGTTACCGCCGTCAGACCCGTAGCCGCCGCCGCCGCCCGGGCGAGCAGAAGTGCCCGACAGGGGAACGCCATCCACCACAAACAAGGGGTTGTTGCCCGCGCGGATCGACGAGTTGCCTCGGATGCGTACAGTAGTGGAACCCCCGGGCTGTCCCGTGTTATTGATGACCATCACCCCGGCGGTACGCCCCTGCACCAGCTGGTCGGGGCCCACGATCACGCCTTTGTTGAAGTCCTTGGCGCGAACCGAGGCAACCGATCCGGTCAGGTCTCGCTTGCGCGTGGTTCCGTAGCCGATGATCACCACTTCGTCGAGGTTTTCACCCCCAGAAACCAAGGTGAAGTCGGCCACGCGCACGGCACCGGAAACCGTGACCCGCTGCGTGGCTTCCTGGAAGCCGATGTAAGATACCGATACGGTGTAGGTCCCGTTGGGTACGCCGGTGAACACATAGGCGCCTTGGTCGTCCGTACCCGCTACGCGGCTTAACTCAACGATGTGTACCGAAGCGCCAGCCAAGGGCTGTTGGTTCTCGTCTTGCACGACCCCTTGTATGCTGCCCGTTTGGGCAAAGGCCGACGCCGACCACACCACTGCCGCTAAGGCGCTAAAGCAGGCACGAATCTGTCTTAGTAGAGATACGCGTGTTTTCATACTTTTTAGATTTACTTAAGTTAAACAATTGGCAGTAAGCCTACGGCTGTCGCCATTACGTCCCGACAGACTGGAACGCCCTCAAATTAAGGCATGTTAAATCAGTAAAACCGAAGCTCCTGTCGTTATATTGGTTATGGATATTGGTGTTGTCCGTGCAAGATACTAAAACCCACACGCACGTACTTGCAAAGAACAAGTGTGCCGTCCATATTGTTTTAGCCAGTTTCGTTGGCACATGAATTCGTGCGGTTCTCAAGCGGCAACTTTTGCCGCGCCCGATAGTTCTTGGATATAAAAGCAACTTTATCTAAGTTTGCTATAACTAGAATCAAGCCTCATGATACAGCGCATACAAACTGTTTGGTTGCTTTTGGCATCCCTTTCCATCTTCGCCCTCTTTCTGTTTCCGTACTTACACTACTCGGATGCTGCGGTGCTGGGCAAGTCGTTGATGGTCAGCGGTCGATACCAACACCAGATCGGCGAGGACATTCGCGAACAGTTCTTTTTCTTGCAGACCGCCGCGACGGTAATCTTGGGGCTATTGCCGCTCTACACGATCTTTAAATTCAAAAACCGCAAGCTGCAAATCCAGTTGATCGTCCTGGAAATGGTGCTCATCGCATTGTTCGGATTTTGGCTGTATACCTCCGCGAGCAAGGCCTTGGCGGACGTACAACGTTTCCTATCGGCGGGTAATATCGGCGTGGGTTTTTTCCTGTTGCCCATCGCCATCGTATTCCTGTTTCTGGCAATGAGCGGAATCCGAAAGGACGAAAGCCTGATTCGCTCGGCCGAGCGCTTGCGATAACCGCAGCATGGCTTCCCCATCACCAAGCAGCCATCAAAAAAACGGAAATGGTTATGAAAATAAATCGCTATGCGCTGATTGTTGCGTTCATCGTATTGTGCCTGCCCATGGCACGCGCGCAACAGGCGGACACGACGGGTATCCTGCTCATCGACGATATTACCATCACGGCCAAGCCTTTCGTGCTCAACCGCGAAGACCATACGGCGACCGCTAAACTAACCTTGGCGAGCGAGAAAGACGTCCCGCGCGAATTCAAGCTCAACGTGTTCGGCACCCAGGTTTTCGGGGATGATCGCCAAGCTTATTTCTTCCAAACGGCAACCTTAGGCCGCGTCACCGTACGCTTTGAAGACAAGCAGAATTACCTGCACTACCTGCTGCATCCGGATACGCCCGTGGAGCTCACCATCGTTGCCGATGCCATTACGGCGGATACAGACTCCATCCCGTTAATCAAGCTCGTTTTCGAAGACAGCAAGGAGAACGGACGGTTCATCGAAGCGTTCGTAGCGAGTGGCACCCCAGAAGAAGACTGAATGATATTTCC
>Ga0079224_100007394_pt1 | contig 14739 bp, 13 predicted proteins | sample Stecom2015_FD_80414 | JGI IMG/M metagenome (GOLD analysis project Ga0079224, IMG submission 80414) | Agricultural soil microbial communities from Utah to study Nitrogen management - Steer compost 2015 | ecosystem: Environmental > Terrestrial > Soil > Agricultural land | place: USA: Utah...
CCGAAGAATCCGCCGAGGCTGCGCGTCGAAAGCTGCCCCGGCGCGACGGACTCGCCGGACAGATAACCGTAAGTCAACGGGCACCCCAATAAGGGCGCCAGCACCCTGCTGGGCCGGCCGGCCGGCCCCATGGAAAGCACGCAGCCGTTGGGGGTGGCGGCGGCCACTTCCCTCGCGAAGGCGAGCAATTCGAGCAACTCCTTCCGGTCGGCGCAAGTGACCGCCACCTTGATTCCGGCCGGCCGGTGGGCCGACATGGACTCCAGCAGTCCGCGCAAACCCTCCGGCGTATAGCTTCCGGCCATATTGTGGTGGGAAAGGAGAAGGCGCATGCCTCCCTCGGAAAGCTTCGCCCTCAGCGACGGGGAAAGGGAGGGATATTCCTCCGCCTCGATATCGAACCAGTCGCAGAAGGGATCTTTTTCCTCAGCGGACAAGGATTGCCAAATCCGCTCCCGCCCGGCCGCCTGATCATCCGGCCAGGCGCCGCCGTCGCGGCGGAGGCGGATGGTAAGGATGGTTTCCGGAACTCGTCCGAGACGCCGGCGGCATTCCTCGCGGAAGGCGCGGGCTTCGACTGCGATGCGGTCGGGATCGAAAAAGTCCGCGCGCAACTCGGCCATGTCGCAGGCCGCGAGCGCCTGCCAGGCGCGGTCGTCGTTGCGGTTGACGGCGGTTACAATGCCGATGATTCTGGCCCCTGAGGGGTTTTTTGTACTTTCACCCACGATGCCCCTCAAAATTATAAAAGTATCCCATCCAGACCCTAAAGTTTTCCATCTCAATTCGCGGCGTTTCGGTCTTTCGGGCATAGGCGCGATCGCGATGGTACTGGTTCTCGCTGCCTGCACAGTCCGGGCGGATGGGGTTATAGCGGACAAGGTTCGGACGGGCAAAGTCCGGGCGGACTCCATCTCCGAGAACCCCGACGGAAGCGGCGGGCTTTTCGAACCCGGACAGGACCGTGCCATACTTGCGGCCATGGATCATCTTTACCGCATGGAATATGCCGCGGCGGATAGCGCCCTCGCCGGCCTGCCCCATGGCCCGGCCCGGGATTATTTCCGGGGGCTGGTCGAAATGAACCGGTTCGGGGATTTGGGCGACACTTCCGCTCTTTCCCGCGCCCGGTCGCTTTGGGAAAACCTCGACCGCGCGCATGCGGATCCGCACGTCGGTTTCGCCCGGGCCGCCCATTACCCACTCTATCGCGGGCTGTCCGTCCTCCAATTGAGCTATGTCGCCGGCATATACGGTTCGTCCGTCCGGTCGGCGCAATTGGGCCGCAAGGCCGCGGGCCTGCTCCGGCCCCATATCCAAAACGCCGAAGCCGAGGCCGCCCTGGCCTTATACGAGTACTACAAAGCCTCCCTCCTCAAGGGCGTGGCCTGGATGCCCTTCGTGGACGCGGATAAGGCGGAACCGCTCCGGCGCCTGGAGGCGGCCGTTCCGCGTTCCCGTTACCTGGGGGAAATCCTGCAAACATCCTTGTTGTGGCTGTACTATGACGCCGGACGTTACCGAGACGGATTGGCGCGCATTGAGGCCTTTCTCGCTCGTTACCCGGAAAACCGCCCCTACCGGCAGATCCGCGCGGATTTTTTGTACCGCCAAGGAGCCTTGGATTCCGCGCGCGCCATCCATGAATCCCTGCTCCGGGAATACCGGGACCTGGCGGCGGAATGCCCCTACCCTACCTGCCTGCCGCTTGGGTATCTGGCGTCGGTAGGGAATCTCGCCAAAATCCATGCCACCCTCAACCAGACGGAATTGCTCGGAAAGCATTTGGAAATATGGCGCTCGTACGGCCCTGAGGAAATATTGAAATGGATGCCGGCCAGCCTCAAACGGGAGGTGTCGGCCTTGAGGAAGTAAAAGCCGCGGCGCGGCCTTGGAGCGGGCATTAATGAGATATTAACGGAGAGAATAAGGTTGCATTTTGCTATCTTATCCAGGGAACCACTGGCATTCATACCCGATTCCGGAGCCCATCCCAATTATGTCCACAGACGTGCATAAGATTCCCCTCAGCCCCAGCGAAAAATCCCATATCGACATCGATTCCGTGACCATCCGCTTCGCGGGAGATTCCGGAGACGGAATGCAGATTACGGGAACCCAATTCACCGACGCGTCCGCCCTATTCGGAAACGATCTGGCTACCATGCCGGACTATCCCGCGGAAATACGGGCTCCCGCCGGAACCGTGGCCGGGGTAAGCGCCTACCAGATTCATTTCTCCTCCCAGGACATCAAGACTCCGGGGGACGATCTCAACGTGCTGGTGGCCATGAACGCGGCGGCCCTCAAGGCCAATATCGGGGATCTCGAAGAGGGCGGGATCCTGCTCATCGACGAGGCCGGATTCACCGAAAAGGACATCGAAAAAGCGGAACTCAAGAGCAACCCACTCGAGGATGGGTCACTTGCCGGTTACCGCGTCATCAAAGCCGACATCACCTCGCTCACTATTAACGCGGTAAAGGAAACGGGACTAAAGGGCAAGTCCGCGGAGCTGTGCAAGAACTTCTTCACCCTGGGCATGATGTACTGGCTCTACGACCGCCCCCTCAACCACACCCTGAAGTGGCTGGATGAGAAGTTCGGGCCCAAGACCAAATACAAGAACAAGCCGGAAATCGCGGAGTCGAACAAGAAGGCCCTGACCGCGGGATACAATTTCGCCGACACGGTGGAATTGTTCACCTCCCATTACCGCGTAAAGAAAGCCGCGCTTCCCAAAGGCAAGTACCGCAAAATCGCCGGCAACGAAGCCACGGTTTTCGGATTGTTGGCCGCCTCCCGGAAAAGCGGGCGCAACATTTTCTACGGAAGCTACCCCATCACTCCGGCCTCGGACATTCTCCACGGTCTTTCCAAATACAAGAACTTCGGCGTGATAACCTTTCAGGCCGAAGATGAAATCGCCGCCATCGCCTCCGCCATCGGCTCATCGTACGCCGGCGGCCTGGGCGTCACGGCCACCTCGGGCCCGGGCATCTGCCTCAAGCTGGAAGCCATGGGCCTGGGCGTCATGACGGAGCTTCCCCTGGTCATCATTGATGTCCAGCGCGGAGGCCCTTCCACCGGATTGCCCACCAAGACCGAACAATCCGACCTGCTCATGGCCATGTTCGGCCGGAGCGGCGACAGCCCCGTTCCCGTCCTGGCGGCCCGGTCGCCCGGCGATTGCTTCGCCATGGCCATGGAGGCCAGCCGCATCGCCCTCAAATACATGACCCCGGTGATCCTCCTTACCGACGGATACATCGCCAACGGATCCGAGCCCTGGCTCATACCCGATCCCGCCTCCCTGCCGGATATCCCCGTCAATCTGGCCGTGGCCGGAGAAGCCTTCCAGGCCTATGCCCGGGATCCGGTTTCCCTCGCGCGCAAATGGGCCATTCCGGGAACTCCCGGCCTGGAACACCGCATCGGCGGTCTCGAAAAAGCCAGCAAAAGCGGCGGCATCTCCTACGACCCCGAAAACCATCAGGTGATGACGAATGAGCGTCATGCCAAAATCGCAGGCATAGCCAACGACATTCCCCCGGCCGAGGTTATGGGCGACGCGGACGGCGACGCCCTGGTCATCAGTTGGGGTGGCACCTATGGAGCCGTTTCCACGGCCGTGGAGGAATCCATCAAGGCCGGCCTCAAGCTCGGCCATCTCCATCTCAATTACATAAACCCTTTTCCGCGCAACCTCGGGGAAATCCTGAACGGGTTCGATCGGGTGATCATACCCGAGCTGAACATGGGGCAGTTGAAGCTCCTGATCAGCGGCACCTTCGGCATCCCCGTCCAGGGCATCAATCAAGTGAGGGGCAAGCCCTTCAAGGTTTCTTTCCTCGCATCGGAATTCCATAGGATTTTGGAGACCCAGAAATGACTACGACCCCGGCCGAACCGCTTACCCGCAAGGACTTCGCTTCTCCGACAGCCATCCGCTGGTGCCCGGGATGCGGCGACTATTCCATCCTGACTACCATGCAGGGGCTTCTCCCCACTCTCGGCCTGCCCAAGGAGAATTTCGTATTCGTGTCCGGCATCGGCTGCTCCAGCCGATTCCCCTATTACATGAATACCTACGGTTTTCATACCATCCACGGCCGGGCTCCCGCCATTTCCACCGGCGTCAAGCTCACCAATCCCGATCTCCAGGTATGGGTCATCACCGGCGACGGAGACGCCCTCAGCATCGGCGGCAATCATTTCATCCATGCCCTGCGCCGCAACATGGATCTGAAAATCATTCTCTTCAACAATCGCATTTACGGCTTGACCAAGGGCCAGTACTCCCCTACATCCGGAGTGGGAACGGTCAGCCCGTCCACGCCTTACGGCTCCGTGGACCAACCCCTCTCCCCCATCAGCATGGCCATCGGCGCCGAGGCCGGTTTCGTGGCCCGCACTTCGGACAACGACGTGAAGCATATGGGCGAGGTTTTTGCGGCCGCGGCCGCCTACAAGGGCGCCGCCCTGGTGGAAGTGCTCCAGAATTGCGTTATTTTCGCGGACAAGATCCACGACCCCTATGTGGGCCGCGCCAATCGCAGCGAAACCCTGGTGTATCTCAAGCATGGCGAGCCGCTGCGCTACGGAAAGGAAATGGAAAAGGGACTTGTCATGGACAAAATGTCCATCCGGACCAAGGAGAATCCCGACGAATCCGAACTGCTCGTCCACGACGAAAAGGAAAGCTCCGGGGCCTTGGCCTTTTACCTGTCCCGCCTGTCCCATCCCGATTACCCGGTTCCCGTGGGCGTATTCCGGAACGTGGAACGCCCTTCTTATTATCAGGCCATGAAATCCCAGATTGACGCAGCCAAGGAAAAGAGCGCGCCCAACTTGGAGAAGCTCTTCAATTCCGGGAGCACCTGGACAGTCGAATAGGCTGGCGGGAATTCCCGCACAGGCCTTATGGAGAGAGGCGCGATTGAACGGAGGGCAGGTCCTTATGGACCTGCCCTTTTTCGTATGGACCGGAAAAGAATTGTCGTTTTACTAACCCGGGATGTAACTTTGATCCCGTCTTCTCCCCAAAAAAGGGAGTACCGCATTGGGAAAAAACGATCCCCCTCTTCAATTGGCCAAGGGGCGCTCACAAAATGAAGCGACATTTCTTCATATAAACCAAGGACAGGGTATCCAGGATAGCCCCGCAATGACTCTACTCCCAAAACGGGACATAGGTAAGCCGGATTTATTCCAATTTCTGGAATACCGGAAGTTCCTGGCCGATTATGTGGAATGGAGACTTCAATGCAATCCCCGCTTTTCCAAGCGGGCCTTTTCCTTGAAATATTTCGGATCCAGCGGAATTCTTTACGCGGTGGTGCAGGGCCAAAGGGACTTCGGTCCCAGAATGCGGGTCCGCTGCGCGGCCGCCCTTTCGCTGGATGAAAAGGAAGACGGTTACTTCGATCTCCTGGTCCAACACAATCAAGCCAAAACCGACCTGGAAAGGAATTTCTTGTTCGAAAAGCTCTCCCGATTCCGCAACTCCAAGCCCTGGGTGGTGCGGGAAAACCAGCACAAATACTATGCGAAATGGTATTATGCCGTGGTTTTCAGCTATATCGGATTGGACCGGAAAAAATCCACACCCAGGGAAATCGCCGCCGAAATCCATCCCGCCCTTTCGGAAGATCAGGTCCGGGAGGCCATAGGCATTCTGATGGAATTGGAACTGGTCCGCAAATCCGAACTGGGTTATGCCCTTACCCGCAACCATGTCGTTTCCGGAGGCTTTCAGGGTCATGTGGCCTTGGAATACAATAGACAGATCCAGGGTTTGATTTCGGATATAGCCGGAACCGACATCACCCAATTCCGGGAATTCAGCACCCAAGTCACCTCCATTTCCAACGAAAGCCTCCAGGCCATCCGCAAAAAATTCTCAGCATTCCAGGAAGAAGTCCAGGAAATCGTTTCCAAAGACAAAGATACGGACAAGGTTTGCACCATGGTTTTCCAAATCATTCCTAATACCCGTTGATAAAGGCCAGGGATAATGACACCACTTCTATCCTACCGTCCCGCCGCTTCCCGGAGCCGTTCCGGGAAAAGCAAGATTCCATTCTTCCTGGCTTCGGCATGGCTGCTGACCGTCGCAGGCTGCCTTCAGCCCGATCCCGTCAGTGTCCCTGGCCGCGAAGATGACTTTCCCGCACTTGAAGACAACGGCTTGCGCGCAGGAGCCACTTCGACCACCAATTGGCCTCCCAAGGCAGGCAACCGTTACATAAGCATCCGTTCCCGGGCCGATTCCGCCCTCGCCATCGCCTTTATGCAGAACGGAGAAGCGGCCACCGATCCGCTTTTCGTGCCGGTGCGGCTGTCGGGTACGGCATCGCTTTATGCAGCCGGGACCATACCCGCCCTGCAAGAACCACGAGTGGCGACAATAACCTTCACCGACGCGGATACAATCCGATTTTCCCCGGAAGTAGCCGATTCCTTGCTCGAATCCGGAAACGACACCTTGATTTTCAATATCCGGATCCGAACCGTTGACGGCCTGGAGGGTTGGTCCTTCGGTTACGGTTACCTGCCCGGGACGGGAACCTTCCATCAAACTGGATTTTCCGAAGAAAAGGAAAAAGACGTATTCCTGGGAAAGTCTGAGGCCTATTTCCAGGGACATATCGGCACATCCGGAGTCTTCTCCAATCAGGAGCACCCTGGTGTTACTCTTATGTGTTTCTACATTCCCGGAACGCATTTTTTCAAGCCGGTGGAAGAAAACCCGTTGGAACTCGGCCCGTTGGCGGCCGGCGACTATCCTTTGCGGCTATTGCGCATTACCTATCCAGATGACGGCGAGAGGGAGTCGGTTTTGGAGAGTTTCGAAGTGGAAATGACCGATTTGAAAAGCGGCGGCAGCGCCATTCGGTTCGAGCCCGGCGCCCGTATTTTCTCCCGCCGGATTCCGAGTCGCATCCAGTTGCGTCCTTACCCTTAAGTCCATCTACGCGCGAAAGGCTTGCCATGACCGTATTGCCCCGATTATTCGCATCGGCTCTGATTCCGGCCCTGGTCTGGGGGGTTCCGCCCACCATGGATATCGGCGCCTTCGCCATAGACAATTATTCCGGGAACGGGAGCGGCGCTCCCAACCTTTCCTATCAAATCGCCTCGGGGCAGAATTTGTTCGCCGGCGGCAGCGCGATCATTCCCGGATACTCCCTCGCATTTGCGCCGTACGGTACGAACACAACCGGGCCCAATCTGGTGCTGGATTTGCGCGATACGCAGGTAAGCAAGGCGGCCATCACATCGACCAACTCAAGCTACGGGAACCGGGAATATTGTGATTTCGTTTTTTATGGCGGACATGGGCTGATTGGAGGGGTTTTCCTGGGATTGAACTCCGGGTACGGAAACGTGGCGGCCGGGGAAATGAATCTGGGAACGGGATATAATCGCTGGTTCCTGGCCAACGGATGCTCGCTGTTCAAGGGTGCCACACCCCCTGCCACGGTTTGGCAGCCGGCATTCAAAGGATTGAAAGCCCTGCTCAGCTTCAAGTCATTCGTTTACGACAACAACCTGAGTTGGGATTTGTATTACGATTTCTGGACCAATTGGACCTATCGGGAAAAGAGCCTGCTAAACTCCTTTTTCGACGCCCAGGCAAATTACGGCTACAAGCATATGTACCCCAGCAAGGGACTTGAGCCCGGCTGCCTTTCGGCTCAGGTTCCGGCTTTCACGGTGGATTATTGCCGGGAATCGTTCTATTGGGTCTCCCATAATTACACGCCCGCCACGTCCAATACAGGTTCCTATTACTATCGGAAAATCGGAACGCCCGAATACTGATTTCCATTCCCTTGTCCAATCTCGTCCGGACGGAGACCCGCATGCTACATATCGCCTTGATTACCCATCTGGCCATTGCCGCCGGCCTATCCGCGGCGGCGCCTCAGTCCGTAAAGCCTTTGGCCCGGACTGCGGCCGACACGGCCAAAACGACCGTTCCCGTAACCTCCCCCGAAGCCGCCGCTCCGGCCCCGACCTCCAAGGCCCTGCCATCCGGAAACCAAGCCGGTGCAAAATCCAAGCAGGACAGCCTGGAAGCCAAGGTTTATCGCATTTCCGCGCGCCCCTTCGACAACCAAGAGATGAAGTCATTTCTTGCGGCATTCGATATGAAAGACGTCGGGAAGCCCGATTCCAACGCCGTGAACCGGGTTTACCGTGACAAGGGCGGCGCCGTCCTGGCGTATGAACCGGATATTTCCGAAGTGGGGTTCGTCAACGGAAAGGTGCCGGTGCTCGGGCCGGACGATTTCATACCCGACTCCCTCATCCGGACGAAAACGGATCCCATGATCAGAAAATTGCTGAAGGACCGGGCGGATCGCTATGTTTTCGCCAATTACGAAGCGACTTATATCCAGTCCCGGATTGGCAAGGACGCGAAGGAGATTGGCCCGGCGGTTCCGGCCTTTTATATAGGCAGGTACATCCGTAAAATCGATGAACGCATCGTGCTGGGCGATGCGTTCCAGATACGCCTGGGTTACGGTAAAGGCGGCGGCATCCAGGCCTTTTCCTTCCGCGACCCGGTCCTGGCCCAGGCGGGTACCGTTACCGTACCCACGCGGGAAACCATTATCGACAGCCTTTCCCGATGGACCAAATCCCGGACCCGAACCAAGCGTCTGACCTATCCCTTTCATGCCGATAAACCGCGCGTCCTGGCTCTCAAACCCCTGCGAGTGGTTGAATCCTATGTGGAGGTCCAGGAAAAGGACGGCCTTTTTATCAAGCCTTCGGTAACGGTATTGGCCCAAGCCACCCTGGAGGCGCCCACCCGGAAGCAAAGCGAACCCGTACCCCCCGATCCCGTAATTCTTCACTTCCATTTCCCGTGTCGATCCGGAGCCGGCCTCTGCTGGCCGGACCATGGCGGCGACATTCCCGCAACCGCATCGGCGCCCGCGGCGCCGCGCCCCGCCCTACGAGTGGCACCGGGAAACCGGCCCGATCAAATCAAGCGGCCAATCCCGCCTTCCGCCGCTCCGGCGCCCCGCTAGCCGCACGCGGTTTCCGCACAATGTGTGCTCACACAATGGAGCGCTTAATCGCGGTTCCGGATCAGTCGGCATCACAATCCTGAATACTTTTCCGTCCAACAGCCAAGAGTCCGCAAAACAGCGAACGGACCTGGAAAGAGGAAGAAATGCCCGGATTCAAGGATTTGCGCGAAAGCGCCGACTGGCGGAATGCTCTCTACAATAGATACCATCAGAAAGTACTGGGAATCTGCGTTTACTTCCTGAAGGACCGGGAAGAGGCGAAGGATGCCTGCCATGACGTATTCATCAAAGCCTTTCGAGCCTGGGAGGATTTCGAATGGAAATGCGATCCGCTCACCTGGATAGGCGCCATAGCGAAACATGATTGCTTCAGCCGCCGGCAAAAGGTAAGGAAGCGATTCGAAAGGCACTTCCAGGCGGCCATGGAAGAAACGGTCCCGCAGGATTTCGATCCGAACGAGGATATGGTGCTTCATCGTTTGAGGCTGGAGAAAATCCTGCCGGAAGTCGGAGGGAAATTACGGGAAATCCTGCGCCTGAGCCTGGAACAGGGGCTCAATCATCGCGAAATCGCCGTGCGCATGGGAGTTTCCCGGGTGGCCATAACCCGCGGGTTGTCCCGCTTCAAAAAGGAACTGCACCAAGCCGGAGACGCCAAGGAAGTCGCCTTCAAGCGTGCGGGGTCAAAGCGCGAAGGAAACGTATTGCCTGGAAGGCGGAACGGCGTGGACACCGTGAGCGGATTGGAATCGGAAAGACGCCGGATCGCCGCGTAATTACCTGCCCCGCCATGGGGGCGGCTCGGTCGCTTAGGTTCGCTTAATCAACAGCAGGCGACCCGCACGGATTTCCACTCCGGCGAGAGAAGCGACTGCTTGATCGTAAAAGGCTTTGTCGGCCACCCACTCTCGCAAATCGAGAACCCCCTTGGAGGTGAGTACGTCGGCCGGAGCGGGAACGCCGTTCATAACGGCGGAAACCGGGATCATAGTGATGCGGCCGTCCTTGAGTTCCGGATAGCCTTTCATCACCGAATTCAAATAACCTTTGATACCCGTAACCTTGGCCAGCAGGGCAGGCAGGCCATGCATAGAGGTGACCGGAAGGCTGTTGCGCGCCACGAGAAGGGAGTCTTCCAAATCCAGATGATAGTCGAGCTTTAGTTCGTTCAATGCCTCGCTGGTGCGTATGAGGTGATTCAGCTCTTCACGCGAAATAGAGAGCGTGTCCGCGGCCGTGTCCGCGAAAAAGGAGCGGATCCTGGCCTGAATCTCCGCCTGGCCATCGGGAGACCGCGGCACCATGCTGATCGGCATGGCCTTTTCGGAGACGAATGAGCGTAATTGTTTGTATTGCATCACCAGAAGCAGCAAAACAATCAGGAAAAGGAAGGCCGGCATCATCAGCAGGACAATGAAAAAAGGCCCCCGGGCTACCGGAGGCGGTTGCTCCCCCTCTTTCGGGAAGCGTGATTTGGATAGCAAGGGAATTCCTCGTGCCTGAGCTTCGGCTTTAATGTGAAGGTGCCGCGGAATTCGAGCCGGGAGCGGGAGCCTGGATAGAGGGGGCTCCATGGCCCGCACCGGGCTTGACCGGGGATACGAAATCGATGCTCTCCGTGAACTCGGGGCTTACCGCGCCGCGAAAGGCATTGTCCGCCCATGTAAAGAGCACGAAAATGAGAAGGAACACGAAATTCGAAGTGAAAATGGTCAGATTGAGAAGTTTGTTGTCGTAACGCAGGCCCATGAGGTACATAGACACGATGATCCCCATGATCAAGGCCACAAACATGACCAGACTGGCCTTTACGGAATGGAGATCGATCCAGTCGATTCCGAACTCTTCGACCTGGAGGCGGGATATGCCCACCATGATGGCCGCAAGCAGCAGCAAAGCGATATAGCTTCCGATAATGGTCGATTTCGGGATGGCATGGCCGACGGTGTGATGGTTGTGTTCCATTTGGTTATCCGATTAGATAGAGAAGTGGAAAAAGGAATACCCACACCAGGTCCACTAGGGCCCAGTAAAGCGCGGTCATTTCCAGCGGGGTAAAGTAATTCCGGGCGAACTTGACCTGGGTGGACCGGATCAGGCAAAAGACCATGAGGCCCATTCCGATGAGCACGTGGATTCCGTGCAGGCCGGTCATGACGAAATAGAAGCTGTAGAAGAGATGCACCAAGGGTTGGGTAAAACCCTCCGCCGCCCAAAGCTTGCCCGGCAGTGTGCCATGCTCGAACTTCGAGGCGTACTCTATGGATTTCACGACCAAAAATCCGGCGGCCATGGCCAGGCTGAGAATAAGGTTGAGGCGAACCTTGGCCTGCTGCCCCGCCTGTGCGGCCGCCACGGCCAAACCCATGGTCAAACCGCTGGTAAGGAGGAAAAAGGTGTTGATGGCGCCCATTCTCCAATCCAAGTGGCGCGAGCCTTCCCGGAAGGATTCCGGATTCATGGAAAGGAATATGAAGGCGCCCACGAATAGAGCTCCGAACATCATGATTTCGGACGCCAGGAAAAGCCACATTCCCGTCTTGGCCGAATCGAACTCCTGCTCGGCGGAGTCGAAATGATGGGCTACGTGATGTTCAGGTAAACCGGAAGTTGCGGTGGCCATCAGGCTTTCTCCGTCTCGAAGGCATACGGTCCGTGGGTGACCATGGGCGTTTCCGTGAAGTTATACAGCACCGGCGGGGTTTCCGCCGTCCATTCCAAAGTCTTGGCTCCCCAGGGATTAATGGGGGCCGGCGCGCCCGTTTTCAGGGAAACCAGAAGGTTGATGAGGGCTAGGAAAAGACCCACGGCCAGGATAACCACACCCACAGTGGAAACCTGGTGATGGATCTGGAATTCCGGCAGGTAATTATAATAGCGGCGCGGGCTGCCGTGGGAACCCATCACCAATTGCACGAAGAAGGTGACATTGAAGCCGATGAAAACGAGGTGAGAAGCGAGCTTGCCCCAGAACTCGTTGTACATGCGCCCCGTCATCTTCGGCCACCAATAGTGGATGCCTGCGATGAAAGCGACCATGGTGCTGCCCATGGCCACATAGTGGAAATGGGATACCACGAAATAAGTGTCATGCAGGTGGATATCCACCGAAAGAATGGCGAGGATGATGCCGGTCAGGCCGCCGATGGTGAAGTTGAACAGGAATTGCAGCGCATAGAGCATCGGCGTCCGCAACTCGATGGAACCCTTGTAGAGGGTGGCCGTCCAATTGAAGACCTTGATGGCCGAAGGCACGGCGGTGAAGAAGGTCAGAAAGGAGAAAATCGAGTCGGCCAATTCGGACTGTCCCGCCACGAACATATGATGCCCCCATACGAGGAAGCCGATGATGGCGATGGCGACGGAGGAATAGGCCACGAACCGGTAGCCGAAAATCTCCTTTTTGGAGAAGGCGGCTATGACTTCCGAGGCCACTCCGAATGCGGGAACGACAATGATATAAACCGCCGGATGGGAGTAGAACCAGAAGAAATGCTGCATGAGCAGGGGATCCCCGCCCAGGGCCGGGTCGAAAATGCCTATGCTGAAGAAGTTTTCCATCAGGAGCAGGAGCAAGGTGATGGCCAGCACCGGCGTGGCGAAAATCTGCATGATGGCGGTGGCGTAGAGGGCCCATAGGAACAAAGGCATCCTATACCAGGTCATTCCCGGGGCGCGCATGTTGTGCATGGTGACGATGAAGTTGAGGCCGGTGAGAATGGAGGAGAATCCGAGAATGAAGGCGGCGACCAGCATCCAGAGTACGGCGGGATTGCGGGAAAGGGAATACGGCGCGTACATGGTCCAGCCCTGGTCGGCCTGGCCGGCCACAATGGAATACAGCGCCAGGAGCGCGCCGATCCAGTAAAGGTAAAGACTGGTGATATTCAACTTGGGAAAGGCCAGATCCTTGGCTCCGATTTGCAGAGGAACCAGAAAATTTCCGAGAGCGGCCGGAATACCCGGAACCACCACCAGAAAGACCATGATCACGCCGTGAAGCGTGAAAAACTGATTGTATTGATCCGGCGTCAGGAATTCCTTGAGCGGGCTCCATAGCTCCATGCGGAATAGGAATGCGAAAGTCCCGCCCGCGATGAAGAAAAGGAGAATGGAAGCAAGGTACATCATTCCGATGCGCTTGTGATCCACCGTGACGAGCCAGGACATGAAACCCCGGCTGGCCTTCAGATAATTGATGTTTTCGTGATGTACGTGCGCAATCATTTGGATCCGTCCGGGTTTTGGGCTGTCACTTCAGGCTTTTTATGTATTCGATGATGGCGACCACTTCGCGGTCGGAAAGAACCCCTTTATAGGTGGGCATGACGGGCTGGTAACCCGCGACCACCTTGGCATTCGGTTCGAGTATGGATTCGCGGAGGTAGGCGTCATCTACGGTGACATCGCCTGCGCTGGTCGCCTCCTGGCTGCCGTAAACGCCCTTCCAGGTAGGTCCGATCATTTTGGTCCCGTCCACGGAGTGGCAGGCATTGCAACCGCGCTTGGTATAGAGCGCGGCGCCGAATTCCGCCGGGCTCAGGCCCTTGCCGGGATCCGAAGCCGAAGCCAGCCATTCTTCATAGGCTTCCTGCTCGACGACCTTTACGGCGGTGAGCATATAGGAATGGTTGGTGCCACAATACTGGGTGCATTGCACGGGGAAAACACCCGTACGGGTGGCCTGGAACCACAGCGAATGCCAGCGATTGGGAATGACGTCGGCCTTGGTCCGGAACGCCGGGATGAAAAATCCGTGCAGCACGTCGCGCGAGGTCATGGCCAGTTTGACCGGAGTGTTGATCGGCACGACCAGGGTATCGTTGATGACGCCCGAGGGGTATTCGAAGGTCCAGCTCCACTTCTGTCCCTTGACGTTGACCTGCATATATCCCGCGGGAGCCACGCGCATGTGCAGGAAGCCCTTCATACCGATGAAGAAAAGCGCCATTACGATGATCAGGGGAATAATGGTCCAGGTCAGCTCCAAGGTCAGGTTATGGGTGATCTGGGCCGTGGCAAGCTGATCCGGGCGGCGGCGCAGGTACTTGACGATGAATACGGCGATCAGGATGCAGATCAGTCCGAAGAAAAAGATCGAGATCCACAGGAACAGATCGAATGCCGGATCAACCGTATCCGCGAAAGTGGAGGCCTTTTCAGGTAGCCAAAACGATTTGCTGTAGTCCATAATCTTCTCTTACACCCGGTTAATAATAGATGGCTAGGTTCTCTTCCAGACCCTGAACTTCGATTAGGCTCCCGACCCCGTCGCAACGGGACTCGCCTTTCGGGAACGCTTCATCTCCCGACGCCACAGGCCCCCAAGCAAAATCACAAGGCATCCCACGACCAGTATTCCCCCGCCCTTCATGAAGTTACGGGCGAAGAGGACGTACCCTTTGGCATCCGCATCATATCTATAGCAAAACATGACAATTTTGTCGCCGAATGACAGAGCGCGGCCCTCGGAGGCGTCGAGGAGAGCGAGGCGGAGATCCTTTTGCCTGAACTCCACTCCATAAAGGTAGCGCATGATATTCCCGGCCGGGGATATGGTGAAAACACCGGCCGCATGAGCGTAATCATTCGTCTTCGGAATGTATTGATAGGAAAACCCGACCGCCTCGGCCACCTTCCTGATTTCCTTGTCCGTTCCCGTGAGGAAATGCCATCCGGCCTCCGCGCC
>Ga0079224_100007395_pt1 | contig 14737 bp, 14 predicted proteins | sample Stecom2015_FD_80414 | JGI IMG/M metagenome (GOLD analysis project Ga0079224, IMG submission 80414) | Agricultural soil microbial communities from Utah to study Nitrogen management - Steer compost 2015 | ecosystem: Environmental > Terrestrial > Soil > Agricultural land | place: USA: Utah...
CAGGGGCAGCAGAGCCGCAGGTCGCGGAAGCGGAGCGTCGCGCGCTTGCCGTCGTCCCACTCCAGGGCGAAGGCGGCGTCCTCGGTCACGTCCATCGAGAGGAGGCGGGGTTCCTTTTCCGCAGGCTTGAGTCGGTCCCAGAACATCGTGGCGATCTTCTAGGGAAGGATGAGCCGGGTCTCAACCTTTCCGCTGTGGTAGGAAGGCTCCATGCAGGCTGAAACCACTCCGCCCCAGGCCGAGGAAAAGGGGCTGCGCGCACGCTTCCGCAGGCTCAAGGATCGCGTGGTCGCGCTCTCGCGGACGCCGCACGCCCACGCGGCGATGCTCGGCGTCGCCGTCGTGGACGGCTCGGTCTTTCCCATTCCCCCCTTCGCCCTCCTCGTGCCCATGGTCATGGCGGAGCCCCGGAAGTGGGCGCGCTACGCCTTCACCGGGACCCTCGCCAGCCTGGTGGGGGGCCTGATCGGCTATGGCATCGGCCATCTGATGATGATGGGACTGGCCGGGATGTCGATCAGCACGGAGATGCCGATCGTCGTTCCCTCGCTCGGCATCGACACCACCTTGCGCGAAGCGCTCACCACGAACTTCTGGATGCTCGCGCTCCTCTGCTCCATCCTCCCCACGCCCTACAAGGTCGTGGCGATCGGGAGCGGGTTGGTGGGCGTGAGTCTGCCGGCGTTCCTCGCCGCCTCGGTGCTCGGGCGCTCCGCGCGCTTCTTCGGCGTGTCCGGGGCTTTCGCGCTCTTCGGCGAAGGCGCGCGCCGCTTCATCAAGGTATGAGGCGCATGCCGACGGCCGCGCCGAGGGCGGCCGTCAGGGGACCCGCCGGAGCGGCCCCGGCACCTCGCGGGCGTTGCGCTCCTTGATGCGGTTCTCGTCGTCGAGCAGGACGACCGTCGGCTCGAAACCCGCGAGTTCGCTGTCTTCGAGGTCGGTGAAGGTGGCGATGATCACCTTGTCGCCCGGGCGCGCCAGGTGCGCCGCCGCCCCGTTGATGCAGACCATGCGAGAGCCCCGCGGTCCCTCCAGCGCGTACGTGACGAACCGGTTGCCGTTGGTGACGTTCCAGACGTGGACGGCCTCGTAGGGCAGGATGTCCGCCGCCTCGAGCAGGTCCTTGTCGATCGTGACCGAGCCTTCGTACTCCACGTCCGCGTGGGTCACGGTGGCGCGGTGCAGCTTGGACTTGAAGATCTGCCTTCGCATCTGGGCTCTCCCTTCCGGGACGGTCACCGCCCCCCGGAGCGTCGAAGGCGATCACGCCTCTCTCGACGCCCCCGTCGGGGGTCGATGCCACCGCGGGCGAGGGTTCCACTGGTCGCCCATGCCCTACAACAGCGGGTCTCGTCGTTTCAAGCCTTTCTCCCGGCCGCCGGCGTCGCCCCGGTCGACGGCCGGGGGACGTTCCGCTGCTTCCCCTGGGCCGTCTTGGCCCCCACGAGGAAGCGGAGAAGGGCCACGATGCTGCGCGCGCTCTCTTGGAGCGAGATCGCCTGGCTGCGAATGGGGATCCCCAAGAGTGCGACCAGGGGGGCGTCCTCGTGCTGCTGGCGGGCGCGGTGCAGGACGAAGAAGTGGGCGGCGTTGCCGACGCCCGTCTGCGGAAGGCTGGAGATGCCGAGGCGGACCCCGGAGCGGCTCGAGGAGCGCCGGGCCGCCTCGAGCGGAAGCGGAGTGAAGTACGCCGCCGGGGCGCCGGGGAGGAGCGGGGTGGGAGCCGCCAGCGCGCCATCGGAGGGCCGCCGGTTCAGCGCCACCCGTTCGATCCGGATCTCCTCCAGATGCGTGTCGTCCAGGAGGAGGACGATGTCCGGCCTCCTCGCCAACGCCCGTTCCAATGTCCGCCGGAAGCTCGGACCGTAGGGCAGGATGCGCGTGGACAGCTCCAGCCCCCGCGGAAAGCCCCGCGCGGACTTCGAGGCACGAACGAGGTGATCGAGCAGGAGGTGGGACCGCTGGACGGAGCGATCACCGGGGGCCTCGAATGCTGCGATCCACGCCTTTCGCACTGCTTCCCACCCCACGCCGTAACGATTGCCCGCAAAGAACGGACCGGCAACCGAGTGGGAGGGCGACCGCGACGAGGGAACGCTTCGGGGGCATCTCCAGGTGACGCCCTGGCCTCCACCTTTGGTGCGTGCGTGCTCCGCTCCTCGTCGCGTTCGGGCTCCTTCTGCTCGGTTGCCGCGACCCCCTTCCGGTGGACCGGGATGGGCGCCCGATTTTTCGCATCGGCTACATGCCCAACCTCACCCACGCGCCCGCCCTGTACGGGATTGCGTCCGGCCTCTTCGAGGAGGCCCTGGGGGAGGGCGTGCGGATGGAGACGAAGGCCTTCACCGCCGGCCCCTCCGTGGTCGAGGCGATCTTCGCCGGGGAGCTCGACGTCGCCTTCATCGGCCCCAATCCCGCGATGAACGCCTACGTCGTCTCCAAGGGGCAGGCCCTCCGCATCATCTCCGGCAGCGCCTCGGGCGGCGCCCAACTCGTCGTCGGATCGGATGTCCGCCGCGTTCAGGATCTCCTCGGGAAACGCCTCGCCACGCCCGCCCTCGCCAACACCCAGGACATCGCCGCGCGGTGTTGGCTCCGAGATCAGGGGATCGAGGAGGGGAAGGGCGAGGACGAGGTGGAGGTCCTCCCCATTCCCCCTTCCGAGGTGATGCGCCTTTTCTCCAGGGGCGAAGTCGCCGGGGCGTGGCTTCCGGAGCCCTGGTCCAGCCGGCTCGTCATCGAAAGCGGAGGGAGCGTCTTGGTCGACGAGGCCTCTCTCTGGCCCGACGGTCGTTTCCCCACCACCCTGGTGGTCGCCTCGCTTCCCGCCTTGGAAAAGAGGAGGGACCTCGTCCGCCGCTTCCTCTCCGCCCACGCCGAGGCGATTGTCCGCCTGAAGAGCGATCCCGACGCCCGCCGGGTCGTCTCCCGTCAAATCGAACGGGACGTGGGCTTCAGCCTTCCCCCCGCCGTGATCGAGCGCGCCTATGGGAATCTGGACTTCTCCGAGGAGCTTTTGACGGACGCATTGGCCGTCTTGGCCGACCGCGCGATGACGCTGGGCTACCTGCGCAGGACCGACGGGATTCTGGACGCCCTCGCGCCCGACCTCGTGCCGTAACGGGGCGCTGGTAGCGCGGGCCGACCGGCATCAGCCTACGTGTGCAGGACCGACCAGGGGCCGGGAGACGATGGACTATCAACCGACCGAGACCAGAAATCGTGTCGCCGCATTGCGCCAGGGCTCGAGCGCTGCCGCGCGTCGGGCCTCGTTGGTCCTCGGTTTGCGCCGCGCCGGTTGGCTTCTCGTCCTCTTGTTCGTGTGGCAGGTCTTGGCCTGGGTTGGCCCCTGGCCCGAGTGGGTCTTCCCCGGCCCCCTGCAGGTCGCAGCCGCCCTGGCCGAGCTGTTCACGAGCGGCCTGCTCCTTCCCGCGGTGGGCCGAAGCCTCCTCCGGCTGGGCGTAGGTTACGGGATCTCTCTCGCCATCGGCATTCCGCTGGGCATGCTCCTCGGCCGGAATCGGTGGGTCGAGGAGATCCTGGGTGCCCCCGTGTTGGGCCTGCAGGCGCTCCCTTCCATCACCTGGCTTCCCGTCGCCCTTCTGTGGTTCGGCCTCTCCGAGGCCGCCATCCTCTTCGTCGTCGTCGCCGGCTCCGTCCTCGCCGTCGCATTGTCCGCCGAATCCGGCGTCCGAAACATCGACCCCTCGTGGGTGCGCGCCGCCCGGACCCTCGGCGCCGACGGATGGCACCTCTACACCACCATCTTCCTGCCGGCGAGCACCCCCGCCCTCCTCGCCGGCGCCAAGCTCGGATGGAGCTTCGCGTGGCGCAGCCTCATGGCCGCCGAACTCATCTTCATTTCCGGTGGCCTCGGCCAGCTCCTCGAACTGGGCCGTCAGCTCAACGACGTCTCCCGCATCTTCGCCGTCATGGTCACCATCACCCTCATCGGCCTCGTCGTCGAAAAGCTCGTCTTCGGCCCCCTCGAAGAAGCCGTCCGCCGCCGCTTTGGAACCAACGTGGACTGAGACCCCCCTCGGCGCCCACGGGAGACCCCTGCCTGCCGATGTCCGCCGCGATGAGCCACCCCAACCCCATTGGTGCGCACGTCCACCCCGGTGGACTCCCATTGTGGAACCCCTCATTCCAATGTCGCCAGGGTGGAACCCTTGGAGGACCGCGGGGGGATGTCCGCCGAGGTGGACCCCTCGGAGGCCCCTGGGGGGATGTCCACCGACTGGAGCCCTTCCTTCCTCCTCGTGTCCGGACGCGTCGTGTCGATGGCCTGGGGACCGTCCTCATTGGTTCGGTCGCGGCGGACATCGGCCAAGGGGGGGCAAAGGGGGGAGCACGGACACAACACGGGGGCCCGCGTGGCGAGCCGATGTGTTCGTCGTCCGAGCCCTGCCAAATCAGGCTTGGAAGACGTGTGCACGAGCCCTTCCGTAAGTCATTGAAGCGACAGGGGTATTTCTCCGTTCTCCCCAGCCGGTCCATCCGGTGTTTCGGCATCGCACCTGCAGTGCGGACGACCCGTTCGCGGGAGGACGCACGATGGGAGCGAGGAGGAATCGGAGGCAGAGAAAGTTCGAGTTCTCCAGACCGGCGCGTCGAAGCAGCACGAGGACGGGGAGGGTGCCTCACGTTCGACGGGAGGACTTCTCACCCTCGTGTCCCATCCACGTGACGGTCCGCGTGCTCCACGGGGTTCCCAATCTCCGCAGCCGGCGGGCCGTGCGGCAGGTCCGCGAAGCGTTCAAGGCGGCCCGGGAGCGACTGGGGATGCGCATCACCCAGTACTCGATCCAGGCGAACCACATTCATTTGGTCGTCGAGGCGAAAAACCGCTGGGCGCTTTCGCGGGCCATGAAGGGGTTGTGCGTGCGCATCGCCCGGCGACTGAACCGGGTTTCGCAGCGGAAAGGCCAGGTCTTCGCCGACCGCTACCACGCGCACGTCCTTCGAACGCCTCGGGAGGTTCGGAATGCCGTCCGCTATGTCATGAACAACAGCTTCATCCACGCGGAGCGCGCGGGTCGACCTTGGAGGATCGGACCCGATCCCTTCGCTGGCGGTCCGTGTCCAAAGCGGTTCTTCGAAAGTTGCCGCGCCCTGATCATCGAGCCACGGACCTACCTGCTACGGAGGGCTTGGAATCTCCCGTGGCGGAGGAAGGAGGCAGGTCCTTCTCCTCCGAACCTTTCCCTCTTCGCGGTACCCGCGCATGGAGGGTGACGGGGCTTTCACCTCGGGTGGGGCCTAGGTCTCCGTGCTCATCTGCCGAAGAAGTGTTTCGAGCCCCGCTTCGGTCACGATGGGAATGCCATACTCGCGCGCTTTCCTCGCCTTCCCCGAGAGGCTGTCTGGGTCGGCAGCCACCAAGAGAGCGACGCGCCGGGTCACGAAGCTCGATGGTAGGAGTCCGTGCGCGCGGAGGATTTCGAACCACTCGTCACGATTGCGTTCGTGCGCTCCGGTGAAGGCGACGAGATCCCCCCGTCGGAGGCGAAAAGCGGAGAACGAAGGAGGCGAGGCATCGACAAAGGCCGGACGCTCTAGGGTGTTCGCGACGACGTGATCGAAGTACAAGATGTGAAGCCGCCGGCACGCTTCTCGGTCGATGCCGTGAGCATGGGCTGCGTCGACGAGGAGATCCTTTTCATGTTCGGAAAGCTGGCGATCCAATAGCGCCCGATCCAGAAGTGCAAGGTACTCCAGCTCCTCCTCGGTGCCGGAAGCGTGCGGCAGTCGCTCGACGATCCTCTCGAGAAAACTCGCGTCTTGTCGCGTGGTCGAGGGGCGCGGTTTCCATCGCGCGGCCGGGGATGTCGAAAGCGGCGCAGCAGTCGGCGAGAGAGCGGCCTCCTCGGAGAATCCTCGATGCGAGGCGCATCGTGCAGACGGTGGCTTCCCTCGGGATCTCGACAGGGCCTACGGTTCGCTCGAACTCCGCCGTGAGGAAGCGGACGTCGAAGCTCGCGTTGGACCGCGGTGCGATCCAAAGGACCTTGATGCGCCGAGGGTCAGCGGATGTCGCGGCTCTTGGGGTGCCGGACGTCGCGGCCCTCGACGTAGAAGATGACCATTTCGGCGACGTTGGTGGCGTGGTCGGCGATGCGCTCGAGGTGCTTGGCGACGAAGAGGATGGACATGGCGCGGGAGCTGGTGCTGGCGTCGCGGCTCATGATGTCGACGACGTCGCGCACGATGGTGTGGTAGAGCTCGTCGACCGCGTTGTCCTGCTCGAGGACGCGGCGGGCGCCCTGGGCATCGGCGGCGACGAAGGCGTCGAGGACGTCCTTGACCATCTTGGCCGAGATGTTGGCCATGCGCGGGATGTCGACGTAAGGGGCGAGGGGGGGCTCCTTGTTCAACGAGATGGCGCGCTCGGCGATGTTGACGGCGAGGTCGCCCATGCGCTCGAGGTCGGTGACGACCTTCAACGCCAAGGTGATGAAGCGCAGGTCGGAGGCGGCGGGCTGGCGCAGGGCGAGCATGCGAAGACACAGCTCGTCGATCTCCACCTCGAGGAGATTGATGCGCGCGTCGTCGGCGATGACCTCGGAGGCGAGCTCGGAATTCCTCTCGGCGAGCGCACGGACGGAGCGCTCGATGGCGTGCTCGACGAGGCCACCAGCTGTGAGAAGCTTCTGGCGCAGCTCGCTGAGTTCGGCCGCGTAGATCTTGTCGGTGTGGTACATGGCGGCTCCCTCGCTCCCTCGCTCCTTCGCGTTCGCGATCAGCCGAAGCGTCCGGTGACGTAGTCCTCGGTCTGGCGCTGCTTGGGATTGGTGAAGATCTGCTCCGTGCGCCCGAACTCGATGAGCCGACCCATGTAGAAGAAGGCGGTGTAGTCGCTCACCCGGGCGGCCTGCTGCATGTTGTGGGTGACGATGACGATGGTGTAGCGCTCTTTCAACTCGTGGATCAACTCCTCGATCCGGGCGGTGGCCAAGGGATCGAGGGCGCTCGCCGGCTCGTCCATGAGCAGGACCTCCGGCTCCACGGCGAGGGCGCGGGCGATGCACAGGCGCTGCTGCTGGCCGCCCGAGAGGCCCAGGGCGGAGCTGTGGAGACGGTCCTTCACCTCGTCCCAGAGCGCCGCCTGGCGCAGCGACTTCTCGACGATGGCGTCGAGCTCGGCGCGATCCTTCTTGCCCTGGAGCTTGGGGCCGAACGCTATGTTCTCCCAGATGCTCTTGGGGAAGGGGTTGGACTTCTGGAAGACCATCCCCACGCGGCGACGCAGCTCGACCACGTCCAGGCCGCGGGTGAAGATGTCCTGGCCGTCCAGCATCACCGATCCCTTGATGCTCACGTTCGGGATCAGGTCGTTCATGCGGTTGAAGCAGCGCAGGAACGTCGACTTCCCGCAGCCGGACGGGCCGATGAGGGCCGTGGCGCGGTGCTCGGGGATGTCGATGTCGATCCCATGCAGCGCCTTCTTCTCCCCGTAGAAGAGTTCGAGATTCCGGGTCGACAGCTTGATCGGGGGATTCGTTGCGGTGGCGGTGGCAGTCACGGATTCGTCCTTCGGAGCTTGTAGCGGATCCAGACGGCCAGGCCGTTGAGGGCGGCCGTGACGAGAAGGAGGACCAGGACGGTGCCGTAGAGGATCGGCTTGGTCGCCTCGACGTCGGGCGACTGCGTGGCCATCACGTACACGTGATAGCCCAGGTGCATGAACTGGTCCGTGGGATGCGTGGGCAGGTGCGGCAGGAAGTACGCCGCGCCCGTGAACAGGATGGGGGCGGTTTCGCCGGCGCCGCGGCTGACGGCGAGGATGGCGCCGGTGAGGATGCCGGGGCCGGCCTGGGGAAGGGTGACCTTCCACAGCGCCTCGAAGGGCGTGCTGCCCAGGGCGAGCGCAGCTTCGCGGTTCTCGCGCGGCACGGTGCGCAGCGCCTCTTCGGTGGCCACGATCACCACCGGAAGCGTGAGCACCGCGAGCGTGAGCGCCGCCCAGACGATGGCCGGCTGTCCCCACACCACCTGGCCCCCGTAGAAGAGCGCGTCGATGCGCCCACCCACGAACTGGATGAAGAAGCCGAGGCCGAAGAGGCCGAAGACGATGGAGGGGATGCCCGCCAGGTTGTAGACGGCGCTGCGGATCAGCCGCGCGTACCAGGCGTCGGGCGAGGCGTACTCGTGCAGGAAGACCGCGGTGATCACGCCCACTGGGACGACGGCCGCCGTCATCAGGAGCACGAGGAGGACCGTGCCGAAGATGGCGGGGAAGATGCCACCGGCGGTCATCCCGTCGCGCGGGGAGTCCGTGAGGAACTCCCAGCTCAGCTGGGGAAGGCCGTGGACGAAGATGTCGACGAGGATGAGGGCGAGGCAGCCCAGGATCACGACCACGCCCGAGCCGCTCAGGGTCGCGAAGGCGATGGTGCTTTTGCGGTAGCGCTTGGCCTCGATCACGCCGAGCCTCCCAGTTTCGCCCGCAGGCGGCGCACGTACCAACCGCTCAGCCCGTTGAAGGCGATGGTGAGGCCGAGCAAGAGAACGCCGAGCACGAAGAGCACGGTCCAGTGCGGACCGCCGACGACCACCTCGCCCATCTCCGCGGCGATGGTCGCGGGAACGGTGCGCACCGGGAGCGTCGGATCCCAGGAGAGGATCGCCGCGTTGCCGGAGGCCATCAGGACGATCATCGTCTCGCCCATCGCGCGGCCGAAGCCGAGGACGATCGCGGCGAAGATGCCCGGCGAGGCGGCGGGGAGGATCACCGACCAGGCGGTGCGCGTGCGCGAGGCGCCGAGCGCGAAGGCCGCCTCGCGGTAGCTGGGCGGCACGGCGGTGAGCGCGTCCTCACTCAGGGTGAAGATCACCGGGATGATGGTCAGCCCCAGGCCGATGCCCGCCACGATGGCGTTGAGCCGGTACTGGAAGCCGAAGATGTCCTGCACCTGCGTGGCGAGCACCATGAGGACGAAGAAGCCGAGGACCACCGAGGGGATGCCGGCGAGGAGCTCGACCGCGGGCTTGATGAACTCCCGCACGCGCCGGGGCGCGAGCTCCGAGGTGAACACGGCACCGAGCACCGAGACGGGCACGGCGAACAAGAGCGCGATGATCGCCACCTTGAAGGTGCCGACGAGCAGGGGCAGGAGGCTGTACTTGGGCACCTTCGACACCGGCTGCCAGGCGTGATACGGCGGCTCCCCCGTCCTCCATTCCTGGGCGAAGAGCATCTTGCCCAGCGTCACCTCCTCGTGGACGGTGGACGAGGTGAAGATGGGGAGCGCCTCACGAAGGAGGAAGACGAAGATGAGCGCCACCGCGGCGATCGCCGTGGAGGCGATGGCGGCGATCACCCAGCGCGCCGCCTTGTCGACGGCCTTGCGGCGCCGAAGCCGCGCATCGCTGGAGGAGAGGGCTGCCGGGGTCGCCTCCGTCCGGGCGACGGGCGCTCGACCGGTTTCCATCGCGGCCATCCTCTTCATGGGGCGGTCGGGCGGAGGGGATAGTAACCCGCCTTCTCGGCGAGGGCCTGCCCCTCGGGGGAAAGAGCGAACTCGAGGAACTGCGCAACGATGCCCGTGGGTTCGCCGGCGGTGTACATGAAGAGCTTGCGGGAGATGGGATAGGTGCCGTTGGTGACGGTCTCCAGGCTCGGCGCCACGGCCTCGGCCTGCTCGTCCTTCTTCACGGGCACCGTGCGGATGCCGGAGCCGAAGGCGATGCCGCCGAAACCGATGCCACGCGGATCCTTGGCGATGGCATTGACGACGGCGGACGTGCCGGGGAGCGTCTGGGCGCGCGGATCGAAGTCCTCGTCGTCCATCACCTCTTCCTTGAAGTAGGCATAGGTGCCGGAGTTGTTCTCCCGGCTGTAGAGCGTGATGCGGCCGGCCGGCCCGCCGACCTCGCTCCAGTCCTTGATGCGGCCTTCGTAGATCCGCTTGATTTGGTCGAGGGTGAGGTGAGGGACGGGATTGCTCTCGTGGACGTAGATGGCGATCCCGTCGAGGGCCACCGCGTGCTCCACCGCCGGCCGCTCGCGCCGCGCCTGGACCTGGGCCTTCTCGCTCTCCTTCATCGGTCGCGAGGCGGTGGCGATCTCCGTCGTTCCGTTGATGAGCGCCGCGATGCCGGTGCCGCTTCCGCCCCCCGTGACCTGGACGGTGAGGCCGGGGTTCTTGTGCATGAAGGCCTCGGCGAGCCGCTGCGCCAGCATCACCAGGGTGTCGGAGCCCTTGATCGTGAGCGTCGACGCGCGGCGATTCGTCTCGCCCTGTCCGGCCGGCTGCTGCCGATCGCGGCTGCAGGCGCCCAGTGCGACGAGGGCGGCGAGGAGGAGGGTGGCTGTCCTGCGCATGGGACTCTCCTTGCGTGGGGGCTCTCTAACGGCGCTTCGTGACAATTCGGTGACGACCAGGTGACAGATCAGAAATCGGCCGCGACGCGCACGAAGAGGGTGTCCCCCGGCGCGTCGAGGGGGGCGTTCTGCGGCGTCTGGTAGCCGTTGCGCTCCCAGTTGAGGATGAGCTGCACCGCGTCGGTGAAGAGGTGGGCCAGGCCGGCGACGAGGCGCGTGCGCCGGCCAGGATCGCCGTCCGCAGGGTTCGTGGGCGCGCTCAGATCGAAGCGGCCGATGGCGCGCAGGCGCAGGGGGAGGTCGACCCAGCCCCAGCTCGTCCAGAGGAAGCTCTCCCGCCGCACCTCCCGACCCTCCTCCAGCCGATCGTCCGCGGAATGTCCGCCGCCCACACCGAGGGTGAAGCCGGGGCCTCGCCAGGCCAGCAGCGCCATGGCTCGCGTGCGCTCGAGGTGGGCGTCGAGCGCGGGAACCTTCTCCCGGATTCCGTACTGACCGAAGAGGCTGAGCGAGAGATCGCGGAGAAGCGGGCCGGCCTGGGCGAAGGGGGAGAGCGTCACGCGCGCGGCCACGTCCTTGTAACGGGCGGCATCGGGCTCGACGCGCTCTTGCTGGCTGAAGCCCTCGCCGTTCGAGGCGAGCACCTCGTAGGACAGGAAGTTCGCGAGCGTCTGGCCGAGCACCGCCACGCCGGTATCCGCCGAGCGGATACCGGTGAAGTGCTCGAGGATGTCGGTGCCGAGCACGCGGTAGCCCCAGAGTTGATCCGAGAAGCCGATGTAGGGGGTCGGCTGCATCAGCGCCCGCACGCTCAGGCCGGGAAGGGCGTCGAACGTGAGGTAGGCGTACTTGAGGCGGAGCAGGAGGCTCCCGTCGACGTTGCCGTCGGTCCTCGTGGTCACCACGAGGTCGGGGGTGATCCGGAGGGAAATGGAGTCCGACAGCTGCGCCCGGAAGTTGACGTAGCTGCGCGTCACCTCGAAGCGGTGGCTTCCGGCGCGGAGCGGCGCGTCGGGGTTGGCGAAGCCGAGATCGTAGCCCCACAGACCCCAGAGGGTGCCGGAGAGATCGATCTTCGGATGGGCGGCGGTCTCCGCCGAGGCGATACAGGGAAGGGCGAAGAGTGCGGCGAGAAGCGTCGTGCGGATGCGTGCGGACATCGAGTCGCCTCCGAGAAGTCCGGAAGCCCTATCGCCCACCAACGTGTCAATTCCGTGACGACCGCGAAAAAAGTCGGCATCAACCGCCCGCGCGCGGAATGCGGAAGACGAAGCGCGATCCCTTCCCCGGGGTGCTCTGCACGTCGAGATCGCCGCCGGATTGCTGCGCCGCGTGCCGGGCGATGGAAAGGCCGAGCCCGCTCCCGCCCGCATCGCGCGCCCTGCCTTCGTCCACCCGATAGAAGCGCTCGAAGATGCGGCCGAGGTGGCGGCTTTCGATGCCCGGGCCATTGTCCTCCACCTCGACGCGGAGGAAGCCTCCATCCTCCACCGCCCGCACGCGAACCCGCCCGCCGGAGGGTGTGAACTTCACCGCGTTGTCGAGAAGGTTGCCGACCACGATTTCGATCGCCCGTGGATCGACGAAGGCCGAGGCTTCGTCGGACACGTCGAGTTCGACGGTCAGCTCCTTGGCGGACGCCGCCTCCCTTTGCACGCCCACCACGCGCTCGAGCGGCGCCTTCAGCGGGAGCATCTCGGGCTGGAAGCGGAAGGCGCCCGATTCGAGTCGGCCGAGCTCCAGCAGGTCGTCCAAGAGCTCGCTCAGGCGCTGCGACTGGGCCACGAGCGAATCCACGAAGCGGATCGCGGCATCGGGATCCTCGAGCGCGCCGCCGGCGAGGGTTTCGGCGAGTCCGCGGATGGAGGCGACGGGCGTGCGGAGCTCGTGACTGACGTTGGCCACGAAGTCGCGCCGCATCGCTTCGAGCCGCCTCAACTCGGTGACGTCGCGCGCGACGATGAGCACCGCCGCGTCCCCGCCCTTCGGAAGGGGCGTCGCCCGCCCGACGACGATGCGGCGCAGGGGCCCGGGGATCTCGAGATCGAGGCGGGCGGGTCGCCCGCGCATCGCGTCGTAGACCGCGTCGAGGATGGCGGGAAAGCGCACCAGCTCGACCAGCGGCTGTTCGTGGGCGCGATCGGAGAGGCCGAAGATGCGCCGCGCCGCACGGTTGTAAAGGAGGATGCGCGCGTCGGGGCTGAGCACGAGGATGGCTTCCTCCATCTCGGTCAGCACCGCCTCGAGCAGATCGCGCTCCGCCGTGAGCTGGGCGACCTTGTTCTCGAGCGTTTCCGCCAGCGTGCCGAGCGAGCGGGCGACGTCGCCGATCTCGCCGTAGTGGTCGGTGGTGGGACGTGCGCGCGCCTCGCCCGCCGCGATCCGCCGGGCGACGGCGCGCAGCTCGCGCAACGACCGACCCGATCGATAGCTGTGGTAGAAGCCCGCTGCACCGACCGAAGCGAGGCCGAGCCAGCCCAGCCACGCGAAGCCGCCGGGGAAGGCGTCCCCGAAGACGAGCAAGAGCAGGACCGCGATCGCCACCACGGCGTAAATGATGAACAGGCGCTCTGCGGTGCTCCGTCTCACGTTTCCCCCGTGTCCTCGGCGATGCGGTATCCCACGCCGCGGACGGTTTCCACCAAATGGCTCGCCGGCCCGAGCTTCTCCCGCAGCCGCTTGACGTGGGTGTCGACGGTGCGGGTGGTGATGTCGCCGTGCATGCCCCAGACGTCTTCGAGGAGGCGCTCGCGGGTTTGCACCCGTCCCCGGCGCTCGAGCAAGGTCTGCAGCAGGCGGAACTCGAGGGCGGTGAGGCTCACCTCCTCGTCGTTCACCGTGACGCGATGGCGCTCCGGATCCAGGACGATGGGACCGGCGCGGAGCGCGTCGTTCGCGGGGGCCGGCTCGCCGCGGCGGAGGACGGCCCCCACCCGCAGCACGAGCTCGCGCACGGAGAAGGGCTTGGTCACGTAATCGTCGGCACCGAGTTCGAAGCCCACGATGCGATCCGCCTCCTCGCCGCGCGCGGTGAGCATGACCACCCGCGTCGGAGCGAGATCGGGATCGGCCTTGATGCGCTTGCAGATCTCGGTGCCCGGGAGGTCCGGGAGCATCAGATCGAGGACGACGAGGTCGGGACGCGCGCTGCGCAAAAGGGAAAGACCCTCGGAGGCCGTACCGGCCTCGAGGGTCTCGTAGCCCGTGCGACGCAGGTTGTAGGCGACCACGTCGCGAAGCGCTCGTTCGTCTTCGATGATGAGGACCCTGGCCACGGTCAGACCGCCGCGAGGAAGTCCTCGTTCGTGCGGAACTCGCGGAGCTTGCCGAGGAGCTTCTCCATCGCCTCGACGGGCTTGTAGTTCGACAGCGCCATGCGCAGGAGGCGGATCTTTTCGTACTCCTTCTCGGTGAAGAGTTTCTCCTCCTTGCGCGTGCCCGACTGCGGGATGTTGATCGCCGGGAAGATGCGCTTCTCGGAGAGGGCGCGGTCGAGGGTGACCTCCATGTTACCGGTGCCCTTGAACTCCTCGAAGATCACCTCGTCCATCCGCGAGCCGGTGTCGATGAGCGCGGTGCCGATGATGGTGAGCGAGCCACCCTCCTCGCAGTTGCGCGCCGCGCCGAAGATCCGCTTCGGCTTCTCGAGCGCCTTGGAGTCGACGCCGCCCGAGAGCGTCCGGCCCGAGGACTCGACCTCCTTGTTGTAGGCGCGGGCGAGACGCGTGATCGAGTCGAGGAGGATCACCACGTCCTTGCCCTGCTCCACCAGCCGCCGCGCGCGCTCGAGCGTCATCTCCGCCACCTTGAGGTGATCCGCCGAGGAGCGATCGGAAGAGGAGGCGAGCACCTCGCCCTTGATCGATCGGCGCATGTCGGTGACCTCCTCGGGGCGCTCATCCACGAGGAGAACCATCAGATACGCGTCGGGATGGTTCTTCGTGATCGCCTGCGCGATGCGCTGGAGCATGATCGTCTTGCCGGTCTTGGGCGGCGCGACGATCAGCGCCCGCTGGCCGAAACCGATGGGCGCGATGAGGTCGATCACCCGCGTGGTGTATTCGTCGGGCGTGGTCTCGAGACGGATCCGGCGGACCGGATCGATCACGGTGAGGCTGGAGAAGTCCGGCCGGTTCCACGCCTCCTCGGGCGGGAGGCCATCGACCGCATCCACGCGCTGGACGACGAGCTTGCCGCGGTTGACCGCCTGCGCGCTGATGAGCGAGCCGGGCCGCAGGCGGAGCTTCTGCACGAGATGCATGGGGATCTCGGGGTCTTCTGGGGAGGGGAGGAAGTTCTTCGCGGCGTTGCGCAGGTAGGCGTTCTGTCCCTTGACGACCGTTTCGAGTACGCCTTCCACGGGGACGAGCTGCGCCTGCGCGACCTCCTGGCCCCCGGCCGCGCACCCGC
>Ga0079224_100007396_pt1 | contig 14736 bp, 11 predicted proteins | sample Stecom2015_FD_80414 | JGI IMG/M metagenome (GOLD analysis project Ga0079224, IMG submission 80414) | Agricultural soil microbial communities from Utah to study Nitrogen management - Steer compost 2015 | ecosystem: Environmental > Terrestrial > Soil > Agricultural land | place: USA: Utah...
CACTATGGAGCATTGTATTCAGATGCTTCGTATTTTGGCCTTTTAAAATAACAGGAAAAGTGAATGCACCGAAAGGGTCTTATATCATCATTTCGAATCATGCTTCGTATGCCGATATATTTCTCCTACCCTCTTTACTAAGACGTTTTCCACATGTTTTTTTAGGTAAAAGTGAAATTCTCGGATATCCACTCATAAAAACTTTTTTTAAAACCTATAATATTCCTGTTTATCGTGGAGATAAGGTAAAAGCAGCAAAATCGTTGGTTATTGCAAAACAAAAACTAGAAAAAAATTGGTCCATTGTAATTTTTCCTGAAGGTGGAATTGCAGATGTGAAACAACCGCACTTGGTTCCGTTCAAATTTGGAGCATTTAAATTGGCAAAAGAAATGAATGTTCCAATTTTACCAATTACGCTAAAAAATAATTTTGAAATCTTTTCTGATCCGATGGATTTTTTAGGAAGTGCCCATCCTGGATTTTCGAAAGTACATTTTCATCCAATTATCACGGTTGAAGAAATAAAGTCAAAATCAGTGGAAGAGTTACGAGATTATGCTTACAAAATCATCAATGATGAATTACATAAAAAATAATCTAAAACTCATCCAAAAATAGACAATCAGACAATCGAAAAACACATTTTAAGCCTTCTGAGGGACTTTTAGCACACTTTCCATCCAAACACCTTGTCCACACCGAGAAATGCGCTTAAATTAAATGAGTTTTTTAAGCCAAGAAAAAACGATATTTTGTTGATTTTCAGATATTTAACTAAGTTTCTATTGTATTAGCACTAATTTTTTTTGAAAAAAATAAAATATGGGATAAAAAATTACCTTCCTAAAGCAATTAATAATACAGAAATATCACTTGGACTTACTCCAGAAATTCTTGACGCTTGACCAATTGTTGCAGGTTTAATTTTTATCAATTTTTCTTTTGACTCGGTAGAGATACTTTTTAAACTTGCATAGTCTAACGAATCTGGAATTTTTACTTCTTCAAGTCGACTCATTTTTAATGCAACTTCTTCTTCGCGTTGAATGTATCCCTCATATTTTAATTGAATTTCTGTTTGCATTAAAATATCTTCATGCTCACATGAAAGCTGTTCAGCTAATTCTTTTGATTCTTTACTCACATGTAATAAATCTTCCAATCCGATATTTGGTCTTGTTATCAAAGAAGATAATTTAACTTGCTGAGAAACTTCAGAACTTCCTTTTTCACGCAAAACAGGATTTACTACATCTGGGCTGACTCCCTCCTTTCGCAAAGACTTTTTCAATTCTTCTGTTCCTCTCAATTTTGTTTCTACACGACGTAAAGCTTCATCATCCTGCATACCTATAGCATGAGCCAAAGGAGTCAAACGTATATCTGCATTATCCTGACGTAAAAGGATACGATACTCTGCCCTACTTGTAAACATGCGATAAGGTTCTTTTGTTCCTTTCGTAATTAAGTCATCAATAAGTACACCTATATAAGCTTCGTTGCGAGACAAAATAATTGGTGATTTTTCTTGAACTTTTCTTGCTGCATTAATTCCCGCCATCAAACCTTGGCTTGCTGCCTCTTCATATCCTGTAGTACCATTAATTTGGCCAGCAAAATATAAATTTTCAATCAATTTGGTCTCGAGAGTATGTTTTAATTGTGTCGGTGGAAAGTAATCGTATTCTATTGCATATCCTGGTCTAAACATGCGTACATTTTCAAATCCAGGAATTGTTTTCATCGCAGCCAATTGCACTTCTTCTGGTAAAGATGTACTGAAACCATTTACATAAATTTCTATTGTATTCCACCCTTCAGGCTCAACAAAAATTTGGTGACGATCTCTTTCAGCAAAACGATTGATTTTATCTTCAATACTTGGACAATATCTTGGTCCAGTACTTTTGATTGCACCATTAAACATTGGAGAACGATCAAAACCTGTTCTCAAAATTTCATGTGTTGTTGTATTTGTATAAGTAATATGGCAAGGTCGCTGAACAGCCAAAGGTTTAGTATTTCCAAAACTAAACTTAGATGGATTTTCATCACCCGGTTGTAATTCCATTTTAGAATAATCCAATGAACGACCATCTACACGTGGTGGTGTTCCCGTTTTCATTCGACCAGATTCAAATCCAAGTTGAATCAAATCTTCGGTAATTCCAGTTGCAGCTCTTTCCGCAGCACGACCTCCACCAAATTGTTTTTCTCCCAAATGGATTAATCCATTCAAGAATGTTCCATTTGTCAGAATAACAGCCTTTCCAAAAACATCTATTCCAAGTTGGGTTTTGACACCCTTAATTTTATCTCCTTCAACAATAATCCCATTACACATGTCTTGCCAAAAATCCACATTTGGATTTCGTTCAAGCAACAAACGCCATTCTTCAGCAAATTTCATTCTGTCGTTTTGAGTTCTTGGCGACCACATAGCAGGACCTTTCGAAAGATTCAACATTTTGAATTGAATCGCACTCAAGTCAGAAACAATACCAGACCCACCACCCATTGCATCAATTTCTCTCACAATTTGTCCTTTTGCAACACCTCCCATAGCAGGGTTACAACTCATTTGAGCAATGGTATTCATATTCATTGTGATCAACAAAACACTACACCCCATCTTCGCAGCGGCATTCGCAGCTTCACAACCCGCGTGTCCCGCACCAACAACAATCACATCATATTCTTTCAACATCGGAATTCAATTTAATGTTTCACGTGAAACATTTTCACGCACAAAATTAAAAAATTTGAAAGGGATATTTAACATGTTTCACGTGAAACATCTATAAATTATAATAAATCTAACATTTGATTTTCCTTCTTACGCATCAATTTACTATCCTCATCTGACTTATCTTTATAACCAATCAAATGTAAAACACCATGAACAATTACACGATTAATTTCATTGATAAAAGGAACATTATTAGAAATTGCGTTTTCAGCAACCATTTCTAGTGATATAAATAAATCACCACAAATAATATTATCTTCTGTATAATCAAAAGTGATTATATCTGTATAATAATCATGATTTAAATATTCTTGGTTTATTTTTAAAAGGTATTCGTTTGAACAAAATATTAAAGTAACATCACCTAAAATTTTATTCTCAATAGACGCAACTTTTGATAACCAATTGTCATAAAAATCAATTGAAAAATTATCAATTTCAGGAACATCTTCAAATGAATAATCAACCATTCTGTTTAGAAAAATAAATTAAAACTCGTTTACCATAGTTTTCAAAAGCAATTTCGTCAGATAAGTTTTTCATTAAGAAAATACCTCTACCGTTTTCCTTCTCTAAATTTTCAGGTGCAGTTGGATCAGGAAGATTAGAAAAATCAAAACCGTTTCCTTCATCTTCGATAATAAAACAAAAGGAAGAATCACTTTCAGAAGTTTTTAAATAAATCTTAGCATTATCCTTGTTTTTGTTTCCATGAATAATTGCATTATTCACAGCTTCCGTAACAGCAATTAGAACATTTCCAAAACTCTCACTAACTCCTACTCTAGAACAAACTGAATCAATCAAAGATTCAACAACAGGCATAGCATCAAAAGAAGAAGAAATTTCCAATTCATCAATTAGGGTAAAACCGTCTTTCATTATATAACTTTCTTTAATCGTTAATCAAATTGAAAAATTGAATTGCCTTGTCCTTATAATACTTGGAATAAATTGGATCAATAGTACGTAGTAACTCAATTTGTTTCAATTTATCCTTATTATACTCATCAAAACGAATTAGGTTACCAAAATTTTGATTTATTGCTTCATTTGATTCTCTCTTTTCATCAAAACCTCTTTCACGTAGCGCCTTTTCAGACTCTAATAAACGCGTTAAAATATCTTGCTGACGTTTCACTAAATTTGAATGATTTTTATTTATCAAATCTTGTTGTTGCTTTTCCAATTCTTGCAATAATGGGTTCAACTGATTGCCTTCACCTTTACCACCTTTATTTAATTCGTTTTTCAATTGTTCCAAACGCTGACGAATTGCGTTTTGTTCAGCAGCCATTTTAGCAATCTCCTTATTACTCAAACCTAAACCGTCTTTTTCTCCTCCATTAGCAGGACTATCACCATTACCTTTGCCACCAGGTGATTTACCTTGTTGCATTTGTTCTAACTGCTTTTTAAGCATTTCTTTCATATTGCCTAAATTATCAGAATCTGAAGGCTTAGATTTACCTTTACCTCCAGGCTTAGAACAAGAGCCTGATCCTTCCATCATCTGCTGCATTTGTTGTTGCATTTGTTGTAACGATTCATTCAACATCAACGCCAAATTATTAAATGATGTCATAGCTAGTTGTTGATTAGATGCAACATCTCGCATCTTACGTTCATGTAAATTATCAAGTACTAATTGATGACTTTTATTAATGGATTTCAATTCATCATCAACAAATTTAGATAATTGAGGTTGTCGCTTAGCTAATAAAAATAAACTATCAGCAACAGGTTGTGTGTTGTCAACAATTGTTTTTTGAACTCTAGAATAATATCTAAACTTAGGATCATCACCACTAATTTTTAGAAAACGATTCATAACATCTTCTTGATCAAAACTCAGAATTAAAAGTGATTCTAATATTTCACGCAACATTTCAATATCTTCTCCTTGTTGCTGTTGATTTGAATCATTTTGAGCTTTATCTAACTGTTCAGCTAACTTTTCCATTTGATCAGCAGCAGATTTTTGATTCTGACCAGCTTTACTTTCCTTATTCTTAGAAAGATTATCTTCTGCTTGTTGTAAATCAGAATCAATTGAATTTTGTTGCGATTCAGTATTAGGAATATCCATTGGACGTGCCAAATCTTGATTCAATTTTTCTAATTGTTTTAAATCATCCTTAACTTGCTCAAACTTATCATCAATTTCTTGCTGCTTTTTGATTGATTCTTCTTTAGATATTTTTTTGTTTTCAATTGACTTTTGTAAATCCAACTGTTCTTTTGAAAGTTTTTTTAGTGCCTCTTCAATTGCATCAAATTTCTCATCAACCTGCAGTTTTTTAAGCATTTCCAAACTTCTATCCAATTGCTTAGTCATGTCTTCACTCGACATTTTCAACTCATCGATCAATTTTTGCTGTTCCTCCTTGTTATTCAGTTCCATCAATTTTTCTAAATCATCGAGCAACTTCATAATTTCAGAATCCATCAACTGCTTTAATAAATCATCCAACATTTGTTGCTTTTCTATCAAAGCTTGATCCTCGGGAGTTAAACGTTGCTTTTCCTCAAGCGTATTATTTAAAGAGTTTTTGGATTGTTCGATTGAATTCAACAAATCCTCGTATTGATTTTTTAACTGATTTAGTTGATTTTTCTGCTTCCAGTCATTCGATTTATTATTCAATAAATTACGTTGTAAACGCTCTAAATCTTTTAAAAATTCATTACTCTTCTTAATATAGTCAGAAAGTTCGTTTTTTGAATTTTCTTGCACCTCTTCATGAATTTTACTCAACTCCTGATAAGAAGGTATTTCGTAAACAAAAACTTTACTTTTAGAACTCTTAGAACCATTTACTCCATCATTATCACTAACAACAAAATAATATTCAATCTTATCATCCAATTTGATTGATTCACGCATAAAATCAACTGCAAAATCAAACTTTGTATCTAAACCAGAAACATTTTTAACCTTAATAGTTTCTGAGCGTTTGGAACCATTTACACTAGTTATTGTGTAAACAAATTTCAAGTTTGTTAAACCATAATCATCAGAAGCAACACCGGTAAAATAACGTATACCCGAACGAATTGAATCAACTTTTTCCTCAACAGTAATACTTGGATAAGCATCTTTAATCACATTCACATTGAACTTCAAAGAATCAAAAGCATGCTTATCCTTTCCACGTAATTCAATAGAAATAGCTTCAGAATTTTTAAACATACGTTCCACTCTAAATCCATCCTTTGCAAACAAAAGTGTTGAATCACCAATTGTAAAACGCGTTAATTCAGTATTTTTTGAAACAACATTCCAAACAATAGTAGAACCTTCAGGAATCATCATATCACCAGCACTACTAAACAATTCGTTCGATTTACCTAAATATTTAGGATAAATAATTTCAGCCTTAAATAAACCTAAAACAGGCTTACCATAAACATGGTAATTATATTCCTTACTAGCATATTCATTTGCTAAGAAAAAGAATGTACCGCTCGTATTAACTTTAGAAATAGTACCCTCAAATGTATTTCTACCAACTAAATTAAGTAATTGTTTACCTTGCTTAGAAACTAAGAAAACTTTAGTAGGAAGATCATCACCCTTTAACTTCAATCGAACTGTTAAATCAGAACCCTCACTAATATGCCTTTCGTAATCTTCTACAATAAAATCAAATGGAGCTTCAGGAATAAAAACAGTAGAATAATTAACTATACGTTTACTACTTTCAGTAAAAAACTTAGGAGATAAAATTCCTAACAGTAAGAGTAGCAAAACCAATGGAGCCACCCATTTTATATATTTTAAATTTTCCTTGACATTAATCGCATCAGCAAATGGAATAACGGATAAAGATTCAGAACGTTGTGAAATACTTGCACGCAATAATTCAATGTTACCAACATGATTATTTAAATCATCATTTAATTGTAATGTATTTAATAGGCGATCAGAAATATGTGGAAAAAAGCTACCTATGATTTCAGCAGCCTGGTATCTATTAATTCGAGTACCAAATGAATAAAGTTTTGATAATGGAATGACAATAAAACGGATGAAAACAAATAAATTGACAGCAAAAAAAGTAAAAAATAAAATTGCCCTAACTCCAGTACCAAAACGACCATAGTATTCTAAAACATTAACAATTAGAAACATGGATAAAAAAATACCAACAAACCAAATTAATCCACGGATAATTTGGTTCTTATAATACTTGCGTATAAAAAAGTCTATTTGATCTAACAAACGATCAAAAACAGTTGCTGACATTTTTAGAATTTATTGTTTATAACTTACTAAGTTACAAGTAATAATTTAGAGGTCAAAAAATTCTAAAAAAATAACAAATTTTAAAGCATATTGATACGATTTGATAACTCATCTCGATAAGAGCCACCAATTGGAATCATTTTCTTTTCGTCCTCTAAAAAAAGATTAGGAAAATCAATTGAAGATATTTTGTCCAAGCGAACAATGTAAGAACGATGAACACGTACAAATTCTTCCAACCCCATTTTTATTTCAATGTCTTTCATAGTTGAATGAATTGTATAACGTGCATCTTTTGTATGAATAACCACATAATCTTTCAAAGCTTCAATATAGTAAATACTTGATTTTTTAATCTTTATCAATTTACTATTTGCCTTAATAAAAATAGAATCAGATTCCTTAACTTCCTTATTTTCAACGAGATTATGAAGAAAATCTCGTTGACGAATAACTTCCTGTTCTTTGCCATATTTGTATATAGCCATTTCAATTGAAGTATGTAAATCGATTTCCTTAAAAGGTTTGATAATGTAACCGAAAGGTTGAACTAATTTTGCCTTAGATAAAGTATCATTATCAGCATAAGCAGTAAGAAAAATGATCGGAATTTTTAACTCAGCATTGATACGTTCAGCAGCTTCAATTCCATTCATTTCACCCTTCAACATGATGTCCATCAAAATAACATCAGGATTTAGCGTATGTGCTAATTCAATAGCCTTCTCACCTGTAGGAGCAACTCCAACTACATTGTATCCTAATTTAGTAAGACTATTTTGAATGTCTTTAGATACAATTGACTCATCTTCAACCACCAATACATTAATTTTTCCCATAGGTAAACATTATATCTTCTCAAAACTAATTAAAAAATCAGTTCCATTATCAATTTTGTATTTCAACTCAGCATCTAACTGTTCTGAAAGCGTAACAACCAATTGTAAACCGAGTGTATCAGAATTTTTAATATCCAATTCAGGTGATAAGCCTATACCATTATCTTTAACACGTAGGTTAATAATACCATTCTTTTCACTCATTGAAATAAGTAATTCATTACGTTCATTAGTTGAATTAATAAATGCATATTTCATCGAGTTTGTAATCAATTCATTCATAATCAAGCCACAAGGCACAGCTTGATCTAATGAAATATCAACCTTTTGTAAGTCATAAACAATATCAATTTCAATATCCTTACGATGGTAAAGAGCTAACAAATTAATTGCTAAATTCTTCAAATAATTAGCAAAATCGATAGAAGCAAAATTCGTTGTACGATATAAATTTTCATGAATAATAGCCATGGAACGAATTCTATTACGACTTTCAAGTAAAACTTCAAGGGTTCGTTCATCAGTTACAAACGAACTCTGTAAATTTAAAATACTTGAAATAACCTGAAGATTATTTTTTACACGGTGATGAATTTCTTTCAAAAGAATTTCCTTCTCATGTAGGGATTCAAAAATTTCAACTTCTGCTTGTTTTTTAACAGTAATGTCGTGACATATCAAAGAAATTTCAGAAACCTGACCATCAGTATCATAAATAGGGTTCATAAAAATTTGAATCCACTTTGATAAATCATTATTCTTAAATTCAACTTCAAATTGTATTGAACGACCGTTAATAACCTTTTCAAGAGTTAATCCAAATTCATTCATCAATTCATCCGAAAAATATGGACTGAAATAATCTATAATAGAAACACCTGTATAAATATCATTTTTGGTCAACTGATAAAAATAGATTTTACTATGCTTATTGAAATAAGTGATAATTCCATTCAAATCAAGAGTCAACAAGAAAATATTGGACGAAGAATCATAAATTGCTTTTGTTTTAAGTAATAAATTTTGAAGCTCTCTTTCTGTTCTAATACGTTCCTTAATCTCACTTTCTAATTTCTTATTATTCTCTTCAGCTAATTCGGCTCTCAAAACTTCTTTAGAAAGTTGCATTTGAAGAGATACATCTTTCAATAAAATCAAAACGGCATCAGTAGAACCAAAAACAGTATTTACAATTGTAATGTCAACTAAAATTGATTCAGAATTATTTCTTTCAAGATTCAACTGACCTAGAATTGGTTTTGAACTGCTTTTCTTACGTTCTAAGAGATCTTTGAATACTTGTTGATCTTCTTCTATAAACAACACTTCAGGATTGATAATATCAGATCCTATCAATTCATACATTTCCTTATTGGCATACAAAATATCATTCCCTTGTAAAATAAAGATTCCTTCAGGAACACTATCAAGTACTGATTTAAAGTTTTCTGTACTCTTTTCTAAAGCACGAATTGTATTGTTTTTATCAGTAACATCATGTATGACACATTGATACATAACTTGATTACCAATCACGAGTTCAACAATTGAAACTTCCGCCTCAATGGGGTTAAATCTTCCTTTAAAAATCCAGTTAAATCGAACTGTTCCTGATTGTTTAAGCTTGGTCAGATAAATTTTAAGTTGTGTATTACTTTCAACGGAAGTTTCAAAAGATAGATCCCAAAGATTAAGAGATAAGAAATTATCCTTAGGAATACCAAACAATTGCATACCTCGTTTGTTTACATCCACTACTCTATTTCCATCAAGAAGTATAATAGCATCATTAGAGCTCTCATAAATCAACTTATATTTTTCTTCACTTTTACGTAAAGCATTTGTTGCTTTTTGAATATCAGAAACATCAACAACAGATCCTTCAATCAGATTATTTTGTGAATCATAATAGAAGTTGAAAACCAACCATTTTATAGTACCATTTTTAAGTGTAAAATGCGTTTGATAATTGTTCAGTTTTTTTGTTTCAGAAATCAATTCCAAAAGTTCTCTCATTTCGTCATCATTCTCAACAAACAAACTTCCAAGTTTGAAAATATTTTCAAACATTTGATCAAATGTTTTATTGTAGTTAATTATCTGAAAAGAAAGATTCAATGTGAAAATACCAGCTTGGTTTTCATTGTATAAATTTCTATAACGTTCTTCACTTCTAATTAGCTCTTCTTGTTCTTTGAATCGTTCTGTAACGTCATTTGCTTTAACTAAAAAATAATTCTTCTTTTTTAGTTTAATTGAAGATATAACGAATTCGAAATTCTTATTGTTAAACCTAACAATTTTTGTGAGGTATTGATCGTCTTCTAATAAGACAACATTTCGGATGTCTTTCTTAGAAAATTTTTCATTAATAATTAGTGAAAAATTTTCTTTCGTAAGCGATTTATCACCAACAATAGTTCTACCAAGTCCACTGTCAAAATCCAGAACTTTAATTACTTCATTGTCAATTCTAAAAAGGAAAAATCCAAACTTATCTCCATGAGATATCTTTCTTAGATAACTATTGAAATCAAAGATTGAAAGTAACAGCTGATAGCGAGAATAACTTGTAACAATTGCAGCTAATGAAATAGTGAATGTAAAGCAAAGTATTAAGTATTTGCTTATTGGTTGATTGTCATTTACAAATTGAAAGGAATAAATGAACATCAAAACAACAAAAACAGAATACAACAATCCAAAATAAAACCGTTGAATTCCAAGTATTCCAATAATAAACAAACAGTAAAAACTAAGTAAATCTAAAATCGAAAAATTTTGATTTACCAAATCAATAAAGGCAACAAGTGTTATCGCATAAATAAAAATGATATAAAACAAATACAGTTTGTCTCGCAGATAACGGATATACCAGCAACATAAAATTACAATTGGAAAAAAGATGATGTAAGAAACAATCAGATAACAATATATAATTGGAATATCTGTTTCAAGAATAAAAAGACAAAATATTGGAAGAATAAAAAAACAAACAAAAATGTTAATGTATGCTATTCGTTTAAAATCATTCTCTTTTTGATGATAGGGTTTGAAGTCAACTTCGTCTTTTCCAAACAAGCTTAATATCTTTTTCATCTAATTCGTTATCAAATAATTGCATACATCAAGTAACAATAACTTGGTTAAATGTAATCAAAAATTGGTTAATTAAAAATTAGGTCAAAATCTTCAACTAAATAATATATAAAAAAAAGAAAATTAAATTTTTAAGATTTTTATTCTTTTTATTAAGGTTGTTAATATGTTTATATCTCTTTTAACTTTTGCTTTTAATTGTCAAAAATCAATAGTTATTATTGACTTATTAACTATTTAATGATTTGTATAAGCTTTAATATAAAGGTAATTATGTAGTTATTAACAAATGAAATAAATTTAAAAATGTTAATCATTTGTTCTGTCAAATCACTGTTATTTAGTGTAAAACAGTATTGAAAATTGACTCTAAAATTCCTGTAAATTCACTTTGATATTTCAATTATTGTCTGGTATATATAGAAAGTTGAAATATCCAAGAAATAGTTTTGGAATCTTATGAACAGATATTCACAATTTATACGTAATTCTAGTGGATATTTCGAAACACAAATGAACGGTTTTACAGTGCTTTTTGATCATTCGATTCGTCAGATTGTTAATAATAAGCCCAAATGTTGATAAACAAAAAATGCATCTCGAAAGATGCATTTTAAAAAAAATATTGGATTATTATCTAACCCATTTATCATTTTTCATTTCACCAAGAACAATTACTTCTTTTGTTCTTGCATATTCTTCAGCTGCTTGTAACATTTGCTCTTGAGTATCTCTTCTGATAATAATGGCTCCAGAACCTGGATTCTTTACTTCAATATAGAAACCATTCTTTAGTCTAGCAGGCTTTGATGGTGGCCTTCCCATGTTATTTACTATAAATTATTAAACTTAAACTATATAAATTTAGTATAAGTCTGAAAATAAATAGGATATTTAACAAATTTTATAGTTCATTTAATTCGTAAAATAAGGTCTCATTTGAGTAACTAAACGATATAGTACTATTTTCTAACATGGTGGCTAAAATTTGCTCAAGTCGCTCTCTTTTGATAGAAATGTGTTTTGTTAACTGTGTAAATGAACAACTTTTTAGATTTGAGATAGTTTGAATGATTACTTCTTTTTCAGATTCTTCAATTTCAATTGGTTGTTTTTTAGCTTTTTTAATTTCAAGGAATTTTTTCAAAACGGTAGTAGCAACTACATTGATATCATTTATTCGAATGAAAGGAACCCATTCATCTTCGAATTCAATTTTATGTAAATCATTGCTTACTTTGATTTCAACAATTCCTAAAATTTTGTGTTCAAGTTGTATAAAATCAATTGTATAATCAACAGTTGGTTTGCAACAGTCTAATGCTTGGTTTAATAAGCTAAATGTTTCAGAAGGTTCAATTCCTACAATTTTTCCATTTTTGCGAATACCTATATAGAGAACACCTCCATTTGTATTAGCGAAAGCACAAATTGTTTCAACTATTTCTAGCGTATTTTCTGCATTTGTATGAAATGCAGTTGTTTGATTAATTCCTTGTAGTACAATTTCTTTTATATTAATTTCCATTGTGGATGAATATTTATAAGCAATAAAAAAACGGCTACAATGAGCCGTTTTGAAATTATAAAGTTTTATTTAGTCATCATTTCTACCACCAAGCAGTAATGAAATATAATACACCAATGTAGTAATTGCACCTAAAGCAGCTACAACATAAGTCATTGCGGCCCATTTCAATGCATCTTTAGATTGTTCATATTCACCATGTGTAGAAACACCACTGTTTTGAATCCAAGCTAAAGCTCTTTTAGAAGCATCAAATTCTACTGGTAAAGTAACAATACTAAACAAAGCAATTACTCCGTATGTAGCACAAACAATTGTTAAGATCAATTCTACTGGAAAAGCGTTGTACAATACTGCTCCACCAAAAACTGTTGCCATCATGATGATGTTCAAAATCATACCACTTGCATTTTGCAGTGGAACAAGTTTAGATCTCCAATTTAAAGGTGCATAGGCCTGTGCGTGCTGAACAGCGTGTCCACATTCATGCGCAGAAACAGCAGCGGCAGCAGCATTTCGACCATTATACACATCAGGAGATAAATTGACAGTTTTATTTAATGGATTATAATGATCAGTTAATTGACCTTCAACACAAATTACTTTCACATCATAAATACCATTGTCTCGAAGCATCATTTCGGCAATTTCCTTTCCTGATAAGCCTCGTTGTGATGGCATTTTACTATACTTTTCAAACTTGCTTTTTAAGATGTAACTTACGAGCATTCCAATACCCATAAATACTAACCCGATAATCATTGCTGGTCCGAAAGAAAATCCTACCATAATTCTAGTTTTTTGTTTTTTATAAAAATATTGAATTTATCAACACAAAAACCATACAAATTGCTTAAAACATGGGCTAAAATGCCATTTTAACTTCTATTATGACAAATAGGCATAAAAAAAGCTAGCAAAGTGCTAGCTTTTCAATTATTTGATTATTCTAACTAATGTAAATTAGCTTGAACAAGGTTGATAAATTCTTTTCTAGTTGAATCGTTTGTTAAAAACAAACCAGTAAATGCTGAAGATGTTGTTGTAGAATTTTGTTTTTGTACACCGCGCATTTGCATACACATGTGTGAACATTCAATAACAACAGCAACACCTACAGGATCCAATGTTCGTTGAATACAATCCCTGATTTCAATTGTTAAACGTTCTTGAACTTGTAATCTCCTTGCATAAGCATCTACGATGCGAGGAATTTTACTCAATCCGACAATTTTTCCTTTTGGAATATAGGCAACATGTGCTTTTCCGAAGAATGGTAACATATGGTGTTCACACATTGAATAAACTTCAATGTCTTTCACGATAACCATTTCTGAATACTCTTCGTGAAAAATTGCTTGTTTGATAATTTCATCCGGATTCAAATCATAACCATGTGTTAAGAATTGTAATGCTTTGGCTACGCGTTCAGGTGTTTTTTCCAATCCTTCACGAGATGGATCCTCCCCTAACTGTTTTAATATATCAACGTAGTGATTTGAAATGTTCTCAGTTATCAAATCGTTATATTCAATCTTTTCTTTCATGTCAAAAGGTCAATTAATAAATTTCCTTTCCACCAAAATATTCTACAAAGTTATTCTCTGTTTCAACTAGTTTGATTTTAACCAACTCCCCTCCTGCCTTAGCAATTGGTTCTTTGATTCTATCCCAAACTTGAATAACAATATTTTCTGTGGAAGCCAACATACCTTTCAGGAAAGGTACATCTAAATTTAGATTTTTATGATCTAACGGTTCGATAACTTCTTGTTTAATGATTTCACTCAAATCTTTCAAGTTGATAACAAATCCCGTTTCTTCACTTGGTACTCCTTTTACAGTAACATAAATTGTAAAGTTGTGTCCATGCCAATTTTTGTTACTACATCTTCCGAAAACTTCAAAGTTTTTCTCATCTGACCAATCTTCACGCCACAATTTATGTGCGGCATTAAAAGTTTCCCGTCTAGTTATGTAAACTGTCTTCACGAATTCAAAATAAAATGCAAAGGTAGTAATTAAAGACTTAAATGCACAATTTTCTAATGAGGAGTATTACTCATCTGAATTTAGATTTTGTTTAATGTAATTTTGATAAAAATAAGTAAGGTAAATACAATATTCAAACAGATGAAGAGTTAACCAAATTGTAACTAAATTTACTTCCCAATTGAAAACAATCAATGGCTAAAAGAGTAATCGTATCTGTAACAAATGATTTATATACCGACCAGCGGGTTGATAAAGTATGTAAATTTCTTGTTAG
>Ga0079224_100007398_pt1 | contig 14735 bp, 16 predicted proteins | sample Stecom2015_FD_80414 | JGI IMG/M metagenome (GOLD analysis project Ga0079224, IMG submission 80414) | Agricultural soil microbial communities from Utah to study Nitrogen management - Steer compost 2015 | ecosystem: Environmental > Terrestrial > Soil > Agricultural land | place: USA: Utah...
CGCTTCAGCCACCTGCAGTTCCCGCTCAACCAGTTCGGCGGTGCCAACGTGGGCCTTCCCAACCTGATGACCGTGGTGCACCCGGTCAACAGCCGCCAGGACGCGGGCAACTACATCGCCCGGCTGGGACAGTTCAGGACGCGCATGGCCGAGGCGGCGCAGCGTGCTTCCGACCTCGGCGAGCGCGGGGTGCTGCCTCCCCGCTTCATCCTCGAAGCCACCATCTCGCAGATGGAGCAGTTCATTGCGCCCGAGCCGGCGGAAAACCCGTTGGTGGCCACCTTCGCGGCGCGACTGGCCGGCGTCGGCGACCTGGATGAATCCGGCCGCGCCGGCTTCATCGACCGGGCCACCACGCTGGTTGCCGATGAAGTCTATCCGGCCTGGCGCGATGCCATCGCGGTGCTGCGGTCGCAAATCCCACAGGCCACAGACGATGCCGGCCTGTGGCGCTTCGAAGATGGCGCGGAGGCCTACGCCTACCACCTCGCCCGCTTCACCTCCACCGACCTGGACGCGGAACAGATCCACGACCTCGGCCTGGCCGAGGTCGCGCGCATCGAGGGCGAGATGGACGCCATCCTGCGCTCGCTCGGGCGTACGGAAGGCACCGTCAACGAGCGCGTCGCCCAGCTGCGGCAGGACCTCGCCTACCCCCTCGATGACGAGGGCCGGGCGCAGATCATGGCGGACATCGAGACCTACATGCGTGACGCCGAGCGCCGCGCCGACGAGCTCTTCGACATCCGCCCGAAGACGCCGGTGATCGCACAGCCCTACCCGGAGTTCCGCTGGGAAAGCGCGGCCGCCAGCTACACCGCACCGCCGCTGGACGGCTCCCGCCCGGGCGTCTACCAGATGCCGCTGCGGGCGAATCGCATGACCAATTTCGGCCTGCGGACGCTGGCCTACCACGAGGCGGTGCCCGGTCATCATTTCCAGGTGGCGCTGTCAGTGGAAAACACCGCGCTGCCCAAGTTCCGGCAGACCCGCGCCCTGGGCGGCATCTCCGCCTTCAGCGAAGGCTGGGCCCTGTACGCCGAGCGCCTGGCCGCCGAGGAAGGCTGGTACGAGGGCGACCCGGAAGGTCTGCTGGGCCAGCTTGACGCCGAGCTGTTCCGCGCCCGCCGCCTGGTGGTCGATACCGGCCTGCATGCCAAGGGCTGGACCCGCCAGCAGGCGATCGACTACGGCATCGCGCCGTCGGAAGTCGACCGCTACGTGGTGATGCCCGGCCAGGCCACGTCATACAAGGTCGGCCAGCTGGAGATGATCCGTCTGCGCGACAAGGCCCGCGACGCGCTGGGCGATGCGTTCGATCCGCGGGAATTCCACAACCGCGTGCTGCTCACCGGCGTGGTGCCACTGCACCTGCTGGAGCGGGAGATCGACGCGTACATCGAGGAAGCCCGCGGCTGACCGGATGCAAGCCCTCAAGTGGCATCCGGCAATGAGGAAGGGCGGCCATTGGCCGCCCTTCCCTTTTCTCCGGTTGGCGCGTGGGTCACCAGATCCGCACGCGGTCCTCCGGCGCGATCCACAGCGGATCGGCTTCGGTCACGCCGAACGCCTCGTACCAGGCGTCGATGTTGCGCAGCGGCGCGAAGGCGCGGATGTGGCCCGGCGAATGGGTGCCGTTGACCAGCTGCTGGCGCAGCGCATCGTCACGCCACAGGATCCGCCACACCTGGGCCCAGCCCATGAAGAAGCGCTGTTCCCCGGTGAAGCCGTCGATCACCGGCGCCTCCCGCCCGTCGAGCGAGCGGCGGTAAGCCTCCAGCGCAATCGTCAGGCCGCCCAGGTCGCCGATGTTCTCACCCATCGAGGTGCGGCCGTTGATGTGCATGCCGGGCAGCTGGGGGAACTCGTACGACTCGTACTGGGCGCCGAGCTTCGCCGCCTGCTCCTCGAACTTGGCCGCGTCCTCCGCGGTCCACCAGTCGCGCAGCAGGCCCTGGCCGTCGGACTTGCGGCCCTGGTCATCGAAGCCATGGATGATCTCGTGCCCGATCACGCCGCCAATGGCACCGTAATTCACCGCCGGGTCGGCGTCCGGATCGAAGAACGGCGACTGCAGGATGGCGGCCGGGAACACGATTTCATTCTTGACCGAGGAGTAGTAGGCGTTGACCGTCTGCGGCGTCATCGCCCATTCGCCCTTGTCGACAGGCTGGCCGATCCGCGCCCGGCGGTAATCCCACTCGAAGCGCGCCGAACGCGCGGCGTTGCCGAAGGTATCGCCGTTGACGATCTCCAGCCCGCTGTAATCGCGCCACTCGTCCGGGTGGCCGATCTTCAGACCGAAGTTCTCCAGCTTGGCGCGCGCCTCGGCCTTGGTCTCGTCGCCCATCCACTCCAGCTGGTCCAGCCGCGCACCCATGGCCGCCTTCACGTTGGCCACCAGGTCGTCCATCTTGGCCTTGGCGTCGGGCGGGAAGTACAGCTGCACGTAGTCGCGGCCGATCGCCTCGCCCATCACTGACTCGGCGAACGAAACGCCGCGCTTCCAGCGCTCGCGCTGCTCGAGCTGGCCGGAGAGGAATTTCTCGCGGAACTCGAAGTGCGCGTTGACGAAATCACTCGAAAGCAGCGGCGCCGCGCGGTCCACGGTGTGGAACGCCTGCCAGGCCTTGAGCGTGTCCAGGTCCGTGTCGGCGAAGATGGCGGCCATCTTCGGGATCGCGGTGTCCTGCCGCACCACCACCTGCGGGGCGTGGGTGACGCCCGCGGCGGCGAAGAAGCGCTCCCACGGGAAACCCGGCGCCTGGGCGTCGAATCCGCCCATTTCGACCGGGTTGTAGGTCTTGTCGCGGTCGCGGCTCTCGGCGCGGGTCCAGTGGGCCTCGGCGATGCGGGTTTCCATCTCCATGATGGCCTGGGCATGCGCCTGCGGGTCATCCCAGCCGGCCAGCTCCAGCAGCTCGGCGATGTACTGGACGTAGCGCTCGCGCTGCGGCTCGAAGTTGTCCCGCAGGTACATCTCGCGATCGCCCAGGCCCAGGCCGGACTGGCTCATGTACAAGGTGTAATAGTCGGGATTGCGCTGGTCGTCGGAGACGCCCACGCTGAAGAAGCTGCGGGTGAACCCGCCGTGCTGCGCGCCCATCAGGTGCGCGATGTCTTCCTTGCTGGAAGCGGCGCGGATGGCATCCAGGTAAGGCGCCAGCGGCTGCGCGCCCCGCGCTTCGATGGCTTCCTCGTCCATGAACCCCTGGTACAGCGCCGCCACCTTGGCGGCGTCGCCGTCGGTGGCCGGGTCGCCCAGCTCGTAGCTTTCCACCAGCTGGCGCACCCGCGCCTCGGAGAGATCGCGCAGCGCCAGGAACGAGCCGTAGCTGGAGCGATCAGACGGGATCTCGGTGTTCTCGGCCCAGGTGCCGCTCACGTAGGCGAAGAAATCCTCGCCCGGGGACACGCTGGGATCCATGCCATCGGTGTCGATGCCCCAGGTGCCCATGCGCGGGGCCGCGATCACCGCGGCATCAGCGGACGAGGCGGCGGCGCCATCGTCGGCGAACAGGACCAGGCCGGTGCAGGCATCATCAATGCAGGCGCGCCCGTCGTGGGCAGCCGCCGGCGCCGCGAACGACACCAGCGCCAGGCTGGTCGCGGCGAAAAGCAGGGTCTTCTTCAAGATCGGGTTCTCCGGAATGAATGCTCAACGGTGCCGCCGGGTCCGGCGGCACCGCAACTGCCAAGAGTAACCCCCTGCCGGAGTCAGCGGCAGGCTTCCGGCCGGCTCTCCCACACCACGGGCTGCCAGAACGCGTTCTCGCGGATCGCCTCCGGCGTCAGCCCTTCCTCGATGAGTTCCGCGCCAATCGAGTAGCGCGTTCCCGGCTCCACGTCCACCACCAGCACCTTGTAGGCACGCGCGCTCTCACGCGCCTGCATGCGCTGGATGCGGCGCACGTCGGCCGTCGGGATCCTGTGGCGGTCGATGAACTCCTGCACCACCAGCACGTTGCGTCCCGCGGGCACGCGGTAGCGATTCTGCTCTTCCAGCGGGGTGCTGCGACCATTGATCTGGGTGATGGCGGCCGGGAAGATCTTGCGGGTCACCCGCGGCGGCACCCCGACGGTGCTCACCCAGCCGCAGCCCTGGGATACGGCCGTCCCAGCCTCGACGGCAGGCCCTGCCAGGGACACCGCCTGTCCGTCGCGGAGCAGTTCCAGCCTCACCTGCCCGTCTGCGGCTGCCGCCAGGCTGTCGAGCATCGCGTGGGTCATCCGCACGCCCTCGATCCGCTGGCCATTGACGGCAACCAGGCGGTCGCCCACGCGCACGCCCAGGCGCTCGGCGGTCCCGCCCGGGGTCAGCGCGCGGACCAGCAGTCCTTCCTCCGGATCACGGCCGTCGACCACGATGCCCAGGCCGGCCTGGAGCATTGAACCGGCGGCCAGCGGGGCCGGGGCCTTCTCCCCGGCCAAGGGCGCGGAAATGGCAGCGCCGGCAGGCGTGGCAGCCAGCACCGCCCACATCAACAGATATGCGATCTTCATGGCTTCATCCTCTCTGTTCCCGGCCGCCGGTGGGCGCGTGCTCCACGAGCACCGCGCGGGCCCGCCACAGCGGCTCGATCTCGTCGTCCCCCGCGTTGCGGTCGTAGGCCGCCTGCAGCGCGCGATCGATTGCATGCACCGTCTGCAGCCGGTCGCCGTCATCGCCCGGCAATGGATGGATCGGCGCCACAGCCTCGCGGGGAACGGAACCGCCGCCTGCGTCGAATGACCCGGGCACCACCAGCACGAACCCAAGCGCCGCAAGCATTGCCGCGGCCACCCCACCCGTGCGCAGGCGCAGGCGCCGGGCCCGGGCGCTGGCAATCCGGTCTGCCAGCCCTGCCGGGACCTGGGGATCCGGCAGCGATGCCAGATACCTCCGCGCGTCTTGGTCAGCTTCGTGCGTCATCGTCCTGTTCCATCATTTCCCGCAGCCGGGCAACGGTGCGTGAGACCAGGGACTTCGACCAGCTTTCGCTTCGGCCGAAGCGCTCTGCCAGTTCCCGGTGGGTCCAGCCCTCCACGACCTGCAGCCATACAACGGTACGCACCAGGGGCGGGAACCGTCGCAGCAGCCCCAGGGCGGCGTCGGCTTCGGTGGCCGGTTCCACGTTGCCCGCCACGGACAGCTCGTCGAACTCGACCGAGGGGCGGTCGCGTCGCAGCCGGTCGATGGCCGCGTTGGACGCCACCCGCTTGAGCCATGGGCGCAGCGGCCGGTCCGGCGCCAGGGTGTCGAGGAACCGCAGCAGTTTGAGGAACGTCTCCTGGGTGATGTCCTCGGCCGTGGCGGGATTGCCCGACAGGCGCAGGGCCAGGACGTAGACCGCGCGCGAGTGGCGCGAGTAAATGGTTTCGAAGGCCTCGCGGCTGCCCCATCGGGCGCGCCGGACCAGGCGCGCCTCTTCGGCGATATCCATGCGGGAAGGCTCTTCCATGCCAACGGTACGCGCTGGGGGTGCCAATGGTCGCATCCCCTGCAGCTCCTGCTCCCGGATTTCGCCCAAGAGCGGGACGCTGTACCGGACGACGTGCCAAATGTCAACAGAAATGCTACAATTGCGGGCTGGCCGGTAAAGGAGTGCCGCCTATCCGGAGCGGCCGGCCGTAACCCATCCCGGCGGTCGCCCTTCCCTGAGGTCCCGTCCTGCGCCCGCGGCGCGCCGCGGCGCGCCTTCCGCGCATGGCGCATGGACGGCCTTCACGCCCGCGTGCCTGCCCGCACGCCCCCGACAGGAGATGCAATGTCCACTACGAACGCCAAGACCCAGACCCGCCAGCCCGCCACGCGCCGCGGCCGCTCGTCACGCAAGAGCGCTGCCGCCGCCACGCTGACCAGCGAGCGCATCGCCGCGGACCTGGCCGCGTTCCGCAAGGCCGGGGGCAAGATCGAGGTCCTGGGCAATACCAAGGTGTTCAAGAGCACCGGGCCGATGCGCTCGGCGAGCAAGAAGACCGCTGCCCGCAAGGCACCCGCCAAGAAGCGGGCCTGATTCACCCACCGCAGCCGCCGCAACACACCGACGGCTGCTGGACGATGCGGTCCGGCTGGAGTGCCCAGCCGGCCGCTTCCATCACTGCAAGCAGCTGGCTGGCCTCCAGCCAGGTCGACAGCCGCAGGATCTCCCCGGCCGCATCCAGGTCGACGACGGCCGCAGTGTCATGTTTAAGCAGGGCCGCTTCCAGCACGTCGAGGGCCGGCATCCGCGGGTCGCGATCGATGTGGAATTCCATGCCAGGGTCCGGTTCGTGGGACTGGTCATGTTCCTCCGCGCAGCTGCCGGGCGCCCTGACCTGGATCAGCCCCGTCCCGGTTTCCCCGCCACCTGACCTGGATCAGTGCCCGGCGCCCGAACGCCCGGCATCCTTGGCGGCATGTCCGACCCTTCCATTGAAATCGATGGCGCCTTGGTGGCCCGCGAACTCGGCCTGGAGACGGATGAGTTCCGTCGCCTCATGGAGATCCGCAAGATCAAGGTGCTGTGCGAGCGCGGCGTCGGCGAGGACCTGGGGCGCTATCGCGCGACCTTCTACCACCAGGACCGGCGCGCGCGCTTCATCGTCGACCGTTTCGGTCGCGCCACGCGCGCCTGATCAGGCCTGCCCGCGCGCTGCGGCAGCGTCCAGCAGGCGCGCCATGTCCTCGTCCTTCTGCTCCCACAGGCCGTTCATCCAGCGCTGGAAGCGGGCCCGGAACGGCCGGTCCTGCTGGTAGTCGCCTGCCGCGAGCTCGGCCGGGACGTCGCGCTCGCGCACCAGCACGCGCACTTCCGGGACCCGCCCGGCCATCATGTCGGCCATCGTCGGGCGTCCCCCGGGATAGGCAATGGTCACGTCCAGCAGCGAATGCAGCCCGTCGCCCATTGCGCCCAGCACGAAGGCCACGCCGCCCGAGCGCGGCTTGAGCAGGTGCCGGTAGGGCGAATCCTGGCGCGCGTGCTTGTCCGCGGTGAATCGGGTGCCCTCGACGAAGTTCATGATCGAGACGGGCATGTCGCGGAACTTCATGCAGGCCCTGCGGGTGGCTTCCATGTCGCGACGACCCAATTCCGGATTGCGCGCGATCTGGCGATGCGTGTAACGGCCCATGAAGGGGAAATCCAGCGCCCACCATGCCAGCCCCAGCACCGGCACCCAGAACAGCTGCCGCTTGAGGAAGAACCGCAGCAAGGGGATGCGCCGGTTGAACACCTTCTGCAGCACCAGGATGTCGACCCAGCTCTGGTGGTTGGCAAGCACCAGGTAGTGGCCGTCGACCCGCAGCCCCGGCGGCGCCTGGACTTCAAAACGGGTGGGCGTGAACCAGCCCATCATCGCGCTGTTGGCGGCGATCCAGCTTTCGGCCACGCCGGTCAGCGCGGCGTTGCAGGCCCGCCGGAACCGGGCCAGCGGCAGCGCCGCCTTGGCCAGGGCAACGGCGAACAGCGGCAGTGCGTGGACCAGTGTGTTGACCACCACCAGCGGCAGCACCAAGGCCATCCGCATCCACCCCGGCAAACTCACGCGCTGCACCCCCGGCTCAAAAGGACCAAAAGGGTACACTGGAGGCCACATGCCAGGGTATGAAACCAGGATCATTGACGTCGACGTGGGCGGCCACCGCTACCGCCTGCGCGTGCTCAGCGACAACCAGCAGTTTTCCGATCCCGACGGCCACGGTGACCGGCTGGGCATCTCCTCGGCGCAGTGGAGCCTGTTCGGCCAGGTCTGGCCGGTCGGCATCCTGCTGGCGGAGGTGATGGACACGGCGGAGATGACCGGCAAGCGCATCCTGGAGCTGGGGTGCGGAATCGGGCTGCCGAGCCTGGTGCTGCAGCGCCGCGGTGCCGACGTCGTGGCCTCCGACATCCATCCACTCGCCGAACCGTTCCTGGCCTACAACTCGGCGCTGAACGGCCTGCCGTCGGTGCACTTCCGCCAGCTCGACTGGGAGGAACCGCTGCCCACCCTGGGCGACTTCGACAAGATCATCGGCAGCGACCTGCTCTACGAGCGCGACCACCCGGAGGCGCTGGCAGCGGTGATCGAGCGCCATGCACGGCCGCAGGCGGAAGTGGTGCTGACCGACGCCGGACGCGGACACACGTCCGCCTTCAGCCGCGAGATGGAAGCGCTGGGCTTCGACGTGGAGGAATCACACCACCCGCTCGAGAACGCGGACGGCGCCACCATCCGCGCACGCCTGCTGCGCTACCGGCGCGGGCTCCCGCCACGCGCCGGATAGCACGGCCCGGCCCCCTCAGGTGCAGCCGCCGCAGCAGGTGCTGCCACCCGGCACGTGCACGTCGGCCTTGCCGAAATCGATGACCACGGCGCCCGGCTCCTTCTGCCGGTACTCGACCACCAGCGCCTCGCCATAGCGGTCGCGAAGCTGCGCAAGCAGCGGCAGTGGATCGTGGTCGTTGACGAAGCGCATGCCTTCCCCCGGCTGCAGCGCGTCCAGGGCGCCGAAGATGGCGGCGTGGCGGAAGCGCTTGCCGATGCCGCGCGCGTCGAACGGGTGGAGCTGGATGGACAGGGTGTCGATGGCGCCCATGATTTTCCTGACGGTGGATGGGGAGGTGAGCTTGCGCCGTGGCCCTCCGCCCGCGCCTTGACCTGGATCACCCGCGCTGCACTTCACACGCCCCATAATCAGGCGCTGCCCCACCCACCGGTTGCCAGGGAGCAGCAACATGCCAACCCGCTACACCGGGGTTTCCGGATCGATCCTCGATGCCGTGCACGACACCCCCCTGCTGGAGCTCGAGCCCGGCATCTTCGCCAAGTGCGAGTTCCTCAACCCGTCCGGGTCGATCAAGGCCCGCATCGCCACCTACATCATCGAGCGCGCCGAAAAGGAAGGCCTGCTCAAGCCCGGCGACACCATCGTGGAGGCCACCAGCGGCAACACCGGCAACGCGTTCTCCATGGTGGCCGCGGTCAAGGGCTACCGGATGATCGTGGTCATGCCCGAGGGCCTGACCAGCGAGCGGGTGGCGATCTCCCGCGCGTATGGCGCCGAGGTCCTCCTGAGCGGGGATTTCCACGTCAACGAGGCGCTTGAGCGGGCCCGCGAACTGGGCCAGCGCGACGGATTCTTCTTCCCCGGCCAGTTCGAGTCGGAATGGAACGTGCAGGAGAACCGCGAGATCCTGGGTCCGGAAATCCTCGCCCAGCTCCCCGACGGGCGCCTGCCCGACGCATTCGTGCACGGCGTGGGCACCGGCGGCACCCTGATCGGCGTGGGCCAGGCCTTCCGCGCCGCCAATCCCGACGTGCGGCTGTTCGCGATGGAGCCCTCGGAATCGAAGACGCTGCTGAGCGGCGAAGTGGACCTGCACGGCATCGAGGGGATTTCCGACGGATTCGTGCCCGGGATTTTTGCCCGGCACCGGGAGATGGTCAGCGACTTCCTCAGTGTTTCCAGCAGCGACGCCGTGGCCGAGATGCGCCGCCTGGCCCGCCACAGGGGCCTGCTCTGCGGCCCCAGCTCCGGCGCCCACGTGATCGCCGCGCGGCGCATCCGCGAACGCTTCCCCGAGCTGGAAACGGTGGTCACGGTGCTCGCCGACAAGGGCGAGAAGTACCTCAGCGACTATTACATGCAGCAGTCCGGCGAGCCGGAGTCGCCGCCCCTGCATTGAGCCGGCCCGCGGTTTCTTGAACGCTTCGGAAACCCCGGCCGCCAGCAGGCGGCCGCGGTCACGGAGGCATCATTCCCGCGTTGACAACATTCCTGCCCATGGAAGGTCAACGCGATGCCCCGCCGGCGGACTATTTCCACGCTGGCGAAATTCCCGTCCCCACGCGCGCCGCGGCAGAGTGGAAAGTCACCGTCAGCGATGGCCCGGTGATCGCCACCGCGATCCACGACGGCCACGTCCTGCGTCCGTCCCTGCGCGGCCTCATGGCGCTCGCCGCGGCGGACCGCCTGCGTGAGGAGGACCCGCTCACGGGTGTGCTCACCAGCGTGGGCGACGTGCGTCTGCAGGCGGTCACTTCGCGGTTCGAAGTGGACCTCAACCGTCCGCGCGACGGCGCCGTATATGCCCGGCCCGAGGATGCCTGGGGCCTGGAAGTCTGGCGCTCGCCCCTGCCGCACGAAGAAATCGAGCGCTCACTGGCCGCCTGGGACCGCTTCTACGCCATGTTCGCCGACCTGGTGGAACGCCTGCTGGAACGCTGGCAGGCGCTGCTTCTGATCGACCTGCACAGCTACAACCACCGCCGCGACGGCGCCGACGGCGAGCCGGCGCCGCAGGACGGGAACCCGGACATCGAACTGGGCGTGACCACCGCCGACCCGGACCGCTGGTCCAGCGTGGTGGAACGCTTCGGGGACACGCTGCGCCGATATCCCATCGCCGGCCGCCCGCCCGACGTGCGCGAGAACGTTCGCTTTCCCACCGGCGGCCATTTCCCGGAGTGGGTCTATGCACGCTGGGGCTCACGGGTCTGCACGATCTCGCCCGAATACAAGAAGGTCTTCATGGACGAATGGCGCAGCCAGGCCGACATCGCCGCCCTCCATGGGCTGCGCGATTCACTCCAGGCGGCGGTGGATGCGGTGCGCGCCGATTTCGAGGTGCGCCGATGAGCCCGGCGGACGGCGGCGTGGAGGCCCGCCCGCTGCCGCCCGTGGCGGCGGAGGTGGATGCTTCGCTGGCAGCCATCGACGCCGAACTCGACTGGCTGATCGCGCTGACCCCGCTGGGCACCGACCGGCTGTGGGAGGATTTCGAGGCCAGCGGACGCCGGCGCGTGCCACCGCTGCGCTACGCCGAGCCGGTGCTGGACATGGACGCGCTGGCAACGCGCCTGGCCGAACTTCCCGTGGACCGCGTCGAATCGCCGCTGCTCAAGGGCGTGCTGGCGGAAAAGCAGCGGGAGCTGGAGCGCATGATCGAGCTCGTCCGGCTGCGCGGCACCGAGGGTTTCGTGACCGCCAGCATTGACCTGTTCGGCGGCGTGGAGGCGGGCCTGCTGCGCCTGGCCCGCACCATCCTTTCCGAGGTGGGGGGCAGCGAGCCGCTCACGGCCGACTGCGGCGTCGACGCGGTGGTGGCCGCGGTCGAGGACGAAGTGGCGTGGTACCGCGAACAGGCTCCGGATTTCGGCCTCGAGATCACGGTGGATGCCGACATCGGCTCGCTGATGATGGTCTCGCACGGGCGCCTGTACCTGGACGCCGACCTGCGCCTGCCCAATGCCCGGCTGCAGCCCCTGGTACAGCACGAAGTCGGTACCCACGTGGTCACCCGCTACAACGGCACCAAGCAGCCGCTGCGCCAGCTGGCCGTGGGCCTGGCTTCCTATGATCCGCTGCAGGAAGGCCTGGGCGTCCTGGCCGAATACCTCACCGGCTATCTGCCGGGGGAAAGGCTGCGGGTACTGGCCGCGCGCGTGGTGGCCGCCGACATGGCCATCCGCGGCGAGGACATCCCCCAGGTGTTCGCCTGCCTGCACCAGGACCACGGTTTCGCCACCGACGATGCGTTCGATGTGGCGGTGCGGGCGCTGCGCGGCGGGGGGCTCACCAAGGACGCCGTCTACCTGCGCGGGCTGTGCGACCTGCTCGACCACCTGCAGGGCGGCGGTGATTTCCACGCCCTGTTCGCGGGCAAGTTCGCGCTTTCGCACCTGGTCGTGCTCGAGCAGCTGGCCGACGCGGGCTGGGCGGTGCCCCCCAGGCTGCTGCCGCGCTACGCCTGCGCCGAAGGTTTCGACCGGGTGCTGGACGCCTGCCGCGCAGTCGCCGTCCAGGACCTGTACCAGTCACATCCACCTGCAGCCCGGGAAGCCATGGCATGAACGACCGCCCCCTCAAGCTCGGATTCGTCGTCAACGACGTCGCCACCGAGAAGGACAACTACACCACCATCCGCCTTGCCCGCAGGGCACTGGCGGCCGGCCACGAGGTGGCGCTGATCGGCCTGGACGGCTTCATCTACGACGCCAACGACACCGTGCGCGCCATCGCCCACATGCCGCGCATCGATGGCTACCCGGATGACGCGGCCCTGCTGGCCGAACTGCACGGCAAGGACGCCACCATCGAGCGCATCAATGTCGAGGAGCTCGACGTGCTGATGCTGCGCAGCGATCCGGCGGAAGAGGTGGAGGACCGGCCCTGGGCGCCGACCAGCGCATTGCTGTTCGCCCAGCTGGTGACCCGGCGCGGGGTGATCGTGCTCAACGACCCCGCCAACCTCACCAATGCGTCCAACAAGACCTATTTCCAGCACTTCCCCGAAGAGGTCCGCCCGGCCACGTGCATCACCTGCCAGGCGGACGAGATCAAGGCGTTCATCGCCGCCCATGGGGGCCAGGGCGTGATCAAGCCGCTGCAGGGATCTGGCGGCCAGGGCGTGTTCGTGGTGGACGGCCACAGCGGTGCGAACCTCAACCAGATGATCGAGGCGGTGCTGCGCGACGGCTACGCGATCGCCCAGGAGTACCTGCCGCGCGCGGCCGACGGCGACCTGCGCCTGCTTACCCTCAACGGGCGGCCGCTGCGGGTGGACGGCCAGTACGCCTGCATCCGGCGCTACAACGACACCGGCGACGCCCGCAGCAACATCAGCGCGGGAGGCAAATTCGAACTGGTGACGCCCGATGCCGATGCCCTGCGGGCCGCGGAAATCGTGGCCCCCAAGCTGATCCGCGACGGCATGTACTTCGCCGGCCTGGACATCGTGGGCGACAAGCTGATGGAGGTGAACGTTGATACCCCGGGGGGCATCAACATGGCCGACGACCTGGCCGGCGTGGATTTCAGCGGCCACATCATCGCCGACCTCGCGCGCAAGGTCCGGCTGAGCCGGCAGTACCGTGGGATCCTGAGCAACCTCGAACTGGCGATGCTGTAGCGCGCTCAGGGAACCAGGACGACCTTGCCGGTGTGGCGGCCGCTTTCCAGCCAGGCATGGGCCTGGGCCGCTTCCTCCAGGGGGAACGTGCGGTCCACGATGGCGCGTACCTGGCCCGCTTCCACCCAGGGCCACACCTCCCGCTCCACCCCGGCTGCCAGGCGGGCCTTCTCGTCTGCGCTGCGCGGGCGCAGCAGCGAACCGGTGAGCACCGCCTGCTTGCGCATCAGGGTGAAGGCCGGCACGCGCAGGTCATTGCCGCCCTGCGCGGCGATGTAGACGATGCGTCCACCGCGATTGAGGGCCTTGAGCGTGCCTTCCAGGTACGGAGCGCCGACCATGTCCAGGGCCACGTCCACGCCGCCGGCTGCGCGGGCGATTTCGCCGAAATCGTCCGTGCTGGCATCCACGGCGATGTCCGCGCCGATCTCCTGCGCCGCCCGCGCCTTGTCCGCGCCGCGCGAGGTGGCGATCACGCGCGCGCCGGCCGCCTTCGCCATCTGGATCGCGGCGACCCCGATGCCCGACGTGGCCCCGTGCACCAGCAGGGTTTCGCCGGTTTTCAGCGCGCCGTGACCGAATACGTTGGCATGGACGGTGAAGACGGTTTCCGGAAGCGCCGCTGCCTGCACCGGTTCCAGGCCCGCCGGGATGGGCAGCGCGTGGCGCGCATCCACGGCGGCGTACTCCGCGTATCCCCCGCCGCCCAGCAGCGCGCAGACCAGGTCACCGGGCCTCCAGCGCCCCGCGCCCTCGACCACCTCGCCAGCAATCTCCAGTCCCAGCGTCTCCGGGGCGCCCGGCGGCGGTGCGTAGTTCCCCTCCCGCTGCACGATGTCCGGCCGGTTGACGCCGGCCGCCAGCACCCGCACCAGGATCTCGCCGTCGCGCGGCACGGGCCGCGGCAGCTCCACCAGGTGCAGTGCATCCGCCGGCCCCTTGCCGCCGCGGATCGCGATCGCTCTCATCGTCTTGCCCATCCGCGCATCTTATGGCGAAAACCCATGGCCCTTCGCGGACGGCGGATCACTTTCACTGGACGCGAGTCCCGATCGGGACTATTATCATCGCCGTGGCCAGTTCTGCACCCAAGCTGTCCCCCGTGCCCCGGCGCGACCTCGCCGGGCCGGCACTGCGGGCATTCTTCAACATCACCCGGCTGTGGGGGCTGACGGCCGAACAGGAGCGGGTGCTGCTGGGCAGCCCCGGCCGCTCCACGTTCTTCCGCTGGAAGCGTGACCTGGACGGCGCCCTGCCCCGGGACGCCCTGGAGCGGATCAGCTACCTGCTGGGCATCTGGAAGTCGCTGCAGGTGCTGTTCGCCGATCCCGCCCAGGCGGATGCCTGGATCAAGCGCCCCAACGACGCGCCGCTGTTCGGCGGTGCCAGCGCGCTTGAGCGGATGCTCGGTGGCCAGGTGGCCGACCTGTTCGTGGTGCGGCAGTACCTCGACGCCCAGCGCGGATGAACACCGGGGAGCTCCCCCGGCGCACCCGGATCCACTGGCGGCCCAGCTGGCGCATCGTCCCCAGCCGCTTCCCGCCAGTGGGCGTGTTCGACCGCATCGCCGCGCCCGAAGACATGGACGCGCTGTTCGAACTGGAAGGCATGACCAACCCGCGCCTGCGCCAGGAGCTGGGCGAGCTCTCGCTGGTGCCCCGCGAGCGGCGCATCAGCGGCCCGGGCACCACGCCGGTCATGGCCGCGTTCACCCATCCACCTCCGGGCGGCTCGCGTTTCTCCGATGGCACCTGGGGCGTGTACTACGCCGCGCGCGATCGCGAGACATCCATTGCCGAGACCGTTTACCACCGCGGCAATTTCCTGCGTTACACCCGCGAGCCGCCGACCGTGTTGCAGATGCGCTGCTACCTGGCCGAC
>Ga0079224_100007399_pt1 | contig 14734 bp, 13 predicted proteins | sample Stecom2015_FD_80414 | JGI IMG/M metagenome (GOLD analysis project Ga0079224, IMG submission 80414) | Agricultural soil microbial communities from Utah to study Nitrogen management - Steer compost 2015 | ecosystem: Environmental > Terrestrial > Soil > Agricultural land | place: USA: Utah...
CAGCCATTCAAATGATTTATAGAGTGACGAATAATGATCGGTCATAAGGTGGCGTAAAGAATCGGGGGCACTAAAGAAATAGGGCAGAGTGTGCAAAAATGATCCTGCCTGCTGCCCGTGGACTTCTGATTCTATCATTGAATCGCCGCCGGCGATAGGTCGACCAGACGGGTGCCGGCCAGCCTGTCATGCAACATCAGGCCCGCCCGGTCAAACCAGCTATAGACAAAGTTGAGAAACGGTGTAAACACAATGAACAGCGTGACGGAGGGCCAGCCCAGCGCGTTGGAGATGGCGTATACCAGATAGGCGCCCAGTAGCGGGATAGGCCAGCACAGGACATAGCGCAGTACGAGCGCCCCCAGGGAAGGGCGGGTGCCATCCCGCTTCACGAGTCGAATATTCCAGGTTTTCATGGGCAGTGTTTGCCCGTGTTTGCGCCAGCAGAGCACAAAGTACAAGCCGATAGCGACAAACAGCACTGCCTGGCGGGCGCCAAGCAGAGTCAGGCCGCTGCGGCTTTGCGTCAGCGTGTCGAAAATGTAGTCGGCAAAGAAGACGACGCCGAACAGGAGCACGGCTTCGTACATCATGCAGGCGAACAGGCGCAGGCGGGAGGGGGAACGGCGCGACAACAGCGCCGCGTCAGAAGAAGCAGAAGATTTCATGCGGTGGGCTATCAGGGTTTACGGTAGCTGTCGGCGACCATTTCAAATGAAAACAGGCGGCAGTCAAGCGCCCCATTGTACAGTGGCGTGCGGCGGCGCGGTTTCAGGCGCAATTTTCCGGGCAGTTCCAGGTCGCTGGAAATCACGTGGACCTGCCATCCGGCAAATTGCTGTTTCAGGCAGGCGGACCAATCGCGCCAGAAACCCTCGTCCTGCTGGTCCAGCCGTTCCCCATAAGGGGGATTGGTGACCAGCCAGCCGCTGTTGGTCGGCGGCTGCAGATCCAGCGCGTCGGCCCGGGCAAACTGAATGGAATCTGGCGCCAGATTGGCGCGCTGCATGTTGTCGCGTGCGGCCTGCAGAGCATGCGGGTTCAGATCGCAGCCGTATAGCGGCGTTTCCAGCTCCGGAGCGATGCGGCTGAAGGCATCTTCTTTCAGGGCGGCCCATTGGCGGGCGTCGGCATTGCGCAACCGCTCGAAGCCAAAGGGCCGGGAGATGCCCGGCGGCACGCCTTGCGCGATCCAGGCGGCCTCGATCAGGATCGTTCCACTGCCGCAAAAGGGATCCAGCAGAGGTTGGGAGGGGTCCCAGCCCGAGAGCGCCAGAATGCCGGCGGCCAGGTTCTCGCGCAGCGGCGCCTCGCCCTTGTCCAGGCGCCAGCCACGTTTGAACAGCGACTCTCCGGAAGTATCAAGGTACAGCGTGCCCGAATCCCGGGTCAGAAACAGGTGTACCCGGGCGTCGGGGCGCACCGTATCGATGCTTGGGCGTTCGCCTTCCCGGTCGCGCAGACGGTCGCAAATGCCGTCCTTTGCCTTCAGATTGCAGAACATCAGGCTTTTCATGGGGCTCTGGATGGCCGAGGTATCGACCCGCAGGGTATGTTCAGCGCCAAACCAGCGCTCCCAAGGCGTGTCATAAGCCAGTTCGTAGATGTCGTCTTCCTTGAGCACAAGGCCATGCGCCACCTGCACCAGAATCCGGGTTGCCAGGCGGGAGTACAGGTTGGCTCGCAAAATCCCTGCCCAGTCGGCATCGAAGGCGCAGCCGGCACGTCCTTTTTCTACATGCTCAAAGCCCAGCGCCTGCATTTCTTCACAGAGAATGTCTTCCAGTCCTTGCGGGCAGGGAGCGAACACTCGGAAGGTTTCGGTCAGGCGCGATGAGGGACGCGGCCGCGCCTGTCCGGACCCGTGGGGCGCATGCGCAGCGCGATCTGTCGGCCGGGCCTGGCTTTTGTTGCCGGTCAGCGGGGCGCCAGGATGGCGGCCGGGTTGGTCTGCTGCTAGCCTGGGGCGTGCCGTGCGCGCCGGACGATCGGTGCGATCAGAAGCTGCGCGGCGCGGTTTATGCTGTTCGCGCGTTTCGTCATCGGTCCTGTTGCGTGAGACGGCGCGATCCGCTGGCAACGGGCGTCCGGGTTTGGCTGGCGTCGCTTTGCCCTGGCCCGAACGCAACTGGTTCTGCGCTACCGTACGCGCCCGCGCGCCGGCGCGTACTCTCGGCTTTTGGTCTCTATCCTCACTGTCGTCGGCTTTGCGCGGCGCACGGCTAAGACTGAGTTTCTTGCGACTTGGGGGGGTATTGTCATCGGTCATGGCTAAGCCTGTCAGAAAGGTTTGGTGACCACAAGAATGACCACCGCCAGCAGTAGCAATACCGGTATTTCATTGAACCAGCGATAAAAGACATGGTCGCGCTGGTTGCGGCCTTGTGCAAATTTTCTGTAGATGCGAAAACAGGCGTGATGGTAGCCGATAATCAACAGTACAAAAAGCAATTTCGCATGCAGCCAGCCGTTGGCCAGGCCGATTCGGTAATACAGCATGAGCACCAGCCCGAAAGCGATAGCCGGCACGGCCAGCATGGTGGTAAAGCGCAGCAGCCGCCGGGCCATGCCCAGCAGGACCGGATAGACCGGACCATCCTGGGGTTGCTGGGCCAGATTGACAAAAATGCGCGGCAGATAGAACAGTCCGGCGAACCAGGCGGTGACAAAGACGATATGAAGGGATTTGATCCAAAGCATTTTATTTTTACCCGCGCAATTGGCCGTTGCCTTCGAGCACCCATTTATACGTTGTCAGGCCTTCCAGGCCGACAGGGCCGCGCGCGTGCAGGCGATTGGTCGAAATGCCGATCTCTGCACCCAGTCCGTATTCGAAGCCATCGGCAAAGACGGTCGGCAAGTTCACATAAACGGAGCTGGAATCCACTTCGCGCTGGAACCGGTTGGCGGCCGAGACGCTGTCGGTGACAATGGCTTCCGTATGGCCCGAACTCCAGGTGGCAATATGCGTCATGGCCTCATCGATGGAGTCGACAATGCGAATGGCCAGAATGGGGCCCAGGTATTCTGTTGCCCAATCGTCATCGGTGGCTGCAGCAGCCTGTGGCACCAGTTGCCGGGTACGGGGACAGCCGCGAAGCGCCACGCCTTTTTCCAGGCAGGCAGCGGCAAGCCGGGGCAGAACCTGTTCGGCGATATCCTGGTGCACCAGTAGCGTTTCCATGGCGCCGCATACGCCGTACCGATAGGTCTTGGCCTGAAAGGCGATGTCGTGGGCCATGGCGAGATCGGCGGCGCGATCGATGTAGACATGACAGTTGCCGTCCAGATGGCGGATCATGGGCACCGTTGCCTCTGCTTCCAGGCGCCGGATCAGGCCTTTGCCCCCCCGGGGAATAATGACATCGACGTAGTCGGTCAGGGTAATAAGCCGGCCGACAGCGGCGCGATCGGTGGTGTTGATCGTTTGTACCGCGTGTGCAGGCAGACCGGCGTGCGCCAGCCCTGCCTGTATGATTTTGCCCAGAGCCTGATTGGAGCGAAAGGCCTCGCTGCCGCCTCGCAAAATGGCGGCGTTGCCCGATTTCAGGCACAGCGCGGCGGCATCGATGGTGACATTGGGTCGGGATTCATAGATGATGCCGATAACCCCCAGCGGTATGCGCATTTTCGAGACCCGCATGCCGTTTGGCCTGATCCGGGTTTCACTGCGGCTGCCTACCGGGTCTTCCAACGCGGCGATCTGGCGCAGACCGGTCGCCATCAGGCCCAGGGCCTTATCCGAAAGCGTCAGGCGATCGAGCATGGCCGCCTCCAGACCATTGTCGCGGGCTTTTTGCAGATCCAGCGCGTTTTCGGCCTGCAATTGTTCTGCCTCGGTTTCCAGCACATGGGCAATATGCAGCAGTGCGGCCGATTTCTGTTTATCTTCGGCGCGCATCAGCAGGCGGGCGGCGGCTTTGGCTTGCCGGCCACAGGCCAGCATTTGCGTATCAAGATCTTGGGAATTACTGGTTTCGGTTGTCATGATTGATTCAGTGAGAGGATGCGGTCGCATCTGCCATACGTAGAACGAGTCGGGCCATTTCCTGCCAGGCGTCGGTCAGTCTGCCGTCAGCAGGAAAGCCCTTGAACAGGCGATCAATATCGTGGGCATGCTGGACCAAACCCATGATCTGGGAAAAAGGCAGCCGATCCAGCGTATTGAGGATCAGCTGATCCTTGGGAGGGAAAAGCCCGAGCTTGCGGGTCAGGTTCCTGGGGTTGTGTCCGTTCTGCCTTGCCTGAGCAAGTGTATAAAGATTACGAATGTCATAGGTGAGCAGGCCCAGCACCATCGGCAACGCCTCGCCTTCGGCCTGCAATCCATGCAGTACCTTAAGGGCGCGCTGGCCGTCGCCGCGTAAAATGGCATGACTCATGTCGAATACATTATAGCGGCTCACGTCAAGAATGGCGTTTTCCACTTCTTCCAGCGTTAATTCGCCTTCGGGGTATTGCAAGCCGAGCTTGAGGATTTCCTGATGCGCAGCCAGCAGGTTGCCTTCGACCTTATCGGTAATCCAGGCCAGCGTCGCTGCGTCGGCGCGCTGTTTCTGGCGCTTGAGCCGGCTCTGGACCCAGGCGGGCAACTGTTCGCGGCTGATCACGGGTGTATTGACCAGCACTGCCTGCTGCGTCACGGCGGTATACCATTTTGCAGAGGACATAGTCCTGTCCGCCCGCGGCAGAATGAGGGCAACGGAAACGTCGGTCAGTTCCTGCTTTGCGGCGCGGTTTGCCAGCGCGATCAGCGCGTCGCCGCCGGTTTTGCCGGGCTTGCCGGTAGGCACTTCGATTTCCATCAGCTTGCGATCGCCGAACAGTGAAATGGACTGGGTGTGCTCTTCTATGGCATTCCAGGGGCCGGTGGCAGTCAGGCTGAGCGTGACTCTTTCAGTGTACCCCTGAAGCCGGCAGGCTGCGCGCAATGCGTCCAGAGCTTCGTTACGCAGTAGCAATTCATCGCCGCTGATCACATAAAGCGGATGCAATTGCGCATCCGGTTTACCCAGATCGGCAATGAAGCGTTCGTAGTTGGGAGTCTGTCCTGCCATTGCGCTTATCGGACGAACTGTTCTTCACCCGGCGTGCCTGCCCCCTGCTGATAGCCCTGGATCACGTCATCAGAACTGATGCGCCGCACCAGTTGGCCTACCATTTGCGCTTCCATGTCCTGATAGAGCGTGATCATTTCCTGGGCCTTGGCCTGGGAGTTGGCTTCATCATACGGCAGCGTGCGTGTCGAGGTGAGCGTAGACGGAGGGATCAGCAATTGACCGCTATTGGAGACCAGTTGGAAGGTCAGGCGCAGCGTCAGTTCGTACTCTTCAACCTGGCCCTGGGAGTTGAGCGATACTTCGCGCTGTGACTGGACGCGTTCCAGTTGCGAGAGCGTTACCTGTGCCGCCGACGCATTGTCGACAAATTGCAGCGACGGCGAGCTGGCCTTCAGGGATCGACGCAAATACGCGCCAAAACGCGAGTTGCTTTCAATATTGGTGTACATCGTCGTAAACGGCAGCGGCTTTTCACCACGCAGTTTGAAGCCGCAACCGGCCAGCACCAGGCTGAGCAAGAGGGCTGCCAGCAGGGCCTGATGCCAGCGCGAAAAAGAGAATGAGTACACCATGGTTTTCACCTGCTGAAATTAACCAACAATATTGACAAGTTTTCCGGGAACCACAATAACACGTTTCGGTGGGCGTCCTTCCAGGAATTTTTCCAGAGAAGGATGGCTTCTGGCGACTGCTTCGATATGTTCCCGGTCGGCGCCATTTGGTATCTGGATGGAACCCCGCAATTTGCCATTGATTTGCAGCATGAGTTCGATCTCGTCGGCAATCAGCGCGGCTTCGTCTACGGCGGGCCAGGGCGCATCTAGCAGATCGCCATACTGCTGCACGTAGCCCAGCTCGTTCCACAAGTGCCAGGTGATGTGCGGCACGATTGGATAGAGCATGCGAATCAGGATTCCGGTCGCCTCTCGCAGGGCGGCATTTTCAATGTCTCCCTCGGGCAGTGCGGCATCGTCGATGGCATTGAGCAGTTTCATGTTGGCCGACACCACCGTATTGTACTGAATACGTTCATAGTCATAGTTGGCCTGGCGCAGCAGCGAATAAGCTTGCAGGCGTAAGTCCCTGACCGCTTTGCTGGCCTTGGAAAAATCGACTGCCTGGGCCGGTGCAGCCAGAATGCGCTTTTTCAGGCTGCCTGCGATAGACCATACGCGTCGCAGGAAGCGATGTGAGCCGTCCACGCCAGAGTCGGACCATTCCAGTGTCTGTTCCGGCGGGCTGGCAAACATCACGAACAGCCGGGCCGTGTCGGCGCCCATCGTGTCGATCAGCGCTTGCGGGTCAACGCCATTGTTCTTGGATTTGGACATGGTGCCCACGCCGCCGTACTGGACGGCCGAGCCGTCGCGGTTGAGGGTGGCGCCCGTAATGGCGCCTTTATCGTCGTAGGTATTGGTGACTTCTTCGGGCCAGAAGTATTCCACCGCGCCCTGCGGCGTACGACGTGAGTAAATATGGTTCAGCACCATGCCCTGGCAGAGCAGTTTGGTGAAGGGCTCATCGAATTTGAGCAAACCCAGGTCGCGCATGACTTTGGTCCAGAAGCGCGCATACAACAGGTGCAATACAGCGTGTTCAATGCCGCCGATGTATTGATCCATGGGCATCCAGTAATCGTTGCGCTGGTCTACCATGGCATTGTTATTGCCGGCAGAGGTATAGCGCATGAAATACCAGGAGGAGTCCACGAAGGTATCCATGGTGTCGGTTTCCCGTCTTGCCGGTTTGCCGCAGGAGGGGCAGGTGCACGCGAGGAAATGTTCGTCTTTCGCCAGCGGATTGCCGCTGCCGTCTGGGATCAGATGCTCGGGCAGCCGCACGGGCAGATCTGCTTCGGGAACCGGAACGGGGCCGCAGCTTTCGCAATGGATGATGGGGATCGGGGTGCCCCAATAGCGCTGGCGGGAAATCCCCCAATCGCGCAAACGCCATGTGGTCTGCTTTTCACCCAGGCCTTTTTCGGCCAGGGCAGCAGCCACGGCGTCAACCGCCTGGCGGTAGTCCAGCCCATCGAACTGCCCGGAATTGACCACGCGGCCTTGCTGCTTGTCGCCGTACCAGTCCTGCCACCGGGTGTTGTCAAACGGTTTGTCGGCGACCTGCACAACCTGTCTGATTGGCAAGTCATACTTCAGCGCAAAGGCAAAATCACGTTCGTCGTGGGCCGGTACGCCCATGACCGCGCCATCGCCGTAATTCATAAGGACATAGTTGCCCACCCACACTTCTACCGCATCGCCGGTCAGGGGGTGAATAACGTTCAGGCCGGTTGGCATGCCTTCTTTTTCGCGCGTCGCCATTTCGGCTTCGGTCGTACCGCCCAGCTTGCATTTTTCAATGAAGGCGGCCAATTGCGGGTTGCTGGCTGCGGCATGGGTTGCCAGCGGATGTTCAGGCGCGACGGCGCAAAAGGTGACGCCCATGATCGTGTCTGGCCGGGTCGTAAACACGAACATGCGGCCGTTCTGTATCAACTGGTTCTGACCATCGTGAATATCGTGCGTAAACGCAAAGCGTACGCCTTCGCTTTTGCCCAGCCAGTTTTCCTGCATGAGGCGCACGCGCTCAGGCCAGCCCGGCAGATTATGCGTGACCTGCTCCAGCAGTTCATCTGTATAGTCGGTGATGCGCAAATAGTAGCCTGGAATTTCGCGTTTTTCGACCAATGCGCCGGAGCGCCAGCCTCGGCCGTCGATAACCTGTTCGTTGGCCAAAACGGTCTGGTCCACCGGATCCCAGTTCACCACCTGCGTTTTGCGGTAGGCAATCCCCTTTTCCAGCATTTTGAGAAAAAGCCACTGGTTCCATTTATAGTAGTCCGGATCACAGGCGCACATTTCCCGTGACCAGTCGATGGCCAGTCCCATCGCCTTCATCTGTTTTTTCATATAGGCGATGTTGTCGTAGGTCCATTTGGCGGGCGGCACCTTTGATTTGATGGCGGCGTTTTCTGCAGGCATGCCGAAGGCGTCCCAGCCCATGGGCATAAGCACGTTGAAACCGCGCATGCGCAACTGGCGAGCCATCATGTCGTTGATCGTGTAATTCCGGACATGGCCCATATGCAGCTTTCCGCTGGGGTAGGGCAGCATGGAGCAGGCATAGAACTTGGGCTTTTCGTTGCCATTGGCATCTTTTGCATGTTCCGTCACAAGATAGGCGTCACGCTCCTGCCAGTTTTGCTGGGCGGATTGTTCAAGGTCGGTGGGGTGGTAGTGATCCTGCATCATAAGTTCGCACAAAAGGGGACGCAATGTGTTGCGGGCCGGCAAACGAGGCAAGCGGCACGGTCCGGCGTCCGGAAACAATGGAGTTAACCCGTTATTATAGATGTTAGCCGACCGAACCGTGGGCGATGAACCCTGAATACGAAATTCTATGACGGGATCATGCCTGCGATAAACGCGCTCATTGCTGCGCTGTGTCGATTCTGGGTATGGGTTTTGTCCAGGATCTGTTTTGTATGGTAATTGACGGTATGCGACGAGATGCCCAGAATGTGAGCAATGTCGTCATTGCTCTTGCCGTCGGCGATCCATTTGAGAATGTCGGTTTGCCGCGGTGTCAGATGGATCGCCAATTGCTGGCGGTGACGCCTGGCCAGAATCAGCTGGCACAGGTGCTGCAATGCAAAAATCAACAATTGGTAGCGGGCAAGTTCATTGGCCAGCTCCTGCTGTGTGATCGGGCGGTTCAGTCTGATCAGTGTCAGCACGGCGCCGGTGTGGCCCAGCAAATTGGTGCCCGGAGCGAACAGGCCATAGAAATTGCGATGTTCTCTTGCCGCCAGTTCGGGGTGGATGGTGTAGAAATCTTTCAATTCCCACACCAGGCCCGTTTGTCGTTGCATGACGGCCGGAATGATGGTGTCATGAATCAGATGCCGATCATCCAATCGGATCAGCGCCTCGGGAATCGTGCCAAGATGGTGATAACGGGGCGTGGTAAAGGGGGTGGGGTGCCTCTGAATATAGTCGAAGCAGTCGAAGTCCAGCATGGCAAGCGCCCGATTGATCAATGCGAACTGTGTGGCTTCGTCCTGAGCAAGTGTGAATGTATTGTTGTCAACGGCGGACATACCGACCCCCTATTTTCAAATGCGGAGTCTTGATCGTATCGGAAAGGGCGAAAATTGAATGGTCGATCTGCGCAACAAAGGATAAAGTTGTCTGCGTGCGTGCGTGCGTGCGTGCGTGCGTGCGTGCGCCCCTTTGCCATCATGGACCAACGATCAGCTATGGCCGGCATATTTGGTTTGCGCATGTGCCTGCCAGGGCAAACCTTATCTAAGGCTAAGGTTTGGCGCGATTGACGGCAGGGGCGCGGGCCGCCGGTTGGCGGCTGACAAAGACCGCCGGTCAGTTGCCACTGTACAGATCGGCTTTTTCCTGTGGCGCTGCCTCGACGGGCGCCTGTGGGTCATAGAGCACGGTACTGGTGCCAATGCCGGTGCCTACACCTGCGCTCGCCCCCGAGCCGATGCTGGTCCCCACGCCTACGCCCACGCCTGCACCGGCTGACACCCGCCCGCCATGACCGACGCCGACACCGGCGCCGACAGGCCCGATGCCCGTGCCAAGACTGATGCCGCCGCTGCCGATGCCCAGTGACAAGCCGCTTACCAGCGGGACGCTGACCCCGAAACCGGTGGAGCAGCCACCCAGCAGCATGGCGCCGGCGATGAGAAGGGTCGTTTTGAACGTGGTTGACATGAAGCGCCTTCGGTAATGCCGCATGGGCATGGAAAAACGAGAAATGAGATAAAAATCTAGCACACAACGCTGCCATAGCTGTTAAAACAAGTGCAATTTTTTGCAAACAGTGTCATAAATGCAGCAGTACGCGCGCATTGGTCGGGCATGCCCGCGGCGGGTCGGGTTATGATGCGGCAATCGCCCCTATTTCACCGGCAAGTGCTCATATAATACCCGGGTGCTGCCAAGGAGAGTTGATGATTCGCCATTCCGTGATACCGGTTGTTGTTGCCATGGTGCTGTCCGGTTGTGCCTCAAAAGCGATTTACGACCAGAATGATGTGCACTTTATCCTGCCTTGCAAGACGGATACCGCTGGGTGTATGAGAAAAATGGAGCAGTCCTGCGCCCAGGTCAAGGGGCGGGTTATGTCGCGCAATATTGTTCAGGAGGAATTGCCTGTTGTGCAGGTCATTTGCCGTCCTCCGGCCAAAAAGAAACCAGAGGCTGAGTAAGCTGCCGATGGCGGTCTCTGGCGCCTGAACGCCGGGCGCCCTGCACTTGAATCAGGCGCTTAACACAGGCCGACACAGCTGGCATCCAGCGCATACTGCTGGTGTTTGGTCTGAATGTGCTCAACTACTTTTTGCGGATCGTCTTCGACAATAAACAGATCCAGATCATGTTCAGAAATCAGTTTGTTGACGACCAGCTGATTGCGGATCCAGTCCATCAGCCCTTGCCAGAATTCGCTGCCGACAAACACGACCGGTGCTTTGCTGGCCTTGCCGGTCTGGATCAACGTGAGGGCTTCGAACATTTCGTCCAGTGTGCCGAATCCGCCAGGCATGATGATATAGCCGGCGCTGTTCATGAAGAAGGTGGTTTTGCGCGATACAAAATATTTGAAATACAGGCTGTCGGTCTGGTAGCGATTGTCTTTCTGTTCATGAGGCAGCTCGATGTTCAGTCCGATACTTGTTCCGCCCGCTTCATGACAACCTTTGTTGGCCGCTTCCATGATGCCGGGACCGCCGCCGGAAATAACATTGAAGCCTGCCTTGGCAAGACGGCCGCTAATCTCCTGCGTTTTGGTATAGTAGGGCGAATCTGACCGGATCCGTGCACTTCCAAAAATGCTCACCGCTGCGGTCAAATCCTTGAGATGATCGGCTGCTGTAAGCAGCTCGCTGGTTATCTCGTTTATCTGACCCTGAATCGTTGTTGCTTTTGTTACTGACATGAAAAAAACCTTGTTACTTGTTGACGGATCAAGCTATTTGTACCGCGCTTTCTATGCAATGCCCGATCTGCGTAATGCGCGTGGAGAGCCCACAGGCGCCCTGTATGGCGTGATAAACATGATGCGAAAATGCATTGATGATTATAAGGCGGATTATGCCGCATGTATTTTCGATGCCAAGGGGAAAACCTTCAGGGACGATTTGTATCCCGAATATAAGGGGGACAGGCCGCCCATGCCCGATGACCTTGCTGTGCAAACCGGTCCTATTCATGAGGCCATACGCGCCATGGGCTGGCCCGTTATTGCGGCGGCAGGCGTGGAAGCGGATGACGTGATCGCGACGTTGGCCGATATGGCTGCCCGCTCTGATATTCACACCATTATATCAACTGGCGACAAGGATTTGGCGCAACTGGTCAATTCCCATATTTCGCTGGTAAACACCATGACCGGAGAGAATCTGGACGAAGCGGCCGTGCTGGCCAAGTTCGGGGTCAGGCCTGAACGCATTGTGGATTATCTGATGCTGATCGGCGATAACGTCGATAATGTGCCGGGCGTGCCCAAGGTCGGGCCCAAGACGGCGGTCAAATGGCTGACTGAGTATGACAGCCTTGATAATCTGGTTGCCAATGCGGACAACATCAAGGGCGTTGCAGGCCAGAATCTGCGCAATGCGATCCCGCAGTTCGAATTGACCCGTAACCTGATTACCGTCAGGCGCGACTGTGAATTGACCGAGTTCATGCAAGGGGTGCAGGACCTGCTGCCCCGGGCGCCGGATGTGCCGACGCTGACCGCCATTTACGATCGCTACGGCTTTCGCACCTGGTTGCGCGAGCTGACCGGCGACGCTGACCGTGTGCCCGAGCAGGATGCACGGGTCGCGCAGAATTTGCCCGACGCGCCGGCTCAGGTGAACTACCAGACGGTGGATACCGCTGAAAAATTCAACGCATGTTTAGAAGCGATCAAACAGGCCGAGCAGGTGGCGATTGACACCGAAACAACGTCTCTGGATCCCATGCAGGCCAGCCTGGTGGGTATTTCACTCGCTATCGAAGCGGGTTCCGCCTGGTATATTCCCCTGGGGCATCGCGGGACTGGGGCCGGCACGCAACTGGACAAGGCGCAGACCCTTGCAGCGCTGCGCGACTGGCTGCAGGATGAGCGCGCCGCCAAGATCCTGCACAACGCCAAATATGACAGCCACGTTTTTCTGAACGAAGGTATTACGCTGCAGGGTATTCAGGACGATACCATGCTTATGGCGTATGTGCTGGAGTCTCATCGCAGCGTCGGCATGCAGGAACTGGCGCAGCGCTATCTGGGCCGTACCGGCACAACCTATGAAGAAATCTGTGGCAAAGGCGCAAAGCAGATCTGCTTTGACGAAGTGGATATCGAAACGGCAACGCACTATGCATCAGAAGACGCGGATTTCACTTTGCAGCTTTATCAGGCGCTTGCGCCCCTGGTTCGGGAGCAGGAGGGATTGCAGCGCATTTATCGGCTGGAAGTGCAGGTGTCCCGGGTGCTGACACTGATCGAACGCAATGGCGTGCGCATCGACCAGGCCATGCTGCGGCTGCAGAGCGCGCAGATCGGTGCAAAACTGGTTGAACTGGAAAACAAAGCCTATGAACTGGCCGGACAGCCCTTTAATTTGAATTCCACTAAACAGCTGGGTGAAATCCTGTTTGGCAAAATGAACCTGCCCGTGCTGCGCAAGACACCCAAGGGCGCGCCGTCCACCGACGAAGACGTGTTGTCCAAACTGGCCGCCGACTACCCGTTGCCGCGCACGCTGCTGGACTATCGGGGTCTGGCCAAGCTTAAATCCACCTATACTGACAAACTGCCGAAAATGATTAATGCCGCCACCGGACGGGTGCATACCGATTATGCGCAAGCGGCGGTTATTACCGGCAGGCTTGCCTCATCGGATCCCAATTTGCAGAATATTCCGGTGCGAACCGAAGAAGGCCGCCGTATTCGCATGGCATTCATTCCTTCGGACGGGGGCGTGATTGTTTCTGCCGATTATTCCCAGATCGAATTGCGGGTGATGGCGCATCTGTCGGGCGATGCCAATTTGCAGAAATCGTTCCGGCAGGGCGAGGATATTCACCGCGCCACCGCCGGTGAAGTGTTTGGCGTGGCGCCCGAGGCGGTCAATGCCGAGCAGCGCCGTGCGGCCAAAGCCATCAATTTCGGACTCATCTACGGCATGAGCGCATTCGGACTGGCGGCCAACCTGGGCATCACCCGCGACGCCGCGCAAACGTACATTGATCGCTATTTTGCGCGTTATCCTGGTGTGGCCGATTACATGTCGCGTATCAAGAAAGAAGCCGCTGCCAAGGGCTATGTGGAAACCGTTTTCGGCCGTCGCCTGTGGCTGCCCGAAATCAATGGCAAGGGGCCGCGTCGCGCCGGGGCTGAGCGGGCCGCCATCAACGCACCCATGCAAGGCACGTCGGCTGATCTGATCAAAATGGCCATGGTGGCGGTGCAGGCCTGGCTGGAAAAGGAAAAACTGGCCTCGCGCCTGGTCATGCAGGTGCACGATGAATTGGTGCTTGATGTACCCAGTGACGAGCAGGCACTGGTGAGTCAGACATTGCCGGGATTGATGTGCGACGTGGCGACACTGGCCGTGCCGCTTGTAGCCGAAACCGGGATCGGCCACAACTGGGAGGAGGCCCACTGATACGCCTGGCAAACGCGCCGGTCGCGACGCTCAATAGCGCAATTGCGTATCCCGGCCCGCTGCTGCTGCCTGCGCCAGCGCCTGCGTGATGATGCTGGTAGAGACATGCGCGAAGTAGCGGGCGCCCCAGGCTCGATACTTTTGCTCGTCGGCCGGCGTCAGCGCGATAATGCCGGGGCACTTGCCGGCCGCGGCAACCGCCTCCAGGCCGCGCCTGATCGCCTGCTGCACCGCAGCCGCTTGCCAATCGCTGCCATGCCCCATGGCATGGGCCAGATCGTTGGGTCCGATAAACACAACATCCACACCAGGCACCGCTGCAATATCGCCGATGACGTCAATGGCTTCAGGGGTTTCGACCATGGCAATAAATGCGACGCCTGCGTTGCTGCGTTGCGTATGGCGGTCTCCGCCAAAGGCGCCGTAGCCGGCTGCGCGGGTACTGAAGGCGCTGCCGCGTTTGCCCAGCGGAGGATAGCGCACCATGTCGGCAAGGCGACGCGCCTGCTCGGCGCTTTGCACCATGGGGACCTGGACTGCGCTGGCGCCCATATCCAGAACGCGCGGCAGATCGTGTTCAAAACAGCGCACCACAGGCGTGATGCCTGTTGCGCGCGCCGCGCGCAACATGTGTTCGGTCACCCCAAAATCGGCGCTGCCATGTTCGTTATCCAGGATGATGAAATCAAACCCTGCATAGGCGCACATTTCTACTATTGCAGCGCAAGGCAGGCCATTGAACAGCCCGCGCAGGGATTGGCCGGTACGCAATACATTTGGCAAAGTGTCGTCGATAGGGTAACGGACATCGTTCATCGTCAGTCGCTCAAAGTAACTCAAAAAAATGGGAAGGGGCTTCGCGAGGTCAGTTGGCTCGGATGCCGGCATCCTTGATAATTTTGCCCCATTTGTCGATTTCGCTACGCTGGAATGCGGCAAATTGTGTTGAGCCTCGCCCGTCATGGGCGACACCCAGTGTCATCAGTTTGGCGCGCACCGC
>Ga0079224_100007400_pt1 | contig 14733 bp, 12 predicted proteins | sample Stecom2015_FD_80414 | JGI IMG/M metagenome (GOLD analysis project Ga0079224, IMG submission 80414) | Agricultural soil microbial communities from Utah to study Nitrogen management - Steer compost 2015 | ecosystem: Environmental > Terrestrial > Soil > Agricultural land | place: USA: Utah...
AACTGGCCGAAAGAGCCTGCTGCCGCTGCCACGCCCATGGCCCACGAGCGGCGGCTGACCGGAATATTGCGCCCAATAACGCCGAAGATCACCGCGTAGGTGGTGCCGGCCTGCGCCATTCCAAGCAGAACACCCGTGGTCAGGGTAAACGTAAGCGGTGAGGTGGTGTAGGCCATTCCCAGCAAACCCAGCGCATACAGAATAGCACCTGCAATAATGACTTTAAACGCGCCGAAACGGTCCGCCAGCATGCCGGCAAACACACCCGTGATTCCCCAAACCAGATTCTGAATGGCGATGGCAAATGAAAAAGTCTCGCGTCCCCAGTCGTTGGCCTGGATAACCGGCTGCATCCAAAGGCCGAAGCCGTGCCGCACGCCCATGGAGAAGGTGACAATCAGGCCCCCGCAGATCAGAATTTGCCATGCAGAAAGCGGACGGGTTTGCGCGAGAGCCGAAGACATAGTAAGCCTGTTGCCAGAGTGTTCAGTGAAATAGATTATATACACAATCTATTGTCGGATTCAATGAATATCATCATAGCAGCAGACCTCAGCCTGTTTAATGTCATTTTTGTATGTTTTGCGGCACAGTGCGCCACGCTTGCGGAATAATAAATAGTGGCCTCTTGTAATCTATTACAATATTGCCAGATGGCGCGTATATGGTCCATACCGCGCCGGCGCCGGTCAGGCGAATGATCCGTCTGCATCGCAAAGCGGCAGCGCAAGCGCTGGCCCGACCATACCGCATCATTTCATGTGTATTCAAGAGGAACTGTTATGGGCCGATCTTCAAGGCAACAAGCCGAACAAAATCGCGCCGAAATTCTCAAGGCGGCCAGCAGGCTGTTTCGTGAGCACGGCGTGGACAATGTATCCATTGCAGATGTCATGGCTGCGGTCGGCCTGACTGCCGGCGGCTTCTACCGGCATTTCGCATCAAAAGAGGCGCTGGTCAACGAGGTGTTATCCACCGTGTTTGCGCAATCCTCCGAAAGATGGAAGCAGACCTGCGATACCAACCGGGAAGCAGAACACGGCGGCCTGCAGGTGCTGATCCAGCAGTATTTCAGAAAAAAACAGGCGGGCCAGACCTGCCCCATTCTTGCGTTCGCGCCACATGTCAGCCACGAGGCGACCGGCGTCGAGACGGTCGGCCTGTATGGCGCGCGCACAGAAGAGCTGTATCGGCACTTTCGTGCGGCGGCCTTGCAAGCGACGCCGCCGCACGGAAAAACGGCCATGTCCGAACAGGAGATCCTGGTGCTATTTGCAGCCATGGTGGGAACCGGCTTTCTTGCACAGTCGGTAAACGATCAGGCATGGATTGAGTCGCTCAAATCAGCCGTGATTGCCAGCACCGGCCTGCCCGCCCCCGAGTAAACGCAGGCACCACAGAGCACAGTCAATCCGGCCATGCTCTGGGCGCCGCCATACATGAACGCATTGATGTCACGCTTGGTCCGATTCGCTGCGCCCGGCGCCGGTCTGGATATCCGCGCGCCATAATGACTGACGCAGCACCGTATTGGAAACGCCGGCAGCCAAACCGACCACCAATGCACAGGCGGAGCCGCCCAGCACCAGCGCGCGGCCCGGCGTCCACAAACTGGCCAGGAAACCCGCCTGCAAGCCGCCAAGGGCCGGTCCCAGGTAGCCTTGCAAAAGCCACAGACCGGACACCCGGCCGCGCAGGGCGTCCGGCGTATGAGTCTGCAACAATGCGCCGCGTACAATATCAGACGCCGTATCGGCCATGCCGGCCATGGCCAGAAACACCAGGACTGGCCAGACTCCCCACGGCAGGCCGCCAGTGAGGCCGCCGGCCGCCACGCCGGTAAACGCGATCGCCATCGCCCATAGCAGCGCACAGAGCACGACCAGCCGCCCCGGGCGAACCAGCTGGCGGGTCCAGCCCGAGGTAATCGCCACCAGCAAGGCCCCGCAGGCCGGCGCTGCGTACAGATAACCAACCATTTGCGGCCCGCCCTGCAATACCTCCCGGGCCAGTTGGGGCATCAGAACATGCGCGTTGGCAAAGAGCATCATGACCAGATCCAGTCCCAGCAGACAGGCAATAATCCGGTTGTGCCGTATATGGCATAGACCGTCGCGCCATTGCGCGTATACCGGCGGCATGGCGGCCGGTGTCCGCTCTGCCTGGGACACCGGCGTCAGCAAGTCGCGCGGCAGACGGGCCAGCAGGATGGGCACCAATGCTGCCCCCACCAGCACAACGATGAAACAGGCTGCCGGTCCGACCCTCGCAAGCAACGCCCCTGCAATCAGCGGACCAACCAGACGGCTTAGCTCCATGGTCAGCGCATTGAGCGCACCTGCGGCCGCCAGTTGATGCGCGGGCACCAGGCGCGGCATGGCTGCCATTAACGCTGGCGCACTGATGCCACTGGTCAGTCCGCTCAGAAGCGTAGCCAGATAAATTTCTGTCAATCCGGGCTCGGCACGCAGACTATTGATACACAACAGGAGAACCACGCCCACGTAACCGGTTCGCCCCCAGACCATAATGCGCCGGCGATCCGCCCGGTCCGCCAGCGCGCCGCCCCAAACCAAACCAACCAGCGACCCCGCAGCCAGGCCAATGCTGACGCCGGCCACGTGCAACGATGAACCACTGATCGCATACACCTGCCAGGCGACGGCAACGGCCAGGATGGCAATCGACAACAAAGAAACAGAACGGGCAAGATACAGGCTGCGGAATGCGGGCGAGTGGCGCAACGGACCCGGATCCAGCGTCAGGCGGGACCATTGCCACCGCTTGCGCGCGACAGACGCGCGGCGCCCGGACGGCGCGGCGCCGCCTTCAGCAGACTCGTTCATGCGCCCGCCTGCTTGCCTTGCATCCGGCCTCCCGGTCTGGCCGGCGCACGCTTCATCTGGGTCTCGTCCAGACCGCGACGCCAGTAGGCGACAACCAGTTGCTCACGGCTGCCCAGGCCGACCGTCTCGCGCAGCCAGGCGCGCACCGTCTGGGCGGTTGAAAATTCTGCCCCCACCCAGACAAATCTGTCTTCATCTGCGGCAATCGCACACGCTTGAATGGCATCACCAAGCAAGGTCGTTGTACCAGCCGGAGCGCTTGCACGATAAAGCCATTGCACCGTCATCCCAGGCGGCAGCGCCAGCGGGATCCGGTCAGCGGGCGTCTGCACTTCGATGATCACGACACCAGTGGTGCGGGCCGGCAGCGCCTCACCGATGCGCGCAATGGCCGGCAAGGCGGTGTCATCACCAGCCAGCAACATCCAGCCCGCAGGACTGGCGGTGCGCCCGCCAGGGCCTGAAAGGCCGATTTGCTGACCCATCACGGCCTGGGCCGCCCAGCGCGAACCCGGGCCGGCATCCTCGTGCAGCACAAAGTCTACTTCAAACCACCCCTGCTGCGCGCTGATGCGGCGTATCGTATACGTGCGTATGTCCAGGCGCTTGTCATCTTTGGGAAATTGCGGCATGCCATCGGCGGCCAGCGTGGGCCATTCAGGATCAAGCACATCGGGCTGGGGAAAAATAAGCTTGCAATGAATATTATCCTCACGGTCATAGCGGGCCAGATCGTCGGCGCGGAATCGCACGCGTCGCATATGCGGGCCGACCTCTGACACGGCCAGAACCGTGATCAGGCGAAAGGCCGGAGGGCGTTCCAGCTTCACCTGATCGCCCTGCCAGCGGATGGCCTCTGGCGCGCAATGGCCGAATTCCTGAATATGATGAAAAACCATCATTTTGCCTTCATACAGCGTTGCAGCAGTGGGTGCGGCAACCTGTGCATGCAGGCTGTCCACGCGCGCGCTGAAGGTTATTTTTGCATCGGCATAGTCCACTTGCCAGGTATTGTTCCGGCGGACCGCAACGAGATCATGTTCGCGCAAATGCGCCAACAACTGCGCCAGCACATTGTCGGCGTTACCAAGATGGACGGTCGTGCTTGTCTGAAAGGCGGTCATCATGAAATATCCTGTGATTGTCCGACGGCGCAGCCATCGGCGGCGACGGCGTCTACGAGTACAAAAGGGCGACCCTGCTCGCAGGTACGGACGCGCGCACGCACGCCCCATACGTCCCGCAACAGGGCATTGGTAATAATGCAATTGGGACGGCCAAACGCATGTATACGCCGGTTATGCAAAATGGCGATGCGATCGGCCCATTGCGCTGCAAGTGTCAGATCATGCAAGACAACAATAACGATCCGGCCTTCATTGGCCAGGCGGCGCGCCACATTCATGACTTGCCATTGATGCGCCAGGTCCAGCGCGCTGACCGGCTCGTCCAGCAACAGGACCGGACTGCCGCGCACCACGGCCTGGGCCAGCGCCGCCAGTTGCCGCTGCCCCCCTGACAATTGCTGCAGCGAGCGCAGGGCCAGCGGGCCAATACCCAGATGTTCGATAACGCGCAAAGCGGTCAATTCATCGTCTTTACGCACACCGGCTCGTCCACACTGCAATGCCACCAACGTGGCCTCAAGCACGGTCAGATTACTGGTTTCCGTAGTCGTCTGAGGCATGAAACCGATATGAGCCACCCGCTTGCCGGCGGACCAGTCCGACCAGTCATCGGGTCCGTAACGAATCTGCCCGCTGGCCGGCACCAGACCGGCAATCGCCTTGAGCAGCGTAGACTTGCCGGCCGCATTCGGGCCGGCCAGCGCGATCAACTGGCCGGGCTGGATATCAGGCAGAACGACATTGCTAAGCACAGTACGTTGTCGGTAGTGAACGCCCAGATTTTCAATATGCAAACTGGATCCGGCACTCATCCCTGTCTCCCGCTGCGACGTAGCACCAGCCCCATGAAGACCGGCAGTCCCACCAGCGCCGTCACAATACCGATAGGCAGCGTGATACCGGGCAGCAACGATTTGCTGACGACAGACGCCAGCGCAACCAGTGCAGCGCCAATCAGCACACTGGCCGGCAACAGGTGACGGTGACCGTCCCCGACAATCATCCTGGCGACATGGGGCGCGACCAGGCCGACAAACCCCACCGTGCCTACGAAAGCCACTGCAGTGGCCGCAAGCAGACTGATGCGCACCAGCGCCCAGCGCCGCAGCAAGGTCACATCAATGCCAAAACTGCGAGCGCGCTCCTCTCCCAACTGCAATGCGGTCAGCCGCCCCGCCGCGCGCCATGAAAGCGGTAAAGTGACAGCCAGCGTAGCCGCCACAATGGCGACACTCTGCCAATCCGCACGCGCAAGGCTGCCCATGCTCCAGAACACCAGTTGCGCAAGCGCTTCTTCGCTGGCCATGAACTGCAGCAGCGAGAGCAGCGCACCGGCGGAAAAACCGATAGCAATGCCGAAAAGCACCAGCGTCTGCGCCTGGGCGCCGCGCCATTGCGCCAGAAACTGCAGCAGCATAAGCGAGGTCAGAGCGAAGACAAACGCATTGGCAGGCACCAGCCAGTTGGCATTGTTGCCGATCACCCCCCAGTCAAGCACAATGGCCAGCGCCGCCCCCAGCGCCGCAGACGAAGAGACACCCAGCGTGAAAGGCTCAGCCAGCGGATTGTTCAAAATGGTTTGCATCTCAACCCCCGCCAGTGCCAGCGCCCCGCCCACCAGCAGCGCCATAAGCGCTACGGGTAGCCTGACCTGCCACAGCACAACCTGCATCGGTGTTGGCAGCGAATCCGGATGCCACAAGCCCTGCATGACCTGTGCCGGCGTCAGCGCCGCACTTCCGGTGAACAGATCGGTAAGGGCAGCGGCCAGCGCCAGCAGCGCCAGCGCCGCCACGATGCAGCGGCGCCGACGCATGATGCGTCTGTGCTGCTGCCAGCGGGCAAGGGTCGCCGCAGTCTCTGAGTCCGGGGTCGGGGCAAGCGTTTGTTCAAGATGCATCAGTGTGCTTTTTGTGTTGAGTTCGGCGTGATCCAGAAAGTACCGTTCAATGGCTTGGCCATGAAGCGCTGGTTGATCTGGGCAAGCGTGGCCATTGGATCGACGTCGCTAAACAGTTCAGGGTGCAGCCAGGTTGCAATCAACTCCAGATTGACAATGGGATAGCCACTATGCCAGATACCATAGGTGCGTTGACTCAGCACGGCGCTGGTCTGGGCAATGCCCACCCGCTGCGTCACGCGCTGCAGACTGGCACGGCTGGCAGCCGGCTCGACCTCCGGTCCCAGCAACAGGCCACCGCGCGCCTCGATATGCCGGCCACCCGTGCCGATATAGACGTCGGGATCGCTGGCAATAACATATTCGGCGCTCAACTGGGCGGATAATCCTTCGACAATCTCGCTGCCAAGCAGCTGGCCGCCCGCCATTACAATAAGTTCGCCCATGAGCACCCCAGAGCCCACCGACATACAACAGGGGCCGGTGCCAGCATGGGGTTCCATCAACACCGTTGGCAAGGCCGTCTGCTGCTGCTTGAGTTTGGCCACGCGTTGCGTGATGCGCTGCACATGGCTAACAATGAAGTCTGCCACCTGCCGACCGCGTTGCTCCCGTCCAATCAAAATGGCCATTTTTTCCAGACCTTCGGTGGCGTGACGCTCGCGCAGATCAGCCTCCAGGTTGAGCACAGCCACCGGAATGCCCGCTTGCTCCAGTCTCGAAATGGTCTGCTTTGCATTGCCAAAAAAATGATCCAGGACAACCAGGTCGGGTTGAGTGGCAATCAGCATCTCTGCATTCAAATTTTGCGGACCGTCAATCACCATCTGGTTGATCTTGTCGAACGCAGCCGGGTCAATGCTGCGCCAGTGGTCCAGCGTGTGCTTATCCAGACGCCACCGGTTCCACGCCACGATGCGCCGGGCCGGGTTTGCTTCCAGCATGGCCATGATCGTGAAGTCGCCCGGCTCGGACAAAAAGATGCGTTGCGCCGGCTGCGCCAGGCGCACTGTTCTTCCTGCCTGATCAATGATTTCTATCTGAGCGCGCGCCGGCAGGCTGACCAGTGACACACCGATCAAGCATGCTGTAAAGAGCCACTTTTTTATCGTTTCCGGCACGGGCAATCCTAGAAAGTGAGGCTGGCGCCAAGCCATATCCGGCGACCCTGATCAACCATCCAGTTGCCGTCCAGCCCTTCGTAGCGCGTGCGAAGATCCAGTGGCGTTTTATGATCGGTCACGTTCAAGACGGCAAGACGCAATGCCAGATTCTTGTTGACCTGGTAGCTGCCACCGACATCAAAGGTAGAGCCGCCCGGGCGGGTGCGCACATCCATCGCGCCATTACGATAGGCTGCGTAATAGGACTTGCCGGTCAGATTCCAGCGCAGATAGGCAGACAATTGCTCATTGGCCTGCCAGTCCAGTCTTGTGTTCAGCACATGCTCCGGCGTTGTTTCCAGCGGCTCGCCATCCAGCGAGCGCCCGTTGAATGCAACCTCGCCGCCGCCTTTACGCCTGGATTTGGTGTATGTGTAGTTCGAGGAAAGGCGCAGCGAATCGGTAAGCGGCAGATTCAGGCCAAGTTCCACGCCGTAGATCTGCACTTTGTCAATATTATCGTAAACATACAAGTGGTTGTTCGTGCCTGGATTAAGTGGATCCTGCCTGCCGGTATCGTAGCTGGCGACCTTGTTCTTGAAATTGGTATTGAACAGCGTTGCAGAAAAATTGCTGCCTTCCGCCCAGTCATACACCAGGCCAAGTTCCTGAGTCACGCTGGTTTCCGGCTCAAGATCGGGATTGCCGCAAAGCGGGCCACGAAAACCGGAATTGCCGCCGGTGGACATGCAATAACCCGGCGTGCTCTGGCGAATGGTCGGCGCCTTGAAGCCGCTGGCGATGCCGCCCTTGATCGTCAACGCATCCGTCAAATGATAAACGCCATAAATCCGCGGTGACCAGTGAATCCCGAAGCGCTCATCGTGGTCCATGCGAACGCCGGCTGTCACGGTGAACGTGTCGGTAACGTAGTAATCGTCTTCAATGAAGAGCGCGTAATTGCTTAGCGACACCTCATTGGTATTGGTCGGATAATTGGCAAAGGCAGCCTCTTTCCGGATGCCGTCCAGGCGGCTATGCAAGTATTGACCACCGAAGCGCAATGTATGGGAGGTGAACGGCATACTGAACGTGGCATCCAGGGTCGTATTGACGATCCGGCGATTTTCAGTGTACTCGCCGGTTTTGGGCCAGTTTTCCTGATCATTGGATTCCCGGTACAGGGAGATTTTCGACTCGCCCAGGCGCCAGTGGCCGGTATGCGTCACGCCGAAGGACGTGCGACGATATTGCACCTTGTTCCATGGCAGCGTCGGCTGGATGGATTTGCCTGGCGTTGCCTCGGTCGTCAGGCGCTGCGAGGCCACATCAAACACAAGCTCCTGATTCCCGGCCAGTTTGGCCCCCAGCTTCAGCCCGATGCTCGTGTTGTTCCTGCCGTAAGGGCCGGCCACATTGGAAAAGTGATTGCTGCCTTCGGTCTGATCGTCATATGAACCGTAGATCTGCAGGCCCAGAACGTCATCCTTGATCGGACCGCCCAGCCAGAACTGGGCTTCGCGTCCATTGCCGTAATCGTTGTCGGTCTGCAGGGTGACCGAGCTGTCCAGGGCCACCGACCATTCTTTGGGTACATTTTTGGTGATGATATTGACCACGCCCCCCATCGCATCGGAGCCGTAAAGCGATGACATCGGGCCTCGCACAACTTCGATACGCTCAATGGCAGCCAGCGGCGGCATGAATTCATACTGGACGCCGCCGGTACCGCGGTTCATGGTTTCGCGTGTATTCTGGCGCTTGCCGTCCACCATGATCAACGTGTACTCGCCTGGCAAACCTCGGATGGCAATGTCACGACTATTGGGATCGCCTCCCACCATATAAACGCCTTCCACTTTGCTGACCGCTTGCGCCACAGAGGTATAGCCACTTTTTTTGATATCTTCCTGAGTGATGACGGTCAGGGATGCGGGTGCATCCTTGGCGCTTTGCTCCATGCCGCTGGCGGTCACGACCACTGCATCCAGCGTGGCGACCGGCGCTTTTTCCTGCGCGTGTACGACGCCCGAAAAAAACAGCGCCAGCACCAGGGGCGCAAATGCCATGTCAATCCCAAACCGTCTGCTGCTCTTATGCGTGCCGGACATTTCCATTACTGATTCCTTGAATTGCTGACTGATCGATAACGCCCTTGAAGACACAGGCGTGCTGCGGCCACCCTGATCGTGGCCAGCAAAGTCACATTGAATCATTCTCATTTACAAAATAAGTTTGACGAACACGCAAAGTTCTTTGCGTTCAGGTCAGTTTTGGGTCCGCCGGCTCTCAGAGCCGTGAGCAAAGGCTCTTGGGACTCAGGCCGAACTGGCGACGAAAGGCGGTCGCAAAATTGGCGGCGCTGGAATAGCCCGCCTGATAGGCAGCTTCGGTAATACTGACCCCCTGCTCCAGGTTGGTGCGAGCCTGGTGCAAGCGCATCACTCTTCGGTAGTCATTGACGGAGGTGCCGAAAGCACTGCGAAATTGCCGCTGCAGCGCGCTCGGACTCAGACCGAAACGGCGTCCGAGCTCGGCAATCATGGTCGGTTGCGCAAAAGGCTGCTGCAATTCAGTGTCAATGAAGCTGCGCAAGCGTAGCATCCGGTCCTGGTCACGATGTCGTAAATTACCTTTTAAAGTGCCAGTTGCGCCAACACTATCGCGCTGGCTCGCCAGGGCTTCGTAGAGCAGCTCCAGCGCCCGGCTGGCTAGCCTCAAGCGGCTGAGTTCATCCGTCGGGTCTTCCGAATGGCAAAGCATTTGCTCAGCCAGGGCCAGTGCGTGCGGCGAAGGTTGCCAGGTTCTTATGCAAAGCGTATCGGGAAAATTCAGGCAGGCAGGACGCCGCGGAGCAGTTGATGTTTGCCCGGTATCCGAGAGTTGCTCCTTCGCATGCAACCAGCCGTGATTTTGCAGCCACTCGGGCGTCACGTGCAGGGCAAGTTTGCGCTCCCATTTGCCCCGTAGCCACTCTCGTTCAAACAAGGCATCGTCGGGCATGCTGATAATGGCCGCATTGGCTGCATGAGAGGGATCGTCCGCGCGCAAATGCACCCGCTGCCCTCCAATGCGCACGTCTATCACGCCGGCCAGCGCGAGTACGACGCGTAAACCCGCCTTTATATTCACCCGCGAAACCATATTGTGCAGATCGACCACTTCAGTGCCATGCATGGACAAGCCCGGTTGCAACTGCACGGTCCGCAGTCGCCCTTCCAGGACCGGTTCGTTGGCCGCCACCGGATCAGATTCAAAGCGGTAACCCGGGGCATTGAAGTCGAGTCGGCGCACCATGCCTAGCGCCCGCCAGGGTCGCCGTCCCGCCGCCCGACGCGGCGCGGGCGGATTGACGAGATCGACGGGGCTTTCGAAGCCTGGTTTCATAGAATATAGAGGGAAATACCCGTGACAAGAGGGTGACAGTGCGTCATTATCACACAAAACTGAGAATGATTCTTATTTATGATTATTATTTCTGCGAAAAACTGCCCGCCTGAAACGCCGGCCATGCCATCGGCCTGCCGGCCTTGTGCAGCGCAGTCATCCATATGATCCATATCCCCGGGCTGGACTTGTAGTCACAATTCCTATACACTACGCCCTGTATTGCAGTTGACATAATGAAACTTGGCTGCAATTGTCTGCATATGCAACAGCACGGATTAAAACCATGCGCAAGCCACACACGGCTCGTTGCTGCAGAAACGACCCATAAGGTTTTATTCCAGGGGAAACATCCCCATCAACAGGCTGCTTCGCAGCCCGGCATTTGCCGAACAACACGCCCAGTCTTTGACTGCGGAACAACCCGGCCGGTCCATTTGACCGCCAGCGCATGCCCTGTCCAACAGCCAGGGCTGACCACGATAATCGCAAGGTCGACCTGACAGCAACGCTACCGGCTACGCAGCCCGTAACGAACGCATTGTCATTGGCATTACGATGTCTATCCAATCAACCCGCGATTGCAATTATGGTCAAGTGCGCTCGATTCGACAGAGGCACCTTATTGTGTTTCTTTTAGCCCTTGCGTCCGGATGCGCGAACTTCGGACCAGGGGACGGCTGCGTCCATGCCATTGCGCAGCCTTAACCAGGACGATAGAACGTATATGCAAGAACAAACCGCCTTTTACCAACTGTCTGGCACCACCGCATTGCTTTTGCTGGCCGGATTCTATGGGCTGACCTTTCTGATGTCGCTCATGATCGGCAAGAAAAAAGAAAACGTCGACAGCTACATGGTATCGAACAATGCAGTGGGCTTCGGACTCTCGGCCGCCAGTATGATTGCCACCTGGATCTGGGCTGCCTCCTTTTACGCCAGTGCAACCTCTGGCTACCAATATGGCCTATCCGGGCCAATCCATTACGGCTTTTGGGGCGCGCTGATGATTCTTTTCATCTACCCCTACGGCCGTCGCTTTCGCGCCCTGGCGCCCAAAGCCCACACCCTGGCCGAAGTCATGCATGCACGCCATGGCACATCCAGTCAGTTGATCATGGCCATCTCCAATCTGCTGGGCAGCTGCATCAGCCTTATGGTGAACTTTACCGCCGCCGGCGCGCTGGTTTCAGTACTCAGTCCCCTCTCCTTCATCCAGGGGGTGCTGATTGCCGGACTGGGCGTATTGTCCTATACGCTATGGTCAGGATTCAGGGCCTCGGTCATGACCGACTTTGCCCAACTGGTGGCAATGATTCTGGCGGCTATCGTCATCATTCCACTGATATTCTTTAACGCCGGCGGCACCGGCATGCTGGTGACCAACTGGGGCAACCTGTCTGCCGAACAATCCGATTTCTTTTCGACCAAAGCGATTCTGGAACAGGGAGCGCCTTATTTTGTGGCTGTGCTTGCCTATGCCATTGGCAACCAAACAATCGCACAGCGCCTGTTTGCCGTTCGTGAAGACCTGATCAAATCGACCTTCCTGACCGCCACAATCGGTTATGGCGCAGTAGTCATCGGCCTTGGCATGCTGGGCATGCTTGCCCTGTTCGTAGGCCTGACGCCAGCAAATGGCGACATGAACAATATCATTCCACAAATGGCCTCCACGTACCTGCCGCCGTTTGGCATTGCGCTGTTTTTTATCCTGGTAGTCGGCTCCCTGTCTTCAACCGCAGACTCCGACCTGTCCGCCCTGTCATCCATTATGATGACCGATATCTACGGCAAAAACATGGCGCGCGGAACGCCTGATCCGAAGCGGATGCTGTGGTGGGGTCGGGCCACGATGATTGTTGCCACCATGATCGGCGTGATATTTGCCAGCCTGCGTCTTGATATTCTGGTTATGCTGGTATTTGTTGGCGCGTTGTGGGGGGCAATCGTATTTCCGGTCATCGTGAGTTTTTACTGGGACAAGGTAACGAATAAAGCCTTTACGACATCCGTAATATGCGCCGTAGCCCTGTTTGCGGTAGCACGGTTTGAGCTGCTTCCACTGCAAGGTGTGATTGCAGTGCTCTTTGAGTTGAGTGCCTCTGTGGGCGCCGGCGTTGTCCTGGGTCTGATGGCCTTCGCCTTCTTCAATCGCAAGGTTGCCATCTTTGTTGCGATAGCGACTGTAATCATCGCCATTCCCAACGCCGTAGGCTTCCTGCGCGACTATCCGGTGCTGCTCAGTTCGCTGACCTCCTATGGCATAAGCGCAGTGGTATGCGTCGCCATGAGCTGGAACAACAAAGAACGCTTCGATTTTTCCCTGCTTGCCGAACGTGTCACATCATTCCAAAAGAGTACTGACAATGGCAAAGAAACATCAACAGACGTAGACGGCGATGTCGCGCCAGCACGTGCTTAAAGGAGAGATAAATGATGAATGAATTATTCCTTACCGCATATATTCTTGTCTGGCCGGTCATTTCGGCTGCCATTCTGCTGGTGCTGATTGTTGCACTCATACGCGATTTACGTAACGCCAGCAAGAGCGACAGCGAAATGATCTAGCAATCCGGCGCCTGCGCTTGCGTGAATGAATCGTGCCGGTGTGGGCAATATGTGTAAAGCGTGGTCGGCAAACCACGCGCGCCCGCCGTTCCCGCGCCGGAAAATGATAATTATTCTTATTCCTCATTTCCGCATACTTTCTACGGTTTATCCCGATGACGGCGCCAGGTCCGATATAATCTAGCCATCATTGGGGAGTAGCCGCTCATTTCCTGAGGTTTACGTCAACATACTTGATGCGTGCATCATGGCGTAAACAGCGATATCGCCTGGCAAGACCTTTGATCACTTTTTTCCGTTCTGGCCGGAGAAAGAGGTGATCATTCGTCTATTGTCCGGTCGCGGTATTGATTTATGCAAACTCTTCTGCTTTCCACTGGCGTGGTTACGCTGGCCGAAATCGGCGATAAAACGCAATTGCTTGCCTTCATCCTGGCAACCCGATTCAAAAAACCCATTCCCATTATTCTTGGCATCCTGTGCGCCACCATCGTCAATCACGCACTGGCTGGTGCAGTGGGCGCCTGGATTACCACCGCCATCAGCCCGCAAGCGCTGCGCTGGATACTGGGCATTTCTTTTATTGCCATGGCAGCATGGACAATGATTCCCGATAAGATAGATGAAGAAGAAGCGCCGCTGGGCAGAAAATTCGGCGTCTTCGGCGCGACCCTGGTGACCTTTTTCCTGGCGGAAATGGGCGATAAAACGCAATTGGCAACAGTCGCACTGGCGGCCAAAAGCGCTTTTCCGATTGAAGTGGTCATTGGCACAACCCTGGGCATGATGATTGCAGACGTACCCGCGGTGATCCTGGGCAAACAGCTGGGCCAGCGTGTGTCCATGAAGCTGGTACACACGATCGCAGCCTGTATTTTCCTAGTGCTGGGCATTGCCACCCTGCTTGGCGCCGGGTCCGGCTGGGGCTTCTGACGCTGTAACGCAAATGCTCAGTTTTACGCTATAAGCGGCGGATGATAAGATTGTCGCTGATCTGTGGCGACAAGTGGCGAGCATGGATCAGTTCAGACTGACGCATGCCCGCCTCAATTTCATTTGCGATAGAGTTGCTTCGGACACCCAAACAAACACGCACGACAATAAACAGAGCGCGACATCGCCATCTCCACCACACATACTGCTGGTGCAGCCCGTGTTGTCTCGTTTATTTTTTCATCCGACAGGAGTGCAGTCATGGTCAGTTCTGGAAAATCTGCAACAGTTGCGCTCAAATCGAAAGGCCGGCCGGCGCGTAAAGCTCAGCCAAACACCGGTACCGGGGCTAAGGTGGCGCCGCAACAGGTCGTTTTGCTTTCCGGCGGCAATCCGCAGATCCCCAAAGGATATGGCGATGCCCCCGTGCAGGCATATATAAACGCCATGCCCGGCTGGAAAAGCGAGACCGGGCGCCGACTCGATGCGCTGATCGAACATATCGTACCCGGTGTAAAGAAAGCCGTGAAATGGAATTCACCCTTTTATGGCGCCAACGACGATGGATGGTTCCTGAGCCTGCATTGTTTTACAAAATACATCAAGATCACTTTTTTTCGCGGCACGTCGTTGCGGCCGATTCCGCCAGGAGCGTCCAAGCATAAGGAGGTGCGCTATCTGGATATGCGGGAAGGCGAATTTGACGAGCAGCAGATCGGCGACTGGATCAGACAAGCCAGTCTGCTGCCGGGCGAGAAACTGTAGCCGACAACATGCAGCGACAGCCCTAGCCTGGCCCCGCATCAAAAGCAGGTTCAAGTCCTGCTCCATTTATTGGATCTGACGCCGCCCGGGCATTAATTCGA
>Ga0079224_100007401_pt1 | contig 14733 bp, 15 predicted proteins | sample Stecom2015_FD_80414 | JGI IMG/M metagenome (GOLD analysis project Ga0079224, IMG submission 80414) | Agricultural soil microbial communities from Utah to study Nitrogen management - Steer compost 2015 | ecosystem: Environmental > Terrestrial > Soil > Agricultural land | place: USA: Utah...
TACCTGTAACATACCAAGATTTGCCACAGCACTTCGTAGATGCAGTGGTCGCAACCGAAGACGCACGATTCTTCTCACACTCAGGTATCGATGCCAAAGGTACGATGCGGGCCATATTTAAAGTAGGTTCGAGTGGTGGAGCGAGTACCATATCACAGCAGTTAGCAAAGAATCTCTTCCACGGAAGTTCGGGTTCGCGCAACGTAGTGGTGCGTATCATGCAAAAAATCAAAGAATGGATTATTGCCGTAAAACTCGAAAGACAATATACCAAAGAAGAAATTATAGCTCACTATCTCAATACAGTAGATTTTGTGAGTAATGCCTACGGAATCCGTTCGGCTTCTAATATTTATTTCAATAAAGAACCCAAAGACCTTACGATAGAAGAAGGCGCTGTCTTGATAGGTATGCTACAAGCTCCTTCAAGATACAATCCACGTTTTTATGTAGAACGTTCTACCAAACGTAGAAACATTGTTTTAGCTCAAATGGCTAAAAACAATTACATCACAGAAGAGCAAAAACAAAAATTGCAAAAGAAAGAATTGGTAGTGAAATACACTCCCGAAACTCATACACAAGGTGTAGGAACCTATTTTCGTGAATATTTGCGCGATTATATGCGTAAATGGGTAAAAGAAAATCCAAAGAAAAATGGAGATAAATACGATATATACCGAGATGGTCTTCGTATCTATACTACCATAGATTCGCGCATGCAAGAATATGCAGAGCAAGCCGTAACGGAACACCTCAGTAACTTGCAAAAGGAATTTTTTATACAGCAAAAAGGAAACAAAAACGCACCGTTTATCCAGCTTAGCAAAAGTGAAATAGATAAAATTATGTTGCGCTCTATGAAAAATTCTGAGCGATGGAGACAAATGACCGATCAAGGTAAAACGGAAGAAGAAATTCTAAAATCCTTTGACGTAAAAACAAAAATGTCTGTATTTACATGGCAAGGAGACAAAGATACCATCATGACTCCTCGTGATTCTATCTTATATTACAAACACTTTTTGCAAACCGGTATGATGGCTATGGAACCCATGACCGGAAATATCAAAGCTTGGGTAGGTGGTATCGATTATAAGCATTTCCAATACGACCACGTAGCACAAGGAGCACGTCAAGTAGGTTCCACTTTCAAGCCGTTTGTTTACGCAGCAGCTATCGAAAATCTTTCTATGAGTCCATGTGACTACGTGTATGACGGACCTTATACCATGAGAAGAGGTACCTATGGTATTACTTCCGATTGGTCACCAAAAAACTCAGGTGGTAAATATTACGGTTCGGTAACTATGAAATACGCTTTGGCTCAATCTCTAAACACAGTTACCGCACGACTAATGGAAAAAGTAGGTCCGAAGGCAGTAATAGATTTGTGTAGAAATTTAGGTATCAAATCAGACATTCCAGCTTCGCCGGCCATTGCACTCGGTGCAGTAGAAATCACCGTGAGCGATATGGTAGCAGCTTATAGCACCTTTGCCAATCAAGGTGTCTATGTAAAACCAAGATTTATCAATAAAATTACCGATAGAAATGGAGTAGTACTCTTCGAATCCAAAATGGAAAGCCGAGAAGTAATGAGCAAAGACATCGCTTATGCTATTATAAAACTCCTTGAAGGTGTTACCGAGTCAGGTTCAGGAGCTCGATTGAGATATACGGGAGCTGGTGGAGCTGGTTATCACCGTATGACAGGATATCCTTATGCTTTCAAAAACCCAATTGCAGGTAAAACAGGTACCACTCAAAACAACTCTGATGGATGGTTTATAGGTATGGTACCCAACTTAGCTACAGGAGTCTGGGTAGGAAACGAAGATCGTGGTGCACACTTTAAGTCTACAGTTTACGGACAAGGAGCTACTATGGCACTACCTATATGGGGTATTTTTATGAAAAAAGTTTATGCAGATAAGACATTACACGTCTCTCGAGAAGAATTTGAACGACCCACTTATATGCAAGTAGAGGTAGATTGTTGGAAATATACCCGTCAAACCAATGATTCTTTAGACGGAGGAATGAATGCTAAAAAAGATTCATTGTCTGTACCTACACAAAGTGTTCCACAAGAATTTGATTTTTAATATTTGAAACGACTTCTATTATGAAGTCGTTTTTTTTTATATTTTTATAGCATTAACAATCTTAGATAAATTATGATCAATAAAAAGGTAGCCAATGCACAAGAAGCATTGTTTGATGTGAAAGACAATCAGACAATTATGGTAGGTGGATTTGGACTGAGTGGTATTCCTGAAAACTCTATCGCCGAATTGGTAAATAAAAAAGTGAAAGGACTTACTTGCATTTCAAACAATGCCGGAGTAGATGATTTTGGATTAGGTTTACTATTACAAAACAAACAAATCAAGAAAATGATCGCTTCGTATGTAGGTGAAAATGCAGAGTTCGAACGTCAGATGCTCAGTGGCGAATTGGAAGTAGAACTGACACCACAAGGTACATTAGCAGAGAAATGTCGTGCTGCTCAAGCAGGTATCCCAGCTTTTTTCACGCCAGCAGGCTTTGGTACAGAAGTGGCAGAAGGTAAAGAAACACGTGAGTTCAATGGCAAAATGTATGTGATGGAAGAAGCTTACAAAGCAGATTTTGCCATTGTAAAAGCTTGGAAGGGTGATGAAGCAGGAAATCTAATTTTTAGAGGAACAGCTCGCAATTTCAATGCGAATATGGCTGGTGCAGCAAAAATAACTATTGCGGAAGTAGAAGAGTTGGTTCCTGCAGGTGAATTGGATCCCAATCAGATTCATATTCCTGGAATATATGTAAAACGCATTTTCCAAGGAACAAACTACGAAAAACGTATTGAACAAAGAACCGTAAGAAAAAGAGAATAGTCATGGTATTAGATAAAATTGGAATTGCAAAACGAATTGCAAAAGAATTAAAAGATGGTTTTTATGTAAATTTAGGTATTGGAATCCCTACATTAGTTGCCAATTACGTACCCGAAGGTATGAATGTAGAATTCCAATCTGAAAACGGCGTTTTAGGTATGGGCCCTTTCCCTTACGAAGGGGAAGAAGATCCCGATATTATCAACGCTGGAAAGCAAACCATTACCACTTTACCAGGCGCAGTATTCTTTGATTCGGCTATGAGTTTTGGTATGATCCGTTCGCAACACGTAGATCTCACTATCTTAGGTGCTATGGAAGTAGCTGAAAATGGGGATATTGCCAATTGGAAAATTCCTGGTAAGATGGTAAAAGGTATGGGAGGAGCTATGGATTTGGTTGCCTCTGCAGAAAATATCATCGTAGCCATGATGCATGTAAATAAAGCCGGCGAATCTAAAATCTTAAAAAGATGTACACTTCCTCTTACAGGTGTGGGTTGCGTAAAAAAAATAGTTACCGAATTGGCTGTAATGGAAGTAACTGATAACGGATTACGCCTTTTAGAAAGAGCTCCAGGTGTTTCTGTAGAAGAAATTGTAAAAGCTACAGAAGCTCACCTGATCATTGATGGCGAAATCCCTGAAATGAACTTCTAAGCACTAATACGAAAGCTATGAAAAATGAACAAGAAAACCTACCGACCAATGATTTTCAAGCGCATTTGAGTCGCGTACCATTTGTAATAAAATTAGCCTGTGTGCTCATTAGCATTATATCTTTAGTATATATTGCTATTTTAGGAAAATCTATTTTGGTTCCTCTTATTATAGGTTTTCTTATTTCCATGCTATTGCTCCCTATGTCCAATTTTATGGAGAGAAAACTGCGTTTCCCACGTATTGTGAGTTCGCTTATCTCTCCAATTTTATTCGTATTAGGAGTTTTGGGAATCGGCTTTCTCATTGGTACTCAAGTAGCAAAATTTACCGAAGATATTCCCGAATTTCAAAAACAAATCGAAAACGTATTTCATCAGGTTACAGATTTTGTAAGCGATAAATTTGGTGTGTCCGAATCCGAACAGATTCAGTATATCAACAAAAACGCAGCTAGCACTATAAAAAAAGGTTCCGAAATGGTAGGTGGCATGCTACTTTCTGTTACGAGTCTTTTAGCAGCTTCTACTTTTGTGTTCTTGTACATTTTCTTTTTCCTTCTATACAGAAGTCATTTAGTGAAATTTATCGTTTGGTGTTTCAGACCCGAACATCAAAAGCAAGTGCGCCAAGTAGTTGCTTCTATCCAAAGTATTATCAAACAATACATTTTCGGTCTGATGATACAAATGATTTTCATAGCAGTAGCATTGATTATAGCCTTTTCTATCATCGGGATCAAGTATGCTATGCTATTTGCGATCTTGTGTGCAGTACTCAATCTGATTCCTTATATCGGTATTTTTAGTGCCACCGTTTTGGCATCACTCGTGACACTTACAACTGGTGAGCCGATAGATGTACTTTGGCTTATCGTATCGGTAGTAGTAGTAAACTCTATCGATGGAAATATCATAACTCCCAAAGTCATCGGCTCTAAAGTATCGCTCAACTCTTTTGTAGTTCTTTTTGGGCTGATTGTAGCCGAAAGTATTTGGGGAATAGCAGGAATGTTTTTAGCTATACCTATTTTAGCTATTTTCAAAATAATTTTTGATAACGTAGCAGATTTAAGACCTTTTGGATTCTTATTGGGTGAAGATAATGCTCCTACACCTTTATTTGAAAAATACTATGATAAATATTTTTATCGTAGAAAACCAAAAGATGATGATTTGCCTAGAGAATTACAAACCGAAGCACAAAATCATCAAGAATTTGAAGATAATAAAGAACAAGATTTAGAATAACCAAAAAGGAAATCTCCACGAGAGGTTTCCTTTTTTTATTAAAATGTTTCTAACGATTTTGAAATTAAAATTGAGTCAGAGTCCTTATCAATGCTGATAATGACTTTTTTTTATTAGGTAACATATCCTCTATAATAGAAAGCGCTTTTTTTCAATTCATACCTTCAAACGGGCTAGAAAAGTACATTTTTTCTAATCTAAAAATGCCTTTTTTATAATATTTCATTAGAGTTAGTAGATTTACTATATTTTTTTTACTTTTCTTACATAACTTTTTTTCTTCCTTCCGTACTTTTGCAAAAATTTTTTTACATGAGTTTAGCAAAAGTTATTTTAAAACAAGGAAAAGAGAAATCAGTATTACGCAAACATCCCTGGATTTTTAGTGGAGCGGTATATGGTGTAAGCGAAAATTTACAAGATGGACAAATCATAGAAGTTACGGATTTTCATAACAAGCATTTAGCTACTGGTTTTTATAGTGATAAAGGTAGCATAGTAGTACGTATATTGACTTTTGCAGACGAAGTGTTTGATGAAAATTTTTGGAGCAATCGTTTCAAAGCAGCTTGGGATTTGCGAATGAAGTTATTTTCTCTCGATGAGACCAATGCCTTTCGTTTGATTCATGGAGAAGGTGATGGTATTCCAGGTCTCATTATAGACTACTACGACAAAAATTTTGTTGTACAAGCACATACTTCAGGAGTGTTTTACAAAATGAAAGATATAGCGGATGCAATACAAGTCACTTTTCCAGAGTATTGCAAAACTATCTATTGCAAAAGTTCACAAACTTTGCCCAATACAGGTAGTGATTATCATCTGTTTGGAACCGCAAAAGAAACCGTAGCAAAAGAAAATAACATCCTTTTTCATGTCAATTGGGTAGAAGGTCAGAAAACCGGTTTTTTTCTCGATCAAAGAGTCAATAGAAATTTGCTCAAGTATTATGCAGCAGGCAAAAAAGTACTCAATACCTTTTGTTATACAGGTGGTTTTTCTGTCTATGCCATGAGTGCTGATGCTCAATTGGTAACTTCTGTAGATATATCAGAAAAGGCGGTACATCTTGCCGCTCAGAATATGGAGCTCAATTTTCCGAATAGCAATCATCAAGCGGTTGCTTCAGACGTGTTTGACTTTCTGAAAGCAAACAAAAATCTCTATGATCTTATCATACTAGATCCGCCTGCGTTTGCCAAAAACATCAAAAGCAAGCACATCGCTACACAAGCTTACAAACGACTAAATATCGCAGGTCTGAAAACAATAACCAAAGGAGGAATATTGTTTACATTTTCTTGTTCTCAAGTGATTGATGATGTGCTGTTTTACAATACAGTAGCAGCTGCAGCAATCGAATCGGGTAGAAAAGTTCGTGTATTGCACAAATTGTCTCAAGGTCCGGATCATCCTGTAAATATGTTTCATCCCGAAGGCTCGTATCTTAAAGGTTTGGTTTTATATATTGAAGAGTAAAAAGATGTCATTTATTGACATCTTTTTTTTATCTTTAATAAAATGAAAAAATATTAGCTATGAAAAAAATAATTGTAACAATGATGTTATTTTCTTTCGTAATAATTTCCTGTAAGAAAGAAGAAAATCGCATCCAAGAACCCATGAAAAATACTCCCGTAGAGAGTATGAGTGAAAGTCCTGAAACAGTAGGAGAAAACTATTCAGAAAATGCTATTCCCACATTTACTGATGCTGAAGCTGACAAATTTGCTCGGGAATACCAAACTTTTGTAAGAGATTATCAGATAGCCAAAGCTAATAATGATACGGAAGCATTGAAAGTTTTAGGGTCCAAACACAACGATTTTCACGATCGTTATGTAGAATTAGCTAAAAGAGTTCCTCAAGAAGAATCAGTTGCGTTTACTGATTTTTTCAATAGTTTAGAGCAAACAATCAAATAAAAAAATAGAGCGCTTTAGCTCTATTTTTTTTTCAAATACGTTTTGATTTTCTGATTGCTCACTTTCCGATTCTTTAATTTTTCTGAATATTCAAACGGTGGTAAATCTATGCCATATGTAGCAGCTTCTTCCTTATAGAAATCTTCTTTGCTCCGATGGTCATCACTCACTATATTGAAAATAGTATTGCCAATTGTATGCTGTAATAGAGCATGTATTATTTCTATTATTTCTTTATCACTCACGATATTTACAGGTTCGTTGCCTTTGTCTATGAAGTTTTTTGTAGACAGATATTTTACTGGGTTTCTATTCGTACCAATGAGTCCTCCAAGACGTAAAATTGTACAATCAAAATGAGAGTTGTGTAAAAACAAATCTTCAATTTCTTTCAAATGCTTTACTTTCGGATTTTGAATATGCAACGGACTTTCTTCATCCACCCAACCTTCACAATCACTATAAATACCGGTAGAACTAAACAAAATGACCTTCTGTATACCATTTTTTTCGATTGCTCTTATCACTTGCTGAAAATAAGGAATGCCAATCGGAGTAAGAGAAATAATCAATACATCGGCAGGCGAAAAAAAGGAAGTGGTATCTACGATTTCATTTTCTTCAACTGTAACCAATTTTACTTGCAAGCCCAGTGCTTCCAAGCGCTTTTTCTTTTCTTCTGTTCGCACAGAGACGATGCATGTATATTCTGAAATCAAGGATTGTGCAATTGCAGTTCCCAACCAGCCACATCCTAAAATTTTTATAATTTTCAATTGATTTAATTTTTTAATTTTCGCAGTTTGTACAAATCCAATCTGCGGTCTTTTTTTATACGTACACTACCCAATTCATGAAGTTCTTTCAATGCTGTAAGATCTACATCTACGATCAGTGTCATTTCTGTATTGGGCGTAGCTTCTGCTTTCACACCGTTGTTTGGAAATGCAAAATCAGAAGGTGTAAATACGGCCGCTTGTCCATATTGTATGTCCATATTATTTACTTTGGGCAAATTACCTACACATCCAGTTATGGCTACATAGCATTCGTTTTCAATAGCGCGTGCTTGTGCACAGCTACGTACACGTGTATAACCGTTTTGAGTATCTGTAAGATACGGAACAAATAATATTTCCATACCATCTTCACTCATGAGTCGAGAAAGTTCGGGGAATTCTACGTCATAACATATGATGATACCTATTTTTCCACAATCGGTATCAAAAGTCTGTATCACATCACCTCCTTGCATTCCCCAATACAATCGTTCATTGGGTGTGATATGTATTTTTCGATACATTTCAGAAGAACCATCTCTTTTACACAAAAAGCCTACATTATACAATACGCCATCTTCCAGATACGGCATACTACCTGTGATGATATTGATATTGTACTGTATTGCCAATTCTTGAAAACGTTTATGAATCGGCTCTGTATATCTCGCCAATTCGCGGATGGCTTCCGACTCGGAAAGATGATTGTAATCGGCCATTAATGGAGCTACAAACAATTCGGGAAATGTAGCAAAATCACTTTCGTATCCGGAAACAGCATCGATGAAAAACTCTGCTTGATCAAAAAATTCTTCCAAATTGTTCAGCGGGCGCATTTGCCATTGTATCAAGCCAAGGCGGACCACGCTTTTTTTGGTATTGATTAGTACCGGACTTTTGTCATACGAAATGTTGTTCCATTCGAGCAATACGGCATAATCTTTTGAGTCGTGATCTCCTTCAAGGTAATTGCGCAACAATCTTTTGATATGAAAGTCATTATTGACTTGAAAAGAGATTACAGGATCGTGAATTTCCTTATTTTTTACTTTTTCTAAATATTGCTTCGGTGTTAGCTCATGTGAAAAATTGTGATAATTGGGTATTCTTCCCGCAAATATGATCGATTTAAGATTGAGCTGCTCACATAGTTCTTTTCTAGCATCATACAGTCTACGTCCCAATCGCAAACCTCGATAATCGGGATGTATAAATACATCGATTCCGTACAAAACATCTCCGTCGGGATTGTGCGCTTTGAATTTGCTATTTGTAATAATATCGCTGTATTTATGATTGGAAAGGGCTAAATCTTCATCTACGATAAGAGAAAGTGCAGCTCCTACAACGACATCATCTACTACAATTACTATCTGTCCTTCAGGAAATATTTTAAGCAAACGTCTGAGCTCTTCTTTCTTCCAATACGGATCTTCTACACCATCTTCGTAAGCTTGTAACATTGAATTTTTCAATTCGTTGTAATCTTCTATTTCTAGATTTCTTATTTCTACTTTGTTGATTTGCATCATGCAAGTTTTTATTTTATGTACGCATCAATTTACAAAATAACTTTTTTTATACAGATAAAATAAAAGCTAAAAAAATCTAAAATGCGGACGGGAAGTAAAAGGTGAAAATTGCCAAGGTATGGAACTGAAAATAATGAGAATAAGTACAAGAATGCTAAAAAATAAAAATCGATTGCCTTGTTTTGATCCTATTTTTGTTCGCATTTTAGATAAAATATACAAACAATATAACCCTGATAAGAGCATCATAAACGGATGTTCGAGTCCGAAAAAGCGAATTGCTCGCATCGAGATAGATTCGGATATATTTTGCCAAAAGGCTTTGACCAAGGCGCTATCTAAGTAAAGTGAAATACCTATGACTATTTGTGCACACAAAAGCCAGAAAGTAGTTTGTAGCCAATAATAGCTACGAAGCGTAAAAATCTTTTTAGTACACAAACCCCAGAAAGTATATGTAAAAAATGCAATGAGATCTAGGACCAAAAGCCAACGAATCCATGAGTGCAAAGTGAGTAAAAAGCTATACATATTACAAATTGCGTTGTACCAACACCAGCCAATCGTTTTCTAAATACATATATCCCTGATCGTAAACAAAAAAGTAAGTAGCTCCAGCTTTGGTATTATAAAGCGAAGTGATGTACTCAAAATCAAAACCCGAATCCAGTAGTTTCTTGCGAGGCACTTTGGTTTTGCCATCTGGATTGTGTTCGCATAAGATGCGGTAATTTTTGCGCAAGGTATAGTTTACATTTCGCATCAGATTGGTAGTATCCTTGTTGAGCTTGTTGTTATAAGTATTTCTACAAGAATCGTTGCAAAATTTCTTATCTTCTCTACCAACAATCTTTTCTCCACATTCTAAACAACTTTTGGTCATTTTTCTTTTAAAGATACAAAAAGTTTGCAGTCCACCAGTGATGGGAAATGTGTTTTTGATTGAGTTTTTTGATAATAAGTAACATTTTCTCACAAAAATCTTTTGCCAATCAATCTCCTAAATATTTCAATCGTCGTTGAAGCTCGGAGCGAATTTCATTATAGTTGCTATAATATACACTCGAAAACACGGCAATAGCTTTGTTGTTGCGGATAAGATAGCAGAACTCCTGATATTGTCCGCGCGTTTTGAATCCTTTGGTTACAAAACCATCAATGTCTTTTATATCCAAAGTGCGCTTGCTTCCGTATCCCAATAATTGTTTGATGATAATATGGTGTTCGGTAATGCGGAGTTGCGCCATACGCATGTTCATTTCTACAAAAAATCCCCAAATGACTACGAAAATTGTTATCAACACGGCAAAGATGACAAACGCTTGAATGCCCCAATGCTGATAATCACCCATCATCTGGTAAAATTTGTTGATGAGAAAGATCATAGCAAATGGAAAAATAAGTATAAGTATGCTATAATAATAAGCCGATCGGGAAAGTTTGGACTGCATCATTTTAGATTTTTTTTTCAAATGTAGCGTATAATTTCCAGAAATGAGACAATAAGCCTTGTTCAAAAGCTTGCAATTTCCATTCGTTGAGTTTCAAATGTATCAGAGTGTCCTCTTGAGTGTATTTTCCTAAAAATATTTCTTCAGCACTTAGGTACATTCCAAAATGATCGTGCAAAGTATGCAGATTATCTATTTGAGCTTGCTCAAAGAAGAGAATCGTATGCTCGGGTATCATCAAATCGTTGGGAGCGGGAATTTCGTGTGTATATTCTATAGCTATAAATTGATTGGTGCTATACATAGGAAAATGTATAAGGTTCAATTTTTTTATGTCAAAAACGCCATCTTTGATATGATGAATCGCTTCTCGTGATAAAAAAGGTATTTCAGAAAAATTTTTTTGCAATCTTTTTGAATTTTCTTCATGAAAATAATCGTTGAAATTCAATATTTCGTTTACCGACAATTGTTTGGTTAACAAAGGTTCCAAAGGTATGCTAAAATAATTAGCAATTTTTATAATGGTCTCTATGCGAGGTTCTGCTCTCTGTTCTTCGTACGAAGAGATATTGCCACGCGTTAGGTCAAAAAGCTCTGCAAATGCTTGTTGACTGAGATTCTTTACATTGCGTAACTTCTTAATATTATAACCAATCTTACTCATTTTGAAAAAAAATTTAAAAAAATGCTAAATATTTTTGCAAAAATTATTATATTTGTGCCAAAGATATGTGCAAGTTACAAAAAATATTTACAATGCATTTTTTAAATGTCGAAAAATATATACTGGATGCCGGTTATAGCATTCAATATAAAAGCAGAGAAGAAGGAATTTTCGTTATAGAAAATTTGGCCGACGGTGTTCAAAATCTTATCGTGGGCGTGGCCACACCCGTACTGATTTTCGAACAATACCTATTTACACTTACAACAGATAGCTTGTATTTGTTCAAAGCTTTGTTGATGAAAAATAGAGATATCATCCATGGCGCGTTTGCCATTACAGAAGACGGAAGCAAAGTGATTTTTAGATACACTTTGCAGATTCACAACTTAGATTTCAACGAGTTTGAAGCCGCACTCAACTCATTGAGTCTATTGTTGAGCGAATATTCCGAACAATTAATACAATTTTCTAAATCCAAATAAGATACGCTATGAATATTTTTAAAAGAATCTTTAGAATCGGGCAAGCTGAAATACACGCCGTTGTAGATAAAATGGAAGATCCCATAAAAATGACCGAACAAGGTATCCGCGAAATGCGCGATGACTTAGACCAAGCTATGGAAGCTTATGCCAAAGTAAAAGCACTTGCTATTCGTACTCACAACAGCGCGAATGCCAAACGAAAAGCTGCCGAAGAATACGAAAACAAAGCTATCTTGCTATTGCAGAAAATACAAAAAAGCGAAATTGAAGTACAATTGGCCGAAAGATTAGCAAAAGAAGCTCTGTTATTGAAAAAACAATATTTGGAAGAAGCAACAGAACTAGACAAACAGGCCGAAATACACGACGAATCAGCCAATGAAGTCCACAAAAATATCGAAATCCTTAAATACAATATCAATAAATGGGAAAACGAATTGACTACCATTCGCGCTCGTGTGCGTGTAGCATCAGCTACCAAAGTGGTAAACAAACAATTGGCAAAAATGGACTCCAATAGCACCATAAGCATGCTCGAACGTATGAAAGAGAAAGTAGAAGAAGATGAAGCTCTTGCCAAAGCATACGGGGATATGGCTCATGCTCAAAATGATATCAATGACCAAATAGACCAAGCATTAGGCAAACACAACGCAGACGATGAGCTGCAAGAACTGAAAAAAAAATTAGGATTTAACGATTAAAAAAAACATATTATGAAACATTTTCAATACAAAACCATAGAAAAAATGCCAAAAGGTAAATGGATAAAAAAATTTGATGCTACCGAAATTGATACTATCCTCAATCGTCTGGGTAAAGAAGGTTGGGAACTCGTAGCTGTAGTAGATAAAAAAGTGGGATACGGACATACCCATTCTTTCTTTTACACATTTAAAAAAGAAATATAATTTTTGAAAAAAAGTATGGCAGACATTTTCCATTTATTATTTTATCCGTTGTCCAATGGTATCATGACAGTGCTCACATCGATATCTTTATTGTATTGGCTGGTCATGTTTTTCTCAGGCGATGGCATCGATACCGATACCGATTTTTATCTGGGAGATGTGTCAGATGCTGACGTATCTACAGATTCGGATGCAGATGTTTCCTTCGGAACCAAAGTGATCGAATACATACATGTAGGTAAAATTCCTATTATGGTGATCGTCACTTTATTCAAATTTATAAGTTGGATTATAACCCTGTTATCATCTATTTTTTTAGGTGTAGCAAAATGGGGATTCCACTCAGTATGGATTCTTTTACCCATTTTTCTCATCACTTATTTTCTCATGCATTATCTCACAAAACCCTTGGTAAAATTGTATAAAAATTTAGGCTATAACGGAGAAGAACCTATCGATTTCTTAGGTCGTACAGGCATTCTAAAATCTACTATACAAGACGATCGTGTAGGTATGGTAGAAATCGTTGTCCAAAAAGACGTTTTTCGCATTCACGTAAAAAGCTTTCAAGGAAAACGACTCGAATACGGACAAGAAGTTGTGATTACAAAGGTATTCGAGTCAAACATATACGAAGCTCAATCTCATATTACATTAGAAAACATTTACTAACCAATTACACTTATTTATTTATGAACAAATTCTTACTAATAGACGGATTATCTGGAATTTCAGGGATAATTCTATTAGCTATAGGCGTTATTGTATTCCTCGTTATCGCATTCTTTGTGGTTTTGAGTATGTTTTATAAAAAAATTCCACAAGGAAAGGCTATCGTTCGTACCGGAGTTGGTGGCTCAAAGGTAGCTTTCAACAAAGGTATGTACGTAATACCCGTATTTCACAAGATGGAAATCATGGATATTTCTGTAAAAAAAATTGAAATTGCTCGTATGGAATACGATGGACTCATCTGTAAAGACAATATCCGTGCTGATATCAAAGTTGCATTTTTTGTTCGGGTCAACAAGTCGGTGGATGACGTTATCAATGTAGCACAAAATTTAGGCTGTGATCGCGCTAGCGAACCAGAAACATTGAAAAGCATCTTCGAATCCAAATTCTCAGAAGCTTTGAAAACTGTAGGTAAAAAATTCGATTTTATAGAATTGTACGAAGCTCGTCGCGAATTTAGAGATGAAATATTGAATATCATTGGCACAGACCTCAACGGATATATCCTAGACGATTGCGCCATCGATTATCTCGAACAAACAGACCTAAAATTTTTGAGCCCAAATAATATTCTTGACTCTGAAGGTATCAAAAAAATTACCGAACTCACTGCTCAGCAAAATATGAATGCCAATCTCATAAGAAGAGAAGAAGAAAAAGTAATCAAAAAGCAAAATGTAGAAGCTCGTGAAGCTATTTTAGAACTGGAGAGACAATTGGCAGAAAAAGAAGAAAAACAAAAAAGAGAAATAGACAACATCAGAGCTCGTGAAGAAGCCGAAATTGCCAAAGTACGTGAAGAAGAGCGCCTCAAAGCAGAATCTGTACGCATAGCTACGGAAGAGCAGTTAGCTATTCAAGAAGAAAACAAAATGCGTCAGATCATCATTGCAGAAAAGAGCAAACTGCGTACCGAAGCGGTAGAAACCGAACGAGTAGAAAAAGATAGAGCTTTGGAACAAACAGAGAGAGAACGCATCGTAACCTTAGCTCAGATAGATAAAGAACGCTCTATAGAGACAGAGAAAAAAGCAATTCAGAACGTAATCAAAGAACGAGTACAACTGGAAAAAGGCGTAGTAGAAGAACAACAAAATGTACGAGATGTAGAAGTATTCCGTGAAGTAGAACGCAAGAAGCAAGCTGGAGTCATTGCAGCTTCGCAAGAGGCTGAAGAGCGACTCATTGCTACTGTAAAAGCGGCAGAAGCAGCTCGTATCGCAGCAGAACAAGAGAAAGAGAAAAAAATCATCGATGCCGAAGCGGAAAAACTCATCGCAGAACGCAAAGCACAAGAATTATTGATCGAGGCGGAAGCTAAAAAAGAAGCAGCTACTAAGGAAGCAGAAGCAAGAAAAATTATTGCAGAAGCTGCTGCAAAAGAAGAGGCTGCTATCGGATTGTCTGAAGCTGAGGTAATGATTGCCAAAGCCGAAGCACAAGAAATTCAA
>Ga0079224_100007402_pt1 | contig 14733 bp, 20 predicted proteins | sample Stecom2015_FD_80414 | JGI IMG/M metagenome (GOLD analysis project Ga0079224, IMG submission 80414) | Agricultural soil microbial communities from Utah to study Nitrogen management - Steer compost 2015 | ecosystem: Environmental > Terrestrial > Soil > Agricultural land | place: USA: Utah...
CCCAAAGCAAAGAGCTCTTAAAACCCTGTGAAATGCCAGAACTAAAAGTAATCGATTTTTTGAAAAATGTAAAACCCTGTAAGTGAAACTGGGAATGTAAAAACCTATGCTTTTAAATAACATCGGTTTAATTCCACTTTAATTTCTTCCTTTCGTTCCAATATTCTGTACTACCAATACCAAATGCATTTAGCTGCTCCATATCAGAGGGTGATAATCTAAAGCTATTCACTTTCAAATTTGACCGTAATTGCTTGCCATTATTGGCACCACTTAAAACTAGTGCATTTGGGAAGCTATCCATAGCGTATCTCAACACAATTGCATCAGCTCTTACATCGTATTTATCAGCCAAAGAATTTATAAAATTATAAAGATTGCTATAATGATAATATTGCTCATTAGGGAGTAACCTTCCATTGGCTAGTACTTCCTTAAGGATTAGCTCGCCACCAAAACAAGATAGCGTACTTTTTAAATCCAATATACTTTGATCTAAAACATTGAATGTACATTGAAAAGATTCAAAGAGCCTTTCTCCTTGAACCTTAATACCAATGGCTTTTTTTAGAACATCTACTTGGTTATCCCCTGTAGTTGACAAACCAATTTTAATCGCATAGGATTTTTTTATAGCATGCAAGTATTCCAAAACTTCAGCATCATCAAGAACGCCACTCTCGAATGTTGCCGAATGGATTTGATAAATCTTTAAATAAGGTAACAACCCCTTAGAAATGGACCATTGCTCTTTTAATGTATTTATACTGTGGTCTTTTATTTCATGTAGAGTGGCATTGGGGTTAAAATTTGCCATATACGTATAACCCCATTTGGTCGATACTATAATTGAAGGATCATTTTTAGCTTTGACCCAATCATTGAGTATGGATTCTGCGATTCCATACCCTCTAGAAGTATCAAAATGCCGTATTCCGTTTTCGTAAGCATTATCAAGCATTGACATCCCTTTTTCTTCGAACTGCACCAAAGAAAAAGGTTTGGATTTTTCATTATTATCTTGCTTTATATTGATATATTGAGGCCTGCCGATGGCAGCAGTACCTAGGCCTATTCTATTGTTCTCAGAATTATTCAAAATAAGGAGTTTGACCTTGAGCCAGTTTTAAACGCGTCCAAAGATTCATATTAATAATTATACCCACAATCTCAGAGATCTCCGACTCAGAAAAATATTGAGACAATACATGATGGAATTTTTGAAAACCAACTTCTTTCCCATCGGTCAACGCATCACAGTAGGCTAATGCAGCCTTTTCCTTAGTAGTAAAAAGCTCACTATTATACCAAGACGATATATTATCTACTTTTACCTCAGGAATACCGATTTCACGAGCCGTTTTAGCATGAAGAACAACACAATAAGCACATTCATTTTTCTGTGCTACTCTTAAACGTAATAGCTGGGCTAATTTAGCATCTGTTATTAAATTTTTTGCAGTATACCCAAACGCTTCCGCCATTTGTTTAGCGATATCCATAAATGCGGAGTTTTCTGGATTAAAGCGTTTATTTTTAAATTTTAATGTATTCATTTTTTAAATATTTTGAAACCAGAGCATATTAGAAAAACTAAATGATAACAATAATCCTGTTTTTTAAACATCCTCTGCTATCGATTGTGCATGTTATTTCAAAAAACTATCCTCAAATCTTAAGAAGTGACAAGTGTACCCATTGGGTACCCTGACTAAATAATCTTGATGCTCAGGTTCTGCTGCCCAAAACTGAGTATAGGGTTCCAAGGTTGTTACCACACTATTTCCCCATTTTTTAGAATTATCTACAACTTCAATCACTTCTTCAGCCATTGCCTTTTCTTGCTCATCTTGATAAAATATTGCAGAACGATAGCTGGAACCTCTATCGTTCCCTTGCTGATCTACAGTTGTCGGATTGTGAATTCTAAAAAAGAAATCTAAAATTTCTTTAAAAGAAGTTATACTTGGATCATATGTGATCTCTATACCTTCTGCATGCCCAGGATGGTTTCCATAAGTGGGATTATCATTTTCACCTCCGATATATCCAACTTCCGTGTCCAAAATACCAGAGCGGTTTCTAAAAAGATCTTCCATTCCCCAAAAACACCCCCCAGCAATATATGCTTTTTTATTAGCTGCCATTATTTAATAATTTTGTGATTAATAACTTTTAGTAATTTTATAAAGTAAGTAAACCATTTTACCCTCTTAATTGTCATTGTCGAAATTTACTTGACATGTTTCGCAATAATATGCATTTTTCTGCACGGTAACCTTACCAAGTTTGCGAATCACCTTCCTTATAAAGTTATCATAAATTTCATCATTAGGATTAATATTCTGTCCTTTGATCACTTTGAAGTATTCCCCATCCCATTCTTGTCTACCCCAGCAATTTGGGCATACACCCTTCGGCGCATGACCAGTCATTTGATGCTCTTCCATTTTATTGAAATAGCTTTTTATATTCTCAAACACATCCATCTTTATTTATTTAAGGTTGCTGAATACATCCAGATTAACTTTTCTTGTTCTCGAATGTAATCATTCATAATCGCGTTAGTACCCTCATCGTTTGACTCCTCTGAAGCCTTCAGAAGCCCTCGTTGCATCAATAACAACTTCTGTAATGTCTCTACTATGTTTTTAACAGCAACATCGCCGTCAGTAACTTGATTTACTTCAGGGACAAGTGTAATTTTATGGTATGAAGTAAAACTATGATCGGGCACACCCCCAAGGGTTAAAATTCTTTCTGCAATATCATCTATCTTATTGGACAGGTCATTATATAACTCTTCAAATTTCATATGCAGCTCGAAGAATTTGTCACCTTTTATATTCCAATGAAATCCTCTAACATTTTGATAAAATAACGAATAGCTCGCTAAGAGAACATTTAAATCCTCAACTACCGCTTCTGATTTTAAGGCATCAAGACCTATTTGATTTAGTTCATTCATTTTTTATGATATTTACGCGTTTTAATTGTTTTTATATGTATTAATTACAGAAATCAGCTCCGATTAAAGTTCAGCTCAGAAATTTTTTAAAGTCAAAAGAAACCAGCGAAAACTAATTATAACCTTAGACTATCCATTATCAAGTATTTGTCGTATCATTTGATTTGCAAACCCCCATTCATTGTCATACCAAGCAACTACCTTTAACAGGTCACCATCTACTACTTTTGTCAATGATAAATCAGCTATAGATGCATATGAATCCTTAATGATATCACTTGAAACTATGGGTTCATCAATAGTTTTAAATATGCCCTGATATCGCATCGTATTGGACTCTTGAGTTAATATGGTGTTTACCTCTTCCACAGAAGTATTTCGCTCGGTAACCATTGTGATGTCAGACAGTGAGCCAACAACGACAGGAACACGTATGGCCATACCATCAAATTTACCTTCATAACCAGGTATCGCTTTAGTTGTGGCGATAGCAGCACCGGTGGTGGTTGGTATTAAATTATTTAAACCGGATCTACCCATGCGAAAGCTCCCGGATGGAGAATCCACTATACTATTAGAGGCCGTATCAGCGTGGACCGTTGTGAGTATCGCCTTTTTTATACCAATTCTTCTCCCAAGAATTTCCATTATCGGTGTTATATTGTTAGTGGTACAACTAGCACACGAAAAAATACTAGTACGACCTTCTTCTGTGTTTACACCATGAACAATTGTAGGTATATCAGAACTTTTAGTAGGTCCAGATATGACCACAGTCTGAGCTCCAGCAGTAATATGCTTGGAGGCGTCCTCACCACTAGTAAAAATACCAGTACTTTCAATTACCGTATTCACTTCCAATTGTTTCCATGGAAGATCTATAGGGTCTTTCTTGCTGTAATACGGAATTCTAACATTCCCTATGACAAGTGTACGTCCCTCTATAAAGACTTGTTTTTCATATCTACCTTGGGCACTATCGTATTTTAGGAGGTAAGCAATATTTTCAATAGGAGCGATATCATTTACTGCTACCAATTCCAACTCTGGAGTTTCCAATATGATTTTTAAGGAAGTTCGGCCTATCCTACCCATTCCATTAATAGCTATTCTTATCATAGGTCTTATTTTTTAATTTAATGCAGGTTTAAAGTGAACTGTATTTAATCTCGTATCTCTTAAAATACTTGTAGTTAACCATACATATTCTTCCAATTTATTGTCAAAGCCTAACATGGAAAAACTTTCACCAAAAGGACAAGCTGGAAAGTCTGGAAAATCTTTTCTTAGTTCATATCGATGAGGGTCCTCATTGAATTTTGATTTATGAACTTTTGGAATGAAACCAAACTTTAATTCTGAATTACTATCCTGATGAGTTAACAACATTGGTTCTACAGACAAAATTTTATTAACAACAAAATTTTCTTCCAATGATGAAATTGCATCAAACACATCAAACAGAATCCCTTTAATCCCCTTTTTTGGAATAGTAATTCCATAAATCAAAGAAGTATCTTCAGGCGTATCAGAACTTTCAAAACGATAGGCGTGATCTACTTCGAATTGGTCATAGTTATACTTAACGGATTTCCCTACCCAATAGAGCTTATCACCCATTACTTTGAATTCTTCGGTATAACCAAGAGCGTTCAGCTCTTTTATAACTTCAATCATATTATTTTTTGATTTCATACTGTAAAAATTTTAATTTGCTATAAATTTCAAAAGGGAGCTAAATGGATAAAACAACACAGCTTACATGTTCCTGTATCTATACTATATTCAAATCTTATAATTCAGAAGCATAACTGAGTAAGTTACCAAGACGCCACTCACTTCCCTTTAACAACAGACCGTAATTGATCATTCAACGTTCTAAAACTTTATATCGAGTAAAACTGATAGTGCTCATAATTGGAAGAACTAGAGGTGTTCCTTCCAAAATTTACAATAAGGCACTATCAGTTTATCGACCAAAATATACCCTTCACTCTTTGTTTTAGTTTACAACTTCGATCGTGAATTTTGTATTATTGAATTCAAATGTATCCCCTGCCTTTTTACCTTCAATGCATTTATAAATCGGTGCAGATACCGAAATACCAATAAAATCTCTTCCATCTATAGTGAATGGCTGTTTGGGCACTGCTACAATTATGCAGCGTCCATTGACACTTACTATAGCACCAGGTTGAACCACCTCAGTAGGTTCGAATGGAATTTTATGTATGGCCTCTAGGTGTTCTATATGAACATGAGCCTGATTTTCCAATTGATCCGAGATTTCTATACTTTGTCGATGATGAGACTGATCATCATCATCGACAGTTTCTTCTCTATCAATAAAATTGCCTAATAAAAATCTTTCATATTTCATTTCTGCCTCATTAATATGATGCTTTTCCAATTTAATTAAAGCTTGCTTAATTGCATTTTTGTCCATATTTTTTAAATTAAATCATGATTTGTAGTGAACTATTTTCGAGAGAATACGTCCTCGATATCTGCATAAACGATCTATAAGTGATGCTCCTTCAATATATTATTTCTGAGATTTTGCAACGAATTTTTGTTCTATAACACAACCATAATGACATGATTTACAATAGCATAATTGCAGTTTTATGCTATGCGTATAGTTTAATAATAAATCATTTTACAATCACCATCTCCCCTATTTTATTGTAAATTTATATTTTTACTGGATGGATAATATAATCCAGTTATAATACGAGAACTAATCCAGATGGTGAACTTTCAAGATATACTTAAAATCAATAAGTCGTCTAATGTGCCGGTTTATTTGCAACTCACAAACGAATTAATCCACCAGATACGTTGTGGTAGATTACGCAAAGGCCTGAAATTACCCGGCACTAGAATTTTGGCCAACCAACTATCCATCAATCGCATGACTGTTGTGGCTGCCTACGATGAATTACAAGCACAAGGCTGGATTGATCAAAAGCCAAGAAAAGGCAGCTTTATTCGTGCAGAATTACCAGTTTTAATGCCTCAATCAATTTTAAAAACAGATTCCATCCTTATAACGCCAGAGTCCATTCCATTTGAAATAAATAATGATATAATCCAAACTCCACATCTCAAAACTAAAGGGAACGAACAGCTTGAGATAAACGATGGTTTTCCTGATCCCAGGTTGGCACCAATTGAAGAATTAACCAGGTGCATTAGGGGGCTTGTTAAGATCCCAAGATATAAAAAATACTTACTTTATAATGAGACTCAAGGAAACCCACAGTTCAGGGAGATTTTAGCCCACCATTTAAATGATACTAGAGGATTACCTGTTAGACCGGATAATTTGTTATTAACACGAGGTGCAACTATGGGTATTTACTTGGCTGCTCGAATAATCACTAAACCAGGTGATCATGTCATAATGAGTGAACCAGGTTTCCGATTTGCCCGAGAATTATTTGAGCAGTTGCGACTCGTTATCCACAAGGTACCGGTTGATGAAGACGGACTCGTTATGGAGGTGGTTGAACAGATCTGCAGCAACCACGATATTCGCTTAGTTTACGCAGTTCCCCATCACCATTACCCCACTACAGTAACTTTACCTCCCGAGCGGCGAATCAGACTGTTAGAGCTTGCAAAAATTTGTAATTTTGCCATTATTGAAGATGATTACGATTACGATTTTCATTTTGCCAGTAAACCTATGCTACCAATGGCTAGTATAGATAGACATGGAAGTGTCATTTATATTGGTACATTAACTAAAGCCTTGGCACCGGCATTTCGAGTTGGATTTTTAACAGGCCCCAAGAAATTCGTGGATTATGCTACTTCCTATAGAAGATTGATTGATTTTCAAGGAAATACTTTTTTAGAACTGGGTCTAGCCCAACTATACCGTGACGGAGTGATCGAAAAATGCATCAAAAAGTCACTACGAGTCTACAAAAACAGAAGGGACCATTTCTGTGAATTATTACAAAATGAACTTGGTGAAAATGTAAGTTTCTCTATTCCTAATGGAGGAATGTCTGTTTGGACAAAATTTAATGATATTGATTTAAAAAAGCTCTCTGAGCAGGTCAATAAAAAGGGGTTAAAGATGGATGATGGTGGTAAGTATGACTCCATTAATGCAGGTCATAATTATATCCGAATGGGATTTGCAAGTTTAAACACTTCTGAACAGGATCAAGCTATAGAAATTATAAAATCCTGTTTATAACATTATATACATCCTAACCCAATAGTTCTTACGCAATGCTAGTGCTCGCCAAGACCACTATTATAGCCACATGTTTTGGATGAGCTATTGTATTACAACTGGATTATACTAGCTATCTGGGGTAATTATAAATTTGATATTAGACTCGAACATTGTATTCACAAAACATCACTATAACTTATGGCTTTATATGAAAACGATCTAATCAAAGTAGCAGACGAGTTACGTCTTAAAGGGTATTCGGATGAGTTCTCTGTAGTGGATAATCTTTTATTTTCACGAAACATGAATCAGACATTTAGCGAAGAAAATATAATTATCGAAGAAGGGTATCAATTTGATATTATTGAGAATGCCTTTGATACGCAATATTTATTTGCTGTATATCTACCTAAGTATGAATTGAGAGGTTTGTTAATAGACCTTCTTGGAACGTATTATTTTGCAGAAGATTTAGCATTATCTAAACGTTTAAGGAAAGTGCCGTTAACTACTTATCTATATGACAACGAAGAACCTTATATCAAATACGGACTAAAGAAAATTTCACCAGCGGAATTTGAAAAAAACACTGAGCAATACGTATTACGAATAGGATATCCTGATTTCCCTGCATGTCCCGTAGGCGTTCCATTTTCAATGTTAGGTTATGATAAACAAACCAAGGAATATGTTTGGCTTTCTACTAATATACTTAAGGATGACCGCCTCCAGAGAGATCAATATAAAACGAAATAGTCGTCTTGGAGTTTCTCTAATTCATAATCGAGATGAAGTTCCATTTGTTCTACTTGAATAACCCTATCCTTTAAATGGTTGTATGCTATTTTTTAAGCCCACTAACACCTCTGTTTTTAAGGCAGTTAGTCTTTACTATTGATCTTTATTCTCTTTGAGCCTATACAAGTGGTAGTCACTTGAACTCCCATAAGAACATAGCTTCTCCATACAAAAAATTACTCCAAAATAACATTTTGCCCTCTTGAGTTCATTGATTTGGTGTTTTTAATAATAAAAAAACAGACTGGTCTGTTTTTTTATTATATTGTACTTCTAAAACTAAAAACATGCCATCTGTATTCAAGAATCAAAAAACAGGATCTCAATTAAAACTTATTATTCGAGAATCAACCCTTGGCAGGTATTTTTATGGCCGAGATCAAAAAGATGTTTGTTTAACTATAGCCTGGAATTTAGGACCTGATCAGAAAGTAAATATTGATGGTGTAGCTTATGAGTTTAAATCCAAACACCTTTTGTGTTTAATGGTGAACCAAACATTTGAGTTTGAACATCCAGAAACTATAATAGCATGGCAATTTAACCGAGAGTTTTATTGTATTGTTGACCATGATAAGGAAGTTGGTTGTGTCGGATTTTTATTCTATGGATCTTCGGGTCCCATGTTTATTCATCCCGATCCTTCACAGGAAGAGAAATTAAAGCTATTGCTCAAAGTATTTCAAGAGGAATTTGAAACAGCGGATACAATCCAGGGAGATATGTTACGAATGCTTTTAAAGCGCTTGATTATTATCATCACCCGTTTAGCTAAACAGCAATTTTTGGACAGCACACAAAATGACACGAAATTAGATTTAATCAGGAAATTCAATTTATTGGTTGAATTAAATTTCAAAAATGAGAAAAGTGTCCAGTTTTATGCAGATCAAATGTATAAATCACCTAAAACTTTAGCCAATCTCTTTGCTACATATCAGTATAAATCTCCCAAGCTTATTATACAAGATCGTCTTCTCTTGGAGGCCAAAAGGTTACTACAATATACAGATAAAACAGTGAAGGAAATTGCTTATGAGCTTGGTTTTGAAGATGCCGCGTACTTTAGTAACTTTTTCAGAAAGAAAATAGGATTTTCTCCCTCAGAATTTAAAAATCAACATGTAGCACTATAGTTCACACCGTTTAATTATGAATAGCAAAAAAAATGAATCCGTAAGGGAACGAATACTGGCTACTGCATCCAGACTCTTCTATAAACAAGGTTATGCAAATACGGGTATCAATCAAATTACCGCTGAGTCTGGTGTCGTTAAATCCACCCTTTACCAGCAGTTTAGATCAAAAGAAGAACTTTTAATTGCTTACCTGGAACAAGTAGGTAAGCAATTAAATGTTGAGCTCAGCAGTAAAATAGAACAGTTTGAACAACCTGAAGAAAGAATTTTAAGTGTTTTTGATTTTCTTAAAGAATTAATGAGCGGGAAAGAATTTTATGGTTGTAATTTTTTAAACATAATTTCAGAAATCCCAGAAGATGCAGTTGTTATTAGAGCCCAAATACTAAAGCAAAAGAACAACATAAGAAAATTGTTTCATGAGCTTCTAAAACCTTTGGGTAAAACCCATTTATCTGATGAGTTGTATATTTTATTTGAAGGGGCACTTATCGCTAATAAAGTCCATCATGAACTTTGGGCTGTCGATAAAGCAAAAAATATGGTCATCTTAATTTTAAAGCATACCTAACAACACTTTATCCCGATAGTTCTTAAATAATTACCTGCTTTTTCCTATGTATTTCAGGTGAAAAGGAAAAAATTACAACCATCAAGGAATTCCTTCTATTTTTCTCCCTTTGTGTTTCGCAGATCTTTGTACTGTTAAATTTAAAATCATACAAAAATGAAAACAATTACAGTACCACAGAAAGATCAAGTTTCAGAAGGAAACAGTGCCATTTTTAGTCAAATGGAAAAAGGGTTGGGTTTTGTCCCCAATTTATTTGCAACATTTGCGCATTCAAATAATGCTTTGAAAAACTATTTAAATTTTCAGAATGCGAAAACCTCTTTAAACTCTAAAGAAAAAGAAGTTATTAATTTGGTAGTTAGTCAATACAATGATTGTCAATACTGCCTAGCTGCACATACTGCTATTGCACAAAAGATAGGTTTCTCACTTGCTCAAACTTTGGAAATCAGAAGCGCTTCATTATCATTTAATCCGAAGTTAGATGCCATGGCAAAATTGGTGAAAAGCATCATAAGTCAAAAAGGTCATGGGGATAATGCCCTACTAGAGCAATTTTTTAATGTAGGATATACCGAGGAAACACTTATTGATGTGATCCTATTAATAGGAGATAAAACCATTACGAATTATGTACATGCAATTACTAAGGTTCCTATTGATTGGCCACTTGCACCGGAACTGATTACCGAATAACTAAAATTGGTAAAATGAAACCAATTCTGATCATCAGCATCCTCTTGAGTCATGGAATGCTACAAAGTCAAACTATGGAGCATCGCATCAGACAGGAACAGTTTAATGTAGAAGATAATCTTGCTATAGAAGGCTATGACCCGGTTGCATATCAGACAGTACACAAAGCCTTAGTTGGAAAAGACAATCTAAGTTATACCTATCAGGGAGTCACATATCATTTTGTCACATCGGCCAATAAAGAACTGTTTGTTAAAAATCCTGGCAAATTTGAGCCTGCATATGGAGGATGGTGTGCATATGCTATGGGGGCCACTGGAGAGAAAGTATCTGTAGATCCCGAAACATTTAAAATTATAGACGATAAATTATACCTGTTTTACAACCGATTTTTTATCAATACTCTAAACAGTTGGAATAAAGATCAGGAAGACTTAAAAACACAGGCAGATAAAAATTGGAATACTTACAAACCTTAAGTACTAGAAATATGAAAAAAATAATTATTGCATCAAGTATTATTGTATTGGTAGCTATTGCCGGAATAACCATTTGGGGTAACACTGGTAATGACATGAAATCCGAAATTTTTGCTCCAAACGGCAAAGCAATAAAAGGATATGATCCGGTAGCTTTTTTTACCGAAAAAGCACCGGTTATAGGAAGTGAAAAATTCACCTATCAGTGGAAAGGAGCTACGTGGTATTTTTCTGACGAAAATCATTTGGACCAATTTAAAAAAGACCCGGAAACCTATGCTCCTCAATACGGTGGATACTGTGCTTACGGCACTTCCCAAGGACATAAAGCGCCAACTGAGACCGATACTTGGACTGTTAAAGATGGTAAATTATATTTTAATTATAATCAAGACGTAAAACAAACATGGGATAAAGATCAGGAAGGATTTATCAAACAAGCCGATCAAAATTGGCCGAAAATTAAAAATGAAAACTAATCGTATGGAGACGACAAAAAAGGTCTTGATATGGATATGGATAATTCGGTTGATAGCGGCAATAATCCTTATACAAACATTGTTCTTCAAGTTTAGTGCTGCTGATGAATCAGTATATATCTTTAGCAAATTGGGCATGGAGCCTTATGGAAGAATTGGAAGTGGTATCGTAGAATTAATTGCAGCCATAGCGATATTATGGCCTAAAACTTCCTCCTACGGAGCATTAATAGGATTGGGCGTTATGTCTGGTGCAATCATTTCTCACCTTACAATCTTAGGTGTAGTGGTTCAAAATGACGGTGGTCAATTATTTATACTGGCCTGTGTTGTATGGTTGTGTTGCATGGCATTAATATGGTTTCAAAAGCAACAAATAATAAGTCTTTTTCATAAATTATTAAAAACATAAAAAGATGCGACAAATAACCATAGTGGAGAGCATAAAAACTACCCTATCTAATTTGCAAAACGTGTTGGAGAGCCTAACTAAGGATCAATTTACTGATCCTTTAGGTGTGCTGTCCATGGCAACTATTGGACAGCACACACGACATCTTATTGAGTTTTTTCAAGAACTGGATAAAGGGTACTCAAGAGGACACATAAATTATGATTTACGAGTAAGAAATTTGGATTTGGAAATTGATAAAGCTATTGCTTTAAAAACCCTAAATACTATAAAAGAAAACCTAAATAAGGAAAACACACCCTTATCTCTTGCGGTTAAGATTAACTCGAATGACGAAGCAGTAATTTCAACAAATTATGAACGTGAATTGTTACATAATTTAGAACATACAATACACCATATGGCCATAATTCGCATTGGAATTCATACGTTTGGAACTATTGAGATACCGGAAAATTTCGGAGTTTCCATTGCAACCTTAAGTTATAGAAAAACATGTGTACAGTAACATTTTTGTCCTTAGGACATATGAAATATATCACTTCCAATCGTGATGAACACATAAGCAGGAAAGCAGCTGTATTCCCTACCTTTGCACAAAATAATCGTGGAACCCTTTTGTATCCTGAAGATGGAGAGGCCGGCGGTAGTTGGGTAACTCTCAAAAGCACTAGAGACGCTGGGGTATTGTTAAATGGTGGAGTAGAAAAACATTCTAGAAAAGACAACTATACAAGAAGTAGAGGATTGATATTTCTAGAGATTATGGAAGCTGCCAATCCGGAAGAAAAATTTTCGCAAATAGATTTAATTACTATTGAACCCTTCACAATCATAGTATACGTTCAGGCACAATTATTTGAGTGTATTTGGACGGGTGAGAAAAAACTCAAAACCAAATTAAATACGTCGAATTCTTATATATGGTCATCGGTGACCCTATACAATAAGAAGCAAAGAAAAGAAAGAGCCTATCAATTTGAACAAAAAATTCAAAATGAAATATTTTCTGAGCAGCATATATGGGACTTTCACCAATTGCAAGATCCAAAATGTGAATCACGTGACATACAAATACAACGAGAGGTAGTTCACACAGTGAGCATCACCATGATAGCATTGAAAGAGACAAGTGGAAAAATGGTATATAAAGACCTAAGATTGCCTCATACTTCCGTTAAAACAAATACGATGTACTTCGAAATATTATGAGATCTCCCATAAAACTACAAGTATCACTTCTAAAATGGAGGTATTGGGAATACTGGCCAACTCATGCTATTTATGCCCCTTTATACCTCTATTGGTTTTGGCTAAGTATAAAAGCCAAATCACTATTTTTTTTTAACACCTCTAATCCATTAATAGAGAATGGTGGGTTTACATTGGAATCAAAACAAAAGATTTATGAGATGATTCCACAGCACTATCAACCTAAAACTGTTTTCTTAAAAAAAGGGGATCCAAATACATCAATCACGGATCAAATCAAGAAGCAGAAGTTACAATTTCCATTGATTGCCAAGCCAAACATTGGACAACAAGGAATTGGTGTCACCCTTGTTCACAATTTAAAAGATGTCATAACATATCAAGAAAAATGGAATACAGACTTTTTACTTCAAGAGTATATTGATTATGCGAATGAAGTAGGTGTTTTTTATTATAAAATCCCGGGGACATCGCAGGGAAACATCTCTGGAATTGTAGAAAAACACTATATGCAGGTTACGGGAGATGGTGTTTCCACTATAGCAGAATTGATGCAAAAAGAACTACGGTATGCTTTGCAATTGCCCATACTGAAAAATACGCATTCCACACTTTTAAATACCATATTGCCAAAGGATGAAAATAAAATACTTATTCCATTTGGCAATCACAGTCGTGGTGCAAAGTTTTTAGATAAGAGTGACAAAATCAATTCAGATTTAGAGGAGTCTATGAACAAAATATTAGCGCAAATTCCAAGCTTTTATTACGGACGATTGGACATCAAATTTAAATCTTGGGAATTGCTCAATCAGGGCAAAGATTTTGTAATTATTGAGCTTAATGGAGCCGGTAGCGAGCCTACTCATATGTATGACCCCAAACACTCCATTTTCTTCGCATGGAAAGAAATTATCAGACATTGGGAACTATTGTATCGTATCAGCAAAGGAAATGCAACACAGTACGACCTGGCACACATGTCAATTAGTGAAGGTGTAGGTATGCTGGTGAAAAATTATTATTATTTCAAATCCTTAGGATAGTGGGAAAACAACGATCAATATATATATTTTTTATTGGGTTCACCATTAGTTTTTTGGGTTCCTTGCCATTAGGAACACTGAATATTTTAGTGGCTAATTTGGCATATAAGAATTATACAGACGCTATTTGGTTTGGTCTCGGCGCCATTATTGTCGAAATGTTTATTGTTGGGGTTGGAATAAAGGCGGTACAGCATTTAAATAGGCTGTATTATGTTGTTAAAGTTATGAAAGTCTTTATGGTAGGTGTATTATTTTTAATCTCTTGGTTGAGCTTTCAAAATTTTTTAGCAACCAATATTCAAGGACAAGGAACATCGCTCTTTTTTGAAAGCCATACGTTTATCTCCGGGATGGTATTAAGCTTAATAAATCCACTACATCTGCCATTTTGGATGGCATGGATAAAAGTATTAGAGAAAAAAGGGATCGTATTGCATCGGTCCCGTTATATTGTTTTATTTATATTTTCGATTGGATTGGGTACCAGTTTGGCTTTCCAAATTTACGCTAGCCTCGGTAATTATGTAATTCCTATATTTAAGAGTAGTGAACGTACAATGTATTTGATACTTGGGTGTTTTTTTATGATGATGGGAGTTTATCAACTTTACAAAAGCATTCTAAAGCCTTTAATCAAAATGTAAGCTAAGATACTTCAAAACGCAGTTGATTAAAGGCACTAATAGATTCTAGATGGAGTATTCGATTTTTTTACATAGATCTGTAAAAACA
>Ga0079224_100007403_pt1 | contig 14733 bp, 9 predicted proteins | sample Stecom2015_FD_80414 | JGI IMG/M metagenome (GOLD analysis project Ga0079224, IMG submission 80414) | Agricultural soil microbial communities from Utah to study Nitrogen management - Steer compost 2015 | ecosystem: Environmental > Terrestrial > Soil > Agricultural land | place: USA: Utah...
CGAGCGCACGCCGAGCTTGCGGAACACGCGGCCGAGGTGCACCTCGACGGTGCGCACGGACACGTAGAGGCTCGCGGCCACCTGCCGGTTGGTGCGGCCCTGCACCACCAGCCGCGCCACGTCGAGCTCGCGCTCGGTGAGCAGGCCGTCCCACTGCCCGCAGAGCTGCTCCGGGGTGTTGCCGGGCCTCGTCTCGCCGGGGATGTCCGCCGGCGTGGGATCACGTCGCGCCGCGCCGTCGGCCTCCTCCCCGGTCGCCCGCTGCGCCGGGCCCGAGGTCGGCGCCCGGAGGGCTTGTTCCGCGAGGTGCTCCCAGGCCGTCGCACCCGACTCCTGGAACAGCTCGTGCGCGCCGAGCAGGTGCGCCGCGGCGTCGCCCGGGAGGCCGAGGCGTGCGTAGGCCCGAGCGGCCACGAGCTCGGTGAGCCCGCGCTCGAACGTCGAGCCCACGCGCAGCGACGCCTCGACCGCCCGCTCGCGCGCCCGGTTGACGCCGGAGGCGTCGGCGAGGGCGAGCTCGGCGCGTGCGAGGTCGAGCCGACGTCGGCGCACCGGCCCGCCCGAGACGCCCGCCCCGCCGGGCAGGCTGCTCGGCGCGGTGCCGTTCCCGGTGACGGGCGCGCCGGCGACGGCGCTCGCGTGCACGCCCGGCTCGGGGCCCGCCGACGGCAGCACCCGCAGCCGGAGCCGGTCGTGCGAGCGGCGGGCCGCCCTGTCCTGCCCGGCGAGCACGAGCAGCTCGACGGGGTCGGGCGTGGGCAGCCAGAGCCTGCGCAGGTCGTCGCCGCCGCGCTCGGCCGCGAGCCCCAGCAGCGTCGCGGCCTCGACCCAGCGTCCGGCGAAGACGGCGGTCTGCGCCCGGTCGCCGAGCGTCGCGGCACGCACGACCGGCGAGACCTGGCCGGGCACCGACGCCTCGAGGGCCGTGGTCGCGCGGGACAGGTGGCCGTCCCGGACGAGGTCGAGCCGGCGCGCCAGCGCGATACCGAGCCCGCCGAACGCGAGGGCGACGGGCAGGCGCTCGACCGCGTCGTCGAGCACGGTGGCCGCCCCGGTGATGTCGCCGAGCCGGAGCGCGAGGTAGGACTGGGCGACGCGCAGGTGGGCCTCGGCCAGCGGCGTCATCGCCTCGTCGGGTCCGTCGAACCAGCGTCCCGCCTGGCGCGCGGGCGCCAGCTCCGCCACCTCGGAGAGGATCGCCGCGGCGTCGGCGGGGGCGCCGTCGAGCAGGCGCAGGGTGCGACGGGCTGCCGCGATCGCGAGGCGGTCCGGACCCTCGGCGTCGTCGGGCAGCACGGCGTCGGGCCGCCCCTCGAGCAGGGCCAGTGCGATGCCGAGGGGGCGCGCGGCGTCGGGCGCCCCGGTGGTGCACGGGTCGGTGGAAGGCTGGGTCGCGCGACGCAGGTGCGTGACGGCGTCGTGCACGTGGCCCGCCCAGAGGGCGGCGCGGCCCGCGACGGCGAAGGCGCGGGCGCGGACGCGGCCGGTGCCGTGGCTCGCGGCCTCGCGGGCCACCTCGTGCGCACGGTGCACGTCGCCGCGCGCGAGGTGCTGCTCGGCGAGCTCGACGAGCCCGTCGGCGAGCAGCGGGTCCCCGGCGAGCGTGCTGAGGGCGGTGTGCCACATGGCGACGAGCGGTTCGTCGGCCGTGCGGTGCACGTCCGCCAGGGCCACGTGCGCAGCGGTGCGGGTGGCGAGGTCGGCGTCCTCGTGGACCACCGAGCGGATGCGCGGATGGTGGAAGCGGAACCGGCCGCCCACCAGGTGCAGGTGCCTGCCGGCCGGTCCGGCCATCAGGGTGTCGATGTCGGTGCCCGACGCGGCGAGCAGGACATCGGTGCGGTCCACCACGGCGACGGACGCGACAAGCAGCACGCGGCGGGCGTCGTCGTCCAGGCCGAGGGGGCCGACCGCCTCGCGCACGGCGCGCGCGGCGGGGAGCGGGTCCGGCATCAGCGCCGTCCCGAGGAGATGCTCGTCGTCGAGCATCCGGGCTGTCTGGTCCACACATCCAGGTTCGTCGCCCACCACCCGGCTGAGCTCGCACGCGACGTGGGGCGCCACGGTGCGGTCACCGAGTGCGAGCGGAAAAGCGACTTGCTGCGGCAGCGCGGTCATCGTCGAGCCTCCCGGATTCGTTCACGGTGCTCGCAAGTATGACCTCCAGACGTTTCACCCGCATCAACCTGGAGGCACGATTTTTGATGCGAGGTCAGGTGCAACGTGGCATTCTGCCCCGCCCACCCGTACGAGGTATCCGGTACCGCGCGTGGTTGTTTCGGTGGGGAAGGTTTCAGTCCGTAACCAATCCCCGCGATCCGGCTGGTTCCGCTACGTAGTCCCACCGTGTGGAATCCCCTTATTTCCTGTTAACGCAGGTTTCCTTACTTTTAACACGGGGGCCAGAGTGCCGGAGCAGAGAGGGAACACGATGGACTCGACGTATCGAACGCCGTCCGGGATCACGAGGACGGGCCGACGAATTCTCGCGGGGGTGGCCGCGTTCGCCGTGGCGGCCTCCGCCGCCGTGGCCGGTGCCGGCCTGTACGCCGCGAGCACGGCCAACGCCGCCGAGGACCAGGTGTCCGCCGGCGTGGCGTCCTCGGCGATCAACGGGTACCGCAGCGTCGGCTACTTCGCGCAGTGGGGCGTGTACGGCCGCGGCTACCAGGTCAAGCAGATCGACACCTCGGGCGTCGCCGACGAGCTGACGCACATCAACTACGCCTTCGCGAACATCCACCACCAGAACCTCGAGTGCTTCGAGGCCAACAAGGCGCAGAGCCCCGGCCCCAACGGCTCGGACGGCGCGGGCGACGCCTGGGCCGACTACGGCATGGGTTACACGGCCGCCAACTCGGTCTCCGGCGAGGCGGACACGTGGGACCAGCCGCTGGCCGGCTCCTTCAACCAGCTCAAGCAGCTCAAGGCCAAGCACCCGGGCCTCAAGGTCATGATGTCGATCGGCGGGTGGACCTGGTCGAAGAACTTCTCGCTGGCCGCCGCCACCGACGCGTCGCGCGAGCGGTTCGTCTCGAGCTGCGTCGACATGTTCATCCGCGGCAACCTGCCGGTCATCGACGGCCGCGGCGGGCCGGGCGCGGCCGCGGGCGTCTTCGACGGCTTCGACATCGACTGGGAGTGGCCCGGCTCGCAGAACGGCAACGAGGGCAACCACGTCGACGAGGTGAACGACGCGCGCAACTTCAAGCTCCTGCTCGCCGAGTTCCGTGAGCAGCTCGACGCGGTGGGCGCCGAGACCGGCAGGCACTACGAGCTGTCCGCGTTCCTGCCCGCCAACCCTGCCGACATCGAGGCGGGCGGCTGGAACGACCCGGAGATCTTCGACTACCTCGACTTCGGCAACGTCCAGGGCTACGACCTGCACGGTGCGTGGGACCCGGCACTGACGGGTCACCAGGGCAACCTGTACGACGACCCGGCCGACCCGCGGGAGCCCGCGCGGCAGTTCAGCGTCGACCTCGCCGTGCAGGAGTACCTCGACGCCGGGATCGATCCCGCGCAGCTCGGCCTCGGCCTCGCGATGTACGGGCGCGGCTGGACCGGCGCGTCGTCGTCGTCCGCCTGGGGCCCCGCGACGGGTGCCGCCGCCGGCCAGTGGGAGGAGGGCATCAACGACTACGACGTCATCAAGAACGTCGGCACCGGCTACTACGACGACGACCTCGGCGCCGCCTGGCGGTACGACGGCAGCAGCTGGTGGTCGTACGACAACGACCAGTCGGTGACGGCCAAGGCGGAGTACATCCGCTCGCAGGGCCTCGGCGGGGCCATGTGGTGGGACCTCTCGGGCGACCGGTCGGGCGCGCTGACCGGCGCGCTGTGGAACGTGCTCGGCTCCGGGACGCCGGGCCCGGTCGAGGACGACCCGACGGACCCGACGGACCCGACGGACCCGACCGACCCGACGGACCCGACCGACCCGACCGACCCGACGGACCCGACCGACCCGCCGGACGAGCAGTGCGCCTCGGCAGTGTGGAGCGCGTCGGCGGTCTACGTGGGCGGTGACACCGTCTCGCACGCGGGCCACGAGTGGCGGGCCAAGTGGTGGACGCAGGGCGAGACGCCCGGCACCACGGGCGAGTGGGGCGTGTGGGAGGACCTCGGCGCCTGCTGAGCCCACGGCATGACGTCCCGGACCCTCGGGTCGCTCCGGCGACCCGGGGGTCCGGTGCTTTTCCGTCCCGACGGTGCAAGACCCGCCGTTCACACGACACAGTGGGGGCGTGGACGACAGCCCCGACCCGAGCGTGCGCGACGAGGCCTGGTTCAGCGCGCTCTTCGACGCGCACTCGCGCGCCCTCTACGCGTACTTCGTGCGCCGGCTGCCCGACGGCGGCCGGGCCTCCGACGCCGAGGACCTCGCCGCCGAGGTACTCGCCACGGCGTGGCGCCGGAGGGACGACGTACCGGACGGCGCGGAGCTGCCCTGGCTCTACCGCACCGCGGGGTACGTGCTGGCCAACCACCGGCGCAAGATGCGGGCGCTGCCGGTCGCCGTCGTCCCGGACGAGCCCGACGACGTCGCCCCCGCGCAGCTCGCCACCGCCGACGACGCGGTCAGGGCCGTGCTCGCCCGGCTGTCACCACGCGACCGGCGGATCCTGCTCCTGGTCGCCTGGGACGGGCTGTCCGGCGACGACCTCGCGCGTGTGCTCGGCGTCTCCCGCGGCGGTGCGGACGCCGCGTTGTCGCGCGCCCGCGCCCGGCTGCGCGACGCGTGGGACGCGCACGAGCAAGCGGTGGACGCATGAGCACATGGTCGGGGTGGACGGGCCTGTGCACAGGCCTGTGGACAGGCGATCGGACACGGCGGACGGCCGGACCGGGCACGGAGGGACGGCGATGAACGAGCACGAGCGGCAGGACGACCCGGCCTTCGACCGGCTGGTGGCGGCTGACCCCGCCCGCGGCGCACCCGAGCCCGCGGCCGGGGTGCTCCGGGCCAGGGTGGACGCGCTGCTCGCGGCGTCGGGCGACACCCCGCAGGCCCCTGGCACGCCGTCCGGCGGGCCGGGCCGCCCCGCGACGTCCGGCACGGACGAGGAACGGCGCGGCGCCGACGAGCTCGCGGTACGACGGCACCGCCGTCGGGCGCCGTGGCTGGTGGCGGCAGCCGTCGCCGGGTTCGTCGTCGTGGGCGGCGGCGGGTACCTGGCCGGTGAGGCGGGCCTCGGCGCACCGGCTGCGGACCAGGCGGTCTCGGCGGGCAGCAGCGCGCAGGAGGACAGCGGCGCGGGGCCGTCGGTGCTCGGGGCGCCCGAGCTCGGCACGGAGGACGCGGGGCCCCTCGACGGTCCGGCGGCGGAGCTGCCCGCGGCCGAGGGGACCGTGTTCCACGCGGGCGCCGCGCTCTCGGACGAGCCGGCGACGGGCGAGGTGTCCGTCGCGAGCACGGGCGAGAGCCTCGGGGCCTACCCCGTGGTGAGCGAGGCGGGGGCGGTCGAGCGGCTGGGCGACCCGCGGTTCGCGGCGACCGTGCTGGGGCCGGGTCCCGGGTCCGGGGGCACGGTCCGGCGGCACACGGGTGGGGCGCCCACCCCGGGCGACGCGCTCGCGTGGCCGCTGCGGGACGTCACGATCGTGGCGGCGGAGCTCGTCCGGGCACGTTGGACGGCGCCCGACGGCACGGAGCTGCTCGTGCCCGCGTACCGCCTGGCCGACGCGGAGGGGACGGCGTGGACCGTCGTGGCGGTGGACGAGGAGCGGCTCGACCTGGTGCCCTGACGAGCCCGTGACGCGACCGCCCCGTGAGCGTCGTAGGGTCGGGCTGCAGGGACTTCACCTGTGCCGACACCGTGACCCGAGGAGCGCACCATGCCATCACGTACCGCCCGCACCGCCTGGAACGGCACCTTCAAGGAGGGCTCCGGCCAGGTCGAGCTGTCGTCGTCGGGCGTGGGCACCTACGACGTGTCCTTCCCCGCGCGCGCCGCCGACGACGCGAACGGGGTCACCAGCCCCGAGGAGCTGCTGGCCGCGTCGCACTCGTCGTGCTTCGCGATGGCGTTCACGAACGAGCTGGGCTCGGCAGGCGCCACACCGGAGCAGATCGAGGTCACCGCAGAGGTGACCCTGGGCCCCGACCCGTCGGGCGGGCTCTACATCAGCAAGAGCGCCCTGACGGTGCGCGGGTTCGCGTCCGGCACCGACGAGGCGGGCTTCAAGGCCGCGGCCGAGGCGGCCAAGGTCGGCTGCCCGATCTCCAAGGCGCTGTCGGGCGTGGGCGAGATCACGCTCGACGTGACCTTCGAGGCCTGACCAGCGCGTTCGCCCGCGTGACGCCGTGCGCCACGCGGGCGGACGGACGCTCGGCGTGACGCACGCCTCTTCGGTGCGAGAATCGCCGGGTGCCTTCGCAGACCCACGACGCCAGAGCCCGGAACGGCATGAACGACGAGACCCGAGGCCTGAAGCACACCCGCCCGCACACGGCCGACGCGGCGGAGGCCGCCCGCAGGGCGCGCGAGGAGGCGGAGGCCCGCGCGGCCCACGAGGCCGAACGGCGGGCTGCCGAGCTCGAGGAGCAGCGTGTCGCGGCGCTGCGCGAGGCCGACCGCGCCGCCGCGGCCGCGCGCCAAGCCGTCGGCGACGCGCTGCGCACGGTGGTGCGCGGCGCCGTCGACACCAGCACCCGCCGCCGGGCGGAGTACTCGACCGACGCGTCCAACTACCGCGTCGTACCCGAGGCGGTGGTGTTCCCGGAGAGCACCGACGACGTCGTCGCGGCGCTCGGGGCGCTGCGCGAGCTCCGTGTGCCGGTCACGGCGCGCGGGGCGGGCACCTCGGTGGCGGGCAACTCCGTGGGGCCCGGCGTGGTGCTCGACCTGGGGCGCCGGCTCAACCAGGTGCTCGCGATCGACCCGGAGCGCCGCACGGCCCGGGTGCAGCCCGGCACGGTCATGTCGACGCTCCAGGCCGCCGCGCGGCCGCACGGCCTGCGGTTCGGCCCCGACCCGAGCACCCAGAACCGGGCGACCCTCGGCGGCATGATCGGCAACAACGCGTGCGGCCCGCACGCGGTCGCGTACGGGCGCACCGCCGACAACGTGGTCTCGCTCGACGTGGTCGACGGGCGGGGCCGCCGGTTCACGGCCGGGTCGGGCGACCCCGAGTTCACCGCCGTCCCGGGCCTCAAGGAGCTCGTCCGGGAGAACCTCGCGCTCATCCGCACCGAGTTCGGGCGGTTCGGGCGCCAGGTGTCGGGCTACTCGCTCGAGCACCTGCTGCCGGAGAACGGCTCCAACCTGGCCCGCGCGCTCGTCGGGACGGAGGGCACCCTCGTCACCGTGCTCGAGGCGGAGCTCGAGCTCGTCGAGATCCCGGGCGCGCCGACGCTCGTCGTGCTCGGCTACCCGGACATGGCGACGGCGGCCGACGACGTGCCGCGCCTCCTCGACCACAAGCCGCTCGCGATCGAAGGGCTCGACGCCCGGCTCGTCGACGTCGTGCGGCGGGCGAAGGGGGACGCGTCGGTGCCGCCGCTGCCGGGCGCCGACGACCCGGGCGTGACGGGCTGGCTCATGATCGAGGTGGGCGGGTCCTCACAGGCCGAGGCCCTCGGCCGCGCCGACGCGATCGTCGCGGCGGCGACGGCCGTGGACTCGACGGTCCTGCCCGCGGGGCCCGACGCCACGAAGATGTGGCAGATCCGGGCCGACGGCGCCGGCCTGGCCGGCCGCACGCCCGCCGGGGAGCAGGCGTGGCCCGGCTGGGAGGACTCCGCCGTGCCGCCCGAGAAGCTGGGTCCCTACCTGCGCGACCTGCAGGCGCTCATGGACCGGTACGGCGTCGACGGCCTGCCGTACGGGCACTTCGGCGACGGGTGCGTGCACCTGCGGATCGACATCCCGCTCGAGGCGTCGGGGTCGGTGCTGCGCACCTTCATGACCGACGCGGCCGAGCTCGTCGCGCGGTACGGCGGGTCGTTGTCCGGCGAGCACGGCGACGGCCGCGCCCGGTCCGAGCTGCTGCCCCTCATCTACTCGCCCGAGGCGATCGCGCTCATGGAGCGGTTCAAGGCGCTGTTCGACCCGGACGACCTGCTCAACCCCGGCGTCGTGGTGCGGCCCGACGCCGTCGACGAGCACCTGCGCCGTCCGGCCGCCGCGCCCGTGCGCGCGAAGCTGCCGCTCGTCGGGCCGGGCTCCGGGCGCGGCGTGCCCCGCAAGGCCGGGTACGAGGGGTTCTCCTTCGCGCACGACCACAACGACCTGACCACGGCGGTGCACCGCTGCGTGGGCGTGGGCAAGTGCCGCGCCGACACCTCGGCGTCGGGCGGCTTCATGTGCCCGAGCTACCAGGCGACCAAGGACGAGAAGGACGTGACGCGCGGCCGCGCCCGCGTGCTGCAGGAGGCCGTCAACGGCACGCTCGTGGGCGGGCTCTCCGCGCCCGAGGTGCGCGAGTCCCTCGACCTGTGCCTGTCGTGCAAGGCCTGCTCGAGCGACTGCCCGGCCGGTGTCGACATGGCGCAGTACAAGTCGGAGGTGCTCTACCGCACCTACCGCGGCAGGCTGCGGCCGGTCGACCACTACGCGCTGGGCTGGCTGCCCCGGTGGGCGCGGCTGGCGGGTGCGGTGCCCGAGCTGGTCAACGCGCTGCTGGGCGTGAAGTGGATCGGCAAGGCCGTGCTGTGGGCGGGCGGCATGGACACCCGCCGTTCGATGCCGAGGTTCGCCGAGGTGCCGTTCCGGCAGTGGTGGGCGCGCGGCGGTGCGACGCACGGCGTGCCGGGCCTGCCCGTCGCGCCGGAGGAGGGGCTCGGTGTCCCCGGGCGCGAGGGCGCGACGGCGGCACGCCTCGCCACCAAGCCCAAGGTCGTGCTGTGGACGGACTCGTTCAGCGACGCCCTGTCTCCCGGCGTGCCGCAGGCCGCCCTCAAGGTGCTCGGCTCGGCGGGCTTCGACGTCATCGTGCCCGACGAGCAGGCGTGCTGCGGCCTGACCTGGATCTCGACCGGGCAGCTCGACGGCGCGCGGCGGCGGCTCCTGAAGCTGCTCGAGGTGCTGGGGCCCTACGCGGTGAACGGCATCCCGATCCTGGGGCTCGAGCCGTCCTGCACCGCGGTGCTGCGCTCGGACCTGCTCGACCTGTTCCCCGACGACCCGCGCGCGCACGCCGTCGCGCGCATGACCCGGACCGCGGCGGAGCTGCTGACCTCCGACGACATGCCGCCCGAGTGGGAGATGCCGTCCCTCGCGGACCTCAAGGCCGTGGTGCAGCCGCACTGCCACCAGCACTCGGTCATGGGTTACGCGGCCGACCAGGCCCTGCTCGAGAAGGGCGGTGCCCAGATCGAGGTGCTGGCCGGCTGCTGCGGGCTGGCGGGCAACTTCGGCATGCAGAAGGGGCACTACGAGACGTCGGTGGCGGTGGCGGAGAACGCGCTGCTGCCCGCGCTCCGCGCGGCCGAGCCGGGCACGACCTACCTGGCCGACGGGTTCTCGTGCCGCACCCAGGCACTCGACCTCGTGGGGGTCGAGGGCCGGTCGCTGCTGGAGGTCATCGCGGAGCGGCTGTAGGCCCCCACCTGCGGAGGAGGGGTGTCGTCCGGAGGGTGGAGGCGGTTCCGCCGACCGGGTGATCCGGTCGCGCGCCCGCGTCGCCAGGATGGGAGCACAGCCGAGACGAAGGAGATTCCCATGACTCGCACGACGGCTCGCCCCCGCCGCAGGGCGGCGATCGCGCTGGGCGCCACCCTGGCCCTCGCGGCCCCGCTCGCCGCGGCGGGCTCCGCCACCGCCGCGCCGGCGGCCCCGGCGCTCGACGCGCCGGAGACCCTGTCGGCCACGGTGGCCGACGCCGCACGGGCCGCGCAGCAGGACCTCGCCCGCAGCCGCGCGCTCGTGCACCGCGGAGACCGGCCGGGCGGACCCGAGCTCGACGCCGCGGTCCGAGACCTCGTGGCCGACGGCGCCGTCGCCGTCACGGCGCGCGTGGAGACGCCTGCGGGCACGTGGAGCCGCGCCGCGGGGACGCGTGAGCGCGAGGGCCGCGCACCGGCGCACCCGCACGACCGGTTCCGGGTCGCGAGCAACACCAAGCCGATGATCGCGACGCTCGTCATGCAGGAGGTCGAGAAGGGCACCTGGACGCTCGACACCCCGGTGGAGGACGTGCTGCCGGGCGTCATGCCTGCCGACGTCACCATCGAGCAGCTGCTCAGCCACCGGTCCGGTGCGCCGACGGCGACCGACTGGATCCTGGCCTCCCGGGTCAGCGACCCGAGCTCGTTCGACGAGGTGTTCGCGGTGATGGGCCAGGAGGTCACCGACGCCGACCACATCGAGGCGCTGCGGTCGGCGCCGTGGATGAACGCGCCGGGGGAGGACTTCTCCTACTCCAACGCGGGCTACGTGGTGCTCGGCATGATGCTGGAGGAGGTCACCGGGCGCAGCGTCGAGAACCTGCTCGAGCGCCGCGTGTTCGCCCCTGCGGGTATGCGGCACAGCGACTACCCGGAGGACCCGGGCGTGCGCGGCCCGTTCCTGCACGAGTCGGCGTACACCGGCCCCGAGGGCGCGGGCTGGTACGACCTGGACCACTGGGACCCGAGCCTGTTCGCCTCCGCCGGAGCGGTCACGAGCACCACGGAGGACCTCGCGGACTTCACCCAGGCGCTGCTGACCGGGCGGCTCGTGGACGAGGACACCGTCGCGGACATGCTGGAGCCGCGGACCGTGGACCAGGAGCTGTTCCCGGACTACGGCCTCGGCGTCTACCGCGTGCCGGACCCGTGCGAGCCGGGCGCGTGGCTGTACGGGCACGACGGCGCCTCCTACGGCACCCAGTCCCTCAACCTCGCCTCGCCGGACGGCGAGCGGCAGATCACCATCGGCATCACGGGCCGTGACCTGGTCTACCCGTACGCCACCGACGAGCCGCTGTACGACCCGACGGACCTCATGGTCCTGATGATGCAGGAGACCTGCTGAGGGCTCGCGTCACCCCGGCCGCTCGGTCTCGAACCGGTCGGGCGGGCGGCGGGCAGAATGTGCGCATGGAGTTTCAGGAGGTCGTGCGCAGGCGGCGGATGCATCGGCGGTTCACCGCGGAGGCCGTGCCGGCCGAGGCGGTCGACCGGATCACCCGCAACGCCGTGCGCGCGCCCAGCGCCGGGTTCAGCCAGGGCTGGGCGTTCGTGGTGCTCGAGGACGCCGCCGACAGGGACCGGTTCTGGGCGGCCTCGGCGCCCGAGACCTCCGAGCGGGACATGTCGGAGTGGCTCGACGGGATGCGCACGGCGCCCGTCCTGATCCTCGCGCTCGCGTCGAAGGCGGCCTACCTGCGGCGCTACGCCGAGAAGGACAAGGGCTGGGCAGACCTCGACGAGGCCCGCTGGCCGGTCCCGTTCTGGCACGTCGACGTCGGCATGGCGTCGCTGCTCATGCTGCAGACCGCCGTCGACGAGGGCCTGGGGGCCTGCTTCTTCGGCGTGGCGCCCGCCCAGGTGCCTGCCGTGCGATCCGAGCTCGGCGTCCCGGACGAGTACGAGATCACGGGTGTCGTCGCCGTGGGCCACCCGGCCGAGGGCGGCGCGCAGGGCTCGCCCACCCGCCGGCGGCGCAAGCCTCTCGAGGAGGTCGTGCGCCGCGGCGGGTGGTGAGCCGTCACACCGCGTCGAGCCGGGCGCGCACGTCGTCGTCCAGCACGAGGTCGACGGCGCCGAGCGCCTCGTCGAGCTGCGCGACGCTGCTCGCCCCGAACACGGGGATCACGGGGTGCTCCCCGCCCAGGAGCCAGGCGAGCGCGACCTGGTTCGGCGTCGCGCCGAGCTCGGCCGCCACGGCACGGAGCACGGCGACGCGCTCGCGCGAGCCTGCGTGGTCCGCGCCGTCGTAGAACGGCTTGTCGTCCCGGACGAACACGCCCTGGTGCAGCGGGGAGTACGCCAGCACGGTCAGGCCGGGGCGGCCGTCCGTGCCCGTCGAGGCGGCGTAGTCGAGCAGCTCCGGCGTCGCCCAGCTGGTGCGGACCGGCTGAGGGCGCGGGTAGACGTAGCTGTGGCTCTGCTGCACCGCCCCGTAGGGAGCGACGCCCAGCCGGGCCGCCGTCTCGCGCGCCTCGACCAGCCGCCAGAGGGCGACGTTCGAGATGCCCGGGATGCCGACGATCCCCTCGTCGACGAGCTTGCCGAAGGCGCCGACGGTCTCCTCGAGCGGCGTCTCGCGGTCGTCGACGTGCCCGTAGAGCAGGTCGATGCGGTCGGTGCCCAGGTGGCGCAGGCTCTCGCGCGCCTCCCGGTCCACCGTGGACGCCGCGAGGCCCTGGTAGTTGGTGGGCGGGGTGTTCGAGAGCGGCAGGGCCGGGTCCTTCTTCGCCGCGCCGAGCTTCGTCGCGATGCGCAGCTCGTCGCGGTTGCCCCGCGCGGCGAGCCAGCGGCCGATGACGTCCTCCGAGTCGCGGCCGTACCCGCCCACCCAGGCGTTGTAGTTGTTGGCCGTGTCGATGAAGGTGCCGCCTGCCTCGACGAAGCGGTCGAGGATCGCGAACGAGGTCTCCTCGTCCGTGCGCGTCCCCATGAACATCGTGCCGAGGCACAGCGCGGACACCTCGAACGACGTGTGCCCGTTGTCCAGCGTGCGGTACTGCATGGTCGTCTCCTCCGAACCGGCGCGGCGGGTGTCTCCCGTGCCCGGTGCCCACCACGGTAGAAAAGGATCGGTCTGGTGCTACGGTCCAATGTCGTGCCGCCGGACCAGACCAATTCGCCGTCCGCCGCCGAGGTGCTCGTCGCGCTCGCGCCGGGTCCCGGCACGCTCCGCCACCGCCTCGAGGACGCGCTGCTCGAGGCCGTCGCCTCCGGCCGGCTGGCGCCCGGCACGGCGCTGCCGCCGAGCCGCACGCTCGCCGACTCCCTGGGCGTCTCGCGCTGGGTCGTGACCGAGACGTACGGGCACCTCGTGGGCAAGGGGATCCTCGAGGCGCGTACCGGGTCGGCGACGCGGGTGGCGGCGACGGCACCGGCAGGGCCCGGCCGCCAGGACCCGCCGAGCCGGACCGCGGTCCGTTCCGGGACCGGCGGTGCGACGCCTGAGCCCGAGCCCGAGCGCGCGCCGTCACGCGCGACCTACGACCTCGCGCCCGGCGTCCCCGACCTGCGGCACGTGCCCCGCGAGGCGTGGGCGCGCGCCGTCCGCGAGGCGCTCGCCGCGGCGGCCAACGAGGACCTCGGCGGCCAGCCGGCCGCCGGCCACCCCGCCGCCCGCGCTGCGGTGGCGACCCACCTGCGCCGCGCCCGCGCCGCGGCGGGCGGCGCCGCCGGCGTGGTGCTGACCCGCGGCGCGACCGACGGGATGTCCCGCATCGCCGCGGCCCTGGCCTCGGCGGGCCACACCCACCTGCTCGTCGAGGACCCGAGCTGGGCGCCGCTGCGCGACGTCGCCGCGGCGGCGGGCCTCGTCCCGGTGCCCGTCCCCGTGGACGACGACGGGGTGTCGGTGGCCCGGCTGCGCGCCGAGGCCGACCGGACCGGTGCGCGGGCGGTGCTGCTCACCCCGGCGCACCAGTTCCCGCTGGGCAGCGTGCTGTCCGACGAGCGTCGCGCGGGGGTGCTCGACTGGGCCCGCGCCGCCGACGGGCTCGTGATCGAGGACGACTACGACGCCGAGTTCCGGTACGACCGTCGACCCGTACCCGCGCTGCAGGGCCTCGACGCGGACCGGGTGCTGCTGCTCGGCTCGACGAGCAAGACGCTCGCACCGGCGTTCGGCATCGGCTGGATGGCCGTGCCGCCGCGGTGGCGGGCCGCCGTCCTGGAGGCGTCCGTGCGGCGCGGGCCGACGCCAGGACCCGCCACGACCGACCAGCTCGCCCTCGCGCACCTGCTCGGCGACGGCGCGTACGCGCGGCACCTGCGCGCCGCCCGTGGCCGCTACGCGCGGCGCCGCGCGGCCCTGCTGGCGGCCCTCGACGGGTCCCTGCCCGGCGCATGGGTCGGCGGTATCGCGGCGGGCATGCACGTCACGGTCGACCTGGCGGGGCCGGGCGGCACCGGCCCGGACGCGGCCGACGTCGTCCGCGAGGCCGCCGCGCGCGACGTCGCCGTGGCCGACCTGCGCCGGTACCTCGCGGCGCCGCCCGCGCGGTCGACGGTGCTCGTCGTCGGCTACGGCAACCTCCCCGACGCGCGGCTCGAGGCCGCCGTGCGGGCGCTGCGCGCCGCGGTCGACGCGGCGGCCTGACCGGTCAGGGCTCCTGGGAGACCAGGTCGGAGACGACCCGGTGCAGTCCTTCGACGTCGCCGCGCTCGTGGGCGAGCAGCCACGACGCGATCTGGTTCGAGACCTCGACCACCGTGGACGCCCGGGGCACCCGCCGCGCGTGGAACTCGTCCCACAGCGCGTCGGTCAGCGCGTCGTGCCTGGTCAGCACGTCGGCCAGCACGACGGCGTCCTCCAGCGCCTGGGCCGCGCCCTGCGCGACCGTCGGCGGGCAGGAGTGCGCGGCGTCGCCGATCACGACCGCACGCCCGCGGTGCCACGGCTCGGCGACGAGGTGGCTCGTGAACCACGTGTAGTTCACGTGCTCGACGCCCTGCTCGAGCTGCGCCCGCACGTCGTCCCAGTGGGCGCCGTAGGGACGGGCCTTCTCGGCCATGATCCGGGAGCCCTCCGCGGCGGTGAGGCCCTGCCGGTCCTGCTTGTCCTCGACGAGGTAGGCGTACATCGTGTCCTCGCCGGTGGGGCAGAACCCCGCGATGTACGA
>Ga0079224_100007404_pt1 | contig 14732 bp, 14 predicted proteins | sample Stecom2015_FD_80414 | JGI IMG/M metagenome (GOLD analysis project Ga0079224, IMG submission 80414) | Agricultural soil microbial communities from Utah to study Nitrogen management - Steer compost 2015 | ecosystem: Environmental > Terrestrial > Soil > Agricultural land | place: USA: Utah...
AGCCCGAAACGCCCCCGGCGACCGGTACGGACGGAGGACCCATGGCCACCCCCAAGCCGATCGGATACTGGCTCAAGCACCTCGACAACCTCATGGAGCGGCAGTTCCAGGCCGCGCTCGAGGACTTCGCGCTCGACCGCCGCCACTGGCAGGTCCTGAACGTCCTCTACGGCGGCGCGCGGTCCCCCGCGGAACTGGAGGAGGCGCTGGCCCCGTTCTGGGGGGACGAAGGGCCGGGCATGGAGGCGGTGCTCCACGGCGACGACGGGCTGAGCCCCCGCGGCTGGATCCGCCGCTCCGACCTCGTGGTGGGTCTCAGCTACGAGGGGTACGACGCCTACCAGAAGATCGCGGCGCGCGTCGAGGAGACCCGCGAGACGATCCTGACCGGTCTCAGCGCCGAGCAGTACGCCGAGACCCTCCGGGTCCTCTCGGTCATGGCCTCCAACATCGAACGGGCCCTGCGCAGGCCCCATTGACGAAGCGGCGCCCGCCCCCTCCGCGAGGGCGGGCGCCGAGCCGGGCCGCTCAGGCGGCCTCGCGGACGCCCAGCAGCCGCCTCGCCTCCGCGGCGGGCATCGCCGGGCGCTGTGCCAGCGCCGCCGCCTCCGCCGCCCGGCGGACCAGCTGATCGTTGCCGGTGACCGGCTGCCGCCTGGCGAACGAGACCGTGTCCTCCATGCCCACCCGCAGGTGACCGCCGTGTGCCAGCGAAGCGAGCATCACCGGCAGTGTGGTGCGCCCGATGCCGGTGGCCGAGAAGGTGGTCTCCTTCGGCAGGTGGCGTCGGACCGCCTCGGCGAAGGCCGTCACCGTCGAGGCGTCCCCGGCAGCTCCGCCCGGCACGCCCAGCACGAAGTCCACGTGGACGTGGCCGCCGTAGGGCAGGCCGTGGAGGTCCAGCAGCCGCTCCAAGGCCGCCAGGTGCCCCAGGTCGAACAGCTCGTACTCGGGCACGACCGCCTTGTCCTGCATCCGCTCGTGCAGGCGGGTGATGAACGACCACCGGTTCGTGAACACCTCGTCGCCGAAATTCACCGTGCCCATCGTGCACGAGGCCATGTCCGGGGCCGCGTCGAGCACCCGCAGGCGGTCCTCCTCGGCGTCGGTGACCGCGCCTCCGGTCGACAGCTGCACGATCAGGCCGGTCGACTCCCGCAGCGCCGCCACGGCCTCGCGCAGCCGTCCCGGGTCGAGCGTCGGCCGCGCCCGGTCGTCGCGCAGGTGCACGTGGATCACCGAGGCGCCTTCGCGTTCACACGCCGCGGCCGTGGCCGTCAGCTCCTCGAGCGTGACCGGCAGCTCGGGGACCTCCCGCTTGTCGACCTCGGCTCCGGTGGGAGCCACGGTGATGAGTGTGGCGCCCACGTCAGGCCCCCGAGTCGGCCGACGAGAGGTCCTGCCGCCGGCTCGCCTCGCGGGACCGGGCCGCGGCCGCGTCCCCGGCCTCCTTGACCCCCGAGGGCGGGCTCATGCTCCGCCACCATTCCCGTCCGGCCTTCGGCAGCGTGTCGATCGGGTCGTAGTACGGGTACCGGCGCGTCAGCGCGTCGGGATCGTCGGCCTCGAGCGAGGTCCGGTAGTTCTTCGTCCAGTAGGAGATGCCCAGTTCCCGGTCGTACTCGGAGAGCTGGTGCACCCAGCGTTTGCCCACCATCGGCACGTCGCAGATGATCCGCGGCGTCGCGTACCCCGGCAGGTAGCCCATGATCGCGGTCTGGAGGTCCTGCGCCTGGGCCACGGAGGTCCGCCAGTGCTCGGCGTTGGGAATCATGTCGCACATGTAGAAGTAGTACGGCAGGATGTTCGCCTCTCCCTGCATCGCGAAGCACAGGTCGAGCAGGTCGCCCGGCGTGTCGTTGACGCCCCTCATGAGTACGCCCTGGTTGCGCACGTCGCGCACGCCCGCGTCCAGCATCGCCGCCGCGGCGGCCGCGACGGCCGGCGTCACCGAGTTCGCGTGGTTGATGTGGGTGTGGATCGCCAGGTTGACGCCCTGGCCCGCGGCGCGCTTGGCGACGCGGCCCATCCCCTCCACGATCTCGTCCTGCAGCCAGTGCTGCGGCAGCCCCATGAGCGCTTTGGTGGCCAGGCGGATGTCGCGGATCGTCTCGATCTCGAGCAGCCTGTCGAGGAAGCGCTCGAGCTGGCGCCACGGCAGGTTCGCGACGTCGCCGCCGGAGACGACGACGTCGCGCACGCCCGGGTGGGCGCGCAGGTAGTCCAGGATCGCCTCCTGCCGGTCGACCGGTTTGAGGGCCAGCCGCCGCTTGTCGACGGTGGGCGTGGAGTTGCCGACCAGGTCCATGCGGGTGCAGTGCCCGCAGTACTGCGGGCAGGTCGACAGGAGCTCGGCGAGCACCTTCGTGGGGTAGCGGTGGGTGAGGCCCTCCACGGCCCACATGTCGTGCTCGTGGAGGGAGTCGCGCGCGGCGAACGGGTGGGAGGGCCAGTCGGTGTGCCGGTCCGAGGCCACCGGCAGCATGTAGCGGCGGACCGGGTCGGCGTAGAACGCGTCCGTCCACGAGCCCGGGGCGGTGTCGCGGACCTCGGGTGTCATCGTGTTGAGCATCTGCGGGGGCAGCAGCATCGACATCGTCGCCGAGCCCGCCATGTCGCGTTCCAGATCCTCGTAGAACGACTCGTGCAGCCGGTCGCCGACCACGGCGCGCAGCTGCTTCACGTTCTTGACGCAGTGCACGCGCTGCCACTGCGCCGAGGACCACTCCTCGGCGGTCGTGTCGGCCCAGCCGGGGAACCGCGTCCAGTCGGGCTCGACCAGTTCGCGGCGCCGATACTGGTACGGCTGCTCCACCGCGGTCGGCGGTTCCGCTCCGTGCGCTCGTTCGGTCACTCTCGCACCTCCATGTCCGGGATGTTGGCCCGGTGAACCTGCAAGACGGGGGATGGCCGTCTTGTGACGAGGATAACCTTCCGTTACAGTTGAGCGCTAGGTCTCGCATATTGAGACTATAAAAATTTCTCTTCATTGGAAGGGCGGCAACGATGTCGACAGGCTCACCAGTCGGATCGCACCGAGTCGTCAGCCCCGCCGGAGCGCTGCCACAAGCGGCGGACCGGTTGGACGTCACTCCCGACATAGCCGAAACCGAAGTCAGGGTCCGCGTCGAGCGCCTCAACCTCGACGCCGCCTCCTACCGGCAGCTCCACACCGCCCACCACGGCGACGGCGACGCCATCCGGGCCGCCGTGCTCGACATCGTCGAACGGCGCGGCAAGATGCACAACCCGCGGACCGGCTCCGGCGGCATGCTCATCGGCACTGTCGAGGCCGTCGGCGAACGCTCCCCGCTCGGCCTCAGACCCGGCCAGAAGATCGCCACCCTCGTCTCGCTCACCCTCACCCCGCTCCACCTCGACGACGGCCTCGCCCGCTGGGACGGCCTGAGCGAACAGGTCCCCGCCTCCGGGCACGCCGTCCTCTTCGCCCGCTCCCTCGCCGCCGCCCTGCCAGAGCACCTCCCCGAGCCGCTCGCCCTCGCCGTCCTCGACGTCTGCGGCGCGCCCGCCCTCGTCCGCCGCGTCGTAGCCCGCCGCGCCCACGCCCGCGCGACCGTCGCCGTCCTCGGCGCCGCCGGCAAATCCGGTTCGCTGTCCCTGGCCGCCGCCCGCGACGCCCGCGCCGCCGCCGTCCTCGGCGTCGTCCGCGACGAGGCCGAAGCCGTCCGGCTCCGACCCACCGGCCTGGCCGACCGCGTCGTCGTCGCCGACGCCACCGACCCCCTCGCCCTCGCCGAAGCCGTCACCGAGGCCCTCGACGGGCGCGGCGCCGACGTCACCGTCGTCTGCGTCGACGTCCCCGGCTGCGAGCACGGCGCCGTCCTCGCCACCGCCGCCGGCGGCACCGTCGTCTTCTTCTCCATGGCCACCTCCTTCTCCGCGGCCGCCCTCGGCGCCGAAGGGCTCGCCGCCGACGTCGAGATGCTCATAGGCAACGGCTACGTCCCCGGACACGCCGACTACGCGCTCGGGCTCCTGACCGCCGACCCGGCCCTCCGCGGCCTGTTCGAAGACCGCATCGAATCAGCGGAACCGGCGGCCGCCGCACGGAAGGGACGCTGAGATGACCGCGACACCGCTCCTGCCGCTCGCCCCCGACCTCGTCGCCCGCGCCCGCAGCCTCGCCGTCCAGGCGGGGCGTCCCGTCGTCGACATGGCCCGGGGCCGCACCACCGTCTCGGTCGAACGCGCCACCCTCCGCCTCGCCGGGCTCACCGGCGCCGACCCCGAGGGCATCCCCTGGGTCAACCGCCTCGTCGACGCCGTCGCCGAGCAGACCGGTCTCGAACACGGCGCGGCCCTGCCCGTCTTCCACGCCCTAGCCCGGGGGGACCACCCCGACCTCACCCGCCTCGCCCACGCGAGCGCGGCCGGAGGCGTCGCGTTCGAACTGCCCTCCGGCGGCGCCGCCGAGGCCGCGCGCGCCCTCGCCCGCACCGCAGTAGGCCGCGGCCTCGACCGCATCGACGCCCAGCGCCGCAGCCGAGCCGACATGGTCGCCGAGGTGGGCGACCCGCCCCAGCGGCCCTGGATCTACCTCATCGTCGCCACCGGCGACATCTACGAGGACATGCCCCAGGCGCAGGCCGCCGCCAGGGCCGGAGCCGACATCATCGCCGTCATCCGCTCCACCGGCCAGTCCCTCCTCGACTACGTCCCCGAAGGCGCCACCCGCGAAGGCTTCGCCGGCACCTACGCCACCGGCGAGAACTTCCGGCTCATGCGCGAGGCCCTCGACGAGACCTCCCGCGAGATCGGCCGGTACGTGCGGCTGTGCAACTACGCCTCGGGGCTGTGCATGCCCGAGATCGCCGCGCTCGCCGGCATGAACCGTCTCGACATGATGCTCAACGACTGCATGTACGGCATCCTGTTCCGCGACATCAACCCGATCCGCACCTTCGTCGACCAGCGCTTCAGCCGCCAGATCCACGCCCGCGCGGGCATCGTCATCAACACCGGCGAGGACAACTACCTCACCACCGCCGACGCGGTCGAGGCCGCCCACACCGTCACCGTCTCCCAACTGCTCAACGAGTACTTCGCGCACGAGGCCGGCCTGAGCGACGACCTCCTCGGCCTCGGCCACGCCTTCGAGATCGACCCCGACCTGCCCGAGTCGTTCCGGCTCGAACTCGCGCACGCGCTGCTCGCGCGCCAGCTCTTCCCCGACGCGCCGCTGAAGTGGATGCCGCCCACCAAGCACATGACCGGCGACGTCTTCCGCGGCAACCTCCTCGACGGGTTCTTCAACCTCGCCGGCGTCATGACCGGGCAGTCCATCCTCCTGGTGGGCATGATGACCGAAGCGGTCGTCACCCCCTGGCTCTCGGACCGGGACATCGCCCTGCAGAACGTCCGCTACGTGCTCGGGGCGGCCTCGGGCCTGGTCGAGGACTTCCGCCCGCCCCCCGACGGCTTCATCGCGGGCCGCGCGAACCGGGTCCTCGGCGAAGCCGTCGACCTCCTCGAACGCATCCGGGACGACGGGCTGCTGAACGCCATCGCCGACGGCACCTTCGGCATCATGAAGCGCCCCGCCGACGGCGGCCGCGGCCTCGAAGGCGTCGTCGAACGTGCCGAAGGCTACTTCAACCCCGCGAGCGAGGCCCTCGAGCCCGCCGAGGAGGCCGCCCGATGACCCGGATCGTCCGACCCTACGGCGACACCACCGGCGACGGCATGGTGCAGCTCTCCTTCACGCTGCCCGTCCCCTGCGACAAACGAGCCGAGGGCGCCGCCGCCCAGCTCGCCGCCAAGATGGGACTCGACCACGCGATGGTCGTCCACGCCAAGGCCATCGGGGCGGGCCACACCTTCTTCGTCGTCTACGGCGCCGCCACCCACCTGGTGAACCTCGACGAGGTCGAGGTCGTCGAACGCGACTACCCGCTGCTGAGTCCCAAAGAGGTCGACGAACTGGTCAAGGCGCGCCTCGGCCGCAAACTCTGCGTCGTGGGCGCCTGCATCGGCACCGACGCCCACACCGTCGGCATCGACGCCATCCTCAACATCAAGGGCGTGGCGGGGGAGAAGGGCCTGGAGTACTACCGGGAGCTGCGCGTGGTCAACCTCGGCGCGCAGGTCGCCGTCCCCGACCTCGTCAACCGCGCCATCGACGAGACCGCGGACGCGGTCCTGGTCAGCCAGGTCGTCACCCAGAGGGACGCCCACCTCCACAACACCAGGGAGATGGCCGCCGCCTTCCGAGAGGCCCTCCCTCCCGGCAAGCGACCGCTGCTCGTCGTCGGCGGCCCGCGCTTCGACGAGCGCGCCGCCGCCGAACTCGGCGTCGACCGCGTCTTCTCCCGCGGCACCACGCCCGGCGACGTCGCCTCCTACCTCGTCCACCGCCTCACCACAACGCAGGGAGAGCCGATCACATGACCAATCACGATGGACTCACCGTCGTCCACCGCCGCTACGTCCCCCACGGCCACGCCCACTACGGGGGCGCCCTCGTCGACGGCGCCTACGCGCTCGGCATGTTCGGCGACGTGGCCACGGAGATCTGCGTCCGCACCGACGGCGACGAAGGACTCTTCGCGTCCTATGCGGACGTGCAGTTCAAGGCCGCGATCCGCGCCGGCGACGTGGTGGAGGCCACCGGAACGGTCACCCGCACCGGCACCCGCAGCCGCACCATCGCGTTCGCGCTCACCGTGGTCTGCCGCGCCGAGCCCGAACGGGGCGCCTCGGCCGCCGCCGTCCTCGAGGAGCCGATCGTCGCCGCCACCGCCACCGGCACCGTCGTAGTGCCATGACGGGCGTCCTCGTCTGCGTCGACGTCGGCTCCACCTACACCAAGGCCGCCGCCGTCGACGCCGACACCGGCGCCCTCCTCGGGGCCGCCTCGCACCCGACCACGCTCGGCACCGACGTCATGGAAGGCCTGACGGCCGCCGTCGCGGCCGCGGCCCCGCCCGGCGCGGACGTGCTCGACACCCTCGTGTGCTCCTCGGCCGGAGGCGGCCTGCGGCTCGGTGTCATCGGCAACGAACCGCTGGTGACCGCCAGAGCCGCCTACCGGGCCGGGCTCTCCGCCGGGGCCAGGGTGGTGGAGGTCTGCGCCGGCGACATCGGCGCGACCGACATGGAGCGGCTCGCCCGGGCCCGACCGGACGTCCTGCTCCTGGCGGGCGGCACCGACGGCGGCGACGAGACCGCGCTCCGCGCCCACGCCGAGGCGCTCGCGGCCGCACCGCTCCGCACTCCGGTCGTGTTCGCCGGGAACGCCGCCGCGGCCTCGGACGTGGAGGCCCTCCTCACCGCCGCCGGCGTCGAGACGACCTGCGTGGGCAACGTCCTCCCGCGCATCGGCAGCCTCGACCCGCTCCCCGCCCGCACCGCGCTCCGCGAGGTCTTCCTGCGCCACGTCATCGCCGGCAAGCACCTGTCGGCCCGCGCCGACTTCGCCGCCATGGTCAAGGCCGCCACCCCCGACGCGGTCCTGACCGGCATCGAGATCCTCGCCGACCTCACCGGGGAGGACCTCCTCGCCGTCGACGTCGGGGGCGCGACCACCGACGTGTACTCGGTCCTCACCCCCGACGCCGAGCTGAGCGGCCCGCGCGCCGAGGTCGCCGGCACCGCCTGGCGCTCGAGGACCGTCGAAGGCGACCTCGGCGTCCGCCACACCGCGACCGGCATCGCCGAGGCCGCCGAAGCCGAGGGCCTCCACGTCCCCGCCACGCTCCGCGCCGCCGCCCGGCACCGCACCGGGCGCCCCGGTTTCCGGTCGACCACGGACGCCGACCTGGCCGAGGACGCCGCCCTCAGTGCGCTCGCGGCCACCGTCGCGGTCGGCCGCCACGCCAGAGGCGAGCGCATCGGCGGCCCCACCGAGCCGCTGCGCGGCGGCAAGGACCTCGCCGCCGTCACGCTCGTCATCGGCTCCGGCGGGGTCCTGCGACGCGATTCCTCCTCGGAACGCTGGCTGCGCGAAGCGGTCTGCGAGCACACCGCCGGCGGCTTCCGCCCCCCGGCGGCCGCCCGGGTCGTCGTCGACGCCGCCTGCACCCTCGCCCCGGCCGGGCTCCTGGCCGCCTGCGGGCGCCGGGAGACCGCCGCGGCGCTGCTCCGCTCGTCCTTCGAGGACTGAGGACGGCCGACTGCGAGCGTGTCCGGCCCGCCCGAGCCCGGCACGCCTCCTCGGCCGATGCGATGGCGGCACGACACGGGTAGCGATCCCGGGGCCCTTGCAGGTGCGCGACCACGCCGGTCGTGACATCCCCATCGGAGGGAAGCGGGCGAGTGCGGCCCTGACCCGCCTCGCGCTCGACGCCCACCGATTCGAACGCCTCGCCCGCGAAGGACGGCTCGCACTCGAGGGCGGCCGCCGCGAGGCCGCCGTCGATTTCGCCTGCGCTGAAGGCGACGCCGACACCGCGGTCCGCCCGGCCGCGGCCCTCGGCCACTTCCGGACGATCCGCGCCGAGCACGGTCCGGGCCTGGCGGCCAGGTCGACCCCGGCGAGCGCCGTCGTCTTCCCGAACCGTTTCACCAGTCCTTCTGCTTCGAATGCGTAGCCCATGTCCGAAGATCCGCGTCGGTCTCACAGCACGCTCGCACGCCGCTCTCACGGCCCGTGTCCGCCCGTGAGCCCGCGTGCCCCGTCCGTCCCAGGGCCGGTCCACCGCAGTGGGGGCGCTGCGGCACCGCGGCAGCGGACCGGCGCGTCCCTCTCGTGCCGCGTCGCGTCGAGTGCCGCCGAACGAAGCCGACGTGCAGCCGTGATATACCGTTTTCCTCCGTACACGACAACGAAGGAGAGACCGACCGTGGACGTGGAACGCACCGAGTTGCCCGGCATCGGCGTCCGGTTCGAGTTCGAGACGAAGCAGGGTGTGCATCTCGGTGTCGTCGCCCACCGCGAAGGCCGCAGGGACTTCATCCTCTACGACCCGGACGACCCCGACACCGCACTCGAATCCATCGCCCTCGACGCCGACGAATCGGCCGCGGTCGGCGAACTGCTCGGCGGCGCCCGCATCATCGAGAAGCTCAACAAACTGCATCACGAGATCGAGAACCTCGTCTCCCGGCAGCTGCTCGTCGACGCCACCAGCCCTTACGCCGAGCGGCCCCTCGGCGACACGCGAGCCCGCACCCGCACCGGCGCCTCGATCGTCGCCATCGTCCGCGACACCCGCGTCAAGACCGGTCCGGCCCCTTCTGAGAAGCTGCACGTGGGCGACCGGCTGGTCACCATCGGCACCGCCGAGTCCGTCGAAAAAGTCGAGCGCATCCTGCGTGGACTCGAGTAGCGCATGCACCACCTCGTCGAAGTATTCCTCGAACTGGGTCTGGTCATCGGGGCCCTGGGCATCCTCGGTGCCGTCGCCGGCAGGTTCGGCGTCTCCGCGATCCCCCTCTACCTCCTCGCCGGTCTGGCGTTCGGCGACGGCGGCCTGCACGATCTCCACGCGGTCACCGACTTCCTCGAGATCGGCGCCGAGATCGGCATCGTGCTGCTGCTGTTCACTCTCGGTCTCGAATACACTCCCCGGGAGCTCACCGGCACGCTGCGCACCTCCTGGAAGGCCGCGCTCGTCGACCTGGCGTTGAACTTCACCCCCGGAGCGGCCTGCGCACTGCTGCTCGGCTGGGGCCCGCTGGCCGCCGTCGTCTTCGGCGGCGTCACCTACGTGTCCTCCTCGGGCATCATCGCCAAAGTCCTCTCCGACCTCGGCTGGCTCGGCAACCGCGAGACCCCCACCGTGCTCTCCCTGCTGGTGGCCGAAGACCTCGTCATGGCCCTCTATCTGCCGATCGTCACCACGATCCTGGCCGGGCTCGCGTTTGCCCAGGCCGCCTGGGGCCTCGCGATGGCCCTGCTCGCGGTGGGCGCGGCCTTCTTCATCGCCTCGCGCGGCGGAAGCCTGCTCTCGCGTTTCCTGGCCTCGCCGAGCGACGAGATCCTCATGCTCAAGGTCCTCGGCCTCGTCCTCGTCGTCGCGGGCCTGGCCGAGCAGGTCCACGTCTCGGCCGCCGTCGGCGCCTTCTTCGTCGGCATGGCGCTGGCGGGCGAGGTCTCACATCAGGCCGAACGCGTCCTCGAACCGCTGAAGCACCTCTTCTCGGCGGTCTTCTTCGTCAACTTCGGGCTCCAGACGAACCCGCAGGACCTCCCGCCCGTGCTCGTGGTCGCCGCCCTCCTCGCGGTCGTGACGATCGCCACGAAGTTCGCCACCGGCTGGTGGGCCGCCGGCCAGGCCGGCTCGGGCTTCCCCGGACGACTGCGCGCCGGCACGGTGGTGCTGCCGCGAGGGGAGTTCTCCATCGTCATCGCGGGTCTCGGCGTCGCCGCCGGCCTCGATTCGCAGCTCGGCTCCCTGGCCGCGGCCTATGTGCTCATCATGGCCGCGATCGGCCCCATCGCGCCGCGCCTGGCCGACCCGATCGCGGCGAAGCGCCGCGACCGGATCCGCGCCCGGAAAGTGAAGGCCGCCGCGGCGCCGGACCGTGCGGCGTGACCGTGCGGGGGCGGGCTTGATACAAATCAACAATGGCAGCAACCGAGAATCCGCCCCGTCCCGCGGATGAGGTCGTCGAGATCGCTCGCGACCTCATCCGCATCGACACCACCAACACAGGCGACCCCGCCACCTCGAAGGGGGAACGCGCCGCCGCCGAGTACGTGGCGGAGAAGCTCGCCGAAGTCGGGCTCGAGCCCAAGATCTACGAGTCCCTCCCCGGGCGGGCCTCCGTGGCCGCCCGCTACCCGGGCGCCGACCCGGCCCGCGGGGCCCTGCTGCTGCACGGCCACCTCGACGTCGTCCCCGCCGAGGCCGGCGAGTGGAGCGTCGATCCCTTCGCCGGCGAGATCGCGGACGGCTACCTGTGGGGCCGCGGCGCGGTCGACATGAAGGACTTCGACGCGATGCTCCTGGCCGTCGTCCGCTCCTGGCGCCGCGCCGGCAAGGTCCCCCCGCGCGACCTGGTCCTGCTGTTCACCGCCGACGAGGAGGCCGGCTCCGAATACGGCGCCCGCTTCATGGTCGAGCGCCACCCCGAGGTGTTCGAGGGGGTCACCGAGGCGGTCGGCGAGGTTGGCGGCTTCTCGGTGACCCTCGAGAACGACCTGCGCGTCTACGTCGTCCAGACCGCCGAGAAGGGCCTGGACTGGCTGCGCCTGCGCGCCGCCGGGCGCCCCGGCCACGGTTCGATGCTCCACGACGACAACGCCGTGACGCGCCTGAGCCGGGCCGTCGCCGACATCGGCCGGCACGAGTTCCCCGTCGAGATGACGCCCACCGTGCGCCAGTTCCTCGAATCGGTCTCCGAGATGACCGGCATCGAGTTCGACCCGGACGACCCCGACGCGACGGTTGCGAAGCTCGGCCCTCTCGCGCGCCTGGTCGGTGCGACGCTGCGCAACACCGCCAATCCGACCCGTCTGAACGCCGGCTACAAGACCAACGTCATCCCCTCCTCGGCCGAGGCCGTCCTCGACTGCAGGTCGCTTCCCGGCCGCAACGACGAGCTCGAGGCGACGCTGCGCGAGCTGGCGGGGGAGGGCATCGAGTTCGACTACGAGATCCGCCAGCCGGGCATCGAGACCTCCTTCGACGGCCCGCTGGTCGACGCCATGGCCGAGGCGATCCGCCTGTCGGACCCGGGGGCCAGGACCGTCCCCTACATGCTCTCGGGCGGCACCGACGCGAAGGCCTTCGCGTCGCTCGGGATCCGCTGCTTCGGGTTCGCTCCGCTGAAGCTTCCCGCCGATCTCGACTTCACCGCCCTGTTCCACGGCATCGACGAGCGCGTCCCGATCGAGGGGCTGCAGTTCGGCGTCACCGCCATGCACCACTTCCTCTCGAAGAGCTGATCCTCTGACCGGGGCGCCGGCCGAGACGGTGAGTGGGCTCACCGTCTCGGCCGCCGTTGCTCCCTGGACAAGACCCCGCATCGTCCTCTAACGTCATGGGCATGTGGCTTTACTTCCTCTAGCAGCCGACATGGCCTCGCGTCGAGCACCGCTCCGCGACGGCCCGGCGCGCACGCCACGACTCCCGCTCACGCCTCATCGTGGTTCCGCGTGCTCGCCGCTCACCCTTCCCCCACTCGCGATCGGCAGCCTGGAGGGCCTCATGCACCGGTTCCACCATATTCAACTATCACTTGTAGACATCACAAAACGCTACGGCGAGCGTCTCGTCCTCGACCGGGTCTCCTTCACCGTCAAACCGGGGGAGAAGGCCGGCGTCGTCGGCGACAACGGCTCGGGCAAGTCCACACTGCTACGGCTCCTCGCCGGATCGGAGGAGCCCGACAACGGCGAGCTCACCGTCCGCTCCCCGGACGGCATCGGTCACCTGCCGCAGCACCTCGACCTGCCCGAGGACCGGACCGTCGCCGACGCGATCGACCTCGCCCTCGCCGACCTGCGGGCCTTGGAGAGCGCCATGCGCGAGAAGGAGCGCGCCCTCGCCGCCGGAGAGGACGTCGCCGACGCGTACGCGGATCTGCTCGCCCGCTTCGAATCCCGCGGCGGCTGGGAGGCCGATCTCCGCGTCGAGCGCGCCTGCGCGGCCCTCGGACTGCCCGGTCTCGACCGGGACCGACGGCTCGGGACGCTCTCGGGCGGCGAGCGCTCGCGCCTGGCGCTGGCCGCGACCATCGCCGCCCGTCCGGCGCTGCTGCTGCTCGACGAGCCGTCCAACGACCTGGACATCGGCGCCGTGACCTGGCTCGAAGACCAACTGCGCGTCTATCCGGGCACCGTCGTGGTCGTCACGCACGACCGGGCCTTCCTCGACGCGATCACCACCACCGTGCTGGAGGTCGCCGACCGCGGGGTCCGCCGTTACGGCGACGGCTACACCGGCTACCTCGTCGCCAAGGAGGTCGAGCGCCGCCAGGCCGCCGAGGCGCACGAGCGGTGGGCCGCCGAGATGCGGCGGCAGCGGGAGATCGCCGAGACCAACGCCGCCGGCATGGCCGCGATCCCGCGCAAGCTCCCGATGGCGAACATGAGCACCGGAGCCTTCCGGGCCCGCAGCCGCGCCCACGGGGCGAGCGGCCGCATCAAGGCCGCGAAGCAGCGGCTCGAACGGCTCCGGAGGGAACCGGTGCCGCCCCCGCCCGAGCCGATGCGCTTCACCACCGACATCGCCACGACCGGTGGCGACGCCTCGCAGCCCGCCGTGGAGATCTCCGGCGTCCGTGTCGGTCGCAGACTCCATCTGCCCCGGCTGACCGTCGAACACGGTGAACGCGTGCTCGTCACCGGCCCCAACGGCGCCGGCAAGACCACGCTCCTGCGGCTCATCGCCGCGGAGCTGGAACCCGACACGGGCGCCGTCGCCCGCACCGGGCTCACGGGCCACCTGCGGCAGCACACGGCGCCCGGCGCCGATCGCCGCTCGGTGCTGCGGGCCTTCGCGGAAGGGCGCGTCGGCACCCTCGACGAGCACGCGGAGACGCTGCTGCGCCTCGGCCTGTTCGAGCCCGAGCAGTTCGGGACGCCGGTGACCGCCCTCTCGGTCGGCCAACGTCGCCGCCTCGAGCTGGCCCGCCTCGTCTCGAGGCCGGTCGACGTGCTGCTGCTCGACGAGCCGACCAACCACCTCTCGCCGGTGCTCGCCGAGCAGCTCCAGGAAGCCCTGGCCGCTTATGCCGGCACGGTGATCCTGGTCAGCCACGACCGGCGCCTGCGCGAGTCCTTCGCGGGACGGCGGCTGGAGATGGAGGCGGGCGTGCTCACCTGACCGCCGCGACCAGGTCGCGCCCGGCGGAGGCGCACTGCGCGGCGTACTCGGCCGGGGGCGAGCCGATCAGGTTCTTGAAGTCGTGCGTGAAATGGGCCTGATCGGACCAGCCCAGCTCGAACGCGAGCGCGGCCAGGTCCGCGCCGGGGTCGGCCGCGAGCCGGTCGGCCGCGTCGTGCATCCGGTAGCGCCGGATCAGCCATTTCGGCCCCAGCCCCACATAGGCCTGGAAGAGCCGCTGCAAGCTCTTTATGGACATGGAGAACCGTTCGGCCACCTGGTCCACCCGGGTGATCGAGCGGTCCTCCAGGATCGTCGAGACGACCCGCAGCAGCCGCTCGTAGCGCGGGTCGGGGCGTTCGGGGAGCCGCTCGGTCAGGAAGCCGGCGACGGCGTTCACCGCCGCTCGGTCGTCCCCGCCCCTGACGGCGGCGTCCAGCTCCTCGGCCGCCGGCCCGAACACGGCGGCGGCCGTGACCGTCCAGTCGGCCAGGGCGGCCCGCTCCTCGCCGGTGAAGGCGGCGAACCCGCCGGGCCGGAACTTCACCCCGAAGACCCGGCCGGCCCCGGTGAGCGGATGCCGCGAGACGGCGGTGCCCGGACCGTGCACCTCCGCGCCGAGCACCGGCATGAAACTGAGGTTCACGCATGGGTGGGGGATGATCACCGACTCGTACGAGGTGCCCTCCGGCAGGTCCCAGCGCACCGACCAGTACCGCTCCACGTACACCGACAGCGGCCTCTCGGGCGGGTGGCGTCGCAGGTCGATGTACTCGGCGGCCTCCTGCGGCCGCAGTATGCCCTTGTCACTGGCGGTCGATCCGTTCACCGGACGGATGGTATGCCACCGGTGTGACGCTTTTTTACAAGCACGCGGCGAGGCGTGTGGCGAGACTGGGGGCATGAACGAGAACAAAGTCAATCCGATCCCCGAGGGATACCACTCGATCACGCCGTTCATCGTCGTCCGCGAGGCGGCCAAGGCCATCGAGTTCTACA
>Ga0079224_100007405_pt1 | contig 14731 bp, 12 predicted proteins | sample Stecom2015_FD_80414 | JGI IMG/M metagenome (GOLD analysis project Ga0079224, IMG submission 80414) | Agricultural soil microbial communities from Utah to study Nitrogen management - Steer compost 2015 | ecosystem: Environmental > Terrestrial > Soil > Agricultural land | place: USA: Utah...
TATTAACTACCCTTTCAGATAACAGTGAGGTATATGCGTACTTTAACGTTTCTGAAAATGAATATCTGCAGCATTTCCGTACTATGAGTGAAAGGTTGAATGGCAGGTCTGAAGCTGCTTTGGTACTATCCGACGGCACCAAATATGAATATACCGGATTAATAGAAACAAAAGAATCGGAATTTTCGGAAAACACCGGAACTATTGCCTTCAGGGCAAGATTTCCCAATCCTGATAAAATGCTTAAACATGGTGCTTCAGGTAAGGTGCAGCTTACGACCAACCTGAAAAATAAACTAATAGTTTCCCAAAAATCTGTAATGGAAATTCAGGATAAAAGCTTTGTTTACCTTTTAGATTCCAATGAAACAATTAAAATGCGGACAGTTCAACCTGTACTAAGGCTTGGAGATTACCTTGTTGTAGAGGGAAACATTCAGGCAGGTGATATAATTGTTTATGAAGGATTACAATCTATAAGAGACGGAAATAAAATTTCACCAAGATTTATCGATTAAAATATAGAATTCAATTGTTAATGGATAATCTCCTGCAATGGAATTCTGATATTATTTACGTAAAGGTTCGGCCCTTCGGAGCAAATCTTATATTCTAATGCTTCACTAGCTAAGCACGACAAATCGTAAATCAATTAATCGCAAATCGAAAACCATAAATCGTAATGATAGAAACTTTTATACGCAGGCCTGTTCTCTCGCTTGTGATATCAATAATAATTACCTTATTAGGAATACTGGCAGTATATACACTCCCGGTTACACAATTTCCTGATATCGTTCCCCCATCGGTGGTAGTAACAGCAAATTACAATGGAGCAAATGCTGAAGTAGCAGAAAAAGCGGTAACAATACCGCTGGAAAGAGCTATTAACGGTGTTCCGGGAATGACCTATATGACTTCCGTTAGTAGCAATAACGGATCATCGCTGATACAAATATTTTTTGAAGTAGGTACAGATCCGGATTTAGCAGCCGTAAACGTACAAAACCGGGTTACCACAGTATTGGATGAGTTGCCCGAAGAAGTAATAAAAGCAGGTGTAATCACGGAAAAAGAAGTGAACAGCATGCTTTTATATCTAAATATATTCAGTACAGATGAAGATATGAACGAAGAGTTCATATATAATTTTGCAGATATAAATGTATTGCAGGAATTAAAGCGAATAGACGGAGTAGGATTTATAGACATCATGGGAGCAAGAGAATACTCTATGAGAATATGGCTTAAGCCCGACAGAATGCTTTCCTACAACATATCTTCAGAAGAAACCATAGAAGCATTAAGAAAACAAAATATTGAAGCAGCACCTGGTGTTGTAGGTGAGAATTCCGGAAAAGATGACCTTGCAAAACAATATGTATTAAAATATACGGGAAAGTTTAATACTATAGACGAATATGAAAACCTGGTAGTAAAAGCCGATCCTTCAGGAGGAATTATCAGGCTGAAAGATATAGCAGATATAGAATTTGGAACTGTTAGTTATGATATGGCTTCCAAAACCGATGGAAGGCCTTCTGCTTCAATCATGATTAAGCAAAGGCCGGGGTCTAATGCAAGAGAAGTTATTCAGAATATTAAAGATAAAATGGAGGAATTAAAAGCTGAAACCTTTCCTCCCGGTATGCAGGTAAATTATGCATATGATGTTTCAAGGTTTCTTGATGCCAGTATCAATGAAGTTGTAAAAACATTAATAGAGGCATTTATTCTTGTATCCTTAATTGTATTCCTTTTTCTGCAGGATTTGCGCTCTACAATTATTCCTGCATTGGCTGTACCGGTAGCATTGATAGGCACACTGGCATTTTTCCAGATGCTGGGTTTCTCTATTAATATCCTCACCTTATTTGCACTGGTTCTGGCAATAGGTATTGTGGTAGATAATGCCATTGTAGTAGTGGAAGCAGTCCACGTAAAACTGGCAGAAGGGATGCCGCCGATGGAGGCTACAATTTCGGCTATGAAAGAAATTACAGGTGCTGTAATTGCTATTACCCTGGTAATGTCGGCAGTATTTATCCCTGTTGCCTTTCTTTCAGGCCCTGTAGGAATTTTCTACAGGCAGTTTTCCCTAACTCTGGCAATTGCTATTGTAATATCCGGAATAAATGCATTAACTCTTACTCCCGCATTATGTGCTTTGTTTTTAAAACCACATAACCCCAATAAAAAGAAGAAGAATTTATTAGATAAATTTTTCAGTTTATTTAATAAAGGATACAGTAAAACAGAAAATTCCTATGCTTTACTGGCAGGAAAAATAGCTGCCTTTAAACCGGCAACAATAGCCATGCTGGCATTTTTCGGAATTGCTGTCTGGGCAACAGGCTCAGCACTTCCTACAGGTTTTATTCCTACTGAAGATCAGGGAATGATTTATGTGAATGTTACAACTCCACCTGGATCTACTGTTGAAAGAACTGAAAAAGTTTTGCTGGAAGTAGAGAAGTTGATAGAAGAAATTGAATCAGTGGAGAATATTAGCACTCTTGCAGGTTATAGCCTGATGAGTGAAATTAGCGGTGCTTCCTATGGAATGGCTATGATTAATCTTAAACCCTGGGAGGAAAGAAAAGAATCTGTTGATGACCTTATAGAAATTCTTAAGGAAAAAAGCCTGGCAATAACAGATGCTTCAATAGAGTTTTTCTCTCCACCAACTGTACCGGGTTTTGGAAATGCTGCAGGCTTTGAATTAAGGCTCCTCGACAGAAGCATGGCAGATGACATGAACAAAACAGCCGCTGTAAGTGATGAATTTCTTGACGCCCTAAGAAATCAGGAAGCAATTGCCGGTGCCTTTACAAGCTTTGACCCGGATTTTCCTCAATATCTTATTAAGCTTGATCAGGAAATGGCTGCTCAAAAAGGAGTGGATATAGAAAATGCCATGAATACCCTACAGGCTTTAATTGGTAGTACCTATGCAACAAATTTTATCAGGTTCGGGCAAATGTATAAAGTAATGGTGCAGGCATCTCCTGAATACAGAGCTCACCCTGAAGATGTTTTAAAACTGCATGTTAAAAATTCTGAAGGCGCAATGGTTCCGTTTTCTTCATTCATAAGCCTGCATCAGGTATTTGGCCCTGAACAAATAACACGGTATAACATGTACCCTGCAGCTATGATTACCGGTGATGCACGTGAGGGTTTTAGCAGTAGCCAGGCTATTGAAGCAATTGCAGAAACCGCCGGAGAAGTACTTCCTGCGGGCTATGGCATTGAATGGTCAGGTATGACCAGAGAAGAGGTTATGTCGGGTAATCAGGCAATTTTCATTTTCCTTATTTGTCTGATTTTTGTTTACCTGCTTCTCGCAGCACAATATGAAAGTTTTCTGTTACCCATGCCTGTTATTTTATCCCTTCCTGCGGGAATAGCGGGTGCATTTTTCCTTCTTTGGGTTGCAGGGCTGGAAAATAATATTTATGCTCAGGTAGCATTGATTATGCTTATAGGTTTATTAGGAAAGAATGCTATTCTCATAGTGGAATTTGCTGAACTAAAAAGAAAAGAAGGCATGTCTGTATTGCAGGCAGCAAAGGAAGGTGCCCAGTTAAGGTTACGACCTATTCTTATGACCTCTTTTGCATTTATTGCCGGATTAATTCCTCTATGTTTTGCATCCGGTGCCGGAGAGTTAGGAAATAAATCTATAGGCACCTCCGCTGCCGGGGGAATGATCTTCGGAACCGTTTTCGGTGTTATCATCATTCCGGGATTGTATGTGCTTTTTGCATCTATGGAAAAGAAAAAAAATAAGATAGTAAAAGCTGTTTCTCCGGGCGAAAAATCTCTTACCAGAATAGAAGAAGCAGCAAGTAATTAATGAAACAGACTTAATCTTTAATTGTATTATGAAACCTCAAATTTTATATATATTTCTTGTTTCGGTCGTACTGTATAGTTGTACAACCATAAAACCCGCAGCCTTACCTGAAGAGTTACAACTTCCCGAAACTGTGAATGGAAATGCTTCAGTTTCGGGGCCTGTTTTTAAAGATTTTTTTAGCGATAAAAATCTGCAAATGCTTTTGGATTCGGCTATATCAGGAAACTATGATCTTAAAATAGCTTTAAACCGGATACAAATTGCCGGAGCTCAAAGAGGAATGATAAATTCCAGAAGGCTGCCACAAATAAATGCCGTGGCGGGAGCCGGAGTAGAAAGATTTGGAAAATATACCATGGATGGTGTAGGAAATTTTGATACAAATCTTTCAGATAACATTGATAAAAACCAGCGAATTCCAGATCCCACCGGAGATTTCTTTTTAGGATTTACAAGTTCTTGGGAAATAGATATCTGGGGAAAATTAAAACAACAAAGACAATCGGCATATGCTTCCTATCTGGCTTCAGAAAAAGGAAGGCAATGGTTATCTACCCAGATTATTTCAAGAGTAGCTGAAAACTATTATGCTCTGCTTTCGCTGGATGAACAAAAAAGTATTCTTGAAAAAAATATAGATCTGCAAAAAAGAGGACTGGATTTAATAGAAACCCAAATGCTGGGAGGAAGGGCAACATCTCTCGCTGTAAGACAGTTTAAAGCACAATTACTGCATAACCAAAGTTCTGTTGTTAGAATCAGACAGGGAATAATTGAAAGAGAAAATCAGTTAAGGTTATTGCTTGGACATTTACCGGGATCCATTAACAGAGATACAGGATTTCTTTATAAACCCTTACCTGATTTTGAAAACAAGGGCATTCCCACTGAAACTTTACTGAGAAGACCCGATATTCAGGAAGCAGAGTTGCAATTGCTTGCCGCAAAAGCTGATGTTCAGGCAGCCAGAAAGGCTTTTTTCCCAGCTTTGTCTTTAAACTCTGCCATAGGATTGAATGCATTTAAACTTCCCTTACTTATTTCAGGAAGCTCTCTTGCCGCCGGGGCAGCATCTTCACTGGCAGCACCATTATTAAACAGAGGAGTACTTAAAGCAGATATGAAGATAGCAAATGTCTCACAGGAAGCTGCGTTTTATAATTACCAAAACAAAATACTGGAAGCATTTGAAGAAACAGCAACTCAGTTAAAAGCCCTTGAGCATTTGAAGGAAGCTTATGCTTTAAAGTCTGAGGAAGTAAAAACATTAGAAGAAGCTGTAACTTCTGCTACCGATTTATATCTGGCAGGTTATGCTAATTATCTGGAAGTTGTAATTGCTCAGGCCGGAGTTCTACAGGCTGAACTGGAACAGGTATACCTGAAGGAAGAAATGTACAAAACAATTATAGGAATTTATAAATCAGTAGGTGGCGAAAATTATAATTAAGATTTTCTAAAATTATTCATTCCAATTGTTTTTTTAAGGCAGAAATTTTTTCATTGATTTGATGAAACTCCTTCTGCCTTTTTTTAATTATTTGTGGTTTAATATAAATCCAGTTAAAAGCCAGCCAGCCTATGGTTATTGCATAAGTGAGAATTTTTAAGCTTGTTTCCATGGGTATAACAAATTCGTATATAACCAGACAAACTCCTAAACTAAGCAGGATAAAATACCAGCGGATTATTTTCCCGGATATATAAAATTCCAGCTTATAGATTTTTTCCAGAGAATGCAGAAACCTCCGGGAATCAATATCAGGTTGCTGATGCTTCTGAAAATTTATAACCCTGGAATAAATTAAAAGCATCATTACAATGGCAGAAAGAATGAAGAAATAACCCAGTTCTGTAGTAAATAATTTTGGGGTATAGGTATTCCTTATTAAAAGCAAAAAAGCTATTGTGCAAAGCAATAAAAAAACCAGCATTATAATGCGGGAGATTTTTTTTCTTTTTACCTTTTTTAATGCATTTTTCAGTCCGGAAGGTTTTTTTTCCGGACCTTTTTTTTGATTCCATAATGTGTTGAAATCAATTTCCGTATCCATAGTCTTTGAATTTTTTATTAAGTAATTGCCTGATGCGAAATAATCTTACTCTTACATTCCCTTCTGAAATTCCTATAATTCCGGCAATATCCGTTTGCTTTACTCCTTCAAGTTCTAATGAAATGAGCAGCCTGTCTGTTTCTTCAAATTCTGAAATAAATTTATAGAGCAATTCCACTTTTCTTTCATTTTCCTCCTTTTCATTTTCATTAATTTCTCTGTTTAGAATTTCACTCTCTGGCATTTTCTTTTTTTTAGAAAAATATCTTAAGCAGTTGTTGGTAGCAATTCTGAAGATCCAGGTACCTGGTGATGATTTTTGTTTAAAACCGGGCAATCCTTTCCATACCATTATAAAAGTTTCCTGAACAAGATCCTCTGCTTCATCAGCATCATTTACATAGCCCATGCAAAGGCGGTAAACTTTATCTCTGTATGTCTTATACAACTCATCAAAATTCATTCTTCAGAATATTTATTAGATGGCTTATAAACTCCTCTTGTTTGTCTATATAAGCACCATGGCCCGCCTGCCTCATCAAAATAAATTTTTCACCAAAAATATTTTCTTTCATTTTTAAAAATAATTCCCGGGTAAATAATCCATCTTCTTCCCCATATATTCCATAGACACCAATATTTTTATTATTTAAATTTTTTAAAAGATTTTCAATTTCTAACAAGGTATATTTTTCATTATTAAAAAATCCCTGTGAAGGCTGCAGGATGGTTTTATAATTAGATTCCTGAAGAAATTTTCCATATTGTTGAAATTTTTCTGAAAGAATCATATTCTGCATTAATAAATCGGCTGTACTATCTCTTTTAGCAGGTCCGTATAAATTTTTTTCCATTGCAAGCATAAAACATCCTGAACTGAAAAATATGGAGCTGCTATCGGTATTTTTCAATTCTGCAATTCTTTTTATCAGAGCAGTATCTTCCTCAGGGTTAGAAACCTTGTAAGCATTTTCCAGGATAGCTTTAAAACTTTCCTGCATGGAAACAGGAGTACCCGTAAGTACTAAATTCTTCACCATATCCGGGTATTCAGCCGCAAAAAATGCTGCTACTATGCCACCAAAACTATGTCCCAGCAGGTTGGCTTTATTAATCCCCAAAGAGATCAGAATTTCCTTCAATTCTTTTCCTGTTTCTTTAAAATTGTATACAACACTATCCACATTGCTCCTACCCTCACCTCTTCTGTCATAAACGATTACAAAAAAACCCTTTTCAGCAAGTTTTTCACCGGTAGTCATTTCAAAATCCATAGAGTTTCCACCCGGTCCCCCGTGGAGAAATACGATTGGCTCAGCCCCGGGCATGCCATAGGTTTGAATATAAGTCTGACGGGCATGTAATAATCCTGCTACAAATAAGAAGGAAAAAAGGAAAGTGAAAAATTGAAATTTCATTTTGTTTTTCCTTTTAGAGCAGGAAATGTGCAAAATGTTACAGAAAATCTTAATATTTTTTTTCCTGAATTTTAATAAACCCTATTTATCCTCTGTTAGGCTTATTACAACAGGCATTCCATCCATAAGTTTTTCTGAAATTCCGGTAAGGTCTATTATCAGATCATTCCCATTATATTGTACTTCCAGCTTAAAATTTTCAGGCAGCCATGTTGCAATCCAGTTTTTTTTATTTTCATTTATTTTTTTAACAACAACAGAATTTTTATATTTTGGAAGGAAGCAAAAAATTTCCTGATCTTTTTTTGTAAAAAACATTTCAACATAAGCAGAATCCTTTTTCTCTCTAACCATTTCGGTAACATCATAATCTGCCATATAAGATTTATCAGATTTTTCAGGCATTTTACCTTCACTCCACTGAGCCGGTATTTTATAAGGCCTGGATTCATATATTGCCTTTCCGTATTTTTCCAGCCATGCTCCTATAGACAATAACCTGTCCTGCATAATTACAGGAATTCTTCCATCTGCCGTAGGTCCAATATCCAACAGAAGATTTCCTCCTCTTGAAACTACATCTATCAATATTAAAATAAGATCATAATCAGTTTTATAATCATCGGCAGATTCCATTCTGTTATATCCATAGGAATTTCCTATTCCTCTGCTTTCTTCCCAAACAATATCTGAACTCATACCAGCACCATATTCTGAGGTGGCATATAATACATTGTTATATTTGTTCCTTGTATTGCTTCCCCAGCGGTCATTTACAACTACCTCATCTTTTACAGGTGATTCATTAAACAGCCATGCCAGTAATTCTGCCGACCGCCAGGCAGTATCAGTTAAATCCCATTCCCCATCTGAAAAAATAACAGCGGGCTTATGCTTAATAACAAGATCTTTAAACTGAGGAATCATGTGTTCTTCTACAAAGGCTTTTTTATTACTTAACCATAAAGGATTCAGCCATTCATATAGGGAATAATAATACCCCATTTTTAACCCTGCATCTCTTACAGATTTACTCAGGTCGCCCAGTAAATCGCGGCCGGGAGTACCCGAAACTGCATTCCAGTTTCTTCCCCAGGTAGCATTGGCTTGCGGGTTATCCCAAAGGGTATAACCTTCATGATGCTTCGAAGTGAGTACAACATATTTTGCTCCAGATTTTTTAAAAACAGATGCCCATTCATCCGGATTAAATAATTCGGCTTTAAACATAGGTTCGAAATCGAAATAGGAAAAATCTTTTCCAAAATGTTGTTCATGGAATTTAATAAACTCCGGAATTTTGGTAGCTATCCTTTGCCAATACCATTCTGCATAACTATAACCGCTGTTTTTAATAACAGGGGCATAAGAAGGTACTGAATAAACACCCCAATGAATAAAAATTCCAAATTTATCGTTATTAAACCATTCAGGTATTCCCCTTGTATTTAATGATTCCCAATCGGGTGTATATTTTTTCTGAGCAGATAAATTAACAGAATAAAGAAGAATAATCAGCAGCAGTTTATACATATTATCATAATTTATTCATGTGATGGTGTGGTAATTCCTTTTAATTTCCTGTACATTTCTGTAGCAAATTCATCTGTCATGCCACTTATAAAATCCAGAATATTTAAAACTTTTTCATAATCAGTTCCCGCCTTTTCAAATTCTGTAAACTGATAAGGTATTAATTTTAATAATTTTTCATCTTTAGAATTAAGATTGTGGGAAAGCAAAGCAGGAACAAATAAACCTAAAAGTTCTCCCATAATATGGTAGCCGGCAACTTCTACCTGTACAACAGTATTATGGTTATATATTTTTTCGGCTGAAATTTTTTCTATTTCTCCCAGTGTACCTGCTCTTTGTTTCAACTGGCTCATAAGAGAATCATTAAACTTTCCCTGAATAATATCAGGTAGGAAATTATTAAATACTTCTACACAATTCTTTACCAGTTGGTTAATAATAATTGCTCTTAAAAAAGCAATTCCTTCGTTAAAATCTCCTATACTTTTGTAGTTTTTAATATTTCTATCAATTTGCCCGGGATCAAGCTCCCTTAGCAAATTAATAAAAACCTCACTCAGCATTTCTGTACCCAGAATCTTTAAGCGGTGAGCATCTTCCATATCAACAATATTATAACAGATATCATCAGCCGCTTCTACAAGATAAACAAAAGGATGTCTTTTATATATTAAAGGATTATCCTGCTCCGGAATCATCCCAAGCGTATTCATAACTTCCAGAATTGTTTGCTTTTCAGATTGAAAAAAACCAAATTTTTTCCTGTGTTTAAATTGCTTATCTCTTCCTGTAGATTCACAGGGATATTTTAGTATAGATGCCAGTGTAGTATATGTTAAGCCATATCCTCCTTTGAATCTGCCCCTGAAACTATGTGTCAGAATTCTGATAGAATTAGCATTTCCTTCAAAGTTTATAAGGTCCTGCCACTCTGCTTCAGTAAACCGTTCTATCAACTTTTTACCACTAAAATGATTGTTTTGATTTTCTAAAAACCAGGCAGAAATGGCAGATTCTCCTGAATGGCCAAAAGCCGGATTTCCGATATCATGTGCCAGGCAACCGGCGGCAATAACATTTGCCAGTTCATATTTATAAAAATCTTTACTATCGGGCTTTTTTAAATCAAGTTCACTAATTCTTTCCCCGGCCATTTTTCCTAATGACCTTCCCACTGAAGCCACTTCCAGAGAATGAGTTAATCTATTATGAACAAAAGCAGTACCTGGCAATGGAAAAACCTGGGTTTTGTTTTGTAATCTTCTGAAACCCGAACTAAAAATCAACCTGTCGAAATCGCGTTGAAATCCCGATCTTGGACCCTGAGAGGGTTTATCATAACCTACCCTTCTCTCAGAAAATATATCATCAAAATTCATCTCTCTAAGGTAATGATTGTAAGTAAAATACACCTGATAGAATTTAGTATTCAAACAGGGTATGGTTATTTTACTGAAAAAATAAAACAGGTTAATTTTACGGCATGAAATACATATTTTTCTTAATTCTTTCCCTGGTGGTGTCCTGCACACCTAAAATTAATCCTTATGCTATTTACAAACCAATTCCGGTGGAGGAGGTATACAAACTGCAGCAGGACAGTGTTGACAGAAAAATGGTAGAGGAATGGTTTGGAGCACCATTAACACGTGCCATAAATGAAAGGGGTGATCATTATACCTATTCCTATTTCGGCGACTCCCTGTTTATTCAATTTAACAAACAGCATTTTGTTTCAAGGTTTAACTTTAAGCCTGAAGTGTTTACCCTGAATTTTGAAAATTTTGATAATACCGGGAGAAGATTTAAAAATTCTAAATTAAAGAAAATTGAACCAGGCAAAACCAGGCTGGAGGAAGTGACTGAAATGTTTGGCTCACCAAATAAAGGAGAGGAAGGCAGCCACCGCTATAGAACAAGTTATTATGGAAGAAAGGAAACTCTGGTGGTATATTCTACCCGTAAAGATGGAATTATTATCAATACAGATATAATTTCCCGGTAATTTTTAAAGGAGAATAAATAAACCGGGAAGTTTTTGGCTTTTCAAAAAATATCCGTAAACTTGAGTTTTATTTCTAGTTTCCAAAATTAACTGATACCGGTTTCCCTAACCTTTATTAACTGGTAACAGGGGTAAAAAAACCCATAAAACATCCGTATTGCCTGAATAATTTTTTCAAGAGCTACGGGTGTTTTTTTATGTAAGGAATTTGAATTTTTAATCAATAAGCCTTTCCCTTCTTCCTAAAATTCCATTTATCAGAGATCTTCCAGCCTCTTTATTCCAGTTTTGAAATCTGCCTCTTTGAATAATCAATTCATTCTGATCATCCATATCAAGAAAATAATAAAATGCAAATCTTGCTTTTGGGTCGTGCCAGCCCGCCATTTGGCCAAATCTTAAATCTGAAAAAATAAGGGTATCATTCCAGTTTTGAATAACATAAAATCCCTGAGAAAATTCTATTAGTTTTTTAAGAGATTCCGGATTTTTAAAATCATCAATTAAATAATCATTTCTTGGAAAAAATTCAAAATGCATAGATTCTCTGTTATCAAAAACAGAACGATAACCTATATTATAGCCCGAATCATTTTCAAGCACTACAAACCAATAAGCTGAATTAAGAGGTGTTGGCGTTGTAAAATACCTTTCATATTCTATTCCCTGCAGTTTACTTATATCTTTTACATCTTCAAAAACCAGCAACTTACTTATTACACTTAAAGAAAGATACAGTCCAACCCAGCCAAGTCCAAAACGAATAAATTTAATCCTCAACCGGTGATTTTTTGGTAAGAACACCAATGCAAAAAAAGCGATAAGCGGAGGAATAGAAAACAGCGGATCAGCAACATAAATTGTATTAAAAGAAACCCTGACACTGCTAAAAGGTTCAAACCATCCGGTTCCATAAGCATTAAAGGCATCTAAAAACAAATGCAGCATAATTTCTGCAGCGGCAAACCACAACCACCGTGAATAACTCATACCACTTCGCCGGAAATACCTGAAAAATATAAATGCCAGCAAAGGTGCGGAAACAGCCCCAAACAAAATTGAATGCGTTATTCCCCGGTGAGCAATAATATCATCTATGGTATCAAGAAAAAAAGAAGCGACAAAATCTATATCAGGATAGCTATGGAATGCAGCCCCTACAGCCATTGCCTTCAACCCAAGCCTTCTTCCTGCAAAAACCTCACCCACCATTCCCCCCACCAGTATATGAGTTATTGAATCCATACCTGCAAGTTAAGTATCAGAATTATTATAAATTTTCATTCCTTGCTTAAAATAATTAGGATTAAGGGAAACCAGCTTTGCAAAATATGGTATTTTATAAAAATGCGCTTAAATTACACAAATGAAAAAGATTAAAACAGGAATAGCAGGATTCGGAATTTCAGCACAGGTTTTTCATGCTCCCTTTCTTCATTTTCACCCAGGCTATGATATTACTGCTTTTCTTGAAAGAAATAAAAACGAATCTTCTACTTTATATCCTTATGCTAAAATAGTAAGAAGTATAGATGAACTTTTAAATAGTGATACAGAATTAATTGTTATTACAACTCCAAATGACACCCACTTCGACTACGCTTCAAAAGCACTTAATGCAGGCAAACATGTAGTATTGGAAAAACCATTTACTCTTAACACCATGGAAGGAAAAGAACTGGTAGAAATAAGCAGAAGATCTAAAGGCGTACTATCTGTTTACCATAACCGAAGATACGTAAGCGATTATCTGACTATTAAATCCATTTTGGAAAAAAAATTATTGGGAAATGTTCATGAATTTATTGCCAGATATGACAGGTACAGATTTGAAGCCAGGCCCGGGGCATGGAGAGAAAAACCTATTCCCGGAAGTGGAATATTATTCGATCTTGGTCCACACTTAATAGATCAGGCGCTTAGTTTATTTGGTTTTCCACAAACCATATATGCCGATATAAGAATGCAGAGACCTCACGCTGTTACTGATGATTATTTTGAATTATGGCTTGATTACGGAAATTTAAAACTGAGTTTACATGCGGGAATGCTGGTTAGGGAAATGGGGCCGCGGTACTTAATTCATGGCGATAAAGGATCATTTTTAAAACCCGGTGAAGATCCTCAGGAAGCTTTATTAAGAAAAGGTATAATGCCAAACCAGCCAGATTGGGGTAAAGAACCAGAATCGGCATATGGGATTATTCATACCCAAACTTCCAGCGGAGTTATAAGAGAAACTATTCCTTCTGAAAGAGGGAATTATATGTTTTATTATGATAATCTTTATGAAACTATTGTAAACGGTGCTGAACTAAAAGAAAAACCGGAACATGGTTATAATACTATTAAAATAATTGAACTTGCTTTGCAAAGCCATAAAGAGGGAAAAAAAATAGAGGTAACAGGACTAATAGATGTCTGATATTTTATTTCTATCAAATTGCTACCATAAGGCTGCAACCTCTTACATCTGCAGCATCCATTCTGCCTAATACTTCAAAACTGCCATCAGGATGTAACCTTCCAATATCATCCGTTGCAATAAAACTGCAGGAATAAATATTGGCCAGGTCTATAACATTGATGATTCCCTGCTGCCTTCCTCTGCGTAAAGGAGGATTTAAATTAAATGGATCATCTTCTTCTCTTAATAAAATTTTCATCCATGGAACGGTTTTGAACATCCCATTACCTTTAGAATAGGCTTGCGATAGCAATTCCGTCATTCCATATTCTGCATGAATATTTTCCAGTGAAAAAGATTTTTTTAATATTTCATGTACTTCCTCTCTGATTAATTCCCTACCTCTTCCCTTCATTCCTCCTGTTTCCATAATAACAGTATGCTTTAAAGGAAAACCATAGTCTTTAGCAAGATCAAGTAAGGCAAAAGTTACTCCTATTAAAATTGTTTTTTGTGCAACTTGTTCATTGAATTTTAAAGTTTCAGCAAGGTTTTGGTGGTCATAAAGATAAAATCCGCTTTTAGGATGAGCTGATGCTTTAATTAATTCATTAACCATATAAACCAGCGAACTGCTTTGTCTTTCCAGATAGGAAGGCAATAAACCTAAAATGCACCATTCTTCGATATTACCATAAAATTGTTTAAACCCCCGGATAAAACTTTTTTCATATACTTCAGCCTTTTTTACATGATGCTGACTTTTAATTTCTCCGGTAGTGCCGCTGCTTTCAAAAATTAACTCTGGTTCGAAAGATGTGGTTTTAAGAATATTTTGCTTAAAAAACTGAACAGGCAAAAAAGGAATTGACTGAATATTATTAACTGACCCGGCATTAATTTTCAAAATATCGCAATATTGCCGGTAAACAGGGTTATTTTCATGCTGAAATCGAAAGATTTCCAGTGCGATGGCATCAAAATCTGCCTCGTTAACGTTTAAAAATTTACCTTCATATTCACAATTCATAATTCCAATTTAAGGATAAGGATTATTAAATTTGTAAAGACAAAAAGATCAATATGCGAAATTCGGTAATTCCGGTTATTATTCTGGCAATAATATTTGCGGCATGCAGTAAAGAAAAATTTGATACCCGGCCATCATTAACGCTTAAGTCAGTTTCTACCAGAGAAGTTGTTCCGGCATCTCCTGTAGATTTAACCCCCGATCTTATACTGAGTTTTGAATTTACTGATAAAGAAGGCGATCTTGCAGGTGCACGCATAGGAGTGATAAAAGAGGTTTCCAACTGTTCTATGGGAGGATTTGAAGACCTTGAGACTTATAAATTTTCCGCTGATCTTACCAAGACCCCCAATTTAAAAGGAATTATTGATCTTAATTTCCCTTATTTTAAAATTAATCCTATCTGCCCTACCTATCCA